>Ga0213823_1000576_pt1 | contig 28953 bp, 28 predicted proteins | sample MC6MC0907MG_FD_179887 | JGI IMG/M metagenome (GOLD analysis project Ga0213823, IMG submission 179887) | Enriched soil aggregate microbial communities from Iowa State University, Ames, United States - MC6-MC0907-MG | ecosystem: Environmental > Terrestrial > Soil > Unclassified | place: USA: Iowa...
AGCAGGATGTCAGGAGTTCGAATCCCCTCACCCCGACCATTTTCAGGGTCGTTAGCTCAGTTGGTAGAGCAGTTGGCTTTTAACCAATTGGTCGTAGGTTCGAATCCTACACGACCCACCATGTAAAGAGGGCATCTCGACAGAGATGCCCTTTTTCTTTTGTCTCGAAAAAATCACGGAGTCCGCAGCCCGCTCCCACATCAGTAAGCTGCCACAGTTGCCGCACCCAAAAAAAAGCCCAGCTCACTGAGCTGGGCTTTTATCTATCAGTGCAGCTTCAGCCGCGGCTCAGTGCCCCGGCCAATCTTGCTACCCAGCATCATCATCGCCGTACGGAAGAACCCATACAGCGCCATCTGGTGCATGCGGTACAGCGACACATAGAACATCCGCGCCAGCCAGCCCTCAAGCTTCACGCTGCCCATCAGGTTACCCATCAGGTTACCCACCGCCGAGAAGCGCGACAGCGACACCAGCGAACCGTAGTCCTTGTAGGCGTAAGTGGGCAGCGGCTTGTTCTCGAGGCGCGCCTTCAGGCTCTTGGCCAACATTTCCGCTTGCTGGTGCGCCGCCTGGGCGCGTGGCGGCACGTTGCGGTCACTGCCTGGTTGCGGGCAGGCGGCGCAGTCGCCGAAGGCAAAGATGTCATCGTCGCGGGTGGTCTGCAGGGTAGGGCGCACGACCAGCTGGTTGATGCGGTTGGTTTCCAGGCCATCGATGTCCTTGAGGAAGCCCGGCGCACGAATACCGGCCGCCCACACCTTCAGGCTCGCCTGGATCACGTCGCCATTGGCGGTTTTCAGGCCATCCGCGGTCACTTCGCTGACCGAGGCGTTGGTCATCACCGTCACGCCGAGTTTTTCCAGCGTCTTGTGCACCGGCACACTGATGCGCTCCGGCAGTGCCGGCAGCACCCGCGGGCCCGCTTCGATCACGGTGATGTGCATGTCTTTGGGCTGGATGCGGTCCAGGCCATAGGCAGCCAGCTCGTGGGCGGCGTGGTGCAGCTCTGCCGCCAGCTCGACACCGGTGGCACCGGCGCCGACGATGGCCACGCTGATCTTTTCACTGGCCTGGTCGCCCGCGTGGGCGCGCAGGTAGTGGTTGAGCAGCTGCTGGTGGAAGCGCTCGGCCTGCTTGCGGGTGTCCAGGAACAGGCAGTGCTGCGCCGCGCCCAAGGTGCCGAAGTCGTTGGTATTGCTGCCCACGGCGATGACCAGGGTGTCGTAGCGCAGGGTGCGCGCAGGCACCAGCTCGCGGCCCTCTTCGTCGAGGGTGGCAGCCAGTTGAATCTGCTTGCCTTCACGGTCCAGGCCGCTCATGCGCCCCAGCTGGAAGTTGAAGTGGTTCCACTTGGCCTGGGCCACGTAGTTCAGTTCGTCTTCCGAGGAGTTGAGCGAGCCGGCGGCCACTTCGTGCAGCAGTGGCTTCCAGATGTGCGTGAGGTTGGCGTCGACCAGGGTAATCTCGGCCTGCTTGCGCTTGCCCAGGGTTTTACCCAGGCGGGTCGCCAGTTCCAGGCCGCCGGCGCCGCCGCCGACAATCACGATGCGATGAGTCATGGGGATATCTCATAAGGTTTACGGAATTCGTGGCCCTGGGGGCCGGCCGCAAACTGCATGAGGGGAGGGCGAGCGCGAGGCAGCTCATAGCACCAGTCCACTCAACAGGCGGCTGATGAGGCCCAACCCGATGGTCACCGCCAGCACCAGCACAAGGAGCAGCCACGGCCGGAAGGGCTTGCGCTCGACTTGGTGCTGAGGGGCTTGCAGGTACTCATCGACACGACGCTGATCTTCCGGGTTCAGTCGGCTGGTCATGGCAGGGCCTCGTCAGGTAGACGTATGTGACTGCGCGAACGCTACAGGGTTCGGGCAAGTACTTGAGACAAATGATAAAGCTTTCTATCCCTGGCGCCGAGTGTACGCCATCGCAAAGACTCTCGGCACTGGATCAAAGACTGATGCCCACGTCGAAAACGATGCTACGCCCCAGGTTGCCGCGCAAGAAATCCGGCGCGTCGGGGTGGGCGAACAGCACCCGGGCAAAGGTCGGCCCCACCAGCGACAGCGAACGCCAGCCCTGGCGCAGGTATTCGGTGGGCGGCGGGAAGTGGGTATTGAGGTCGAGCACTTCGCGCTTGAGGCTGGCGAAGGCAATGATGTCCAGCTCGCTCAGGTCCAGCCCGCGTTCCCGGTAGTTGTGTGCCTTTTTGCGCAAGGTCGGCGCCAGCCGCGCCAGCAATTCGGTGGCGGCGATGCGCCTGGGCCGGGCCTCGCGCCGCACCAGCTGAGCCAGGGAAAAGGCACTGCGCCGACGCTGCAGCTCTTCGCGCCACTCATCATTGAGGCGGCGGCCTTCATCGAGCACGAAAAACACCTCGAACGACGCATCGCGAAACAGCACATCCGGCGGCTCCTGGCCGGCCGGGGTAAATTCTTCGCCGCGATAGGGGATGTTCAGCCCCTGCAGCAGGCGCTGGCATACCCAACGCTCCCGCTCCCATTTGCGTGCATTGGAGAGGAAGGCGTTGGCTTGTTCGGCCTGGATGGTGAGCAGGCGCAGGTAGTCTGAGTCATCCATGCACACAAGCTTAGACGCTAAACCATGACGATAAGATGCTGTTTTCCAATGGGTGTAGACTCAGGTATGTCCACAGGGTAGCCAGGGGCATTCGTCAGGTGATCAGCGCGCACGTCTTGTCCAGCACCAGCCTCACACTGGGTTGGCTGGGTTATGTCCCTTTATTGCTGTGGGCGGTTAGCCGTACTCGCTGGGTGGAGCTGTTTGCCGACAGCCGCCGGCAGCACCTGCTGTTCGGCACGGTGTTCTGCCTGTTTGCGTTGTGGCTGGTCAGGCGCGATTTTGACACCGGCGTGTCGTACCACTTCATCGGTATGACCGCCGTGACCTTGCTGCTGGACTGGCCACTGGCGGTACTCGGCGGCTTTCTCGCCCAGCTCGGTTTGCTGGCGCTTGGGCGGCAAGACCTCGCAGCCCTTGGGGTCAACGGCCTGCTGCTGATCGGCCTGCCGGTGCTGATCACCGAAGTGTGCGCGATCCTGGTTGAACGCGCGCAGCCGCGTAACCTGTTCGTCTACATCTTCTGCTCGGGCTTCTTTCCCGCGGCACTGACCGTGCTGGTGTGCCTGCTTGCCGGGTTAGGGTTGCTGTGGCTCGATGGGCGTTTCGCCATGCCGGAGTGGCTCAGCGACTTTGTCGGCTACCTGTGGCTGATGATGTTCCCGGAGGCGTTCATCAACGGCATGGTGATCAGTGCCCTGGTGGTGTTCAGCCCGGAATGGCTGGAAACCTTCAACCGCACGCGGTATTTGCAGGCGCCGTGGAAGGATGATGAGCGGTAATTTGTTTCGGCCTCATCGCCGGCAAGCCGGCTCCCACAAGTACCGCGCTCACCGTAATCGTTGCGCCAGCCCCTGTAGGAGCTGGCTTGCCGGCGATGGCCTGCAAAGCAGGCCCAAACGCACTCAACTCAATGCCGCGGTTCCAGATCCCCCGAATACAGCTCATCTTCGGATTCTTCCGACCCCGCAATCTTGTGCTCCTCAGCCGCCCACGCCCCCAGATCGATCAATTTGCAACGGTCAGAACAGAATGGCCGGAACGCGCTCTTCTCGCTCCATTCCACAGGTGCGCCACAAGTCGGGCAGTCGACGGTCAATGGCTGGCTCATGGCTGGCCTCCTCGTAAAGTCAGGTAAAAGTGGTGCAGTCGGTCGATCTGCGCATGCAGCGTGGCAAGGTCACTGTCGTTGACCACCACATCATCGGCGTGGCGCAAACGCTCCTCGCGGGCCAACTGAGCCTTGAGAATTGCCTGCACCTGCTCGGCACTGGTGTTGTCACGCAGCAGAGTGCGCGCCACCTGCAGCGCCTGCGGTGCATCGATCACCAGCACACGCTGGGTTTTCTGATACTGGCCAGACTCAATCAGCAGCGGCGACACATACACCGCATAGGGCGATTCGGCCTTGGCCAAGTAGCTGAAAATCTCCTGCCCGATCAGCGGGTGCAGCAGTTGTTCCAGCCATTTGCGCTGGGCCGGGTCGGCAAAGATCAGCTGGCGCAACGCCGCGCGATCGAGCTGGCCGTCTTCCTGCAATACGCCAGCGCCAAAGCGCTCGACGATGCTTGCCAGCGCCGGGCGGCCCGGCTCTACAACCCAGCGCGCCGCCTGGTCGGCATCGACCAGGTGCACGCCAAGCTCGACAAAGCGCTCGGCGGCGGCACTCTTGCCGCTGCCGATGCCGCCGGTAAGGCCGAGAATCCAGGGGGTGAAGGCCGCAGTGGTCATCAGTATCCAAGCAGTTGCAGGTATGAGGCGTATATTTCATCACCCCAGAGCACAGCAATCCACCCCGCAATGGCCAGATAAGGGCCAAAAGGTATGGCGGTGCCGACCGAATGCTTGCGCAGCCTCAACAAACACACGCCGACAACCGCGCCGACCACTGACGACAGCATCAAGGTCAGCGGCACCACCTGCCAGCCGCCCCAGGCACCGATCAGCGCCAGCAGCTTGAAGTCGCCATAGCCCATGCCTTCCTTGCCGGTGATCAGTTTGAACACCCAATAAACTGCCCACAGGCTGAGATACCCGGCGACTGCCCCCCAAATGGCATGGGCTAAAGGCACCACCGTGTCGAAGGCATTGACGATCAAGCCCAGCCAGAGCATCGGCAGCACCAACACATCGGGCAACAGCTGCTGATCGTGGTCGATCAGGCTCAGCGCCAGCAGGCTCCAGGTGAACAGCAGCAGCGCCATCGCTGCCACCCCCGGCCCCGAATGCCAGGCAACGGCCACCGACAACAGCGCACAGGCCAATTCCACCAGTGGGTAACGCGCGCTGATCGGCTGCTTGCAAGCCGAGCAGCGCCCGCGCAGCGCCAGGTAGCTCAACACCGGGATATTCTCCCACGCGCGAATCGAGTGGCCACAGTGCGGGCAACGGGAAGCGGGCAGGCACAGGTCAAAACGCTCGTGCTCGATGGTCGGCAGGCCCAGTACCTCTTGGGCCTCACGCTGCCATTGGCGCTCCAGCATGATTGGCAGGCGGTACACCACCACATTGATGAAGCTGCCAAACAACAAACCAAGCACTGCCGCCAAGGCGGTGAAGTACGCCGGCTGCTCGGCCAGCAAAGTCCAAGAATTCATGTTCAGATCAAACTACCCAACTGGAAGATCGGCAGGTACATCGCCACCACCAGGCCACCAACCAGCAAGCCCAGGATCAGCACGATGGCCGGCTCCAGCAGGCTGGTCAACTGGTCCAGCGCCTGGCTGACCTGTTCCTCGTAATGGCTGGCGGATTTTTCCAGCATCTGGTCCAGTGTACCGCTCGATTCGCCAATGGCCGTCAGCTGCACCAGCAACGGCGGAAACAACGGCTCCACCGCCATCGCCTGGTTAAGCCCCTGCCCATTGGCCATGCCCTGGCGCAGCCGCACAATGGCCTGCTCGTGCAAGTCGCTACCACTGGCTTTCGCTACCGTACCCAACGCATCGAGCAACGGCACCCCGGCGGCGTACGCTGTGGCCAGGCTACGGGCAAATCGTGCCAACGCTGCCTGCCCCAGCAGCTTGCCGAACACCGGCAAACGCAACACTTGGCAAGATATCCACAGGCGCGCAGGTTCATGCTTCCGATAAAGCTCACGCACACCCAAAACCAGCACAATGGCAGTTATCAACAAAGCTGGCGCATGCCGACCCAGCCCTGTGGACAAGTCGATGACCCACTGAGTGAACGCGGGCAATGCCGCATCAAACCCCGCAAACAAGCTTTGAAAGCGCGGGATCACTTCCAGCAACAAGATCGCCGACACCCCCAACCCGGTCAGCAACAGCAGCAGGGGATAAAGCATCGCCTTGCGCACCCGCTTGCGCAGCGCCTGCCCCTGCTCCAGCATGCCCGCCAGCTGTTCAAGCTGCCGGTCCAGCGTGCCCGACTGCTCCCCCACCCGCACCAGGTTGCAGTACAACCCATCAAACCACAGCGGATGGCGCTGCAACGCATCCGCCAGCCCCAGGCCCGCCGCCACATCCTGTTTCAATCGCGCCAGCAACGCCGCCTGCCCAGCGCTGCAACCACTGCGCCCCATCACGTCGAACGCCTGCAGCAACGGCACACCGGCCTTGAGCAACGTCGCCAACTGCCGGCTGAAACCTGCCGGGTCGCTCTTTTCGCGCAATGTGGGTAGCCGCCACGCCATCCCGCCAGCAGGCCGCAACCCGGCAACCCGTATGCCCTGGCGCTGCAAGCCTGCACGTACATAAGCCGGGCTACGCCCAGCCACCTGCCCGCTGACCGCCGCGCCATTGGCATCGGTGCCGTGCCAGGCATAGAGGTGTTTCGAAGGGTTCATGCAAAGGTCCTTTTTTGCCCGTGCGACAAGCCTGGAAACAGCTTGCCGTGCCCATGAAGGGGCGCGCGTTGCTGATGCTCACTAGAGTAGTTCAGCGATGATGACGCCCTGACGGGCAGGGGTGACAAAAGGTGTCTGTTCAGGCCTACTGCGCCGCTGCCAGCCGGGGTCGAAGCGACCTCAACGAATACGTGTGAAAAAGGAACCGTTCATGAAAGGGCAACGCGGTATCACCCTGATCGAACTGATGATCGTCGTCGCGATCATCGGCATCCTGGCGACCATCGCCATACCGATGTACACCAACCACCAGTCACGCACCAAAGCGGCTGCCGGTTTGCTGGAAATTACCGCGCTGAAGACGGCGATGGACCTGCGGTTGAACGAAGGCAAGGACGTGGCGGATGTAGCGGTGCTCGGCGGCCAACCCGCGACCACCCACTGTGCGATCACCGCCCAAGGCACTGCGGCCAGCGGCACCGGCAGCATCGTCTGCACCCTGGTCGACGCCCCCGCCAACGTGGTCGGCAAAGCCGTAACGCTCACCCGTTCGGCAACTGGCTGGAGCTGCACCACCACGATCGAAGAAGACCTGGCCCCGAGCGGCTGCAAAGGGGCGTGAGGGCAGGGCAATAAGCAAGCGAAACAGGGGTTTGCGTAACGGGTGCGGCAGTGGTACGTTGCGCTACACGCCGGTGTAGCTCAGTCGGTAGAGCAGCGCACTCGTAACGCGAAGGTCGCAGGTTCGATTCCTGTCTCCGGCACCAGAAAACCGTTTCCAGATGTCTTTGACTGTCTATGAAACGTCCCACAAAGCCCGCCTGCAGCGGGCTTTGTGGTTTGTGTCTGTCTAGTTTTGTCTCTGGGCATCTACGCGTTTAGGCAAGGACGTATTGGGCCCGCTGGTCGACATGAGGCTGCGCCTGGCCGGCTCTAGATCAGGCAGGCATGCGCGAAACGACCTGCAGAGCTATCTGCAGGGTTTTGATAGCTCGCAGCGCGCACGACTTGTTACCCGTTTGGGCTGGCACAGCAATGCATTCCCCGCCAGTTTTCAGTGTCGGTCTCGCATCGCGCAATGCGGTCTACGTAGGGCCTCTGAATCTCAAGTGCTATCTGGCATATCTCTCGTTAAGATGCGAGCAACCATCAGAGCGATCATAGGTGGCCCCCTTTTTGATCGTTCGCAATCCGAGATAAACCCAAGACTCAACCCGGACGAGCCCTTGGTCCCAGCACATTCAGGAGCGTACCTTTGCGAATGTTCAAGTATCTGCACCCAGACCGCATTGATGTACTGGAGTCAACCAGAATTTGCTTCTCCTCTCCGTTGAACCTCAATGACCCATTTGAGTTGAAGCCACCTCTACGCCTTTATGAGTCGGATGAATTGGCGTGGGAGGCAGCATCTGGGCTGCTGCCTCAAATACTGGAAGATACCTATGCTCAATTCCCTGAAGCTGTGAAATCAATGGTCTCAAGGGAACAGCTAGCAGCTGCAGTTCAGGTACAAATGCTTTCGAATGAGTTCGGATTCACTGACCTCATCAAAAAACTGATGCCTGAAATAAGCAGCCGCTTCAACTCAGCAACGGAGCAGCGTATTGGCATCCTTTGTCTGACGGAGTCACCCGACGACCTTCTGATGTGGGCTCATTACGGCTGCTCACATGAGGGGTTTGTACTTGAATTCGATCCAGAGGCTTCATTCTTCCACCAGCGACGATCCGAAGAGGACGAATTTAGAAGCTTGCGGCCTGTGATTTACTCCCCGACCAGGCCGACGCTGACGTTTGCAGATGCTAAGGACATTTCCCCTCTCCTCACCAAGAGTGACCATTGGAGCTATGAGCGAGAATGGAGAATGATGGTGGACTTGAATGATGCGTCGCTGGTGATAGATGCCGGTGAAAAGCGATTTCACCTCTTCGATTTTCCTGCAAGCACCATAAAATCAGTAATTTTCGGTTCCAGAATGTCCCAAACGAAGAAAGATGAGATCTTGAAGTTGATCGCTAATAGGCCGCAGCTAGGGCATATCACTTGTTCTCAGGCCGTGGTTGACGACATATTTTTCAAGCTCAACATCATTCCCGTCATGACGCCTTAATCTGCCCTTAGGCATCGAAAGGATGTGATAGCGGACAATGGCATCTTCCAACGATATCAGCCCGCTACGCATATCCCCATTTCTACCCAAAACGGATTATGTAGAGGGCTCCAAGTGCACCAGGCTTGAGTGGATTTCTGTTTGGGGATACGTTTAGGGATACAAAGGTATGTTTGTCCTTGATGACTCCTTATGATTCGTATCCTGTAGGTGCTATGTTTGGTTCCTGTCCCCGCACCAGTTTAGTTCCAGTGAAGGCTACCAAAGTCTCAGGAACGCAGGAATCCCCGTAAATCGGCCCGCTGGCAGGTTCTCTGGGTTCGGGGCTCCGTCGGATTACGACATCTTCCTCTCGGCTCGGCCCACGCCGTGATACCGCAGCTCAGCAAAACGCCCCTCTAGCCCTACAGCGAGTCCGACGATGCCCATCGAGCAGCGCCTCGGGCAATTGGGTCAACTCGAACCGTTGTTTTCCATCAATCTCTTGGACCGCTTCGCAGCAACCGCTTGCTTGTCGGTCTTAGCGGGATGATTGGCCTGAGGGTGTTGTGGGTAGCCAGCCACTAGCTCATGGGCATGCTCATGCCAGCACCCATCTTTTCGTTTATTTCGATTGTTGCATATTTCGTTTATTTCGATTATAAAGTCTCTACCTGCCGTGTGAGACGTCAGGAATTTCAAGCTGCTTTTGGAGATACACCATGACCACCGCCGATCTTGCTCGAAGCATCCTTCCAGATGAGAAAGCGATCGCGGCGGCTACTGAATCAAGCCGCCAGATTGCTGCTTTCGTCTCGACGAAGCTGGACACTCAGCGTATTGAACTGGTTGATGAAGCCCAGCAACGCCAAGCCGTTGAGATACCAACGTTTGCTCTTAGATTGCTCGGGGACATACTTAACGAACTGGCCTTGGGCAACACCGTAAAGGTAGTGCCGATCCACGCAGAACTGACTACTCAAGAAGGCGCCGACATGCTCAATGTCTCGCGCCCGCATCTCGTCAAGCTGCTGGACGAGGGGCAGATTCCCCACACAAAAACCGGCAGCCACCGCCGCATCAAGTTCACCGATATCATGGCCTACAAAGCAGACCGTGACAGAGCGAGCCAAGCGGCCATGGAAGAACTGGCGGCACAAGCCCAAGAGCTTAATATGGGGTATTAATGAGGCATTCACCGTTCACTGTTATTTATGATGCCTGTGTGCTGTATCCGGCGCCTCTGCGTGATCTGCTGATGCACCTGGCCTTGACCGGCGCGTATCGTGCGCGCTGGTCTGGGCAGATCCATGATGAGTGGACGCGGAATGTGTTGAAAAATCGTCCCGACCTGAAAAAAGCCCAGCTTGATCGTACTGTCGCAGCCATGGACCTGGCAGTTCCTGATTGTCTTGTGAACGACTACGAGCCGTTGATGCAAGGGCTTGACCTTCCTGACGCTGATGATCGGCATGTCTTGGCCGCTGCAATCAAATGCGGCGCATCGGTCATCGTCACTTACAACCTCAAGGATTTCCCCGCTGAAACTTTGAAGCGCTTTGAGATTGAGGCTTTGCACCCTGATGTCTTTCTTTCTGACATCTGGGACCTGGATCAAGCAGCCGTGCTCGAGGCAGTTCAAAAGCAGCGCGCTTCGTTGAAGAATCCTAGGTACACGCCACGCGAGCTACTGGATATCCTGCTTAAGCAACGGCTCCCAGAAACCGTCAAGCACCTCTCCAGCTACGAGATGTTGATTTGATCCCGCCTGAGCCGGCCTTTAGTGGCGTTTAGTCGCGGCAGGATGTGTTGAGTATCAACCTGCCGATTCTTGATGGTGTGATGCGGGATATCGAGCGCCATGCGCCAGCGGCGACTGTGTTGGTGGTGTCGAACCCGGTCGATGTGCTGACGTATCGGGCGTGGTCGCTCAGCGGGCTGAGCCGCAACAGGGTGTTCGGGCAGGCGGGGGTGCTGGATACCTCGCGGATGAAGTGTTTCATTGCCGAGGAGACGGGGTTTTCTGCTCGGGATATCACGGCGCTGGTGCTGGGTGGGCATGGCGACAGCATGGTGCCGCTGATGCGCTACTGCCAGATCGGCTCGGTGCCGCTGTCGCACTTCCTGTCCGATGAGCAGATTGAGCGAATCGTGGAGCGCACGCGCAAGGGTGGCGGTGAGATTCTCGGGTTGAAGAAGATAGGCAGTGCCTGCGATGCGCCGGGCGTGGCGATTGCGCAGATGGTGGATGCCATCGCCCATGGGCGAAACCGCATTCTGCCAGCGGTCGCGGTGCTGGAGGGCGAATAGGGGCGAACCGGTATCGCCATGGGCGTCCCCTGCGTGCTGGCGCAGGAGGGGATTGCGCGGGTGATCGAGTTGCCGCTGGATGCGCAGGAACAGGCGATGTTCGATCACTCAGCAGATCAGGTAGTGCGTGATATTGCCGAGATGCAGGGATTGTGAGCGTGTGAAATGTATGGGGCCTCAATCCTACCGCGTGTGATGCTCTTTCTGACGGCAGTGAAGCTTGCGGAATGGGGCCCATAGGAATAAATTCTCCAGGTCGCAACTAATTCTGCGACCGGGTTTGGCGACCCGTACGAAAAGGCGCAACGGCGCCCCGATCACGATTGCAGGCGCTTTTTTTGCGTCCGCAGTTTCGTGTAATGGCGGCTGTGCGTGGGAGACCTTCGGGTCTGCCGGGTTCCTTTTCCTCGGTTCGCCAACCTGCGTACAGCTGCCACCCTAACCGTTTGGCGACGGTCAGCGTGGTGCTTTAACCGAAAAGGACCTCATGCATGCTTATCGTAAGGCTATCAAGGATCCTCGCATCCGTTCTCCGCCGCCGTCCCGCGCCGGCGCCCAAGCCTCACCGTTTCTATCCCATTTACGATCCATCCCGTCCCACCTGCCCACCGAAGCAGGTGCCCCATGACTGACCTCGAACGCTTATCCACAATCCAGAGCTACGCGTGGACCCTAGAGTTGCTCGGCGAGGCCTTGGTACAGCACGACGAAATGCTCGAGTGCGAACATAACCCGCACCTGAGCTTCCGCAACACTGCAGGTATTCACCAGGCGATCCGCATCATCAGCCGGCTGGCCAGTGAGCAATGCGGCAAGATGATCGATCCCAACGACGTGTGTGATCCAGCCGATTGAAGCAGGCACCGCTGCCGCCAGCCAAGCGCTGGCGCAGCTGCTAATGTCAGACACCTCAACAATCAAAGCTGAGGTTCAAGATGGTTTCGCACAAGGATGTCATCGCCAGCAACCGTGACGCGTGGAATGCCTCCGCCGACCATCACCGGCGCAGCGCTGAGTGGGCTCGACTAACCGACGCAGTGGCGGACAAGGGCTTTTCCTGCCTCGATTCGACCCTTACTGAACAGTTGAACCAAGTAGGCCTGACGGGAAAGGCCGTCATCCAGTTGGGCTGCAACAATGGCCGCGAAGCACTATCGCTGTTTGCCCTCGGCGCACTGGAAGTGATGGGTGTCGATCAGTCTTCGGAATTTCTCAAGCAGGCGCATGAGCTGGCCGAGAGATCCCAGTATTCACCCGAGTTCGTCGAGGCAGATATTCACGAGTTGCCGGCAACGCTCAACGAACGCTTCGATGTCGCCTTGATCACCATCGGTGTTGTGAACTGGATGCCCGACCTCGGTCTGTTCTTCAGCCACGTTGCCAGGACGCTGAAACCGGGCGGGAAGTTGGTGATATACGAGACGCACCCGTTTCTGGAAATGCTCGATCCCGAAGCCAGCGACCCTTGGCGCATCAGCACGTCCTACTTCCAGGCCGAGCCGCTGGTCGAGTCCGTCGCCATTGTCTACGAAGGCAAGGGCGAGGCGAACGGGCAGCAGTCTTACTGGCATGTGCACCGGCTGAGCGATCAGATCATGGGTGTCGTTGGTGCGGGGCTGAGGCTTTGCGCATTCAATGAATACGCGCATTCCAATCGGGAGGATCTTTACGACGTCTACACGCAGGGAGAGGCGCAGATACCCATGTGTTACGCCCTGGTAGCAGAGAAACTGTGAGGCGGCAGGGGGCTGCTATGCAGCCCATCGCCGGCAAGCCAGCTCCCGCCGGGCATCCGGTTCAACCCACTGTAATCGCCGCGTTCAACACCAACACCACGATCAAGCCAACCACTGCCACGATGGACTGAACCACCGAGATGGTCTTGGTCGCTTCGCCCATGGTCATGCCGAAGGACTCCTTCACCATCCAGAAGCCTGCATGGTTGGCATAGTTGAAGAACAGCGAACCGCAGCCGATGGACAAGGCCAGCAAAGGCAGGTTGAGGCTAGGGTCTGCACCTGCAAGCGGCGCCAGCAGGCCGGCAGCCCCGACGATACCCACCGTGGCGGAACCGGTAGACACCGACAGCAACATCGCGATCAACCACCCCAGCAGCAACGGAGGGAAGGCCGATTGCTGAGTCAGGTGCACAATCGCATCGCCAACCTTGGCGCTGGTCAGCATTTCCTGAAACGCCCCGCCGCCGGCGATGATCATGATGATGGAGGCGATAGGCTTGAGGCTTTTGCCCAGCGCATCGCGCAGCTGATCTGCGTCGCCGCCGCGCGCCAGTACCAGGCTCGCACCGGCGAACAGCACGCCCAGCAACATGGCGATCAGCGGGTTGCCTAGGAAGCTGGCCATTTCCAGAATCGCATTGCCCTTGGGCAGCACCATCTCGGCGACGGCGTGCACCAGCATCAGGATCGCCGGTAGCAACGCGGCCAGCATGCCGATCAATACGCCTGGGCGGGGTTGGCCGTCGGCTTTTTCAGTCAGCGTGAACTGGTCGAGTAGAGCCTGGTCGGGCCGCGTGCTCATGCGCGGCGCAATGAACATGCCATACAGCGGGCCGCCCAGGATCATTGCCGGCAAAGCCGCAAGGAAGCCATAGAGCATGGTGGGCCCAACCGAGGTCTTGAGCACGGCGATGGCGGTCAGGGGGCCTGGGTGCGGCGGTACCATGCCGTGCATGGCGGCAAGCGCCGAAATGACCGGCACACCTACATACACATACGCCGAGCCTTTGAAGCGCGCCTTGCTTTCCAGTTTGCGCGCCACGCTGAATATCAGCGGCAACATGATCACCAGGCCGACTTCGAAAAACATGGGGATGCCAATGACGAAGGCAACCAGCATCATGGCCCAAGGGATCATGCGGTCGGAGGTGCGCTTGAGGATGACATCCGCGACCTGTTCCGTGACGCCTGCGTCAGCCAGGATCTTGCCGAGCATCGCACCCAGCGCAATCACCACCCCCACTGCGCCCAGTGTCTTGCCGGCGCCGGTGAGCAGGTGGGCGACGATGCTGCCTGGCGCCATATGCGTCGCGAAGCCGACGCCAATGGACACCACCAGCAAGGCCAGCAGCGGGTGCATTTTCAGGCGCGAAACGATGAGCGCCACCAGCACCAGAACGCTGGCCAGTGCCGTCAGTAATAGCTGTATATCCAAGGGGGTCATTCAAGGAGTCTCGGTTGGGCTGGCGCTCGGGCTGCACTCAGGGTTTGAAGGCGTGACGGGCGTTTCCACGGGGCATGCCCAGGTGGCTGCCGTTGGGGCTGCTGCTACGGTTTCGAGGAAGGGAACGCGGCGTTGCGCTAGCTGCCGCTCACAGGCGGGCGCCTGGTAACGGAAGATGGGCAGCAGGGAGGCGTGGCGCTGAGGCCGGCGGGCGGGGGTGTGGCGACGGGGCACTTGGGCAGCATAGTCATCGGTTGATTCACCTTGTTGTATGGTCATCTATATGAATCTGGCCAAAGTATTTGCGCTGCCGTGGAATACTGTCAAGTGAAGGTCGTCGCGTCGTCTTGGGTGGCCATTTAGCCCCGGCAGGCAATACTTCTCTCTATACGCAGGCGTGTTCCTGGTGGCGCGCGCCGCTGGGAGGTGTCTGGTGAACAAATTAACGATTGTGGGTGCCGGCCTGGTCGGCGAGGCAGCGGCGCAGATCATCGCCCGGGATGAGTTGTGCCGTGAGCTGGTGTTGATGGACGTGCAGGGTGAACTGGCGCAGGGCAAGGCGCTGGACGTTTGGCAGGCGGCTGTGGATTCAGGTTCCGATACCCATGTTCACGGCGGGGCCAAAGCCGAGATGCTGGAGGGTTCCGAGCTGGTGGTGATCACGGCGGGCGTGCCGCGCAAGCCCGGCCAGTCGCGGCAGGATGTATTGAGCACCAACCTGCCAATCCTCGACAGCATCATGGCGGATATCAAACACCACGCGCCGACAGCGACGGTGCTGGTGGTGTCCAACCCGGTCGATGTGCTCACCTACCGCGCCTGGCGCGTCAGCGGGCTAGGGCGCGACAAGGTCTTCGGGCAGGCGGGGGTGCTGGATACGGCGCGGATGAAGTGTTTCATTGCCGAGGAGACGGGGTTTTCTGCTCGGGATATCTCGGCACTGGTGCTGGGCGGGCATGGCGACAGCATGGTGCCGCTGATGCGCTACTGCCAGATCGGCTCGGTGCCGCTGTCGCACTTCCTGTCCGATGAGCAGATTGAGCGAATCGTGGAGCGCACGCGCAAGGGTGGCGGTGAGATTCTTGGGTTGAAAAAGATAGGCAGTGCCTGCGATGCACCGGGCGTGGCGATTGCGCAGATGGTTGATGCCATCGCCAATGGTCGTAACCGCATTCTGCCGGCGGTCGCGGTGCTGGAGGGCGAATACGGGCGAACCGGTATTGCCATGGGCGTCCCCTGCGTGCTGGCGCAGGAGGGGATTGCGCGGGTGATAGAGTTGCCGCTGGATGCGCATGAGCAGGCGATGTTCGATCATTCAGCCGATCAGGTTGTGCTTGATATTGCTGAGATTGGGAGTCAGTTCCCCTGACGGTATCGGGCACTTCTGTTAGTTCATACGAAATTTGAGGACGTTTCCTACGGCGATGAACCTTGCTCTGTATGAGCTGTGGGGATAAATTTCCATAGTCGCGGCAAATTCCGTGACCGGGCGTAGGAACCCGTTGGTAAACTTGGCGCACGCATTAGGCGCCCCCTGCACCGCAGCTGGCGCTTTTTTTGTGCCAGCCGTGCTGTGTCATGGCGGCTGTGTGTGGGCAGGCTTCGGCCTGGCCGGGTTTCCAAGTTTCCCGGTATTCCTACCCCATGCACAGCTGCCACCCAATCCCGTAGGAAGGATCGTGGCAGCTCCAACTAAAACTTGGAGTCTCATGTGCGAACACAACCCGCACCTGAGCTTCCGGAACACGGCGGGTATCCACCAGGCGATCCGGATCATCAGTCGACTCGCCAGTGAGCAGTGTGGGAAAACCAGCCTGTTGCAGGGCGAAACTGGCGATGAAAAACGAAGCGGGTGAAGCGCTGTGTAGGCTAGAAACAGGCTACCGAGCAGTGTGGGAAGGCGGCTAGGCTCGGTGGGTGTCTGTGGGATCTTGGGGCTGCTGCGCAGCCCTTTCGCGACGCAAGGCCGCTTGTGGTGGTGGGGTGGTATTACGTGCGTAGTAGTGCGGGTACGGCGCGCACGTAGATCAACTCGAAGACCAACTCCACCAACGTCTGGGTGATGACCGCAGCGGCGGCCAGTGTGCGCATGTCTTCCGGCAGCGCCAGCGCCAGCGGCAACACCACCAGCGAATTGCGTGTGGCGGCGCTGAAGGTCACGGCGCGTGCTTCTGCCACCGGCAAACGAAACAGTCGCGCCGAAACAACCCCGAGCACCGGGGCCAACAACATGAAGCCGATGTACACCGGAATCACCGGCAGCAAGCGGCCGAAATCGCGTGATACCACGCCAATCTGCGAACCGATCACCGCCACCAGCACCGCTGCCATCGCTGGCACCGGCATCCACGCCCAAGCGTCGTTCCACCCCGAAACCAACCGCGAGCGACGAGCGCCTGCCGAGGTGAGCACGGCGAGGCTCAGCGGCAGTACGATCAGCAGCACGAACGCTTCCACGAACGGGGCAATGGCCATCGTTACCTGGCTGTCATCGCCAAGTATAAATGCCAGGTAAACCGGCAACAGCACCAATTGCACCAGCAGCAGCACAGGTGTGGCAGCGAGGGTCAGGCGGGAGTCGCCTTTGCCGATGTGGGTGAACACCACCACGTAGTCGATGCAGGGCGTCAGCAGCACCAGCAGTGCGCCGATGAGGATGGCCGGGTGGTCGACCAGGCCTCGGGTGGCCGCCCACACCAGCATGGGGACGAGGACAAAATTGGCGAGCAGCAGTGCGGCGATGAAGCGGCGGTTGCCCCAGCTCTGGCGCAGGTCGAGGAAGGGAATCTGCAGGAACATCGCGTACATCAACACGGCGATGGCGGGTGTGACCAGGGCTTCGAGATGGCGCGCGGTGTCCGCGGCCAGCAGGCCGAAGGCGATGGCGGCGAGTATCGCGGCGAAGTAGATCGGGATCTGCCGGGTTTCGAGTTGGTCTCTGGTCAAGGTGGGGCCTGTGCTCGGGGGTAAAAAGAGGACAGGGTAATACGTGATGTTTGAATTTTCGATTGTTCAGGAGGGGTTGGGGATGGCACGGGCTATGCCCGTGTTCGCGGGCAAGCCCGCTCCTGCAAGGGCAAGGCAGGTTACGCAAATGCGCTTATCAGGGCTTCAGCCAGTCGACGCCACGGGCTTCGATCAGCAGGCTGAGTGTGTCGTGCGGGGTGCCGTCGTAAATGGTCAGAAAGCCGCCTACCGGGTAGAGGTTGTGCAGCGTCAGTGCGCCTCCATTGTCGGTAACCAGCTGGATTTCCCGCTGGTTATCCTCCGACTGCGTCAGGTCGAATGCCTCGTCGGTTTGCGCATCGGTTACAACCCACAGGGTCGGGTCCGTGTCCTCGATTGGCTGCACATTGACCAGGCCTTCGTCGGTTACGAACACGCCTTCGCCAAAGTGGGCGCCGCTGCGCACATAAATTCGGTAACCACTGTCGCCATGGCGGAAGTAAAGCTTCAGCGGTTCTGGCTGGGCACCTTTGTCGAAGGTGATCAACCCTATCTCCTTACTGTGCCGCCAGTCTTCATCGCTGCCATCCAGCACGGCGAGCGTAAAGGCCCCCTCGATGCTGTGCACCGGCACGCCTTTGAGTGAGGTAAGGACCACGGGGCCTGTGGTCATGCTGTCGAGTGTATTGATCGGGTTTTCTTCAAATTGCAGCGTGGCGATGAAGGAGTGCGCTACGTGGTCGAACATGGGGATTCTCCGCAGATTCAAGGAGGCCACACGCTAGTTCGATCAGCATGGCCGTCCTATTCGGAAGCGCTTCCGGCCACCCCAAACACGAAAAAGCCCGGCACAAAGGCCGGGCTTTTTCACCTCAGGCTACTGCCAATCAGTTGCCGTATACCGGCAGCTTCTTGCAGATGGCCTTGACCTTTTCACGCACGGCGTCGATGACGGCGTCGTTGTTCAGGTCGGCGAGGATGTCGCAGATCCAGCCAGCCAGCTCTTTGCACTCGGCCTCTTTGAAGCCACGGGTGGTCACGGCTGGGGTGCCGAAACGCAGGCCCGAAGTAACGAACGGGGAGCGTGGGTCGTTCGGTACCGAGTTCTTGTTGACGGTGATGAAGGCTTTGCCCAGTGCGGCGTCAGCATCCTTACCGGAGATTTCCTGCTTGATCAGCGACAGCAGGAACAGGTGGTTCTGGGTGCCGCCGGAAACCACGTCGAAACCACGCTCGATGAACACTTCGGCCATGGCCTGGGCGTTCTTCACCACTTGCTGCTGGTAAGCCTTGAACTCAGGCTGCAGGGCTTCCTTGAAGCAGATGGCCTTGGCCGCGATGACGTGCTCCAGCGGGCCGCCCTGGGCGCCTGGGAAGACGGCCGAGTTCAGCTTCTTCTCGATGTCGGCGTTGGCACGGGCCAGGATCAGGCCGCCACGTGGGCCGCGCAGGGTCTTGTGGGTGGTGGTGGTGACCACGTCGGCGAACGGCACCGGGTTCGGGTACACGCCAGCGGCAACCAGGCCGGCTACGTGGGCCATGTCGACGAACAGGTAGGCACCGACCTTGTCGGCGATTTCGCGGAAGCGAGCGAAGTCCAGTACCTGCGAGTAGGCCGAGAAACCGGCAACGACCATCTTCGGCTTGTGCTCGACAGCCAGGCGCTCGACTTCGTCGTAGTCGATCAGGCCGTTGGCATCGATGCCGTACTGGATGGCGTTGTACAGCTTGCCCGACGAGCTTACCGAAGCACCGTGGGTCAGGTGGCCACCGTGGGCCAGGCTCATGCCCAGGATGGTGTCACCGGCCGACAGCAGGGCCAGGTAGACAGCGGCGTTGGCCTGGGAGCCGGCGTGCGGCTGGACGTTGGCGTAGTCGGCGCCGAACAGCTCTTTGGCGCGGTCGATGGCCAGTTGCTCGACCACGTCGACGTACTCGCAACCACCGTAGTAGCGCTTGCCTGGGTAGCCTTCGGCGTACTTGTTGGTCAGGACCGAACCCTGAGCTTCCATGACCGCTGGGCTGGTGTAGTTTTCCGAAGCGATCAGCTCGATATGCTCTTCCTGGCGCAGAGCTTCTTGTTGCATGGCTTCGAAGAGCTCGGCGTCGTACTTGGCAATGGTCAAATCACGGCTGAACATAACGGTCCTCAAGGATCGGGCTGAATTGGGGGGGCATTCTAACCGATTGATTCGCGCCTGGCATATGAAGTGGCGTCAAGTCGCGGACCAATGGCCTTCATGTTGCATCCCGCGCCGTTTCTGGGCTGGCTGGGGAGCTGAGTTGACCTTCAGGTCCGTTTTTCGACGCCGATATTCAACCGCAGCATTGCACCTGTAGGAGCGGGTTTACCCGCGAAGCAGGCGACGCGGTGAATGGCACCGGCTTTGCCGGTATCGCGGGTAAACCCGCTCCTACAGGGGGCGCGGCGTTCGGTGCAGATCACTGGAACATGAACAACGTCTCGTTGGCGAACTGCGCCTCGAACTGGTTGGCCGGCATGGGCCGCCCGAACAGGTAGCCCTGCACTTCGTCGCAACCATGTTCGCGCAGGAACTCCAGCTGCTCGTGGGTCTCCACGCCCTCGGCGATCACCGCCAGGTTCAGGCTGTGGGCCATGGCGATGATCGCACGGGCGATCTGCGCGTCCTGCTCGCCCTCGGGCAGGCCGTCGACGAAGGTGCGGTCGATCTTCAGCACGTCGATGGGGAATTGCTTGAGGTAGTTCAGCGATGAGTAGCCGGTGCCGAAGTCGTCGACCGCGATGCTCAGGCCCAGCACCTTCAAACCATCGAGAATCTGCATCGCTTCGTTCACATCGCGCATCAGGATACTTTCGGTCAGCTCCAGCTCAAGGCAGGCGGGCGGCAGGCCGGTTTCTTCGAGAATCGTGGCGATGCGGTTGCCCAACTGGCCGTCGGAGAACTGCCGCGCCGAGATGTTCACCGACACTTTGGGCACGCGCACCTTGGCCTTGTGCCAGGCCTTGAGCTGGCGGCAAGCCTCGCGCAGTACCCAGTCGCCAACATCCACCACCAGCCCCAGCTCTTCGATCACCGGTATGAAGTCGCCCGGCGGCACCAGGCCGCGGGTCGGGTGGCGCCAGCGCAGCAGCGCCTCGGCACCGGTCAGGCGCTTGCCGTCACCGCTGAACTGCGGCTGGTAGTAGAGGATGAACTCGTTCTGCTCCAGCGCGTGGCGCAGGTCGCTTTCCAGCTCCAGGCGCTCCAGGGCGCTGGCGTTCATCTCGGCCTGGTAGAACTGGAAGTTGTTCTTGCCGCGCTCCTTGGCGTGGTACATGGCAGTGTCGGCGTTCTTCATCAGCTGGCTCAGCTCGCTGCCGTCCTGCGGGCTGAGGGCGATGCCGATACTGGCGGTGACGAAGAACTCGCGGCCCTCCAGCACGAACGGCCGTACCAGGCTGGCGAGGATGTTCTCGGCCACGTGAATGGCGCGGTTGAGCGCCATCTCGCGGGTGGCGCGCGATTGCAGCAGCAGGGTGAATTCGTCGCCGCCCATGCGTGCCACGGTGTCGTCGTCGTCGACGCAGGCCAGCAGGCGCAGGGCCATGTCCTTGAGCATGCGGTCGCCCGCGGCGTGGCCGAGGGAGTCGTTGATCGGCTTGAAGCGGTCGAGGTCGAGGAACATCAGCACCACCCACGACTTCTGCCGTTCGGCCTGCTGCAGCGCGGTGTGCAGGCGGTCCTGGAACAGCGTGCGGTTGGGCAGGTGGGTCAGGGCGTCGTAGTAGGCCAGGCGGTGGATGCGTTGCTCGCTGGCCTTGCGCTCGCTGATGTCGGTAAAGAAGCACACGTAGCTGGCCAGGTCGCCTTCGTCGTCAAGCACCGCAGTAATGCCGACCCAGGCCGGGTAGCGCTCGCCATCGCGGCGCTTTAGCCACACTTCGCCTTCCCAGCTGCCGCGCTGGTGCAGCTGCTTGAGCACGTAGCGCAGGTGGCCTTCCTGCTGTTCGTCGACGGTGAGCATGCCGGGCAGTTGGTCGAGCACGTCGCTGACCGCGTAGCCGCTGACCCTGCTGAACGCTTCGTTGGCCTGCACGATGTACCCGGCCGGGTCGGTGATGAGGATGGCCGAGGTGGAGTGCTCGAACACCGTCGCGGCCATGCGCAGGTCTTTTTCCGCGCGGCGTTGCTGGCTGATGTCGCGGCCTACGCCCAGCACGCCCTCGAAGCGCTCGTGGTCGTCCCACACCAGCACCAGGCGCAGCTCGATGGGGATCTTGCGGCCATCGGCACGCAGGCAGTCGAACAGGAACAGCTGGGTCGGCAGCTGGCTGCGCAGTTGGGCCAGTTGCTCCCTGTCGCCCATGGCTTTGCTGACCCGCTCCATCAGGCTGTAGATGCCGGTGAGCTGGGACGGGTTGGCGACGATCGACTGCCAGCCGTTTTCGAAGATCCAGTCGGCCTGGTAGCCCAGCACGGCGTGCACCGAGGGGCTGACGTAATTGAGCTGCAGGCGGCTGTTGGTGGAGAAGATCACGTCGCTGATGCTTTCGGCGAGCATGCGGTAGCGCTGTTCGCTGTCACGCAGCGACTGGCTGGCCTCGATCTGCACGGTGACGTCCTTGCCCACCCCGATGATGCGCGTAACCAGGCCATCGCCGTCGCGGGTCAGCACCTGTTCACGGATGTCGTAGCAGCGCCAGCCGCCGTCGCGGTGGCGAAAGCGCAGCTGGCAATGCAGCGGTTGGCCGTGGCCGTTGTCGCGCTGCTGCTGGCGCAGGGCTTGGTAATGCGCGGCGTCTTCGGGGTGCAGCAACAGCTCCCAGAAGCGGTCGCCCATCTGCGCCAGCTCGGTGCGGTTGTAGCCCAGGGTCTGGCCGAGGTGGCGGTTGCTGAAGATCATCCGCTGGCTGAGCACGTCCTGCACATACAGCTGGTCGGGCACGGTACGCACTACGTCCGACCAGAAGCTTTCGCGCTCCAGCAGCGACAGCTCCACCTGCTTGCGGCTGGTGATGTCGCTGATGCTGAGGATCACTGCCTGGTAGTCGCGGCGCTGCGTGGGCAGGCGCGCCATCAGCCACAGGTGCAGCTCGCCGCCCAGCGGGGCGGGCAGGCGGACTTCCAGCTCGAGCAACGGGCGCTGTTCGATCAGCGCGTCGATCAGTTGCATGCCAATGCTATCCCGGCCGTCGCCGCTGCCGGCGATCAGGCGTTGCCAGGCGCCCTCGTGGCATTGGACATTGAGCAGCTGGCGCGCCACCTGGTTGATCTCGGTGATCTTCAGTTCCTGCAGCAGTGAACGGCGCAGGTCAGGGTCCAGCGCCAGGCTTTGCTTGAGCGCGGCGAGGTTGCGCAGGTGGTAGCGGTCGAGCTGGCCGGGCAGGCTGGAGAGGTCGAGCACGCACAGGGCCACGCCGGTGCCCTCGAAGATTTCGTGGTAGCGCCGGCGGTCTTCCTGCAGGGCGCGCTGGCGGCGGCGCATGTTGATCAGCGCCAGCACCGGCAGCAGGGCGCAGAACAGCGCCAGCAGCACCTTGCCGAGCAGCGCCGGCAGCAGCTTGTGCTGGGCCAGGCTTGCATCGTACAGCCCACGCAATTGCCAGGCGCTGTTGTCGATGAACGCCAGCATCACGCTTTGCAGGGGCTCGCCGCTGGTCTGTGCGGGTGCATGGCGTTCCAGCACATTGCCACTGCGGCTGTTTTCCAGCAGCCACAGCGGATGGCCGGGGCCGTCCAGGTGCACGGTGAGGGCGCGGTAATAGTCAGCGGTAAGGCGCAACAGCCAGTAGCCGCGGTCCTGCTCGGTGGCCTGGCGCAATAGCAGGTAGACGGTGCGGTTGTCTGCCGAATTGGAGAAGAAGTAGGGGCGCCCCTGGTTCAGCGTGACCAGCTCGTCAATCAGCTGACGGTCGGGGCTGCCGGCCAGGCTGTCGCCCAGCAACTGGCCACTGTGGTCCAGCCAGGCCATGTCGCGCAGGGTTGGCAGCCGTTCGCGCAAGGTGCCGAGCAGGCTGGGCAGGGCGGCGGGCGTCGGCGCTTTGACGTAGGGCTGGACCACATTCAGCGCCTGCTGGGCCTTGAGCGCCATGTTCAGGCCCAGGTGGTCGGCCAGTTCGGCACTCGCATCGAGGTGCTGCTGGCGTTGGTCGGCCTGGGTGTGGCGGAACTGCGCGAACAGTTGCCAAAGCAGCAAACTCAGCAGCACCAAGGCCAGCATGGCCAGCGCACCCTTGAGCGAACCGCGCAGCGAAGCACGCGGGTGCGGTAAGGCGGGGCGCAGCGGAGACGGATGATTGAGATTGGTCAAGCGTTGATCCTGCTACTGGGCTGGCGATGGCAGGGATTGATCATGCACGGTGTATGCCGGTGCTGCAGTGGCCGGACCGCGGTGGCGCACTATAAGGCCGGACACCTGAAACCGGCTAGCATGCCTGTCATTGTGGCAAAGTGCCAGCTGCGCTTCGAGGTGCCGATGGTCGTGGTGAAGGCTGGCGGTTCGGCAAGGCCTTGCTTCCTGTGCGAGAATGCCGGCCGCTTCAAATGACAACGCATCGGAGATGTTCGGTTTTGGTTACTCACTTTTCCACCAATGGCCTCGATTCCGCCTGCGGGCGCAGCAGTCAGACCCTTGTCAGCACTGCCGTGACCGAGGACGTATCCTGCAAGTCGTGCCAGCGTTCGCTGGTCAAACCGGAGGCTTCGGCCGCCAAGAACAAGACGCCGTCGCTGGCCGAACTGCGCAAGACCGCCAAGGCGGCTGCAGCACCGGCTGAGGTTGTGGCTGCGGCCAAGCCTGCGGCGAAGCTCGTCAGCACCACGCCAGCCAGCAAGCCTGCCGCCCAGCCGGCCATAGTTGCCGAGCAGCCTGCCCGCAGCGGTGGCTTCAGCGTCAAATCCGCCTGGGCCGCGCGCCTGGCGGAGCAGGGCGACCGTTGCCGGTTGCCGCGTGGCAAGGCCAAACAGCGTCACGTCTGATTTTTGTCTGGCCAGTACTGGCCTCATCGCCGGCAAGCCGGCTCCCACAGGGTCACCACCACAGGCCCGTGGGGGTCGGCTGGCGATGGGCCGCACAGCGGCCCCAATTCGCCCCACCATCCGGCCACCCTGTGCAACGCCGCGCGTTGGCGTAGAATGGTCGACTTTGTTCAATGACACCCCGTAAACACATCCCCCTGGCCACCTGGCTGGGCGATCGTCGATGTCTTTACCTATCTGATTAGAGGGCTTGGTTTTGGCTCAATACGTCTACACCATGCATCGGCTGAGCAAAGTCGTGCCGCCGAAGCGGGAAATTCTCAAGAATATTTCCCTGTCGTTCTTCCCGGGCGCCAAGATCGGCGTACTCGGCCTGAACGGCGCGGGTAAATCGACCCTGCTGCGGATCATGGCGGGCGTCGACAAGGAATTCGACGGCGAAGCCCGTCCGATGCCCGACATCAACGTGGGTTACCTGCCGCAGGAACCGCAACTGGACCCGACCAAGACCGTGCGTGAAGTGGTCGAGGAAGCGGTCAGCGTGATCAAGGACGCCCAGGCTCGCCTGGACGAGGTCTACGCCGCCTACGCCGAACCCGACGCCGACTTCGACAAGCTGGCCGCCGAACAGGCCAAGCTCGAGTCGATCCTGCAGGCAGCCGACGGCCACAACCTCGAACGCCAGCTGGACGTCGCCGCCGACGCCCTGCGCCTGCCGGCCTGGGACGCAAAAATCGAACACCTGTCCGGTGGTGAGAAGCGCCGTGTGGCCCTGTGCCGCCTGCTGCTGTCGGCTCCCGACATGCTGCTGCTCGACGAACCGACCAACCACCTGGACGCCGACTCGGTGGCCTGGCTGGAGCGCTTCCTGCACGACTTCCCGGGCACCGTGGTTGCGATTACCCACGACCGTTACTTCCTCGACAACGTTGCCGGCTGGATCCTCGAACTGGACCGCGGCGCCGGTATCCCGTACGAAGGCAACTACTCGGGCTGGCTGGAGGCCAAGTCGGACCGTCTGGCGCAAGAGTCCAAGCAGCAGAGCGCTCACGAGAAGGCCATGAAAGAGGAACTGGAGTGGGTGCGCAAAGGCGCCAAGGCCCGCCAGTCCAAGTCCAAGGCCCGTCTGCAGCGTTTCGAAGAAATGCAGTCGCAGGAATTCCAGAAGCGCAGCGAGACCAACGAGATCTACATCCCGGCCGGCCCGCGCCTGGGCGACAAGGTCATCGAGTTCAAGAACGTCTCCAAAGGCTATGGCGACCGCGTGCTGATCGACAACCTGTCGTTCGCCATGCCCAAGGGCGCTATCGTGGGTGTTATCGGCGGTAACGGTGCCGGTAAGTCGACCCTGTTCCGCATGCTGATGGGCAAGGAACAGCCGGATTCGGGCAGCATCGAGATTGGTGAAACCGTACAGCTGGCCTGTGTGGACCAGAGCCGCGAAGACCTGGACGGCGGCAAGACCGTGTTCCAGCAGGTTTCCGACGGTTCCGACATGATCAAGATCGGCAACTACGAGATTCCGTCGCGCACCTACGTTGGCCGTTTCAACTTCAAGGGCGGCGACCAGCAGAAGTTCGTCAAGGACCTGTCCGGTGGTGAGCGTGGCCGTCTGCACCTGGCCCTGACCCTGAAGGAGGGCGGCAACGTCCTGCTGCTCGACGAACCGTCCAACGACCTTGACGTCGAAACCCTGCGTTCGCTGGAAGAAGCCCTGTTGGACTTCCCAGGCGCCGCGATCGTGATTTCCCACGACCGTTGGTTCCTGGACCGTGTGGCCACTCACATCCTGGCGTACGAAGACGACTCGAACGTGATGTTCTTCGAGGGCAACTACACCGAGTACGAAGCCGACCGCAAGAAGCGCCTGGGCGATGCTGCTGCCCAGCCGCACCGTGTACGGCACAAGAAGCTGGCGCAGTAAGCCGGTTTCAGTTGCACAAGAATGGGGCCCTTGGTGGCCCCATTTTTGTGCCTGGGGTAATTCGGTGTTGGGCCTATCGCGGGCAAGCCCGCTCCTACAGGGGCCGCGCAATGCCGGGGTCAAGGGGACCTTTGTGGGGGCGGGGTTGCCCGCGACAGGTCGGCATTTTGTATACACTTATATAAAACGCACCAAATAATTTCATAAAAACGACATTTCGCCCTATTCCAGTGCGATTGCTTCTTGGTACATTCGGGAAAAAACCAATAAGTCCAATCCCTCTTGGTGAGACGTCTACCATGATCGAATCCGTCGACAACTTCCTCGCGCGCCTGAAGCAACGCGACCCGGCCCAGCCCGAATTCCATCAGGCGGTGGAAGAAGTTTTGCGCAGCCTCTGGCCGTTCCTCGAAGCCAATCCCCACTACCTGCAAGCCGGCATCCTCGAGCGCATGGTCGAGCCCGAGCGCGCCGTGCTGTTCCGTGTGTCGTGGGTGGATGACCAGGGCAAGGTTCAGGTCAACCGCGGCTACCGCATCCAGATGAGCAGCGCCATCGGCCCGTACAAGGGCGGCCTGCGCTTCCACCCGTCGGTGAACCTGGGCGTGCTCAAGTTCCTGGCCTTCGAGCAGGTGTTCAAGAACTCCCTCACCTCGCTGCCCATGGGCGGCGGCAAAGGCGGTTCGGACTTTGACCCGAAGGGCAAGAGCGACGCCGAAGTCATGCGCTTCTGCCAGGCGTTCATGAGCGAGCTGTACCGCCACATCGGCGCCGACTGCGACGTACCGGCCGGTGACATCGGCGTCGGTGCCCGCGAGATCGGCTTCATGTTCGGCCAGTACAAACGCCTGGCCAACCAGTTCACCTCGGTGCTGACCGGCAAGGGCATGACTTACGGCGGCAGCCTGATCCGCCCTGAAGCTACCGGCTACGGCTGCGTGTACTTCGCCGAAGAAATGCTCAAGCGTCGCGACCTGCGCATCGACGGCCGCCGCGTGGCCATCTCCGGTTCTGGCAACGTGGCCCAGTATGCTGCGCGCAAGGTCATGGACCTGGGTGGCAAGGTCATCTCGCTGTCCGATTCCGAAGGCACCCTGTACGCCGAAGCCGGCCTTACCGACGCCCAGTGGGATGCGGTGATGGAGCTGAAGAACGTCAAGCGTGGCCGCATCAGCGAACTGGCTGCACAGTTCGGCCTGGAGTTCCGCAAGGGCCAGACGCCATGGACGCTGCCGTGCGACATCGCCCTGCCGTGCGCCACGCAGAACGAGCTGGACACCGAAGACGCCCGCACCCTGCTGCGCAACGGCTGCATCTGCGTAGCCGAAGGCGCCAACATGCCGACCACTCTGGAGGCTGTGGATATCTTCATTGATGCCGGCATCCTGTATGCACCGGGCAAGGCCTCCAACGCCGGCGGCGTGGCCGTGTCGGGGCTGGAAATGTCGCAGAACGCCATGCGCCTGCTGTGGACCGCCGGTGAAGTGGACAGCAAACTGCACAACATCATGCAGTCGATTCACCATGCCTGCGTGCACTACGGTGAAGAGGCCGATGGCAAGATCAACTACGTGAAAGGCGCCAACATTGCCGGCTTCGTGAAAGTTGCCGATGCCATGCTGGCGCAGGGCGTGGTCTGAGCTTGAAGTCTGGGGGCTGCTTTGCAGCCCAATCGCCGGCAAGCCAGCTCCTACAGTCCCTGTGGGAGCCGGCTTGCCGGCGATTGGGGCGCGCAGCGGCCCTGATGTTTTTCAAGCCTCGCTAACGATCTCAATGATCTCGATCATCTGATCCCCCACCGGCCGCCGCCACACCACCTCGTCCCCCGGCCCCGCGCCCAACAACGCCCGCCCCAGCGGCGATGCCCAATTGATCAGCCCCCGGCTGGCATCGGCTTCATCTTCCCCAACCAGTTGCACCCGCTGCTCCTGGCCCTGCTCATCGCTAAAACTCACCCGGCTGCCAATCTGCACCTTGCTGTTCGAGGTAGCGGCAGGCACCACCTGCGCGCTCTGCACCCTGGCGCTGAAGTAACGCAAATCACGTTCGGTATCCGCCAGGCGCTGCTTGTCACCGCGTTCGCCCTGGGCCTGCAGCTCGGCTCGCAGGGCATTGAGTTCGGCGACGCGCTGCTGCAGCTGGCGCAGGCCACTGGCGGTAACGTAATTGGGCTGGTCGCTGACACGCCGCTCCACCGGCTGGTCGGCCTGGGCGGCGGCCTGGTCCTCGTTGACGAATGCTCGGCTCATGCTGGGGCCTCCTTTTGCTGGAGACCATGGTGGCAGGTTGCGGGTTTCAAAGGATGTCCGTTTGCGACTCAGTCGTGGCGGTAGGCCCGCGCGGCGCCGCGGTCCTTTTCCTGCTGCCACTCGCGGTCGCGATCGTCCCAGAAGCGCTCGTGGTACTGGCGCTGCTCTTCGCTGTTCTGCATCGCATGGCACTGGCGAAAGCCGTCGTCCCAGCCGCTTTCGTACTGGCGGTTGTGCAGGTAACGCGGCACGTCCTTGCGAAAGTTGCCCACCATCAGCCCGGCCGCCTGGCGGCCGCTGCTGCAGCCGTCCTGGTAACCGTCGGCGTAGGCAGGGGGATAGCCGCTCTGGACCATCTGCTCGTGAGTGGTTTCGCAACCGGAAAGCAACAATGCGATGCACACGCCAAACCAGTACCGCGACATGGCCACAAGACCCTCGGAATGATGCTGAAAAGTCTAGGTGGCCAGTTGTCGAGGCGCTGTCAAAACAGTGTCAAAGAGTCGGTTGGTTCACAGTGTCTAGTGGAGGCTTTGCCGGCCCTATCGCCGGCAAGGCTGTGGCGTACCTGTGGGAGCCGGCTTGCCGGCGATAGGGCCAGTACAGTCAATAGTGATACCACTTCAGCTCGAGCATCACTTCGTTCTGCGCCGTAGCCAGGTGGCTGAACTCCCGTGAGGCACTCAACCTCAACCCCAGGTTCTGGCTGATCTCCCACTGCTGGTTCAGGCTCACGCTGCGCCGCACCTCGCCATTGGTGAAGTAATCGCCCTTGGCCTCCAGCGTCAGGTTGCCCAGGCCGTTGCGCCACAGCAGCCCGCCGTTGAACCCCGCCGCCGGGGCGATGAACTGGGCGAAGTCGTTGTGGTGCTCGACCCGCACGGTGCCCAAGGCAAAGCCCAGCAGCCCGTCGGCCAGTT
>Ga0213823_1000577_pt1 | contig 28857 bp, 20 predicted proteins | sample MC6MC0907MG_FD_179887 | JGI IMG/M metagenome (GOLD analysis project Ga0213823, IMG submission 179887) | Enriched soil aggregate microbial communities from Iowa State University, Ames, United States - MC6-MC0907-MG | ecosystem: Environmental > Terrestrial > Soil > Unclassified | place: USA: Iowa...
TGGTGAGTACACCTTCGATGCCAACGGGGGCAACACCACTGATGCTTCGACCATGCAATGGAAAAACGGTGGTCATGCCGACACCGACGCGTCCTACCTGCTGGATGCCAGCGACGTGGGGCTGGTGTTGGAGTTTGAAGTAACGGCGAAGAACGGCGCTGATGTAGTGGGTAACACCGACAGCATCGACACGTCCACTGCGCCTTCGATCATCATTCCGATAGGCAATCCGATTGTGGACGTCACTGACATCAAGGGTGTGCTGCAGGTTGGCCAAACCCTGACTGGTGAGTACACCTTCGATGCCAACGGGGGCAACACCACTGATGCTTCGACCATGCAATGGAAAAACGGTGGTCATGCCGACACCGACGCGTCCTACCTGCTGGATGCCAGCGACGTGGGGCTGGTGCTGGAGTTTGAAGTAACGGCGAAGAACGGCGCTGGTGTAGTGGGTAACACCGATAGCATCGACACGGCCACTGCGCCGTCGATCATCAAACCGATAGGGCATCCGATCGTTGATGTTACTGACATCAAGGGAGTGTTGCACGTTGGCCAAACCCTGACTGGTGAGTACAGCTTCGATGCCAACGGCGGCAACACCACTGATGCTTCGACCATGCAATGGAAAAATGGTGGTCATGCCGACACCGATGCGTCCTACCAGCTGGATGCCAGCGACGTGGGGCTGGTGCTGGAGTTTGAAGTAACGGCGAAAAACGGCGCTGGTGTAGTGGGTAACACCGACAGCATCGACACGGCCACTGCGGCGGGCTCATCGGGCGGCGGTATTGCGCCTCCAGGCTCGGTCATTGATCCGGTAGGCGCTGTGGTCATTACCGGCGCAGATGGGAATGGCAACCCGATTGTGGGTACGCCGTTGACCGCAACGCCGACCTGCGTAAGCACTTGCGGTACGGTCAACTACCAATGGCAGATCGAAGACGCAATTGGTAGCGGCAACTTCGTGGATATTGCCGGCGAGACCAGTTCGACTTACAGGCCGACCAAGAATGATCAGCGCCGTATAATCAAGGTAAAGGCCAGCAACTAACGTTTATTAACGTTACATCGGGCGGGCAAAGCGACAGTGGTTATGCTACTGAGCCCTTCACAGACCGGGCTGCTCACCTGCTTAAGTTGGACAGCTGCGTTGTGATTGCCAGCCCGAGACCTACTAAGTGGAGTTGGGTAATGCGAACGAAGTATGGAATGTTGTTGGCTGTCATATGGGCAATGTGTGGCTCAGCCCAGAGTTGGGCCGCCGGTGAATTGCATCTGAATTTTCACATGGGAGGCTCGATAAACGGCAGCGGCTTTGTCGGCGGAACGGTGATCAATACCGGTGACGAGCCAGTGGCGCATGGTTACGCAGTGGTGACCTTGCTTGATATCCAATGCCGTCCATTGAAGAGTGTGATAGAGAGTTTTGATTCCATTGCTGCAGGAGAGACGCGTAGCTTTCGCATTGCTGTGGATGGCGAGCTAAAACGCTACCGCTTGCTCAGCATTAAGGGCTTTGATGCTAGTGGGTTCGAGCTTGTAGCAATTGATGATAACGAGGCGATCGTAAAGGCGCGTGAGACCGCGGAGCGTGCCTATTGTGGGCAGTCGAAACACGCAGTCGCCAACTAATTACTGTGGGTTTGCCACACATCTATATAACAATTATCCAGGAGGTTACGCGCGCATGACGCAATATGTCGGTGGGCATATTTCTCATAAGCACATAGAGCGGGTCTTGGTTGTCGACGCTGACCCTAGAGTGCGTACGCTACTTAATCTAATGCTAATGCGCGACAACCACGTCGTCGTAGGAGAGGCTAACAGTGGTGCAGAGGCGATTCGGCTGGTGGAAACTACTTCACCATCATTGATTCTTCTGGACTTGGATATGCCACGGATGGAGGGGTTGACTGCGATGCGCAAGCTGCGCCAACACTATCCTTGGTTGTCTATACTCGTGATCAGCATGCTCAACCCTGAAGTCTATGCTATGCGTTGTGCGCGTCTGGGGGCGAAAGGCTTTCTGAACAAAGGCGAGGGAGTTGCTTTGCTACCCGAAATACTTAGGCAGATGCGCAGAGGGTTAATGTCGTTTCCATGCCAAGCGTCCGAAGGAGTCATATCTTTCAGTAATTTGTCTGATCGTGAGTTGATAGCGTTGCGTTGCTTCGTGCGTGGTGGTGATGTGGATACAGTTGCAGCGGCGCTATCAGTCAATCGACGCGTTGTAACATTATTGCGCAGGCGCCTGCTGGCTAAGCTTGGGCTGTCCACCGACGAAGAGTTGATTAGCTTCGGTAGGGGTTTGACGTTAGGTTGAAAGACGCTTATAGCTGGGCGTCTTCTTTTCCCTCTGTTTTGTTAATTGCCATGTTTGTAGTGTTCAACTAATCCCGGACACAACGTTAAGTTTTTACTTCGGCCCGAGCTGGCGCCAGCCCACCGTTGAATTGATAGGGCCTAACCCAGTTGTAACGATGCATCAAGAAGTGAGTGATATCTCGCAGGACTTCTTGAGCCGTTCTGTAGCCCGTGGTCGGTATCCATTCCGTTTCAAGCTGCGGAGCAGGCGCTCCATTGGCGGGTTGTCCCAGCAATTCCCCGGCTACTCATGCTCTGGCGCATGCGATAAAGCCACAGCCGCTGTCGAGATAAACGAATCACATACTGGGACCCTTGATCCGAGTGAAAGAGTAGGCCCTGAGGTCTTCCTCGTTGCTCGTACGCCATATCCAGCGCCTTGATGACCAGATCGGCTTTCGGCTTCTCCGACAACGCCCAGCCCACTACCCGGCGCGTGCAGAGATTCAGCACAACAGCGAGGTAACGCCGTTTCCCTTGGGCCCAGATGTAGGTGATGTCGCCATACCAAACCACACCTGGTTGGGTGCCGGAACATCGAAGTCCCGATTCAAGATGTTCGCAATATTGAGTCGTTCTATCACAGCTCGTTTGTAGGCATGTGATCCGGTTTGTTTACTGACTAAAACAAGCTCACGCATCAAGCTGCGCACTTTGAACCGACCGAGCTGCTCACCGTCTTCAAGCATCAGCGATAAAATGCTGCGGCTGCCAGCAGTTACGACTTTGCGTAAACAACTCGCTCTCCCGGCTGTGCAACAGAAGCCGTTCGACATCTGGCGTGCGGGGCCTAAAGTGCTAAGCATAGAAGCACAAACGAGTGATTTCAAATACCTTGCACAGCCAATCAACCGGCTTATGGACGCTCAACTGATTGATCAGCGCGTACGCCCGTGATCTTCCCACACCAAGAGCGCAGTAGCTTTTTTTAATATCGATTTTTCCCGTTCAAGGTCGGCAATCCGGGCTTCCAGTTCCTGAATTTTCTGTGTTCCAAGATCAATGCTTTGCTCTGCAGAGTGACGCCTTGACGCTCCTGCGGAACTTGATCAACCCAGCGGCGCCGGGCCGACTCGCCTACCCCGATTGAACGGCTGGCTTCGATGTAGCTGCAGTTGTCGGCAGCCTCGCGTTTGAATTCAGCAGAAAAGGAACGGCGTTGTTTGGTCATCTGACACCTCGATCTGGCTAGCATTGATATCTGATTTCGTTAGACCACTACACTCCTATGCTCATAACATAGGAGAAAGTCTGTGGGGGGAGCCCAAACTTTGAAAGTTTCTGTGAGTTAAGGGTCGGCTAGCCAGTCAGCCACTGATTCTTGCAGTTCCTGCATAGCGGCTCGCACTCTTTCCGCAAGTTGCTTGGCCTCTTCGTCTGTTAAGGATTGGCTAAGTCCTTCTTCATAAGATGCCGACGCATCACTTACTAACTGAGCACCAACCATTCGCGCCGCACCCTTGATGCGATGTACGAGCTGCCCCAAATCGCGCCAACGGCTCGCCGTAAGTAGCTCGTCAAACACCTGGATGTCTAATTCATTACTGCTATACAGTCGGTCAAGCAACATTCGTGTTAACCTCAGATCGCCACCAGTCAACGAATCAAGCATTTCGAAATCTAATACGGTTTTCTTAATGGGGGCGACATAAGGTTCTGGAACCTTAGGTATCAATTCATCACTTTGGTACTTGCTTAATTTATCTAAGCTTCCTCTGAGCAGGCTGAGGCTGACGGGCTTGAAAAGACACTCATTCATTCCGCTTTCCAAACAACGCTTCCGTTCATCCAGCTGAGCATTTGCTGTAAAGCCGATAATATAAGTTGGGTTTAGTCCGGACTTTTGCTCTAGACCACGTATGCGTCTAGTCAATTCGTAGCCGTTCATGATGGGCATGTTGCAGTCAGTTATAATTGCGTCAAATCGCTCTATCTGCAGCCTCGCGAAGGCCTCGCTCCCATCTTCAAACTCAACAACTTCATGACCTAGAAATTTTAGCTGTTGCTCAAGTAGCAAACGATTTGCCGGATGGTCGTCGACCAGAGCGACACGCAAAAATCGCTCTTGAGTCTCTTCAGTGACTGTAAGTTTTTGTTTGTCGTCTTGCCTACCTAAAATAGGTGCTTTTACTTTTACCTCAATCCGGGTCCCATGTCCTGGCACGCTTTCAAGTTGCAAAGTTCCCTGCATCATTTCTGTGAACTGTTTACAAATTACCAATCCTAATCCACTGCCGCCATGTTGGCTTTCTTTGCTGCCTGCCTGGGTAAAAGGTTCAAATAACGTTTTTTGATCAGTTTTCGATATTCCTACACCAGTATCTTCTATAGTGTAAGTAATTAGTAGATAGCTATCGATTTTAAGTGTCTTTAGGGAGAGTTTAACTCCACCATGGTAAGTGAATTTTATTGCATTGCCTAATAGGTTTGAAAGTATCTGTTTAAGGCGGTCGCCATCAATCAGAACATCTAGTGCTGACCCAGTGTCGAAGTCTGTTATTAGATACAAGCCTTTTTGTTTAGCTAGGCCTTCAAATATTCGGTGCATTGTTTTTAAGATATCTTGCGGGCACGTAGGCTGTGGGTCCAATGTTAATTTTCCGGATTCAATCTTGGCAAGGTCTAAGATGTCGCCAATCACTAACATCAAAGATCTAGACGATGAGTAAGCAACTTCAATTGCTGAACGATCCCATTCATCGCCTTTGTCTACCCGCTCCATAGTCAGCTCAAGTAAGCCGATAATGGCATTAAGTGGGGTGCGTATCTCATGGCTCATTACGGCTAGGAACTGACTTTTGGCAGAGCTTGCGGCTACTGCCTGGTCTCTAACAATTTTCAATTCGTTTAGCAGTCGTTCAGTGGTCGAAATATCGATCCAGCCCATTAGAACTCCAGCTATACAGCCATCGCTCCCTCTGTGCGGGACAATCCATTGGCGGAACGTGAGTAATTCACCGCGAATTTTAAATTGAATATTTTGAACATCAATATGCCGGTGTCCATGTAGAAGGGATTCAAATATATGTCTTTGGCTAGGTTCCTGCGTTGCGTCCAACCCTGAAATCTCAGTCCAGCATCGTCCAATAACATCACTAGGCTGTAGGTCGAATACAGTATAGAAACTGTTGTTGCATAATAAGAAACGGCCATGTAGATCGCGGGCTACTACAGCCTCGGGGATACCATCGAGCAACTCGCTGCGAAATGCAATTTGTCGTTCTTCCTCTCGCTTTCGTAAGCGTAGAACATAATTATAGATCTGCCAGGTCAGGAGTAACAATAGTATGGATAGACCGACGAATCCTAGCCGGTGAAGCCGTAGCTCATACTCAGCCCAAACACTACCCTCCGCAGGCTTGCTATTCTGCCAGCGCTCAACAATATTGCTGATCAGGCGGGGCTCGATATCTTCAAGTGTTTTTTCTATAACGCCGATCAGTAATGGTCGATTCCTAGCTATAGCAAAGCCAGATTGTGATTGAATTTGAGGTAGTGATGTGGTGATACGAAGTTCTTCAGAAAAGTACTCTCTAATCATATATCGCGCTATTGGCAAAAATAATACTGCTGCTTCAGCCTTGCCACTAGCCACTGTCGCCAAACTATCAAGGTAGCTGTAAGTGTAGATGAGTTCTATGTCAGGATAGTGTTTTTTTAGATACAGTGTAGGTGTTGAGTCCTTCAAAACTGCTACTCGCTTGCCGGCCAAATCGGCCAGGGTTTCACCTGTTAATTTCTTGCGACCTACTAAGGCGAAACTGCTGTTCACGTAAGACTCAGTGAAGTGCAGGAAGCTTTTACGTTCTGGTGTAGGCCTAAGCATTGTTGCCAGTTCTGCCTCTCCACTTTTCAGGCTGTTTAGGCCTTCGCTCAATGAAGAAGCATTTACTAGTTTGAATTTTAATCCGCTCCGATGCTCGATTTCATCGAGCAAATCGGCAACCAACCCTTTAAAGTTACCCTCTTCATCGTAGAAGCTGTAAGGCGGGGCCTCACTGCTGACAACAACATTTACTTCTGGGCGAGTCGCAAGCCAACTTGCCTCTTCTGCGCTGTACAAGGTAGGTGAGCGCATACCAAAACGTGCTTCGCTGCCCCAGCGTGTCAGAATGTTAGCTTTAGTCAGCTCTGGGATTTCCTCTAATACTTGATTGATTATAGATATCATCGGACTGTCGGAGCTACGCATCACGAAGCTATAGCCCGCTTGCGACCAGTCGCTGAGGGCACGCATATGCAAGTTAGGCAGTTCACCCAAAGCAATGTGGTAAGCTACAGTTGTAGCATCACCAATCAACAAATCTGTCCGGTTATACTCCAATGCATGCAGTGCTTCTTTTATTGTGGGATAAATTTCAATTGTTTTGTTGGTGAATCGTGCCTGTAGCTCATCAAGTGGTACATAACCAGCCACTACCGCTAATTTTTCATTTGATATACTGGTTGTATTTTGGTTGTTGTCGCGTTCAACCAAAACAGGCTGGTTGAGAACGTACGGTTTCGATAGTATCAAACTAGGCAGGTTTGCTTCGTATGAAGAGCCACGGCCTAGAATATCAATATCGCCAGAGTAAAGCGCCTTGATTGCTTCTTGCCAATCAGAATAGGTTTTTACTTCTAGCGTTAGGCCTAAACTCTTGCTTATAATTTCCAAGTAGTCGATCATGATGCCTTTGACAGTCTTTTCGCGAACTTGGGAAAGTGGCTCGTAGCCACTTGTAACGCCAATGCGCAATAAAGTCTGCGATTTTAGAATCGCGAGTTCATTTTTTTTAAGAGTTAAGTTGACTTTTGGTAGGTTGTCCTCTGGTACTAGTTTGAAGGTTTCTTCTGATTTAGCACTGAAGCTAATAAATAGAATCCCTAATATCAATAGGGTGTAGAAAACACTTCTAGACGTGTTAGGGTGTGGTCGTGAGACTCTACTCGAAGAAGTGCGCCATAAAATTTTCATTTGAATCTCTCTGTCAGTATGCGAAACAATCGACTTATTGTTTTTTTTGCGCACTCTAGCATGGTGATGAATTATCTATATAGGTGTAAATAATGGATTTTTAGTTAGTGTGAGCTTTGGGTGTGGCATAAATGAATCGCATGAGTTGATCGAGATTTCTGAGGTTTTTATATTTCTTATGTGTTTTTTGTAATTCTATCGATTAGCTTTAGTTGCTGTGCTCGTTCTCGGATTCATTATTAGATATTTCGATTTGCTCTATCGATCTCATTCTGAGCGCCCTTGATTGGTGCATTAGGCTTTTTAGTCTGATCTACTCAGTATTAGCAGTTGAAAGTCTTAAAATCGCCTGTTGTTATAGTAGTCGCCAGGTCGACTTCCTCCAAGATTTTTTTGCTATTAGGAAGCATCACAAGCCGCTGCAGGCGAGCTGAGATAGACGCTGCGCCATCATGGTCAGGAACGCTTGGTAAGCCTCGTCAGCTATTTATTATTTTTGGCTGGCGTAGGCATTGTGTAGTGGTCAACTAATCCCGGACACGACGTTAAGTTTTTTCTCGGCCAGAGCTGGGGCCAGTCCGTTGTTGAATTGGTGCGGTCTAATCCAGTTGTACCTATGCATCAGGTAATAACTGATTTCGCGGTGCGCCTCTTGAGCTGTCATGTAGCCCACGGTCGGTATCCATTCAGCTTTTCAAACTGCGAAACACACTCTCCATCGGCGCGTTATCCCAGCAGTTCCCACGACGGCTCATGCTTTGGCGCGTGCGGTATAGTCTTGATCGAACACGAGGCCTGCGGCCTCGCGTTTGAATTCAGCGGGAAAAGAACGATGTTGTTTGGTTATCAGACACCTCTATCTGGCTAGCATTCTCGCCTAAATGGGTGTCCGGTTACATTAGAACACTACAGGTCCTATTCCATAATCCGACGGCCTCAGCTTTTCGATTTCGCTTCAGGCGAATCGGCCGAAGTGAAGTAGACATTATGAGTGTTTGCTTTTACCCCACCCTTCCGCGAAAGGCTGCTTCGAGTCGAAAGCATTTTTCGTGAGTGGCAGCTTTTGGCTGTGGATTCAACCGGTGGACGCAACAGATTGGCTAAATCGTTCAGCGGGCGTTTCGTAGTTTAGTGTTTTTCGAGGGCGGTTATTTAGCTGCCTTGCTACTTCATTGAGTGTGGCTTGCGAGTGATCTGCAAGGTCAGTCCCTTTCGGGAAGTACTGCCTTAACAACCCGTTGGTGTTCTCATTCGATCCCCGTTGCCAAGGACGATGAGGATCGCAGAGGTAGACCTTTATGTCGGTAGCCACCGTAAAGCGCTTATGGTCAGCCATCTCTTTGCCACGATCCCACGTCAGCGATTTGTAGAGTTCTTGGGGTAAGTCGCGGGCGTTTTCGATCAGGGCGCTGATGACCGTCTCGCTATCCTTACCGACCAACTTCACCAGCATTACGTAGCGGGTATGACGCTCTACAAGAGTGGCAATTTGGCTGTTTCTGCTACCGCACAGCAGGTTACCCTCCCAGTGACCTGGCACCGCTCGATCCTTAACTGTGGCCGGGCGTTCACGGATCGATACCGCGTCTGTGATGCGACCGTGATTTTCTTTCTTCTGAGTGTGATGGCGCGAGCGACGCATGGCTCGCGTCCGCTGTAAATGCTCAAGCAACTCCTTCTTCAGAGCCCCGCGAGCCTGTATGAGGAGGATGCGATAGATCGTCTCGTGTGACACCTGATAGCTCGTATCGTCCGGGTAGGATCGCTTCAGCCAGCCGGCAATTTGTTCCGGTGACCACTGCAATTGAAGCTTGTCTGCAACAATTTGCGCCACCGCTCGGTTCTCAACAAGCTTGCAGACCTTAGGCCGATGCGCGCGATCCCAAGCAGCCTGATCAGCTTGATTAGCCCAGTAGCATCCTTGACCACCGTTGCGTCTGATCTCACGGCTAACGGTCGAGGCTGCTCGCCCTAGCAGTGCAGCTATGGAGCGAACCGAGTTACCTGCAACCACCGCACGCGAAATCTCTTCGCGCTCAGCCAACGTCAGCGCCAATCTGGACCTGCGCCGTACAGCGGGTCTGATACCCCCTGTTTCCGCCAAGATTCGCTGTATCGATGAGTGGTTTCGATCAAATAATTGGGCGATCTGCTGGAGAGAGTCGCCTTTCTGCCAGTGATCCCACATCAGTTTTTCTGGCTGTCGGTGTAATAAATCCGAGGTCTCTGCTTCATCTGCAACACTCCTTCTGCTTACACAGAATTTAGTCATGTTGCGTCCACCGGTTGAATCCACAACTGAAAGTCGCTGCTCACGAATGGTAACTTTTGGCCGATTGCAGTCATTCACGACCTATTGATGAAGACATCTTCCTTATCACTACAAATCACCAAATAGGCCGAAGAAAAAGAACTAGGCAATGACAAATCGACTAATTCGCTAACACATTTTTTTGGCACCAGATCATTGAACCCTGATCGCGTACTCGCATCTGCTAGTTCAACTCGACTGCAGCTGAATTAAAAGGACATGCCTTCAGACACCTGTATCAGCATTTCCTCGACTAGATGCGTGCCGTGAGATGTAGTGACCATTGCCAATGGACATTTTCCAAAAAAACGGGCTTTGGGTTTGGAAAGCCATTGCTTGGCCTTCCCTTCATCTCCGAATATGATCTCGGCCATGGCGGTAATATGTGCGAACCGGAACAGACGATCGCTCTCATCCAATGTTAGAAGCTGATTACCTGCCAGTTTTGTTTTGAGCGTTTCCGGGTGAATGATTGTGTCCCGCTCTTGCGGACTTAGGGTTCCATCAGCACACAGCGATGTGATCAGGCTGACCGAAAAGCGAGCTACTATCATGTCGTGAATGCCTTGATCCGAAGCGTTGGAGGAGATATGGAGATAATCCTCCAACCGCTTGCGGTAAGCATGATAGGCATCATCAAGCAGGACTCCAGCAAGCACGGGCCGCACTGATGTTGCGTTGTTCATAGGCGTCAGCACTAATGTGCCATTCGCTACCGTTAGCTCTAAATGGTCACCAACACCTAACCCCATTTGGTCAAGTAACTCTGGAGGTAGGTCAATGATGATGTCGCCAGTACCGTCCTCTGTATTCTGGCACTTGACTGTCCAACGCTCGCTCATGGTCGTCCGGCCCTCATCCGCCAATTAGAGAATGACACACATCATTAAGCTCGGGCGCAGAGCTGACCAAAGGATCCTCCGGTAGGCATGCACTGCCACTGCTCGAACGACGTACAGCGATTAAAACAGCAAAAAACGGGGCAATGGCTTTGCCGCCTTTCCACCGTCACATGGTTAAGCTTGAGCGTGATCTCGCAACTACACGAAAAAGGATATGACATGAACCCTGATGAGCTTTATGTTTCCGTCGACGTCGAGACTTCTGGGCCTATACCAGGCGAATACAGTCTGCTTTCCATTGGAGCTTGTCTTGTAGATCAACCTGCCACATCCATCTATCTCGAACTACGACCTGACAGTCCAAAACATGACCCAGAAGCACTGGCAGTATCGGGGTTGAGTCTGGAAGCGCTGGAGCGCGACGGCCTCGCTCCGCGAGAGGCTATGCTGACATTTAGTCAATGGCTGAAAGCTTCCTGCCAAACGGGGCAGAAGGTCACTTTCGTAGGGCTCAATGCACCGTTTGACTGGTCATTCGTCAATTACTACTTCCACAAATACTTGGAAACCAACCCCTTTGGTTTTACCGCTATCGACATGAAGGCCTACTTCATGGGGGCTGTAGGATGCAGCTGGCAGGAAACAAAATCATCCAAGATGACCGCTGCGCTGAAGCCACTCAGCGAACCGAACCATAACGCCTTGGATGATGCCCGCTTTCAGGCAGAGCTCTTCGCACTAATGCTGGCGGGTAGAGGTAACCGCTTACCCGCCTCAAACGGCACCGAGTTGAAGCTCATCTAAGCCAAGTTGCCTCAACATATCTGCCGCTCCTGAACGACCATGCCTTGATGCCTTCTGGCTTTTCGGACTTGCCAACGATCACGGCTATTGGATGCGGCAGATCCTGCGTGTAACGTGCAGCAAATCTGGAGAAACTTGCTATGTCGGCCGGCGAGATCACCGGAACAGACTGGGGATGCGTATGCCAATAGCCCACCAGACGTAAACCTTGTACGTTGGCAGCCTGGATCTCCTGACGGCACCGCTCCGCATCCAACTCTAGCCAAGACCAGCCTGACCGATCGGCGCGATGAGGCAACGTAGCCAAGGCCAGAAGCAACCCTTTCGGATTAAGCGGGTTGACGAATAACTGCCCCCCTCGCTCCACGCCAAAAAGGCCCTGCCGATGACTATTCAAGAGATCCGCAACGGCTTGCGACACCAATAGCTCGGAATTCACTTCCGGCCAACTCCAGCGCCAAGCGATATCCGTCATACCGTTTCATCCTTATGCTCCGGCCATCCGCGCTCCAGTAGAATTTGCTGCGCCCCCTCTGGCAGTTTGGGCCCATGGTATTGGCCTCCTAAGCTCTGCACATCTTCAGGTCTGTAGATACTGCTGACCCAAGATGCAGTGGCGATGTTGCCGGTCAATGCGCGTAAAGCCGTGTGCGACGCCATAGAGGCAATATTGGTCATCCCCAGTGATCCGCCTGGAATAAAGCTCTCCCCACACGCTGGCAGTGGAACCACACCTCCTCCCGGCCACTCTGTAAACTTATGAAGAAAATCGCCGATGTCCGTGAATAAATGACGGCCATCAAAGGTACCGGCTGGTGCGAATAGCGCGTGGCCTACCTGGGTATACGGTTCGCTCCAGGCTTGTAAAAGTCCCCAAGAAACACCGCTGGATTTGGCTCGCCATACAGTGACCTCCGACTGCCAGTCTGCTGTCGTAATCACCACAAGATCTGCGTTATCGAACACTTCTGGTTTGCTGCTCATAACTACTTCGGCGAAAGTCGAATAAGCGGTGCATTCTGTAGTCGGAAGATCTAACAGAATCTTGTCCCTCAACGCTGAGGCTTTCAGCCTCCCTAGGCTATCCGCTCCCAGAACGTGCCTACCCAGATTGGCTGACACCAGAGTGTCAGGATCGATGAGGGTAAGGTGGCCGACACCGGAGCGTGCCAATTGTATTGCCACCGCACTGCCTAACGAGCCAACGCCAACACAAACGACCCGAGCATTTTCAAGTTGCTTTGCAGTGCCGCTTATATCGCGGGACAGAATGGACGCACGATCAAGCACGTCTAGGGCAGTTGCGCGGACAAGTGCCGGAGGATGTGCATTTGCGATGGCTGGCCGGCGGCGCGCTGTGCGCAAGCCAAACTTTGCCCCCCGCTCTTGCTGTACGCCAAGCGAGCGCACATTGAGGCAATAAGTTGGAGCATCCGTCCCCCCAGGAAGCTCCAGGACAATCCATCGACTCGCCAACGTTCCATGCAGCTCAAACCATGCCAGCAATTGCTCGGCATCGTCTGGTTGAAGGTGTGGCGTGAGCCACAGCAATAAATCTTCTGGATCCGGGGTGCGGATATCCGGATAAGTCTGAAGCTTGACGTAAAAACCAGGAGTTTCGGCCGCGCGAATGACAGCGGAGCGCCCGACAACCCGTCGGTAATGCCCTTTGAGTGCAGCTATGTTCGATGCTAGCCAAACCGTTTCCTGACCGGATGGCAGAGCCCGTCGCGGATCGCTGAGAGCAAACAACTGCGAGGCAGCCTGAGGTCGATCCAAAAGTAAAAGGTTCTGGTATGACTGTCCGTGCTGAAAAGACCAGTAGGTAGTGATCTCATTCTGAAATTCGATATCGCGCGTTGCTTGACTTGATCCCATCTTGGACAACGAAACGATCTGGGCCAAGCGAGCAAGGCTGTCCTCTACCACGACCTCCGGAGAGCCCATAATGGGGCGTTCCTGAAAGCCATGAAGGCAAAGCCCCGACTTAGTGGCATGCGGCCAAACCAGCCATGGAGAAGGTTCGACGTTCAGCCGCAAGAGCCCACGGGGAAAGTTGGAGGGGAAACCAATACGCAGTCGCCGCTCCTGCCCCGTGTAATCGATGGGCAAGGGGAAGTGAAAGCACGCCACTTCGTCAGCCCGCATGGGTGCGGGCTGGAGCAATGCATCGGCTGCATCCTGACCTAGGGTATTTCGCAGTGCTGCGATTCCGCGCTGCAATGGCGTCTTAAGAGGATCAGCCAAGGCGCCCAACTGGCTTTACGCTCGACTGAGAGGTTCCGCCACCGCTGGCCCCTCCGAAGAGCGAACCCATCGAAGCAGAGTTTCGAGTAGTGCCATCCGGTCGACCGGGCATCGTCCAATTCGCAGGGATCTCATTGTTCACTGCCGTAATGAATGCCGGTGCAATACCGAAATTCTTTTTCACTGCCTCGGCAAAGGAATCGTTGGATTCAAAACTTTCCAAACCCAATGACACAGATGCACTGGCGTCCGCATGCCACTTGGTAAATGCTTGGCGATAGCCTTGCCCCTCGCCCGGTCGATTCCACTTCTCTGCAAAGTTTTCGCCGTTATCGGCAGGGTTGCAGACAAAGCAATCGCTACCTCTTTGCGCGATGTGCTGCGGCATTCTGCGAACGATTTCCAGAATTGCATCGAGCGGTGCCAGAGGCTTCGACTGGGACTCCTTCACGACATCCAGGTACGCGTGAGTGGCCAGAGTGGTGATAACTGCAGATATGGGCCGAGTATCAGCGCTCCTTGTTTTGATGGCCCATTCATCGCGATGCCGCTTAAGCAGCTTTATGGTCGCACGCAGGGGATCTTGATCGATGTAGTCCTGATAATGCGGCAAAGGATCTTGTGTCGCGGCATCAAGCATTCGCTGGCTTTTGGCAATCACCAAGCTTTCCAAGGAGATTTCCTGGGCGGAAGCGACCTGCAACCAATTCGAGTAAGGAATAGGGCTGCTTGCTTTCCACCCTGTGATCCGATCAGGAACCTCCAGCTTTCCCTCGCCGTTTGCTTCGCCATTTCCGTTGATCGCGCGGGCAGGTGTGACATCAATGTGAAAACCTGGATTTTCATCGGCATAAACGATCCGAATACCACGACGTAGTTGCTTAACTTCTTCCTGAACGCGGGAGCCTTCTCTAAAACGCTGTTCAATCGCCTCTAAAACTTCCTTCGCACCAGCGCCTTGAGCGTGAGGGAGCCAGATAATCGCGTCCGCATCAATGGTGTCCAGATCCGCAGGCGCGCCGGGAATTGGCTTGATGGTGGTTTTCAGCCGCATTGAGCCCTGAACGAAGATATGGGCCTCAGCGAGCAACGGATTGTCAGAAGCCGAGAGGATTTTTTCCAGTTGGGAGTAGCGGTCGTTGATTTTTTCGTACTGCGCTTCCGACAGCGAGATTTCCCGCGCGGCGCGAAGCAGAAAATATTCCCAACTGCTGCGCTTGGTCTGTTCGTTGCTCAAAAGCATTTACATAGCCTCCTGGGCCACCGAGCCCAATTGCAGTGTTTGCGTAAACCGATCTTGGTTTTCCTTGTCCCGATCGAAGATCAGGTACGTATGTTGATGCTGCGTTGTGAGCAACGCGCCAAACTCGATGGCCAGTGCCGCAGGAATGGCGGCGAAGACGTGGATAGGATCAGGAGTCAGAGCCTCAAGCTGGCTCAGTCGTATTTGGAGTGCGTCGCGAAAGGCATGAATCACTCGACGGTTCTGTACCATCGCGTAGCTTGGTTCAGGAATCGACAGCTCTGCAATACGTGCACCGGGTAGAGCGTCGGTCACGTCGCGAACTGGAACTTGCGCAGAAATGGAGAGCACCAACGCCAGTGGACCATTGCCGTTGGGTGGAGGCGTAAACAGAAAACTGGGCGGCTCAGCAGACTGATCGGGCCAGCGCAAAAGATGCTCGCGGTGAAAAGAGAAGATTAAGCGTTTGGAACGATCGCCGATGCTCTGCCCCAACATCATCAAAGCTGGGATATCGGCCAAGCCTACTACTGCTAGCGCGGGCGAGTCGCCATAGGTGCCGCCGCGACGCTTGAGTTGCTGCTCCAGCTCATACTGGATGCTGTCTTTGACGTTCTGCCAATAGGCAGCGTCCCTGCCGCGCGGTCCGGGCGCAGGGAAGGCAATTTTGATGCCTTGATCGAAGGCGGTTAATCCCTCCGCAGACATCGCAGTCAACAGATCGCGAACGGGAATATCGTTGATCGTCTGGAAATGCTGACTCTGGACAATGAGAGGAATCGCTCTGCCACCATCAGGGGTCGTTGCGGCGATTCGGATGCGCTCTAGGTATGCTTGGTGTAAACCACTCAAATCATTTTCAGGATAACCGTCTGCGTCACGATCAATTTTGTCATGACAGCCTGGGCACAGGAGCATCAGGTTAGCAGTATCGTTCGTGTGCGCCTCAGCATCATGATCCGCGCGTCCCCGAGGCCCCTTGGGACTGGCGGGTAGGATATGCGCCACTTCGCCCCATTTCATTGGCTTGCCGGCACGATAGTCGAACGTTAGATCTGTGCCGCACAGTTCGCAATGACCAGCGGTCTGTGTCCATACGATCCGCTTCGTCTCATCATTTGTGTTAAAGCGCCCACTCGCGGGCTTAGCGTCTTCTGGTTCTGCCATTTCGACCTACCCCCGAGAAACATCCATGATTGAAAACGATGATGGCAAGATAAGATCATATTAAGGTCATTTGCCGCGATTTCAAGAGAGATCTGAGGGTTATTAATGCCGAGTCGGCTTGACCAGGACGCTTTTTTTGACTCATCGAAACGGAGTGATGGCAGCTTTCGATTTTTGGCAAATGCTGATGGGTTATGGCGCTGACCAGAAGCGTATGTATCGAAATTAGCGAGTTTATGCAGAAGACATAAACTCGCTAATTTCGATACATATCTCGCTCAAAAACCAAACGACGTCAATCTACGGGCGCCCCCCACAAGAACCAGCTAAAGAACCCGATGCGCCATAATCGGTTCTTAACGCTATCGCTCCAGCCCCTGAGGACGTTTTCGGGGCGGAAGGAGCGCAGATGCCCTCAGAAGCTAATCGCAATCGGCGGTCCCTCCCAGTCTCTCGATACGCCGGTAGACTTGAGCAAGGCCTCTGCATCCACGCCTGTTCTCGCCAAGTTTTCCAGATCCCACTCGAAGAAGCTGGAAAAAACCAAGAAAACTTTGCTTGCTACCGCCGAGGTCAATCTTACAGTCGAATAGTTCACCGGCAGCTTCATTCTTATGATTTCAGAGATACTCCACACCAATGTCCTTAATCGGAAATACCACACTGACTCTTGGTGACGCTTAATCTGGTGATAAGTAAGAGGGAACCTCTGCTTACGCAGTTCTAGGCCGTGAGGTAACGAGTTTGGGAGCAGCGTCTGCAAATTTCTAATGTTCACCCTTTTAGGATCTTTCGCAACGCTATACAACTCATCCACGCCCGCTTCAATAAGGGCTGCATAACCAGCGTCTCTTGAGTCGATAGTCTTCTCAACCTTAACGGCAACCTTCTTAGGCATGCGAAGTTTTGCGATCAGCCATGCATTATCATTTTCCATCAGCCAATGAGTTGGTTTATAGGCTTTTTTCCAAAGGTACTCCACATCAGCCTCGGAGCGCAGCGCCAAAAGCATCTCGACTTTTTGACGGTACTTAATCATTTTACCGGAATGCGCATCTTCATTTTTAGAAGGTCGTGGCGAACTCGAAGCACTTAGCAGGATAGACTCCCTCTTCAACGCTTCCTCGAAATCATCAGCACTGGAAAATAAATGAAGCGCGATAATCAAATGTCGCGCTAGTGGCATATTAAGCTGACCCTTGTCTGACTTCAGCCTAATCCATTGCCCATGCTTTCCATTATTGTAGGCCGGATCAATTTGCGCTAAATACTCATCGCCATAAGCGCTTTGAATACTATCAAAAAGTTTCGCAATGCCCGCATTGTTTCCAAATACAAATCCACGTTTCTTACATTGCCGCACATAGCAAGAACTCAATACCGCGCTACCTATTGGCGGGATCTTTCGTTGCAAGATATCGTGCGCGAATAGCGCGACCTTCTTCTCCAGATCCGAGCCCTTATGCGTCGTCTTAGCGTTGAGCGGATTCCACCCGCATGCGCATGGCTCAGTCAGATTTGGAAGCAGCTTCAATTTTCGATAGAAAGGGTGGGAGCACTTGGGGCAAGCATGGATCAGCGAGTCCCCGTGGCGCCAACAGACTGAAACACCGGGTATATGGTGTGATCGATGCCAGTAGGCAGAACCGCAATCGATCAAATCCTCCTGAACGCAGGTAGGGCAAAGCTTAGCTTTCCCATGGATGGACTCTTCGCGGCGAGGAATTCGTACCACCCCATCAAAAGCGTTCGATGCAGAATGGTCCTCCGGTCCTTGCCTCACACCTAGAAAAGGTCTGTACGCAGGAAACGTCGTGTTGTTACTGATCAGTTCTGCGAGATTGCTCTCCAGCTGCCCTGGTAGCCTGTCGGCAAGCTTCTCAATCTGCTGAGGCACGATGCCACCGATGCTAAATGGCTTAGATGCGAATAAATCACGGTAGGTTTCCGCCGCTGTTCTATTCCCTGACAGGTAGTGATAGCGGGTGACGCGAGAGTGCAGCATTTCATCCGGCATCGATACAGGGAAAAATAGTAGATCAGACATCATTTACCGATTAACAAAGTAGGGTTAAAGAAAAACGCGGATCCAAGATGGAGTATATAGATTACACATTAAATTTTGTACCGGGGTTAGGCTCTCTGAAATGACCACACGATAGGGTGTCACCCTGCTCCGAATTTTGATGGATTACCCAACCGCAATCGTAGCAGTATTCATTGAATCCAAAACACGTATCGATAATCCAGCTCCCGCAAGTTGAACGCGTGAGGAATATACAATCAAGATTATTCTGATCGCTAGATGAAACATACTTCTCATATCGCGACCTGCGTAGCTTAATGCCAGCTATTTTTGAGAAGTAAACGGATTTTTGTGGAATGCCCTGTGGCACAAAGAATTGAATGCGGGGTGTCGAATGGTGATTTATTACCGGCTGGATCACACCGTTAGCCGTATGCTCGCGAGCCTGTAGAGCGAAGAACGCGTCACGGGCTTGCCCTCCGAGAGCAGTTTGCGCCTAGCCCACCGTAAACGCCGTTCGTGAAAGCTTTCAACTGATTCACATACCTTGTCAAGCGCTGCTGCACAGAGAGGAAGCTTGCTGAGCTGCTTTTCGAAGCGAGACAGAACATGAAGTTCTCTCCCTATTCTGGTACGTGACACGCGGACCGGCTTACCTTTAAAACCATAGAGTACATCAGCACACTGCCGTACTTCCTCGGCTAGTCTGTTATCGAGAGAAGCGAACATCTCTGAGCTATTGATTCGGGGCGCGCGATGGATACTTGGGTTTGTAGTTGATCTCGACAGCCACTGCTTGTCATTTCGATATAGCCAAGCGTACCCCTTGCACGCATGTGCTTTTTGCAAACGGTAATCGGCCTCGAAGCCCATGCGTCTTGCACATAGCTGAATTTGAAATCGAGCCTTCCTCCAAGCATCTTGACCGCCAGGTACGCTGCGGATGCGGCGATAGACGTACGCCAGTGAGACGCCTAAAGCGGCAGCAATCTTTTTGGCATCAGCTCCCTCAAGGGCATGTTCCCATACAGCCGTCAACGAACAGTCCAGTCCTTCACTCGACGTCTCCGGTAGATCGCGCCTGGGTAGCCGCATGTGTGTTTTCGGACCAGACGCCACTTCCCGCTCCAGCGGGCGTTGTTCATGCAGCAACCTCGCCATGTCAACGTCCAGTGCACCGGCTAATAGAATGTATTTGAGCGGATGATGAGAGGTGATTGGCTTACGAAGCAGCTTCGTGACCCATGTGGCAGGTGTATCCCCACCGACGTTCCCGAGTACAGCAAATTCCCAATCTCGAGGCAGTGCTGCAAAAAAATTGGTCATGTGCTGTGCCAGCAGTTGCAGATATAAACGGTGGTTTCCAGAGGCAAGATTAAGCTGTGTTGTCTTTTGCATAAACGTGTAGCGCATCGTATCTGCCGACAACGCACTGACTTCAGATTCAAGGACCTGAAGCGAGCGCAACGCTATATCGTGGAGCGGCGGCTTGCACACCGACGGGATATCAAGAGGTATCGTGTGTGCTTGGACATGCTTGTCACTCGGTAGTGTGAGTTGTCGAGAGTTGCGGCTGGACCAGCGATGATCAAGGATCCTGAGTGACGTGCCGTGATGCGGACAGACCAGCACGCCCGGAAGCATGTGAACCCTATGCCAGTAAGCGACCCCCCTTTGTACCTGATCTTGGGCAATACACTCTTCGCATAACCGCACTCTAGAGGCGAATTCAATACGGCTCGCGTTGACACCCAGCTTCAGCATCAGGCCTTTGCCATCAGCGGTCATCAACGCACGAGCGTGTTCTACCTGGCGCATACTTAAAAATGGCGCGTAGTAGGGTAATAACGTGTGGCGCATAAGAATCTCGGCTACTGATAGCTCGGTACCGCTGGGTAGCGCTTCGACAAAATCCCTAAGATGACTTGGGAAGGCGACATTCTGTGAAAATGCCGCCGCCGATTTCAGGCCGGAGAACGCGGCTCGGATACTACGAACACCGCAAAGACTGGCATAGCGAGAAATCAGGCTGTGCAGCGTTTCGTCTGGAAACGCTGTGGGGAAGAAATGGAGTTTAAGGTGCACTTCATCACCCCCTACTTACTCTTTTTTATACATCGGCGAGAACTCAAATAGATCCTCGTTAAGCCAGTCCGCAGCTCGCAGTGCATCGAGAGGATTGTCGTGTTCACTTAACGATTTAGCCTCTGAGCTTTCCACTGCAGCAGCAACCGGCGATTGGCGCTCTTTCGCGGGAGATGCATCTGCCGGCTTTTCACGGGAAACAACGCTTCGAAGTAAGGAAAGGCGGTCCGCTCGTGCCAACCCGTCGAAAACCATCATTTCGTTCAGTTGCTCCTCAATCGGCAGCAAATCGTCGAACTGCCGCATGCGCTTCGGATCTCGGCTACGCAGAGCCGAAAGGGCTGGCTTGAGAATCTGCATTTTTGAGTTGCTGACCTTCACCAAAGTCTCGGCAGTCAAACACTCGGAGCCACTCTGAACCGCGTATCGCTGACTCAATACCAGCAGCTTGACCAAGAAATCTGTGACGCCTTGGGTGTGCTCATACAGTGTGTCTAAAATTTCGTCGGTCAGCTCAGCGGTCTGCTTGCACCACTGATAGCTCCAAAGATTTTCGACCAACAACCGCCACTCCTCATCATCTTTCTCGAAGCGTTTGAATTCGAGCGTACCGGCTCCACAGACTCGGCGGGCCGTACGCATCACTTCTGAGAACAGGCTAATCATCGAGTTCGTGCCACTGAAAACGACCGGAATACCGATGTTGTTAACCAAGTGCAGAAAAAAATTCAGCATGCTCTCCTTACCACCAGTTTTCGCCAGGTGGAGGTTTTGCAGCTCGTCGATCAACAAGGCGCCGATGAAAAATGTACTCGCCACCTGCTCCATCTGTTGCAGCGCATCATTGATGTTTCGGTGCCTGTAGCGCTTGTGGTAGTCCTTGTCCCCTAGAGCATCCCCAACCGCATAAAAAAACTGTTGGCAAAACCCAGCCAGTGATCCATCCCGAGGGCAGTCAAGCTTCAGCCAAGTGATTTGGGTATGAACAAACTGCCTCCCCGCATAGCGCTCATGACGGATTGTCTGTGGATAAAGGCTCAAAATGGCGTGAAGTGCCGTCGACTTCCCAATGCCGCTCAGGCCGACAACGGTAAATGTCTCTGCGGTGGATTTGAACGCATCGTGGTAACGCTGAGCACCGGATAAAGAATGCAAATGCCGGACGGTAGCGGGCGACATCGGGTTACGCCCAACATACCCTCGACGGATGAGCAGCGAGAAGAGAGCCTCCAGTTCCAAGTGCAACAGAAACGGCTGTACTACTGTTCTCAAACGGTCGATACAGTGAATTCGAGTGGCTCCGTCGAGGCTCAGCTCTTTCGGATCCACCGGCTGAGGAAAATTCGAGATCAGCTCTATAGCCGTCGCCTCCGAGAGTATTGGAGGCAAAGCTTCAATTAGCGGATTTCCGGCATACTCACGAATATCCTGTTTGACGTAATTGGCAAACGTCTGTGCACCTTTCATTGTGCCTGTCCTGGCCGAATTCTTTTGAGCAAATCGATAACCTGCGCGGTGCGCTCGCCGGCATATGAGTCACGCGCTGTCGGTGTCGATTCAGATTGTCGAGAAGCTGACTCAGCCCTGACACCTGCTGGTACAACCGCATTTTCACGCTCACGGAGCCGTTCTTCGGCGCGGTTTTCGCGGATGTTTCCTGTTGCCTCGGCCTTGGTGGGAGGAGCAGGCTCCAGCTCTCTTTCAGAAAGGGCATTGGTGATGATCTGATGGACTTGATCGCTAAGCTGCACACGGCTTTCCAGCTCAGCTCGTCGGTGAGCTGGTGGTTTCTGGCGATAGGCTTCGAGCAGGTCAAAAATTTCGTCCGAGCGGTAGTTCGCGTAACTGGCATCAGATTGTCGAAGATCACAACGGATAAACTGCTTGGCATCACCCTGGATCCAAATGTGCGCAGCAGAGTTCGGATCGAACCAACACTCTATAGACCAGACTCCACCTTTGCGAGCTTTGGCAAACCAATTTTTCTCTACGGCCATATCACACACGTAGTGCATTCCGCGAAACATCACTCCACCCTTTTGAACGGTCGCGCGCTCTCGGGGCAGGAGGTGGAGGTAAACCATCTCGTCGGGGCGTTTGTTAGATTCGACCAGATCGTTCTCGCAAGCCCAACTCCATATTCCGCTGGGTGTGGGTTCAACGCAGTCATTCATCATTGCCTGCGTCAGCCGGTCAGGCTGACGATGATGCCGGTTATAGTGGAGCACGCAGTTGATGAGGATCTGTGTGAATTCTTTAAGCGTGAGGGTGGCATCGAGCCGGTAGTCTCGCTCGCCTCGCTCTTTATCACGCGCGGCTACCCCGCCAGGTAGCCATCTAATGCCCGTCAGATCATTCAAAATGCCAAACCGACTCTCTACCATAGGCTTCCAATCCGGCCGATATGGCGGGGCAGTGCCCATCTCAATCCCCAAGCCTGACGAAAGCCCTTCTGCTGCAAGTGAGAGCATCTCGCCCCTGTCGGCATAAATCTGGTGGGGCAAGTGGTGACAATCCCAGTCATCTGCGTTGATTTCAACGCCGTTCTGCGCGCAAAACGCGACCTTTGAAGTAAACGCGTTGAATAGCGCCTGCCTCGCCCCATTCCAACTGGGGCCTTCCAACCCCACATAGAGACCAACGATCATTCCGGAAAAGCTATCCACTACGATATAAACTACGGGGCGGCCTATGAGCATCCGTCTAGAGTAGCTGTTGACCAAATAAATATCGGCAATAGTTGCGTCGATTTCAAATTGGTGACATGGTCCGCGCAGCCAATCGCGAACAGTACCTGAAAGCGGGCGGCAGTCTTTCAGCCACCTCCTCAAACCTTTACGGCCACGCTCAGTTTCTATTTCGTCAAAAAAGATTTGGCCCCAATATCTAAACTGCCTCAAGCTGGGTATTTCTGAACTCGGAAGCAAATGAAGCTCTTCTTCGCTGTTTTTCGAGATATCTCGAACCGAGTAGAATCTTCTCAACATTTCGTCATATGCGCTCGAAATAGAAGATTTTTTATCTTTCACATAAAGCGCATACCCAACACGAATACACTTTTTATCAACAGCGCTAAGTATCTTGGAAAACGGTGTAAGAACGCCTTGAAATTTAGGCTTTCGGCCTGGAGGCTTACTCGGATCATATTTTCTATCGGAAACACCTACCGCTGAATAATTATTAAGCAAGGAGTTTCGGATTTGACCATAAATCCAATAACGGTAAAGAAGCCGATAAATCTTCTTCCGTTGAATCCCCAAATCTGAAGCTCTTTTGCTAACCAACGGGCCCAATTCCCCCCGTGCGAATATTCGCCCTGGGTAGTCAGGATCTAGCAGAGGGGCAATGATGGCCCATTTTTCGTCTCGGCCTAGCTTGGCTGCCTCGTCCAACTGATCCTCAAGCACAAGCATGAACTCGGGTGTGGCGATGGTCACTGGTTTCGTATCACCACCCGATACTGATCGATGCAGCTCTTCAAGACTAATAGCGTATGGCTGCCTGGGAGGATCAGCTAGGGCAATCACAACAGCCAGGTCATGCATTTCATCAAGGTAAATGAGCCTAACGATCGTACCAATAACTGACGAATCGGTAACAGGCTCAAAAACGTCATTTACGAACAAACTCATGACATTTTCTCCTTCAACGAAATATCGATAGAGTTCTGGATAACTTCGAAGTCAGGAACTAGCCCAGTAAGATGTAGAGGAGAGCTAACCAAGTCGATTTTCAGTACCTTATTCCAAACCAGATAGAAGAATATTGCTTGGGCGTCGATATAGGAGATGGATAGAAGGGATGCAATTTTTCTTAAACAGGTGGCCAAAGTCCACGGAAATTCCCGGCTGTTTTCCAAGCAATCAATAAAATTAGAATGCAGCGATACTTTCATTAAATCACGAGGGAGTTTTGAGTATTTTCTGATTAGCCCAAGGTTTTTAATCAGATCTCGTGTGAAAAACTCGTCTGTGACGATTTTCCAATCGACACCTTGACTCTGCCAAAAGCGCTTTTCAATCTCAAGTTTTTCAAGCGTGCGTTTACTTCCTTTACCTACTAAATCAGAACGATACTTTATAGTTCTAGCTACCGACTTGAAATTTCCATTCTGGTCCTTAACAGTTAGTAGAAAGTCGGTCGTCATCACATAAGGCAGCGTTGTTCTAGGGTACCGTGGGAAGCGTACATCTATAGACGTTGCTATTGCTTGCGCCCGCTCAGAGGGGAGCAATGGGTATTGCTCACGAATATCCACGACGTCTTCTGAAAATTCACACACAAGGAAGTAAGAACGCTCGAGATCTGACAGCAAGTGATGGATCCTGTCGATCTTGACGCCTTGAATCTTGTGCGAACGACCGATCGAAGGAACGTCCTGTACCCGCAGCCAAGGCACGTAGCTCGTCGCGGCGCCTCCGCCAAATCCATTTGCAATGTGCCGATCAATGTCCTGCTGTGATGCAAACTTACGACCTCGCAACCCACGCCTCCTCAGTCGATGTGGACCGCTTCACCTCTTGCCGAGAAAAAGTCGTAGAAGAACATGGCCACCGTAGCGACCATATTTAAAGCATTTCTAGACTACACCCGCTGAAAACTGAAGCGATGAATCCAGACCAAAGGAAAGCCTGGAAAGAAGAAACCCCCGTAGATACGGGGGTTTCAGCCTTGTGTCAATCTATGTTTACGCGTGTCAAACTATATTGATTAGTGTCAATCTATATTGTTCAAAACCAGGGTCAATGTCAGCTGTGGATAACTTATTCCACCGTCACCGACTTCGCCAGGTTGCGCGGCTGGTCGACGTCGGTGCCCTTGAGCACGGCGACGTAGTAAGACAGCAACTGCAGCGGGATGGTGTAGAGGATCGGCGAGAGGATGTCGTGGATATGCGGCATCTGCACCACGTGGGTGCCTTCGCCGTTGGACATCCCGGCCTTCTCGTCGGCGAACACGATCAGTTCACCGCCACGGGCGCGGACTTCCTGCAGGTTGGACTTGAGCTTCTCCAGCAGTTCGTTGTTCGGCGCCACGGTGACCACTGGCATGTCGTTATCCACAAGCGCCAGAGGGCCGTGCTTCAACTCACCCGCCGGATAGGCTTCGGCGTGAATGTAGGAGATTTCCTTGAGCTTCAAGGCACCCTCCATTGCGACCGGGAACTGCGCGCCACGGCCGAGGAACAGGGTGTGGTTCTTCTCGGCGAACAGCTCGGCGATTTTTTCCACGGTGCTGTCCATCGCCAGCGCTTCGCCCAGACGGGTCGGCAGACGACGCAATTCTTCCACCAGCGTGGCTTCAACGTCTTTGCCGAGCGTGCCGCGTACCTGACCCAGAGACAGGGTCAGCAGCAGCAGGCCGACCAGTTGCGTGGTGAACGCCTTGGTCGAAGCCACACCGATTTCGCGACCAGCCTGAGTCAACAGCGTCAGGTCGGACTCACGCACCAGCGAACTGATGCCGACGTTGCAGATCGCCAGGCTGGCGAGGAAGCCCAGTTCCTTGGCATTACGCAGCGCGGCCAGGGTGTCGGCGGTTTCGCCGGACTGGGAAATGGTGACGAACAGGGTGTCCGGCTGCACCACCACTTTGCGGTAGCGGAACTCACTGGCGACTTCGACCTGGCACGGAATACCGGCCAGTTCTTCGAGCCAGTAACGCGCGACCATACCGGCGTGGTAACTGGTACCGCAGGCAACGATCTGCACGTTGCGCACTTTGGCGAACAGTTCGGCAGCCTGTGGACCGAAGGCCTGCACCAGTACCTGATTCGGACTCAAACGGCCCTCCAGGGTGCGTTGCACAACGGAGGGTTGCTCATGGATTTCCTTGAGCATGTAGTGGCGGAACTCACCCTTGTCGGCGGCTTCGGCACCATCGCTGTACTGGACGGTCTGGCGCTCGACGGTTTGACCGTTTACATCCCAGATCTGCACGCTGTCGCGGCGAATTTCGGCGATATCGCCTTCTTCCAGGTACATGAAGCGGTCAGTGACCTGGCGCAGGGCCAATTGGTCGGACGCGAGGAAGTTCTCGCCCAGGCCCAGACCGATCACCAGCGGGCTGCCACTGCGCGCGGCTACCAGGCGATCCGGTTGTTGTGCATTGATCACCGCCAGACCGTAGGCACCGTGCAGTTCCTTGACGGTGGCTTTCAACGCTACGGTCAGGTCAGGTTGATCCTTGAGTTTGTGGCTCAGCAGGTGGGCGATGACTTCGGTATCGGTGTCCGAGGTAAACACGTAACCCAGCGCTTTCAGTTGCTCACGCAGGGCTTCGTGGTTCTCGATGATGCCGTTGTGCACCACGGCAATATCACCGGAGAAATGCGGGTGCGCGTTACGCTCGCAAGGTGCACCATGCGTCGCCCAACGGGTGTGGGCGATACCGAGACGGCCAACCAGCGGCTGTGCGGACAGCGCTGCTTCCAGTTCGCTGACCTTGCCCGGACGACGCATGCGCTCAAGCGTCTGCTCGTTGGTGTAGACCGCCACACCGGCGCTGTCATAGCCGCGGTATTCAAGGCGCTTGAGGCCTTCGAGCAAGATAGCGGTGATATTACGTTCAGCTACTGCGCCGACAATTCCACACATGCTTATTTCTCCTGACTGACAGCCGCGCAAATCAATGTGATACCGCGGGCCTGAATCTGATCGCGGGCCTCTTGTGGCAGGCGATCATCGGTAATGAGGGTATGGACACTGCTCCACGGCAGCTCCAGGTTGGGAATCTTGCGACCGATCTTGTCGGCCTCGACCATCACAATCACTTCCCGCGCCACGTCGGCCATCACCCGGCTCAGACCGAGCAACTCGTTGAACGTGGTGGTGCCGCGCACCAGATCGATACCATCGGCGCCGATAAACAACTGGTCAAAGTCGTAAGAGCGTAGTACCTGCTCGGCCACCTGGCCCTGGAAGGACTCCGAATGCGGATCCCAAGTGCCGCCGGTCATCAGCAGCACCGGCTCGTGTTCGAGTTCGCTCAGGGCGTTGGCGACATGCAGGGAATTGGTCATGACGACCAGACCCGGCTGCTGGCCAAGCTCGGGGATCATGGCGGCGGTGGTGCTGCCGCTATCAATGATGATGCGGGCATGCTCGCGGATGCGTTCGACGGCAGCACGGGCAATCGCCTGTTTGTACTTTGAAACGCTTTGGCCCGGTTCCGCGACCAACTCCTGCGGCATGGTGATCGCCCCGCCGTAACGGCGCAGCAACAGACCATGGCTTTCCAGTGCGGCCAAATCCTTGCGAATCGTAACCTCAGAAGTTTCGAAGCGCTTGGCCAGTTCATCCACACTGACTTCGCCCTGCTCATTCAGCAAGGCGAGGATATTGTGTCGGCGTTGGGGCGTGTTGCGTTTCGACATGATGGCTTAAGTTTCGATTCGAAAGATAACGGAAGCAATCAAAACCTATCGGCCATAAATCGTCAAGCGACAGATCGAAAATTTTAGAAACGACACAGACGAATGTGGGAGCGGGCTTACTCGCGAATGCGGAGGGTCAGTCACTGAAATGTGAAACTGAAACACCGCATTCGCGAGTAAGCCCGCTCCCACATTTGGATTCGAGCATTAAGTGCAGTTGTGGATAACTCAGCTCTTCTTGATCTTCTCCGGCCGCTTCCAGCCATCGATATTCTTTTGCCGCGCCCGACCAACGGCCAACTGGGCGTTATCCACATTCTGGGTGATGGTCGAACCAGCCGCGGTGGTTGCCCCGGACGAGATATCCACAGGAGCGACCAACGAATTGTTGGAGCCGATGAACACATCTTCGCCCAACACGGTTTTCCACTTGTTGGCGCCATCGTAGTTGCAGGTAATGGTGCCCGCGCCAATGTTGGTGCGGGCGCCGATTTCCGCGTCGCCCAGATAGGTCAGATGCCCGGCCTTGGCCCCCTCACCCATGCGCGCGTTTTTCAGTTCGACAAAGTTACCCACATGCGCGCGCGCTTCTAGCACAGTGCCCGGACGCAGACGGGCAAATGGACCGGCATCACTGCCTTCACCAAGAGTCGCCCCTTCGATGTGGCTGTTGGCCTTGATCACCACGCCTTTGCGCAAGGTGCTGTCCTTGATCACGCAGTTCGGACCGATCACCACGTCGTCTTCGATGACAACATTGCCTTCGAGGATCACGTTGACGTCGATCAGCACATCGCGACCGACGGTGACTTCGCCACGCACATCGAAACGCGCCGGATCACGCAGGGTCACGCCTTGCGCCATCAGCTGGCGACCAGCGCGCAACTGGTAATGCCGCTCCAGCTCGGAGAGTTGTTTACGATCGTTGGCGCCCTGCACTTCCATCGGGTCGTGCGGTTGCTCGGTAGCCACGACCAAGCCGTCATTAACCGCCATTTCGATTACGTCGGTCAGGTAGTACTCGCCTTGCGCGTTGTTGTTCGACAGGCGGCTCATCCAGTCGGCCAGACGATTGGCCGGGACGGCAAGGATGCCGGTGTTGCCTTCGGTGATTGCGCGCTGGGCTTCGCTGGCATCTTTATGCTCAACGATGGCAGCGACCTTACCGTCAGCGTTGCGCACGATGCGACCGTAACCGGTCGGGTCTTGCAGCTCGACGGTCAACAGGCCCATCTGGCCCGGTACGACGTGCTTGAGCAGGCGTTGCAGGGTTTCAACTTCGATCAACGGCACATCGCCGTAGAGAATCAGCACGGTGTCGGCGCTGATGAACGGCACAGCCTGAGCGGTGGCATGACCGGTGCCAAGCTGTTTGTCCTGCAATACGAAATTCAGATCATCAGCCGCCAGGCGCTCACGCACCACATCGG
>Ga0213823_1000585_pt1 | contig 28427 bp, 22 predicted proteins | sample MC6MC0907MG_FD_179887 | JGI IMG/M metagenome (GOLD analysis project Ga0213823, IMG submission 179887) | Enriched soil aggregate microbial communities from Iowa State University, Ames, United States - MC6-MC0907-MG | ecosystem: Environmental > Terrestrial > Soil > Unclassified | place: USA: Iowa...
ATCCAGCACTCGGCTACCGGTACATCCCGGAATAAACTGCGGATAAGACTGGACGTCATTCACTAACTGGTACATTTGTTCCACGCTGTAAGGCACAAGCGCAGTACGGCTAATCTGAGGCATAGCATTTTCCATGGTCACACAACGGACAAATAATAACATTTATCCCCTGTTAAAAAAACGCTAAGCCTTATCTCGTGCTAAGATAGCGCGTTGGACCTCACAGGATGCAATCGCAATGAGGTTACTTTTTGAACTCAGATTACCTATGGCTTCACGACACTTATGACGAAGAAAAAAGCACATAAACCTGGCTCGGCAACCATTGCGCTGAACAAGCGTGCCCGCCATGAGTACTTCATTGAAGAAGAATTCGAAGCTGGCCTTGCGTTGCAGGGCTGGGAAGTCAAATCCCTGCGCGCAGGTAAAGCCAATATCAGCGACAGCTATGTGATTCTGATTGATGGCGAAGCCTTCCTGTTTGGCGCAAACTTTACGCCGCTGGCCGTCGCCTCTTCACACTACGTTTGCGACCCGACGCGCACGCGTAAACTGCTGCTCAATCAGCGCGAACTGGCTTCACTTTTTGGCCGCATTAACCGCGAAGGTTACACCGTCGTCGCCCTGTCTCTGTACTGGAAAAATGCCTGGTGCAAAGTGAAAATCGGCGTGGCGAAGGGTAAAAAACAGCATGACAAACGTGATGACGTGAAAGACCGTGAATGGCAGGTCGACAAAGCGCGTATCATGAAGCACGCAGGCCGTTAATTTCTGCCTGAATTTTGTACTTTTCACACTGATTTAAGAACTTATCGTTCCACGCTGGCATCACTGATGCCAGTTCTGATATACTGGGTTCAACACATTGGGGCTGATTCTGGATTCGACGGGATTTGCGAAACCCAAGGTGCATGCCGAGGGGCGGTTTGCCTCGTAAAAAGCCGCAAAAAAATAGTCGCAAACGACGAAAACTACGCTTTAGCAGCTTAATAACCTGCTAAGAGCCCTCTCTCCCTAGCCTCCGCTCTTAGGACGGGGATCAAGAGAGGTCAAACCCAAAAGAGATCGCATGGATGTCCTGCCTGGGGCTGAAGTGTTAAAACTAATCAGGCTAGTCTGGTAGTGGCGTGTCTGTCCGCAGGTGCCAGGCGAATGTAAAGACTGACTAAGCATGTAGTACCGAGGATGTAGGAATTTCGGACGGGGGTTCAAATCCCCCCAGCTCCACCAAAATTCTCCATCGGTGATTACCAGAGTCATACGATGAAGTCCTGAAAGCCCGCACGGCGCAAGCCCTGCGGGCTTTTTTGTGTCTGTAATTTGTTCTGCGAAGTCCGCAGAGAAAGAATTAAATCCGAACCTTTAGGCCCAATCAGCCTTGTCGTCCCCCTATCTCCAATCCTGTCTTCTCCCCATCGCGCAAAAAGATAAATCCTGCGATACCCATAAACGCCCCCCGCGTCACTCCATCCTGAATCTCCAGATTGGTGTTAATCCAGATCCAAACTAAACAGTCGACTCAGAGCGGTCTTGCCGCTGCGGGTTACGGTCACTTCTCGATAGCCCTGCGTGTGGATGATCCACTTTTTCTGCAGTAACAGCGTCATGAGTGCCTGCCCCGCATCCCCGCCCAGATGAAAACGTCTTTCGCTCCAGTCGAGGCACGGGCAGCAAGGCTTGCGGCGCGGACGCGGATTAAGCACTGTGCCAATACGTTGAAAATGCGCTCTCCCGGCGGGCGTCAGCGCATTGCCGTCAGCCTCAATCCAATGGTTATGGAGCATAAAATCATAGATTTTTACCGCCAGTTCGCCAGCCAAATGGTCATAACAGGTTCGGGCGTAACGTAAAACGACCGGCGTAGTCGGGGTAAAAGCAGTCTGGCTGCGCATGGAAACGCTCATTAGGTTTTCCAGCAGCCCGGCGATATGATGGCCCGCCAGACTGTAATAGCGGTGGCGTCCCTGCGTCAGGCAAATCACCAGCCCGTTGCTGAGAAGCCGAGCGAGGTGCCCGCTGGTGGTGGAGGCAGCGATGCCCGCCACCGCACTGAGTTCCGTGGCTGTCCACGCGCGCCCGTCCATCAGGGCGCACAAAATAGTGACCCGTGACGGGTCAGAGATAGCGGAAGCGACCAGTGACATGGATTGTTCAAGAGACGCATCCGGCTCACTGTCGTGTTCGTTGTGAAGAACTTTCATGCAGCGTGTATTGCCCATTTTTGGGTGACTTCAGCCGCCCGGATATCGTCATCCGTGAGCAGAATAAGCCGGTTATCGTGATCGCTGTACTGTACCAGAATACGAATGCCGTTCTGTGCCAGAGTATCCGCGATTTCTCCCAGTTCGCCCGGCTGCTTCTGGGGTAATTTCCTTATCAGCGGGCGCGACAATTTTCTCACGTCAAAGCCTGCGTCAGTCAGAACCTGGCGGGCTTTCTCGCCGTCTTCTATCAGAAAATGCGCGTGCCCGCCGTCCGGAGTGGTAAATACCCCGCCACCTTCCAGCCCGACACCGTTAAGACCGAGCACGCGTCCGAAGGAAGCCAGCGAATATGAAGTATTATCGAGCACAACGTGAATGTCATACATGTTGTTGCGCTCCTTTGCTCGAAGATGTCTCAGACGAGTAATCACGAAATACCCGGGCAACGCGTATTCTGTAGTATGAAAAAATCGACTGTTTGCCCTCTTTCTGGGCTGCCAGATGCATCATATTCTGCTTCCATCCGGCGACCGCCTCCTCATTTTCCCACCATGATAACGAGAGAATTTTTCCGGGCGTGCTCAGGCTCTGGAACCGTTCAATGGAGATAAATCCCGCTGTGTCCGACAACAACGGCTTCAGTTCTGCTGCCAGTTCAAGATAGCGCTCACGCGCTTCGGGTAGTGCGTCTGCCTCAAAAAGTACTGCGATCATCTTGCTGCCCTCTCATGAATTTCACTCAGCGTATTGCCGGTAAAAAGGGGATGCTTCGGCCAGCGCCGAAGTATCCCGGTGATGCGCAGGCAGGATCATGAATTTGTCTCATGTTTGGTGAATTTAAATCACTGTTTTTCACTCAATGACTCAGGCATAAAAGATACATCGCGATGTATCCATAAAAATTCAAAGACTACTGAAATATCATTAATTTTCAGCAGCCAGGACACCTGATAAAAATGAAAAAAGACATTACATTCACGCTTAAGACAATTCGTTTTGACGAAGATTATAACCCTTCAAAAAATACGCGTATTACCACTAACTTTGCCAATCTGGCCAGGGGTGAGAAACGTCAGGAAAACCTGCGCAATACCCTGGCGATGATCGATAACCGCTTTAATTCTCTGGCGCAATGGGACAACCCCACAAGTGACCGCTACACCGTTGAGCTGGACATCATTACAGCTCAGCTGAATATCAAGGGCGAGGGAGTGTCCGACGCCTTCCCGGTAATTGAAATTTTAAAAACAAGTATCCTTGATAAAAAAACCAATCAGCGCTTTGAAGGCATTTTAGGAAATAATTTTTCCTCGTATGTGCGCGATTATGATTTCAGCGTGGTATTGCCAGAACATAATAAAGATAAAGCAGAATTTAGCCTGCCGGATAATTTTGGCGTCTTACACGGCGATATATTTAAACGTTTTATTAGTTCAGATACTTACAAAGCGCATTTCAGTAAAACACCGGTTATCTGCCTGAGTGTGTCGAGCAAAAATACCTATTATCGCACCGGTACTCAGCACCCGGTTTTGGGCATCGAATATCAGCAGGATGCCCCTTCCCTGACGGATGACTACTTCGCCAAAATGGGATTGCGCGCCCGCTACTTCATGCCTGAAAACAGCGTTGCGCCGTTGGCATTTTACTTCAGTGGCGATTTACTCAGCGATTACACCGATCTTGAGCTGATCAGCACCATCAGTACGATGGAGACTTTCCAGAAGATTTATCGCCCTGAAATTTACAATGCTAATTCCCGCGCGGGAAAACAGTATCAACCAAGTTTGAATTTCCAGGATTATTCATTAACCCGCATTGTTTATGACCGGGAAGAACGTAGCCAGCTGGCTGTTGAGCAAGGGAAATTTACCGAAGAACAATTTATAAAACCTTATCAGTCTGTTCTTAAACAATGGTCTGCTGAACCCGTTATCTGATTTATCCATAAAAATATAAGGTCACCTGTGATGAAAAAATTATTACCCACATCGACTGCGGGCAGTTTGCCTAAGCCCTCCTGGATTGCGCAGCCAGAGACACTCTGGTCGCCGTGGAAGCTGGAAGGTCAGGAATTGGTTGACGGCAAACTCGATGCCCTGCGTTTATGTCTGGAAGATCAGCAACAGGCAGGCATTGATATCGTCAGTGACGGCGAGCAAACGCGCCAGCACTTCGTCACAACATTTATCGAGCATCTCGAGGGCGTGGATTTCGAGAAGCGTGAGATCGTGAAGATCCGCAACCGCTATGATGCGAGTGTACCGACCGTCGTGGGTCCGGTGAGCCGCAAGAAATCCGTTTTCGTTGAAGATGCAAAATTCCTGCGCAAGCAAACCACCCAACCGATCAAATGGGCCCTGCCGGGACCGATGACCATGATCGACACGCTGTATGACAATCACTATAAAAGCCGCGAAAAGCTCGCCTGGGAATTCGCTAAAATTCTCAATGAAGAAGCGAAAGAATTAGAGGCGGTGGGCATCGATATTATCCAGTTTGATGAGCCGGCCTTTAACGTCTTCTTCGATGAAGTGAACGATTGGGGTATCGCCACATTAGAAAGAGCCATTGAAGGGCTGAAGTGTGAAACGGCTGTCCATATCTGCTATGGCTACGGCATTAAAGCCAACACAGACTGGAAAAAAACGCTGGGCACTGAGTGGAGACAATACGAAGAAATTTTCCCGAAACTGCAAAAATCGAATATCGATATTATTTCTCTCGAGTGCCATCACTCGCATGTTCCGATGGAGCTGATGGAGCTTATTCGCGGCAAAAAGGTGATGGTCGGTGCCATCGACGTCGCTACCAATACGATTGAGACACCGGAAGAAGTCGCTGCTACGCTTCGAAAAGCGCTGCAGTATGTTGATGCCGACAAACTTTATCCGTGCACCAACTGCGGCATGATCCCGCTGCCGCGTGGCGTCGCACGAGGCAAGCTGGACGCATTAAGCGCCGGTGCAGAAATCGTGCGCAGAGAATTGCAGTCGAAATAACGTCGCCGGAGAGCATAATGACTGTCCCACCCGGGTCTCAAGCGGGGCAGTACCGACACTCATCCTTTCACTGGCTTAAACCCGCTATCTACATTCCAGCCGGAACTCAGGAGTGAGGTATGCGTTTATTAATGTCGCGGGAAAAACGTAAGGCGCTAAAAGTCGGTGTTACTCCAGCCCGGTGCAGAAATCTCTCTCGCACCGGGCCAGACTGTCGACATTACCGCTCTGTTGGCTGCTGATAAAACGGCCTTCGACTATGCCCGGCGTTATCACGGGTTACATAGCCTACCGTCGTGGAACACGCCGCGCTGGTGAGTGACTCAATTCTCCAGCTTTAGCATGCTCGTCGTTCAAACCAAGGGCCATTGATATTTCACGGTTGGCTTAATCAACAGTCACACTCGCTGTCAGTTGGGCGTTATAACTTCCAATTTCAGGAGTGCCGCCACTTGTATTATATGGGGAGGCTGTAACATAAGTACTTCCTTTGCCGGATACAGTGTCAAGGGTGACGGGTAAGATCCCCCCGTTAACATTTACAGCCTTATTATCCTTATCCTGTATCTTGATCCCAACATTATCGAGATTAGTCTTCAGTACAGAAGAATCAGAAGAATCAGCATTCCCACTTAATTCAATTTGAACTTTTGCTCCACTATCTGCGTTGCATTCAACCTTAAAATCAATCTTCTTACCGTTTGCGGCACTTCCCTTGTTGGCAATATCTATGGCAGCAATGCTACCTAAATCAACGTCTTTAACCTGATCGGCTGAAAAATCGCAATAACCTGGAATAGTTATTGCACCTGAAAGACCCAGTGTTTGCACTCCCACATTTGCGCCAACCGGAACGTTTTGGTTACCTGCTGTTGAAACCCCGACCCAATATTTAATTATCCCACCTGTATTAAACGTTTTTGTACCGACAAAAGCTTTCTTTAAGTACAATTTCACGCGCCCTTCACGTATATAATAAAGTTGTATGTCAGGGTTTTGTGAATTTACTGTCATTATGTCAACATAAGACCCGTTCGTATGTATATTACTATATGGAACAGAGTAGCTAGCGGGGTATGGCTTACCCGCTGCAAGATGTGTGACAGTCTCACTTTCTACCGCGAAGTCTAAGTACTCATTAAGGGAGTACCACCCTGAAGCATGACCAGCGGGTGCACTTATACTTGAAGTTGTTGTCACGTATCGATAATCCGCATTCCCTCCAGTACAGGTGGCATCGAAATAATTCCAGCCGGGGTTTGACCAGGAAGAATAGTCAATCACCTGACCCACTTCTACTCTTACCGGCAAGGTTTTGTTAAACGTCGCAGTTCCAGTCATCATCCCAGATTTCGATCTGCAAAGTCCCTCGGTTGCACTAGCATTAAAAGTAATAGCGCTTAAAGCCAGTGTGATGATTGTGAAGAGCATTTTTTTTGAATATTTCATTGTCCAATCACTTATTGTTGAATATTTGAGCCATTAGGAAGTATGGAAGTGAAGATGTCGCTTACCCCACCAAAATCATTGATGATTGCCCATTTTAACGCCCCCGTACTTTTCTTATCATTTATCCCTATTTTTATTTTTGAAAAAGGAGGGATCATTAAGTGATTAGCCAGCTCACTATCAGCGAGTTTCAAACTAAAAAAACTTAAGTAAAACGGAGATGGATTTGAAACTTCAAGAGCACCCGGTGTAGAGGACCATATAAGTTTCCTGGCCGCTTCTTCTGGTGTTCCTGTGAGTGATTTAGGGCGATATATCATCTTTATCGTGGTTTTTAAAGCAATCTGCAATATACCATCTTTTTGATTAATGGGTGGAATGCCTTTAACTGAAACATAATATAATGACTCCCGATCCTGAGGCAGTTTATTATTTAACTTCAGAATTCGCATTTCACGCGTTTTACCACTTTCAAGCTTAAACAATGGAGGTGTGATTACAAAGTTTGATTTTGCAGACTGACCATCAGCTTGTGTAACCCAAGCCTGTATTAAATAGGGAGATGTCTTCGTGTTCATTACCTGCAATGCCGAATGATCTTTATCCGATGGAAAAATGATACGCGTCGCATCGAGTACTACATCGGCATTGGCCCATTGTACAGACAACAGCACCCATACAATCACTATCATAATAATTTTCATATTATTCTCGAAATGAAAACTTTAGCCTGCTCACAGGTCATTTTGACGTCATCGAAATGACAACAGGCGTTATTATTTCGGCAAGTTTGACATTATTTATAAAATTCGATGAGATATTTATCTTCTGAGTAATCTATAGTACTCTGAGAATTTTTAATATCAATTAAGTTATACTTAATTAAGCTTTAAGATTAAATAACCCGGTCAGAGCATTAGCGTCTTCCCCGTGCAATCCATACTCACCTCGCTCGCCAGGTTTTCATGCTAAATCAGGCTTAGTCAGGCGTTAATCGCATCGGAGCATGACGTCATTCGTCCTGTAGTGTCAGTCGGAAGGAAATATTTTCGTTCCTGACAGAAGGCCGTAGAGATCAACATCGGTTAAGGTGAAATTAACTATTGAATGTGGTGCAATTAACTAACTTTATTTAATGTCGCATCATTCAATTTCACCAGAATAGAAACTAATGTAATCACGACTGAATAAAATTAACTTCTTGTTAAATGCTGAGCAGCATCCTGGATGCTGCCCAGCGTTATTGGTAGGAGAAAGAGAGCTCAACTAATCCTGTCACTGAACCCGCGGTGGCACCCCCCTGCGGCGTGACCATTCGGGATTGCAAATCCAGCACGGCATCGTGTGATGGACTGACGGTCATTGTGCGAGAGGCACCATTGCGGACAATACTGCCTGCGGTGTCTTTGATTTCAATTGCCACATGAGAACTGCTTCCCATGTTTTTAAAGAAATCAGGGTTACTCTCATCTGATTCACCCGTGAAAACCACAGAGACAGCCGTTGTCGTCACCGGGCACTCCATCAATTTCAACGCAAAAGGCACCCAGCCTGTTGCATCTCCGCGATTACTCAGTTCGTTAGTATAAAAACTGCCCAGCGAAACATTACCATGTACCGTGTCTTCCGATAAGGTACAGGGAGAGGCAACGATACTGGCAGATATATTCAATGCTGTTCCCTCATCGGCAAAAGCATTCGACGCCGATATAAGCAACAATGCAAAGAACGTCGTCACGATTGTTTTCACCATCCTTTGCTCACTTATCCTTAACCACTTAGCTATAGGTGAAGGTAACCTGTACAGCAGAACTTACCGCACCTGGCGCTACTGCACCCTTTTCGCTATAGAGACGGGCTTTAACGGTAAAACTTACGCTCCCACTGCTTACCGCTACGTTGCCATAGCTGGCACCGTTCTTCAGGAAAGTTGTGCCATCGGTTTTCGCCAGCTGCGTACTCACGGCTTTCGAACCACCCGACGCCGCGTTGGCATAGCCATTCGTGTCGTTGGTATCCGCAGTGCCGGAGAAGGTCGCATTGACCTTGGTGGTGACGCTTGGGCAGCCCGTCAGGTTAAGCGTATAGTTGCTCGACCATGGTGAAAAACTTTTGGCGGCCGCTACAGTATTTGCCTGAACTTCGCCTAAAGGGATAGAGACGGTTTTTGAATCGGTTGACACGACGCAGGCCGGCGAAACGATATTGCCTGTTACGTTGACAGTGCTGTCCGCGGCAAATGCGTTAGACCCCATTGCACCGCTGAGGGCAAAAGCCGACAGCGCGAACAACGCGATTTTTTTTCCATTAATGTGCATTTTTTCCTATATTCCGTTGAGTTAATGTATGAAATTAGTGAACGTCACAAATTTCTTTTAGACTGATAATCTCAATATCCGCCTGACTTTCAGGGATTTGGTAATTTACCGTACAGGATTCCCCAACCCCCTTACCCCATTGAGCGATAAGCGATCCTTTAGCCGGAAGCCCACTTAAATACGCCTGGCCCGCTTCACCGACTAAACCGGCTGAAATTCCACCCTCGTTGTCCTGAAGGGAAACAGAGGTACCAAAGGGCAAATATTTTCCATCACTCTTTTTAATTTCCATCATCACGCGAAAACCGATATGCGTAGCGAATGATGCTTTTACTACGGCACCCCGTGTCGGCACGACATCTTTGGCGCTTTCCTCTATTTCCACATTCTGTCTTAAACTTGTGGTATCAAGGGAAACTGTGTTGCGACGATAAGGCGAAATATACGTCATCACCGCATAGCCCTGCTCATCGGTATGTATCCCGTTGGTATTCTTTATTCTGGTATCGCCCGATCCTGGCGCGGCAACCAAAGCAATGGTCTCGCCTAAGGGTTGAGAAAGCGTGATCCCGCCGCTATGCACAACTGCCCCACCTTTTAAACCGTAATTCAGACGATTAGAGTAATTGTTATAGCTATAGCCTACGTTCGCGTTCCCATAACGCCCTTGATACGTCATATTGGTATTGCCTGAGCCGCCCTGGCCTTTATTACCCTGGCTTTGACTAATATTATAATTAAGGTTGTTATCTTCCAGTAACGAACCACTAATACCCGCCTGCTGGGTGACTTGCCCATTACTGTCATGGGTCATGTTGTAGGTTGCCCATGAGCCTTTCAGCCAGCGGTCTAAAGGTAACGACACGCTCAGCGTAAATTGTTTATTACTATCCTGACCGGAGATGTAGCTGTTATTAAACGCCAGATTATAAGAAATCCCGTTCCAGGTATTGCTATAGCCCCATTGCAGCGTTTGTTCCTTTGAATCATCGCCCCAATAGTCCTGTACACTGGCCGAAAAATAGAATGACCCCATCTCTTGCGGCAATGACTGGTTAATCGACCCTTCAATTTTGCTACGCTTGTGAGTACGTATATCAAATTTTGCGAGGCTGTTGTCTTCATCATTTAGGTCAACAGACTCCTGAAGGGTATAGAAACCACTGGTTGAGTAGCGATACCCCAATAATCTAAAGTCGGTTCCGCTGTTAGCAAAAGATTTTGCAAAGAGGAAACGATACGATTGTCCCTTCTCAGTGACACCATCAGGCAGGTCTGTTTTTGCCTGAGTCACATCCACTGAAACGGCACCAATTTCGCCTAAGTTACTCCCCACTCCGAGCGCCAGCGCAGCGTAGTTTTTACTTCCCTGCATACCGGTATACATCGTCAGGCCTTTTGCAAAGCCATGAATCAACGTAAATTGCCCAAACGTCGGTGTTGAACCGCCATAGCCGTCGCGGTATTCACCTGCCGTTACGCTATATTTCGTGCGCCCTTCACGCTGTAAAACGGGTACTGACGCATAAGGCTGTATAAAGGTTTGCAAACTTCCGTCGCTTTCCTTTACTTCCACCGTCAGATCGCCGCTGTTACCGCTGGGATAGAGATCCGATATTTCGAATGCACCGGGTGACACATAGCTTTGATAGATAACATATCCATTCTGCTTGATGGTGACCTGGGCGTTCGTTTTTGCTATTCCCCTGACGATGGGCGCAAAACCCTGCAGGCTATCAGGTAGCATTTCATCGTCAGAAGCAATCTGGACGCCTCTGAACTGCTGGCCGTCAAAGATATCTGATGTGGAAAAACTATCCCCCATCACCAGCTGCGACTTAAGAAACACAATACTGCGCTGCACGTAGTTATTGATGCTTTGCCACTTCCGCACGCCGTCGCTTTTACTGAGCGCGGAGTTGTTGCGGTATCTCCACGGACCGAGATTGAAACCGGAACGTAAGTTCAGGTAGTAGCTATTATCGCTGCCGTTGCTTTCTGAGCCGGACGCCGAAGAATCCGAGGACTCAGAGGAGAAGGATGAACCTTGACCTTTTTGTTTCTCGTTTGCTCCCGAGAAATCATAGTCGAGCAGCAGCGCGGTGATCCCATCGTCCCAGTTTTTGGGATCAACGTAGCCCCGGGCATTTTGTGCCATCAATGCCTGGGGGATGGTAATGAGCACTCTTTGTTGCCCAAAATCAAACTCGGACGTCGCGTCTTTTACGGTAAGCAGCGTCAGTGAACATTCTTTTTTAGGGGCGGCTTCCTCGGGCTTGACCTCAGCGGACTCGCTCTCGTCGCTCGATGCTTGCTCACCAGCCTTTTTCGGAAACTTCACCCCGTAAGACTCAAGCTCTTCTTGCGTAAAGCAGGGGGTAAGGCCAACCGATTTCTCTTTATCTTTATTTGTATCCGTACCGTCGTGCGGCGTTGCGATAAACTCCACGTAACGGTGGTCAACTTTGTTGTCATTGACAATAATATCAACCAGGTATTTGCCTGGTTGCTGACCGCCGTTGTCGGAAGTAAATGCCGACAGGTCGGCAACGTCGCCATCGACATGTTCAAGAAATGCTGGATTGAAATTAGCTTCGGCGTAACAGCCCTGTGAAAAAGCAGCCAGGACGATGCTACCCATAGCGAAATATCCAAATTTTTTCTTTTTATACGTATTGTTGAAAAAATTGAAATCCATTATGGATATTTTAATGTGTGACATTCGCTATCTCTTGATCATGGTTCCATAGTAAAGAGGATTATTTAATCGAGGCTTTAACAGGATTAGTGAGTCCGCCATAATCCGTTATCGCCGTAAACTGCAATTCCTGAGCATTACCCGCAGCAGCAGGGAACTCATACGTTGCTTCACCTTTCGGTAAAACCATATTGACGTCTTTAACGTCGTTACCATTAACAGTCACCTTGTCCAACGTCACCGCATACTCGGACGGGTTTTTCACCAGTAATTTATTGCCTGAGTGGAACCATTGCAGCTGTGCTGGGGCATCTTCGACTTTTGTTGTTAAGCTTGTTGGGCGATAGAAAAGCTTGATTCGTGTTTTGATCGCCAGTTGCAGCACATTCTGTGATTCGCCTTCTTCCGGCGCGGGTGGAATGGCTTTAACGTTAACCCAGAACACAGATTCACGATCGGCAGGAACATCACCCGGCGTTTTAATAATGCGCAGCATATTTTCTTTGCCAGCATTTAAGCGAAATAACGGTGGCGTTAACGAAAAGGGAACATTTTTATTTCCGTTGCTATCATCAACCCAGGATTGAATAAGGAAATACTGTTTTTCAGTTTTGTTAGATACGGTGAGTGACGCTTCTTTATTTTTAGCATCATATACCACTCGCGTAGAACCCACGACCACGCCACCCACAGCAAATGCAGACGGAGCCGCCGCAGCCAGCATTAAACCAGCAGCAAGATATTTCACGTTGAATTTCACAATTAATTCCTCAAAGGCGGGCACCAACGGGTGTTGGTGCCCTGAATGATTTACTTATAAGCGAGCTGGAATTCAGCCTGCGAATTTGCATGACCCGAAACAACTGGCACTGCGGTAGCGACGTAGCGCGCTTTGAACATCAGGGTATTCTGGCCATCCTTCAGAGCGTAATCGGAGCTCGCCTTGTTCAGCGGAATAACAGTCGCAGAGGTGGCATCAGAAATTTCGATACCTACACCTTTAGCCGCACCAGACTGACCACCGATGCTTAACAGGTCCTTATTCACTTCATCACTTGAACCACGGAAGGTGATGTTGGTGTTCTTCAGCGTGGTGGTTGTGCACTCTTCCAGAACGATTTTAAACTCTTTGTACGCTGAAGAATCTTTCGCTTTAGCAAAGACAGAAGACTTAACCTGACCCAGGTTCACGTTCTGGTTTTGCGTGTCAGTTGAAATGACACAAGGTGCGTTGACGATATCACCGGTAAAGTTAACTGTGCCATCGCTTGCCATAGCAGCAGAGCTAAACATACCAGCAACGATCAACGCAGGAACTGCTAATTTAACAAATTTCATTTTACATCCTTTATTTAGAGACAAACCCATTCACTTGGGAATTAATTCATGTAGTAACACAGATATAGTGGTGCAGCTCTTCAGTAGAACGACTGCTGATAGCGGTTTGAGTTTAAAACCGGGTATTGCACTGCACTGACGCCATAATATTTATTTGAATGAGCGTTGTCGTCATCTAATTTAAAGCCTCAGCAGCCTTAAATGCACTTCAGAGAGGTAAAGTGCTGATATTACAAGGTGTTTCAAATCATTAAGCGAACCTTAATGCATGATTAAGAGACTTTATTTACGATGGAATGATAGTCTTCTTGCAATGCATAAACGCAGTCACTTTTTTCAAATTATCAATGTTTGTATTAAGTATCATTTGGGGGTCCTTTCCGACTCCCTTCAGACGTTAATTTTTTGAACACCATCAACAAAGCTTTATTAAGGATATATAATGAAAGGAAAATTTAGTCGCAAAAATACGTTGATTTCTCTGGGCTTAGTTCCGCTTGCTTTATTTGCCATGTCCGGCAATGCAAGTGCTGCTGATTCAACAATCAATATTACCGGCAATGTCGTTGCGTCACCTTGTAGTATTGAAGCGAAGAAAGATGTCAACCTGGGCGATATCGATGCATCAAAACTGATCGATACCGGCAGCGCATCTCCGTTTGTCAAATTCTGGGTCGATATGACTGCCTGCCCGGCAACCACAACCAGTGCCGTCGGAACGTTTAGCGGTACGGCGTCCAATACCGATTATTATGCAAACGCAGGTACAGCTAAAAACGTTGAAGTTGAAGTGGTCGTTGATTCTTCTGGAGCAAATCTGGGTAATGGTAAGACATACAACGCGAACATTGCTTCATCAACTCATGCTGGATCTTTCCTCATGAAAGCCCGCGTCAAAAATGACGGGAAAGGCAATGCGGCTACACCAGGTACTATTTCAAGCACAGTTCAATTGACTGTTCAATACAAGTAATTAGATCGGTAGTCTGACTGGTCTCGCTATTGCTATCAATACTTCTACGAACAGGAATCAGTAGCCTTCACTGGTTCCTGGCTGGCGTTGATCGCCTGAATAGCAACATCAAATTTTTATTAAGGATTTTTCATGAAGGGAACATTTAGTCGCAAAAATACGTTGATTTCTCTGGGGTTAGTTCCGCTTGCTTTATTTGCCATGTCTGGCAATGCCAGTGCTGCTGATTCGACGATCAATATTACCGGCAACGTAACGGCTTCTCCGTGTAAAATAGAAGCAGTGAAAAATATAGACCTGGGCGATATTGACGCTTCGAAGTTGGCGGCTACCGGGAATGCATCCTCTTATGTCAGCTTCTATATTGATGTGACCGACTGCCCGGCGACGACCACAAACGCCACCGCAACGTTTTCTGGTACCGCCTCTAATACTGATTACTATGCTAACGCAGGTACGGCTAAAAACGTTGAGGTTGAGTTAGTATCAAGCTATTCCTCAACAAATATGGGAAATGGGAAAATTTATAGCTTAGCCATTAACTCTACAAACCATAACGCTTCTTACGGCTTGAAAGTTCGTGTCAAAAATGATGGTAAAGGAAATGCGGTTACGCCTGGTACTATTTCAAGCGCAATTCAAATGACAATTGCTTACAAGTAAGTAGATAAATTATCAGTGTCTCCACGCTATTGATTCCAAAACTATTTCGTACAAGAAGATGCCCGTCAGGCATCTTCTTGTACCCCTTTCATTTAAAAAGAACTTTTACATTCTTTTATTATATTTAATAACCCCACGAAATTATTGTTTCTCAACGATGCTTTGTTGTAGGTCATGAATATATTTACCGGCTGCGGCGAAAAATCGCATTCCAGTATTTTAAAGTTATAAATATCTGAAAACTTCCGCGCAAACCACTCTGGAATAAAGCTCACTGAATCAGAACGTTCAACGATAGACGCATTGACATGTAATGAGCTACTCGAAAATGAGAAGGTTCTTTCCCCGAAATAATTCTCAATATCCGATTGCGTTTGTTGCAAGCCGTTTGATTTTATATTCAAAAAGGTGGATTTCTCAGTTTTCATGGTTTCATGCGTAAGCTTATCTTTCAATCGCGGATGATCTTTACGACAAATGGCGACCGCTTTTTCGACCGTGTACGGCTCAGTGATGGTTGAGAATCCATAGTGTGACGTGGTATCAAAAATGATATCGGCTTTGCGATAGATAAGAATATCTTCTGCATTATCAAAATTCGGGTCGGAACTCAGATGGACTATCTCACAGTTAATCCCACTTTTTTCGATCATCGAGAAAATCTCAGGCAGAATGCGTAACGCCGCATACGGCGTGGCATGAATGACGAACCGTGATTTGATGTTTTTATCGGAGAAATTATTGAGGTTATCCAACAAGGCGTGGAAATGTTCGCTTAACAGCGCATGCAGGCTTTCAGCCGTCGTTGACACCACCAGTCCCTTACCCTCGCGGACAAAGAGCGGATCGCCAAAAAACTCCCGGAGTTTGGTTAATGACTGGCTGATTGCTGGCGGCGAAATGTTTAACAATCCCGCCGCCTTGGTGACACTCCGGTGCTGATAAACGGCCTCAAAAGTGAGTAAAAGATTTAAATCCAGGCCTTTAATATTATTGAGGCTGGTTATCAATGACTTACTGACCATGCGATATCTCCTGTTTTTTTTATTGATTTATCCAGAAAAAATTAAGGGTAGCCAAAACCTGTGTGCGCATGATTTTCTCACCCGACAAACTTTTCAAGACATCCACAAGGAAGTGTTGGCATCCCTGACCCTACGTTTACTTACAGTAATAAGTAACACCGTCCTTACAAGCAAAGTCATCAGCATTAACAACGCCCCTGGAATCAGTTACTTCTGGCAAGGCTGTAATAATATTACACCAAAAGTAAGCGGTATTTGTCCCTGACAGGCTCCATTTTTTTTTAAACATTCAATATGCGTTTCGGCTCGCTAATTTTCATCGTTAACACGTTAAGGACTGATGCTGCTTTTGTGATTTCTCACCGAAATCATTAATAATGGAATCGTTCAATGTTCCAGAATTTCGTCTCGCCCGGCAAACAACACACAACGCAATGCTCCTTTCACGAGAACCCTAACGTGTTTATCGGCCACCGGCTGAAATTTTTCAGCGATTGTTATCGTGAACAGAGAAAAACGCGCACATTACTGCGTGACTGTGTGCCGTAAATGACAGGCGCAGCCTGCTGAATACCGAGCCAGTAAACCGACGCCCTGCCCTGTGGCATTTACCCGCCACGATTACCCTGCGCCCTATTTATAAGTGGCCTGAATCTGTCTTAAACCGCGGCGGAATATCTCTTGTTGGCAGAGGTGATAAGCATTTTTAACGCGCGCCTGAATTTTCACCCTTGATCCACTTACAGTTTTTTCCTAGAGCCATGCCGCTTCGCTCGTGCCATTCTTAATCACGCTCATAACATGAATAACGTGAATTGAGGATATTATGAAAAAGACAATTATTGCATTATCTGCACTTCTGCTGGCTTCACCTGTTTTTGCCGCAACCACACACGCAACCGACGACACCGTTGCCGCCGCGAAAGCGAACGCCAATGACGCGAAACAAAAACTGCATGAAGAGCAGAACAAAGGTGAAGAGCTGAAGCTCAAATCCAAACACGCCGCTGAAGGTAAAAGCGAAAGCTTCGGCAGCAAAGTGAGTGAAGACTCCCAGAAAGCCTGGCATAAAACCAAAGAAGGCACCGAGAAGGGCTGGGATGCCACCAAAGAAGGGACGGAGAAAGGCTGGAACAAAACCAAAGAAGGCGCTTCGTCGCTGGAAAAGAAAGTCACTGAATAAGTTTTCTCCCTCCGATAAAGGCCGCCGACGCGGCCTTTTTTTATTTCTGATTCCTGCGAATAAATCTCCCTCCCTGCGCGTTTACACCTTGCCCGCCTACTGGAGATCGCCTCATGATTCGCTCTGTCACCCTGCTCATGGTTATGCTGCTGTGCCCTGCCCTCTACGCAATGCCGGTTACCTATGCCATTAACAGCGAAAAAACGCCCATCACCCTGTCGTGGCATGCCTTTGGCGGCATCCTTTCCTGGGCGAATCTCAATGGCGTGACGGGAAACGTCACCCTGGACCCGACCAATGAATTTGCCGATCGCATTGATGTGACCATTCCCGTCGCCACGCTGGTGGCATCCAACCGTCTGCTCACCTGGCAGCTCAAGAGCGATATGTTTTTCGATGCCGCACGCTACCCTACGATCAGGTTCAGCAGTACCCGGGTGGTGGCGCTGGGCGATGGCCATTACAGAGTGTTTGGCTCGCTAAAGGTCAAAGACATTCAGCGCCCGGTGATCCTGGAAGCGACTCTGGACGAAGACAACGCGGCGGAGGCAATCTCCCTTAACGCCACCACCGCCATCTCACGCTCCGCCTACCACATGGATAAATTCGCGATGGTGGTAGATGACCGCATCGCGATAAAAATTGCGATCGACGCCCACGCGTCATAAGAGTCTTAACTGCAGCTGGCGTGCGCTGGCGGTGAGCGCCTTCGACGGGGTGCGACCAATCAGCACATACTGATAGTCACTGTCGTTCCACCAGGCAATATTCATGCTGTGCCGCTGCTCGTTTTTGATATCCGTGACAACGGCCTTCTCAAGGGGCGAAATGCACAGCGCCAGCGGGCCGAAATCCGCGTGCAGCCAGACGATCTGCGCGATAGCGGTGCTGTCATAGCGCAGCATCCGCACCATCTTCAGCTCAGCCCCCGCAATAGCCAGCTGCTGCTTATTCACTTTCAGGCCGATATCCTGGGCAGTTCGCTGGATCCCCTGGGCAATCACCGACGGCGAGTTGTCCACATCTAGCAGGGTTTCAGCGCTGTAAAGCGACATATACTGAGCCTCAAGATCGCGAATCTGCTCGTTCTCACTCATTATCACCGCCATAGGGCGCGCCAGATACCCCAGCCCGGAACCGATCGCCAGGAAACTCAGTGAGGCGGCAATTAGCGCGCGTCGGCTGACGCGCGCGCCTGCAAGATAGTTATCGAGCCGCTGCTGCATCTGCGCTTCAGGTGCCTCTTTCAGCAACGGGGCAAACGCCTGCTGATAGTCCTGATGGCTGTTTTTCAGCGTCTCCATGCGCTGTGCCAGGGAGGTATCCAGGCATAGCTGCTCTTCAAAAACACGGGCGTCGGCGCTCTCCATCTCACCATCCAGCCAGGCGATAATCGCATCGTCGTGATAAGGGGGCGTAAAACGTAACGAGTTCATGAGCGTTTCTCCTTCGCCACCGGACGGACATCCACCGTTTTGGCGAGCCGCGCCCGCGCCGTTGCCAGCCGGCTCATGATGGTGCCAATGGGAACCGACAGCGTATCCGCCGCCTCCTGGTAGGTAAATCCTTCGACATAGACTAAAAACAGCGTGTTGCGCTGGGCTTCCGGGAGGTCATTCACCCGCTGCATGATTTGCTGATAATGCAGACGATCGTCATCCTGCCCGTGGGTATCCGGGGCGATCAGATCTTCGCCTGGGAAAAATCCCTGCCCCTGGCGGACGTGGCGCGCGCGCAGTTCGGAGATCCAGATCGAGTGTAAAATCGAGAACAGCCAACGGTCGATCCGCGTGCCCGGCGTATATTGCGCGCTCCTTTCGAGCGCGCGGACGCAGGTCGACTGAACCAGCTCTTCAGCCAGATCCCGGTTACGCGACAGCACCAGTCCGTAGCGCCAGAGACGCGTCAGATGTGCCGCCAGCTGTTGGCGAACGTCACTGGTTGTGATTTTCTACCCCTCCCGCAGAGATCAGGACTCCGGATGCCCGTCGATTGCCGCCTGCAGATCGCGGTACTCTTCGCAATCCTGGCCGCAGATCCCGGCAATGACTTTAAGCTGTTCTTTCGCCAGATCCGGGCGACCTTTTACCATCCATGCTTCCCCCAAATACTCCCGCGCTTTGGCATAGTTGGGCTGCAGGGCGAGCGATCGCTGGTAATAGCCAATGCCTTCATCCGTGCGCCCCAGTTTGCGGGTCGCATAGCCACGGTAGTTCCACGCCTCGGCCGTGTTGGCGTTTTTTAACGTATCCAGCAGGTTCAATGCCGCCTGATACTCGCCTTTTTTCGCGAGGTGGTACGCATAATTGGTTTTGTCCTCATCGCTGAGGCTGCTGGTTTTCTCCGGGACACACTTCTTACTCACACTGTCGTAGACCTGCCCTGAGGGGCAGTCCGGCGTTTTGCTTTCAGTATCAGTATTGCCCATGGCAAAGCCCTGCGGGGTCTGTAACAAAAATAACAGCACCGGGATAGCCAGAGGACGGGTAAAGGTACGGACTGAGGATGCGTTCATTTTCTACTCCTGGTGAAGGTGGGCAGGTCAACAAGGAGTAAACGCCCGAGCGCCCGATTCTATTCGCAGAAAATGCAGTTGAAATGACAGCCGAAATCATACTTATGGCCTATGCCATCCGTCATCAGTGAACGGTAGATTCAGATAATAATTAACGCAGGCTTAATTCCTGTCTCTAATAGCACACTCTTCACCGCCCGCCATTTTTATTTTTAATTCGGTCACAAACATAATATATCGTATAAATAATTTCTTAACCCCACCTGAATTAACAATTAAGCCCGTCTTAATTAAATACCTCTTTACATTCAAAAATATCAAATATATTCAAATAAATGCTTTGGGATTATATTTAACAAATGACAGGAGAAAAACGACAAAGCCTTACGCCACAAGGCTCAGCATCCTCGAGCAAGCTGTACAAACCGGCAGAAAACTATTCAATTCAGAAGGGGTTAACTTGTCCATAATTGGCGCTTCATTTGCATATTCCGTTATTTATAGCTATATCATTTTCAGACCATTCAAATAATATCTTTATAAAACACAGGGCTTTATATAACACAAAAAACGCCGAATACAAGTTAACCCAAAGCAAATAAATCGATTCATCTGATGTTGCCACTAATTGCTGGCGGGCATCGGCCGCTCTGAAGATAACAACGGTGAGCACTATTTTTAAAATAGTAACTCCGCCGGGGGCGCTCTGTACCCGCAGAAAGATGATGGCTTCGTCTTGCACGCCATATCAATAAAAATCTGTTGGGAGTCATCAATATGAGCCAAATCTCTGTCATTTCGAAACTTACTGGCGTGGAAACCACCACCGAAGGCACTCAGGTTACTCTGGATCACTCCTCTATTGTGAAGCTCCACGTTGGGCGAGGCGACATTTCACACTACACGCGCAGCGGCGAAGACCTGATCGTGACCCTGAATTCGGGCGAAACCATCACCCTCAAAAACTTCTACGTCGGAGACGCTCAGGGCGCTAGCCAGCTGGTGCTGGAAGAGGGCAATGGCGCGCTGTGGTGGATTGAAGATCCCACCGCCGCCACAGAACACTATGAAGCGATTTCCTCGATCGATGCGCTGATGGCCTCCTCCGGTGATACGGGCGGCGCGGCGATCTGGCCGTGGGTGCTCGGTGGCGTCGCTGTCGCAGGTGGGATCGCGCTTGCCGCTGGCGGCGGCGGTGGCGGCGGAGGTGGTGGCGGAGACGATGATAACGGCAATGGTAACCCAGGCAATCCGGGGAACCCGTCTGACCCGGATACCACGCCGCCTGACGCGCCGACCAATCTGCAGTTCTCGGCAGACGGCAATATCGTCACCGGGACGGCAGAACCGAACAGCACCATCACCCTGAAAGATGCGAATGGAAATCTGGTCGGCACCGGTAAAACCGGCAGCGACGGTAAATTCACCATTGAACTGGGCACCCCGCTCAACAACGGCGAGCAGATTACTGCCACCGCGACCGACTCCTCCGGCAACGTCAGTAAAGAGGCCCATGCCACCGCCCCGGATCTGGTCACACCCGACGCACCGGACATTTTAATCGTTAACGACGATGTCGGCAGCGAAACCGGACCGCTGGATAACGGGCAGCGAACCGATGATGCGCGCCCTACCCTGAGCGGTATCGGTGAAGCCGGAACCACCATCACTGTCTTCGATAACGGCACCAAAATCGGCACCACCAAAGTGGATGCCAACGGCAACTGGAGTTTCACGCCGCCTAACGCGCTGGCTAACGGCAGCCACACCCTGACCACCACCGCGACCGATGCGGCAGGCCACACCAGCCCGCCTTCTGCGGGGATCACCATTGTGGTGGATACGGTCGCGCCAACGGCACCTGTGATCTCCAGCGTCACGGATGACGTCAATCCTGTCACCGGGCCGGTGAACAATGGCGGCAGCACCAACGATCAGCGCCCGCAGCTCACGGGTACCGCCGAAGCGAATTCAACGGTCACGATCTACGATAACGGCATTGCGATTGGCACCGTCACCGCTGCCGCGAATGGCAGCTGGAGCTTTACCCCGTCGGTCAATCTGAGTGAAGGCAGCCATGTGCTGACGGTGCGCGCCACGGATGTGGCGGGCAATACCGGCCCCGCCTCACCGGGCTTTACGATTAATGTCGATGTGACTGCGCCCGCCGCGCCATCGGCCTTTGTGGTGAACGATGAAGTCGGCTCCATACGCGGTGCGGTTACAGCAGGCCAGACAACCGACGCCAGCCAGCCGAGGCTCACGGGCCGTGGCGATCCGGGCAGCACGATTATTATTTACGATAACGGCGTGGAAGTGGGCAGAGTCACCGTCGGCCCGAACGGACTGTGGAGCGTAGCGCCTGACGGCCCGCTGGCGGAAGGCCCCCACTCCGTAACCGTGCGTGAAATTGATGCCGCAGGTAACCAGAGCGGGTTGTCCCAGCAGATTAACTTTATCGTCGACACGATCGCGCCAGGCCAGCCTACCGTCGCCCTCAATCCTGCCGGGAACCAGGTCACCGGCACGGCTGAACCGAACAGCACGATCACCATCAGCAACGGCACCGGCGTGATCGGCACAGGCGTTGCGGATGGCAACGGCAACTACACCATCAACCTGAATACCGTACAAAATAACGGGCAAACCCTCTCGGTCGTCGCCTCCGACGCCGCCGGAAATGCCAGTATCCCGGGCACGGTCACCGCCAGTGACAGCATAGCGCCTAACCCGCCAACAGGGCTGACGGTCTCAGGTGACGGGACCAGCGTTAGCGGAAACGCCGAGCCAAACAGCACCGTCACCATCAAAGACACCGGCGGCGGCGTGATTGGCACCGGCACTACCGATGCTAACGGCCATTTCACCGTGCCGGTCTCCCCGCCGCAAACCAATGGCGAAGTGCTGGATGTGATCGCAAGCGACGCTGCGGGCAATGACAGTCAGCCAGGGCACGCCGACGCGCCGGATACAACCGATCCGCTGGCCCCAACGAATCTGGTGGTTTCTGACGATGGCACGACCGTCACCGGCCAGGCCGAACCGGGCAGCACGGTGAGCATTAAAGGGCCGGATGGCGTGGAAATCGGCAGCGGCAAAACGGGCGACAACGGCGATTTTTCCGTTACCCTTTCGCCGCCGCAAGTTAACGGCGAAAAGCTGACGGCTGACGCCACGGACCTTGCCAACAACACCGGACCCACGGCTCCGGTAACGGCACCGGATACCACCCCGGCGCAAACGCCGGAGATCACCTCGGTCTACGATGACGCCGTTAATGTGGTGGGTGATGTCGCCAACGGCGGTCTGACAAACGACCCGACGCCGACCATTCGCGGCACCGGCGAGCCGGGTACCACGCTCTATCTGTTCAGCGGTTCCGATCAAATCGGCACCCTCGTCATTCCCCAAAGCGGTAACTGGGAATTTACGCCATCGGTGCACCTGCGCGAGGGCGGTCACGTTCTGACTGCCACCGCGATCGACGCCGCCGGAAATGCCAGCGGCACGTCGAATAGCTGGAGCATTACGGTTGATAGCGTGCTCCCTGCCGCACCGGTGATCACCTCCGTCGTTGACGATGTCCCGGGCAGAACCGGCCCGCTGGATACGGGTGAAATCACCAACGATTCCCGTCCGACGCTCAACGGTACGGGCGAACCGGGTGCTACCATCAGCATCCGTCTGGACGGCGTGCAGATTGGCACCGCGCTGGTCAGCAGCGGCGGGGCATGGACCTTTACCCCGACGCTGGCGCTCCCACAGGGCGGGCCACATACGCTCACCGCCGTCGCGATCGATCAGGCCGGGAACGTCGGCACGGTTTCAAACGGTTTCCAGATCATCGTAGACACCACGCCACCACCGGCGCCGTCGATCGGTACGGTCACGGATAATTCCGGCGCCGTTACCGGCCCGGTCACCAGCGGAACTCCGACGGACGAAACCCTTCCTGCAATGACGGGGACCGCCCCGCCGGATACGATTATTACTGTTTACGACGGCACGACGCTGCTCGGCACTGCCACGCTTGACGGTAACGGTGGCTGGAGCTTTACCCCCACCACTCCGCTCACCAACGGCACTCACTCCCTGACGGTGGTCGCAACCGACTCCGCAGGCAACTCTACCGCCTCACCGCCGTTTAGTCTGGTGGTGGATACCGTGGCCCCTGCAACGCCAGATTCTCCGGACGTCACCGTGAACCCGGACGGCCTGCCGACCGGCACACCGCTCAATCCGGGCGAAGCCACCCGCGACACCACGCCGACCTTAAGCGGCACCGGTACGCCGGGCGATACGGTCACGATCTACATTGATGGCGTCAAACAGCCCGATGTGGTCACCGTTCAGCAGGACGGAACATGGAGCTGGACGCCGACTCAGGCGCTGCCAAACGGCTCTTACGATGTCGCCCTGACGGTCACCAATCAAGACGGCGCGGGCAACGAAAGCGCGCCATCCCAGCCGGTCACCATCGTGATTGATACGGACCCGCCTGCCACGCCAACCGCACCGGTCGTCACCGATAACGTCAGCCAAATCACCGGGCCGGTCGATAACGGCGACAGCACCAACGATTCGCGTCCGGTGCTGAGCGGCACCGGTGTGGCGAACGATGTGATTATTATTTACGACAGCGTTGGCGGTGCGCCGAAGCAGGAGGTCGGGCGCGTCACCGTTGGCGCGGACGGCAGCTGGAGCTGGCGGCCAGACACCCCGCTGACGCAAACCACCCATGCCTTCACCACCACCGCCACGGACGAAGCGGGGAATATCTCGGACGTCTCCCCGGTGGTGACCATTACCGTGGATACCACGCCTCCGTTGACGCCGGCGATCACCGCTGGCACCGTCGCGAGCGGCGGTTCGACATCAGACACCACGCCGACCATCAGCGGAACGGGCACCAGCGGCGACACGGTAATTATCTATAACAACGGGGTCGAAGTTGACCGCGTCAATGTCACCAACGGTACCTGGACCTGGACCAGCCCAACCGTCGCTGACGGCGCGCTGAACCTGACCGTCTCCTCCGTCGATGCGGCGGGTAACGTCAGCGGCACCAGCCCGGTGTACACCATCACGGTGGATACGGTCGCCCCGACGACGCCGCAGATTGATACGATCTCCAGCAGCACACTGGCGAACGGCGTGCTGTACACCAATGACAGCACCCCAACCATCAGCGGGAAAACCGAGGTCGGGAGCACCATCACCGTCTCTGTTGACGGGGGTGCGCCGCTACAGGCCACCGTGGACGCTAACGGCAACTGGACGCTGACGCTGCCAGACGGCTCGGCGCTGAGCGATGCGCCTCATACCATTATCGTCACGGCCACTGACGCCGCCGGGAACGCCACCCCGAGCGCGCCGGTTACCGTGACCGTTGATACGGATGCGCCAGACGCACCGGTCGTCAGCAGTCTCGCAATCGAAGGCACACCGTTGACCGGGACCGCAGAAGCCGGTTCCACGGTGATCGTTAAAGGGGAAAATGGCGTTGAACTGGGCCGCGGTGTGGCCGATGCGGGCGGCAATTACTCGATTGCCCTGTCACCGGCGCAGACCAACGAAACCACGCTCACCGTCACGGCCAGCGATGCGGCAGGCAACGTCAGCGGCCCTACGGATTATCAAGTTACAGACACGCCGGATCTGCCACCCGTCCCGACCATCACGTCGATCATTGATGACAATGGCACGAATGGCACCGTCGAAGTGAAAGGCGCAAGTTCCAACGACACCACGCCAGTCCTGAGCGGGACCGCACCACCGAACAGCATTGTGACCATCTACCTTGACGGGGGGCTGGTGCCGTACGCCGTTGTCACCGCCAGCCCAACCGGCGAGTGGACGACCAGCTCGCTGATTCCGCTCGGCGAGGGGCCACACAGCTTTGCCGCCACCACCACCGTGGGCGGTTTGACGAGCGGTCTCTCCCCGGCGGCTACCGTCACCATCGATCTCACCGCGCCTGGTACACCGGTGCTCGGCGCAGTGACCGATGATGTCGGCCCTGGTACCGGGCCGCTCACCAGCGGTCAAACCACCAACGACAGTCGCCCAACCCTGAGCGGCACCGCTACGGCGGGCGATACCATTACCATCTACAACAACGGTACCGCCATTGGCACCGTGGTTGTCGGCTCGACGGGCACCTGGAGCTTTACGCCAGGCGGTGCGCTGGGAGAAGGCAACCACGCCCTGACCATTTCCGCCACCGATCCGGCGGGGAATGAAAGTGCACAATCACCGGCATTCAACATTGTGGTCGATACGGTTTCCACCACGCCGGTCATCGTCGGGGCGGACGATAACGTCGGCACCGTGACCGGGAATGTCCAAACCGGTGGCACCACCAACGACACCACGCCGACCCTTTCGGGCACGGCGGAAGCCAACAGCAGCGTGGCGATTTTCGAAGGCAGCACCCAGATTGGCACCACCACCGCCAACAACCTGGGGAACTGGACCTTCACCCCCACCACGCCGCTCACCGAAGGCTCACACACCTTTACGGTGGTCGCGACCGATCCACAAGGGAACGTCAGTACCAGTTCCAATAGCTATAACGTGATTGTCGATCTGACCCCACCTGCGGTGCCGGTGCTCAGCGCCGTCGCCGATGATATTCCGGGCGGCGTGGTCGGGAATCTGACCGCAGGACAGGTTACTAACGACGCCACGCCAACCTTCACCGGCACGGGCGTCACGGGCAGCACCGTTCATATTCTGAATAACGGCGTAGAAATTGGCACCGCGGAGGTCATTAACGGTTCGTGGACCTTTATGCCGCCAAACGGGCTGACGGATGGCCTGTACAACATCAGGGTCAATGCCACCGATGCAGCGGGTAACGTCTCCGCTAACTCGCCGGTCTTCTCCTTCACCGTCGACACCACGCCGCCAGACGCGCCGGTGCTCACCACGGTGCAGGATGACGTCGGGCCGGTCACCGGCACGATTCCTGAAAATGGCACCACCAATGACAACCGTCCAACCTTCAACGGTACCGGCGAAGTCGGGGCGACCGTCACCCTGCTCAACGATGGACAACCCTTCGGCACCGCAGTGGTGAACGCCCAGGGGAACTGGACCTTCACGCCAACCGCACCGATGGCTGACGGGCCACACACCATCACCCTCAGCACCACCGACGCGGCGGGCAATACCAGCACCACCTCCACCACCTTCGATCTGACGGTGGATACCCAGCCGCCAGCGGCACCGACCATTATTAACGCCACCGATGACGTCGGCAGCGTGCTGAACCCGGTTCTGTCCGGGCAGACCACCGATGACACCCGGCCTCAGCTGAACGGCTCGGCGGCGAACAACGCCACGATCATCATCTATGAAAACGGCGTGCAGGTCGGCACCGTGCAGGCTAACGGCTCGGGCGAATGGAGCTTCACCCCGCCGAACCCGCTGAGCAATGGCAGCCATACCTGGACCGCCACCGCGACCGACGCGGCGGGCAACGTCAGCGTGGCCTCGCCGGGCTTCACGGTGATCGTCGATACGGTTGCACCGCTGGCACCGGTTATCACTCAGGCGCTTGACGATGCAGGAACCGTCACTGGCCCGCTCGGTAGCGGCCAGACCACCGACGACACGCTCCCGCGCCTGATCGGGACCAGCGAGCCGAACGCCAGCATCAATATCCTCGAAAATGGCCTGGTGATCGCCACCACCACGGCGGACGCCAGCGGGAACTGGGCGGTGACGCTCACCACCGCACTTGGCGCGGGACCGCATGCCTTTATTGCCCAGGCGACCGACGCGGCGGGCAACAACAGCGATCCGTCGGCAACCTTTACCCTGAATGTCGACCTCACGCCGCCGGCCGTTCCGGTACTGGTTTCCGTGGTAGATGACGTCGGAACCGTGACCAACCTGACCAGCGGCCAGCTCACCAACGATGCACAGCCGACGCTCACCGGGACAGCCGAAGCGGGATCGACGGTGAAAATCTTTGATAACGGCGTGCTGATTGGCACCGTCACAGCCACCGGAGGTGCGTGGTCCTTTACGCCGTCACCGGCGCTGGGCGACGGGCTGCATCCGCTGACCATCACCGCCACCGACGCCGCGGGTAACGCCAGTGGCCCGACAACGGCCTTTGTGGTTAACGTCGATGCCACTGCACCAAACGCGCCGGTGATCGCCTCGGTCGTGGATGATGTCGGTACTGTCACCGGGCCGGTGATTAACGGTAACCCGACCAACGACACCCAGCCGACGCTGAGCGGGACCAGTGAGCCTAACGCGGTGGTGCGGATTTATGACGGCACGACGCTGGTCGGCACCGTCACCGCGGACACCAACGGCAACTGGACTCTGCCACAGACCACCACCACGCTGACCAACGGGCAGCACAACTTTACCGCGACCGCCACCGACGCGGCGGGCAATACCAGCGCACCATCGTCCATCACCTCGATTGTGGTGGATACGGTTGCTCCGGGGCTGCCGGGCACGCTGGCCGTAATCGGTAACGGCACCCACGTCACGGGACTTGCGGAAGCAGGCAGCACTGTCACCATTACCAGCAGCACCGGAACAGTGCTCGGCACGGCGACGGCGGACGGCAGCGGGGCTTTCAACGTCACCATTTCACCGGCGCAGACCAACGGCGAAACGCTGCTGGCCTTTGCCACGGATAAAGCCGGGAACGCAGGCAATACCCAGAGCGTCACCGCGCCATTCACCAACCTGCCGAATGCGCCGCTGATCACCACCGTGAATGACAACGTGGGGACCATTACCGGCAATCTGACCAACGGTAAAGCCACGGATGACACGACGCCAACCCTGAGCGGGACGGCGCAGCCGAACTCCACCATCACGCTGTATAACAACGGCGTGGCGATGGGCACCACGACCACGGATATCAACGGTAACTGGACCTTCACTACGCCTGCACTGAGCGAAGGTTCTCACGCCTTTACCGCCACGGCGACCAACGTCATCGGCGGCACCGGACCGGTCTCGATCCCGACCACCGTTATCGTTGATACCGTCGCACCGAATGCGCCGAACGGAACCTTTAACGC
>Ga0213823_1000591_pt1 | contig 28152 bp, 23 predicted proteins | sample MC6MC0907MG_FD_179887 | JGI IMG/M metagenome (GOLD analysis project Ga0213823, IMG submission 179887) | Enriched soil aggregate microbial communities from Iowa State University, Ames, United States - MC6-MC0907-MG | ecosystem: Environmental > Terrestrial > Soil > Unclassified | place: USA: Iowa...
CCTGGTCGGCGGCGGCAGCTTCATCAAGATCGACGCCGGCGGCGTGACCATGAGCGGCCCGACGATCAACATGAACTCCGGCGGCAGCCCCGGCAGCGGCACCGGCGCCGCCCCGCTGATGCCCGGCATCCTCAAACAGGCCGACGCCGACAAAGCCGGCCAGGTCCTGACACCGGCCCAAATCAACACCCTCAAACGCAACGCGCCGTTCTGCGAAGAATGCGAAAAATGCAAGGCAGGTGCCTGTGCCATCTGATCGACTGACACCCAAGGACTGGCTGGCACAACAGCCGCTGCAAACCGGCGAGCGCCTGTACCTGATCATCAGCGCAGCAAGCGATGCCGACGCGCTGAAAACCCTGTACCTGACTGAACCCACCGCCCAGCTCCTGCCGATCTGGGGCGGCACGCCCTACTCCACCTGGCAACCGGTGATGCCCTACGTCACCGAGCTAAAGCCCAACTCGGCATTCCTGCCGTGGATCGCCGAAACCGACGCCCTCGACTGGGGCTGGCTGGCAGTATCGCGTTCGGAGCCGAACGAAGTGTTCGAGCATTTGCGCAGCCTGACGCAGGTAAAGATGCCGGATGGGACTGAGGTGTTTTTCCGCTTCTGGGATGGGCGGCATATCTACCCGATTCTGAAGGGGCTTGGGGAGAAGGCTGGGGAAGTACTGCCGGTGTTTGAGCGGTATTTGATTAACGGGCAGACGCTGGAGGTTGGGACGCGGGTGTTGCCGAAGGTGAAGGATTGGCCGTGGTGGGAGGTGCCGAAGGAGTTGCTGGATGGCTTAGCCAAGGAGAACCCGACGACACTAATCAGCAACCTGATGCAGTGGCTGGAAGAAGAACGCCCGGACATTTACAACGCTTGGCCAGAGAACAACCTGAAGCTGAAAGTCAGCCGTTTCGTGCGCCGCCCGGATGCGCCGAAAAACCTTAAAGAAGCACTGTTAAACCACCTGATTCTGGAGCAAGGCTGATGATCGCAAAGGAACGCATTGAGTTCATTGATGAGCAACTTAAAGTTTTTCCCGATAGCTTGAAACAATACCGAAGCCTTACTGAATCTTCATTTGCCGAATGGCTTGGCAGAGGGAGAGAATTTTTCGATAGACCTGCACTCTTCGGAATGAACAGGTCCATAAAGCTTGGAAATGCCAATCAAACCGTCAGTGTGACCGACAATGCGTTCGAGTCTACAGTTGCGCAGTGCCCGAAAGACGGCAGATTGCTTATTGAGAGTAAGTTTGTCTCAGTTCACGACATTCCAGTAGGAAACATCACTGTTGAGGTAACCCCTGAGGAAGGTGGTAACCCTGTACCTGTCACACTAGACGATCAAGGCAAAGGAGTTTTCAAAGGCACTCCTGGAAAAAAATACTATGTCCGCGTGCAGAGTAGTGTCACCGAGCGTCAGCTTAGCGACCTGTTCAATTCATATGACAAATTCACAAAAGAACTGAATAGCTGGCTTGACAACGAGTGGAAAACCTACAGACCTCTCTGGTCAAAAGAAACATTAGTATCAGCATACTTCGCGCAACTAAAAGGAACATTAGAGGGTGGCTGGAATGCAGTCAAATCGGCATTTGATGGCGTTAAGCATTTTTTTGAAATATTAAAAGACCCCGGGAAATTTGCAAACGAAATTGGCCAGAGCGCTGCTGACTTACTCAAGCTCGCAAAAGAAACGCCCCAAGCAATGGAAAAGTTGATGCTGCTGGCGAGTGACCAAGCAGTTCTTTTTCTGCTTATTAAAACCACCGCCTTATGGCTACTTCAACTACCACCCAGCATCATTTCTGGAAAATTCTCTGAGCAACTGTCCAGCATAGCAGTAACAATTCTTATCGATATCGTTTTCGCCATCGTACTGACATTCGCTGCCGAGGGTACTGGCATTGCATATTTAGGCGCCCGACTAATCAACTATGGCGCAAAAATTGTCGAGGCTGTCACTGGCTTCATAAAATCCATCATCCGCATATTGAAAACCTTTGCGGATATGATTGATCAATTTAAACGTGTTGCTACCCGCACAATCGCAGGCACCTTTGAAAAAGGCAAGGTAAGAGTAAACTGGGATAGGCAGGATCACGCAAAGATCCGTCGTTCCGAGCATGTCGATGACAAATCAAAACAATCGACCAGCCATGACGACAAGAATGTCGCGTGCACCAGAGAAACCTGCGTAAACGGTTGCCCTGTTTCAATGGTCACCGGTGAGGAACTGTTAACGCTCACTGATGGACAACTGAATGGACTGTTCCCTTTTGAATGGACTCGTCTTTATCGAACCAGCGCAGTAGAAATCGACTGTGGCCTAGGTCATGGTTGGAGTCATGCACTGTCGCAGCGTGTCGAGGTTCTTTCGGAAGATGTGATATGGACTGACCATGAAAACCGCATAACGACTTTCCCCCTGCCTAACGCCCAGCGACCGGCAATCACCAATAGTCTGGCCAAAGCGGCGGTATTTATAGGCGATGATCCATCTGAGCTTGTACTCACACAAGCTGGGGATCGCCCGCTGTTTTATCACTTCCGATATGACAGTAAAGGCGCCACGCTGGTTGCTATTAGTGACCGATACCGTAACCGTTTGCACATCAACCGAGATATACATGGTCGTATCAAGCGCATCGACAATGGTGCAGGTCGTGCCTTGCTGCTGCGTTATGACCGAAAACACATTATTGCCGTTGACTATCAACAATTCCGTCCGGCAGATAACTTGGAAGAGAGTTGGAGCACTATCCAAACTCTCGTCACTTATCGTTACGATGAAAAAAATCGTCTAATAGAAGCAAAAAATGCTGCGGGCGAGAGCGAGCGTTATGCCTATAACGATCTGCATGTGATCCTCGAGCGTCAGTTAGCCGGCGGTGCGAGTTTCTTTTGGGAATGGGAAAACGAAGGCAAATCATCGCGCTGCACGCACCACTGGGCAAACTTCACTCAGATGGATGCTTACTACGCGTGGGATGACAAAGGAAGCGTCACCGTTACCAATGCTGATGGCAGTGAAGAAGTCTACACTCACGATGACCAAGCCAGGTTGATTAGCCAAATCGATGCAGATGGCGCTGAGCACCTGAAGGCGTACGACGAAAAAGGCCGCCTAGTCGCTGAAAAAGATCCGCTTGGTGCAATTACTGAATACCAATACAACGAGGCTGGACGTTTGGAGGCGCTTATCCCACCTGAGGATACGCCTACAGTGTATGACTACACTAACGGCTTTGTTTCAGAGGTTCGTCGCGGCGACTCAACCTGGTATTACCACCGAAATGTTCAAGGCGACATTACTCAACAAGTAGACCCGAATGGTCATATCACCGAATACATCTATGATGCTCAGGGCCGTTTGCTGGAAATCCGACACCCGGACGGTGGCCGCCATAAGTTTGGTTGGAACGATCTCGGTGAACTGCTTGAGGAACATCTGCCGGATGGAGGCAAACGCAAATATCGCTACGATTCTCTAAGTCGGCAAATTACTCGACAGGACGAAACTGGGGCAATTACTCAGTTCGTTTGGGATGCCGCTAACCGACTCGCCCAAGTCTCTTTGCCTGGCGGTGCGGTTCGCGCCTACACCTACAACCCCTATGGGCGTGTCACTGCCGAACGCGACGAACTGGGCCGCATCACCCGCTACGAGTACGCCGACAATCTGCACCTGGTCAGCCGCCGCATCAATCCAGACGGCAGCCAATTGCGCTACCGCTACGACAACTCGCGCTTGCTGCTCACCGACATCGAAAACGAACGCGGCGAGCACTACCACCTCGACTACTACAGTAACGGCCTGATCCAGCAGGAAACCGGCTTCGATGGTCGCCGTACTGCCTACGAATACGACCTCAACGGCCAACTGCTGAAGAAAACCGAGTTCGGCGACGACGATAGCGAGCTGGTGACCGAGTACAAGCGCGACGCCGCCGGCCGCCTGTTGGTGAAAACCCTGCCCGACGGCGAGGAAATCCGCTACAGCTACGACGCCCTCGGCCGCCTGGTGAACGTCGACGACGGCCATTGGCCCCTCACATATGAGTACGACGTTCAGGATCGCCTGATTACCGAACACCAAGGTTGGGGTACCACGCGCTACGAGTACGATAGTGTCGGTCAGCTCAAGCATTGCCGCCTGCCCGACGGCAGCAAGCTCGACTACCGCCACCTGCCTGGCGGCGAGCTCAGCGGCATCGACCTCAACGGCTCGCGCCTGACCCGCCACCAGTTCAGCGCCGGTCGCGAACAGCAGCGCCAGCAAGGCCTGCTGCTCAGCCAATACCAATACGACGAGCAGGGCCGGCTGCAATCCCACAGCGTCAGCCAGCGCGACAGGAATCTGTTCCAGCGCCGCTACGCCTACGACGCCAACGGCAACCTCGCCGGTATCGACGACAGCCGCAAGGGCAACCGCAGCTTCCACTACGACCCGCTCGACCGCCTCATTAGCGTGCGCGGGGCCACCCCGGAAAGCTTCGCTCACGACCCGGCCGGCAACCTCCTCGGCCAGAACGACCTGCCCGTCGCCAACCTCGCCAACGTCAAGGGCAACCGCCTGCTGATGCAAGGCGACCGCCACTATGACTACGATGTCCATGGCAACCTGATCCGCGAACGCCGCGGCGCCGGGCAGAAGCTCGTCACCGAGTACCGCTACGACGCCCAGCACCGCCTGGTCGGCGTCACCCTGCCCAGCGGCAGCACAGCCAGCTACAGGTACGACGCTTTCGGCCGCCGGATCGAGAAGACCGTCGACGGCCACACCACCGAGTTCCTCTGGCAAGGCGAACGCCTGATCGCCGAAAGCGCGGGCAACCGTTATCGCACTTACATCTACGAAACCGGCAGCTTCCGCCCGCTGGCCGTGCTCGACGGCGAAGGGCCGCTTAAAGCGACACCGTTCTATTACCAGCTCGATCAGCTTGGTACGCCGCAGGAACTCACGGACTACAGTGGCGAGATCATGTGGTCCGCGAAGTACCGCGCCTACGGCAACCTTGCCGCGTTGGACGTCAGCGAAGTCGACAACCCATTGCGATTCCAGGGTCAATATTTCGATGCGGAGACGGGGTTACATTACAACCGGCACCGCTACTACAATCCGGGAACTGGACGGTTTCTGACGCCGGATCCAATAAAGCTTGCGGGTGGACTGAATAACTATCAGTACGTGCCTAACCCTACTGGCTGGATCGACCCACTGGGTTTGAACTCCGATTGCCCCGGAGGACCAAACTGCAAACCCGGAAAGGTAGAAGATCCCTCACGTAAAGCAAAGGTGGAAGACGGAGAACCAAAATCTCCAGATGTTCAATGGACCAACCACGGAAATAAACACGTTGCTCCCAAGGCTCCTTGGCCATCGGTTGTAAAATCAACAGCAAATGGCGGAGCAGCCAAGTACGCACCGGGTACCGACATTGAGGCTTTAGAACGACATGCTTTTGAGCATGGCCAAGAGGTTAACAACGGAAAACCTTGGAAAGTTATTGACATGGGACGAATCATTGGCGCAAACGATGGAAAAGAAACTCGATTCATGAGGGTTGAGCTCAGTGCGAATACAATTCATGGACATCCAATTTCCGAAGATGCATTTAAAAAACTCACGAAAAAGAAGAAATAAAACATGCTCACTACAGAAATAGAAAAGCTAGGCGGAACTGTTACATTCGACGACATTTCTCAGCTGGATCAGTCCGCTGAGATTTCCATCATAGTGGATGAACTCAAAGAAGATTTATTTCAAGCCGCTCTTCCGTTCCAGCAAATAATTGATATTGGTTGGTATCCGGAGTTTAGCGAACACGGCGCATTCAAAGTATCATTAATCTCAAATTTCAACTGGGAAAAACCCATCTATAGCGAAAAAGCAAAAAACTGGACCGAGCTAAAAAATGCAATCAAGAACACTTTGAAAAAAGTACAAACAGAATAACGGATAGAAGTTAACTCTTCAAAATCTTAAAAATCCCGATAGAAAAAAGCACAAAGGGGACAGACTCATTTCCGGTTTGCCCCCAATTTTTGATTCAAAAGGGAGTGAAAATTCCCCCCTGTTCTAGCCGCCTTTTTCAGAAACAAGTCCGTGCCCTTTTTCCGGAAGAACGCCTGCCGGACGGCGGCCAGCGTAAATATCGCTACGATGCACTGGGTCGGCAGATTACCCGTCAGGAAGAATCCGGCGCCATCACCCACTACCAATGGGATGCGGCCAACCGCCTGGCACAAGTCACGCTGCCGGGCGGCGCAACACGTGCCTTCACCTACAACGCCTATGGCAACGTCACCGCCGAACGCGACGAACTCGGTCGCGTCACGCGATATGAGTATGCGGAAAACCTACACCTGGTCAGCCGCCGCATCAATCCGGACGGCAGCCAACTGCGCTATCGCTACGACAACTCGCGTCTGTTACTCACCGACATCGAAAACGAGCGCGGCGAACATTACCAGCTCGATTACTACTCGAACGGCCTGATCCAACAGGAAACCGGCTTCGACGGCCGTCGCACGGCCTACGAATACGACCTCAACGGCCAGTTGCTGAAGAAAACCGAATTCGGTGATGACGGCAGCGAACTTGTTACCGAATACCAGCGCGATACCGCTGGCCGTCTGCTGGTAAAAACCCTCGCCGATGGCGAAGAGATTCATTACAGCTACGACGCTTTGGGTCGTCTGGTGAATGTCGACGACGGCCACTGGCCGCTCGCCTATGAATACGACGTGCAGGATCGCCTGATCACCGAACACCAGGGCTGGGGCACCACGCGTTACGAATACGACAGCGTTGGCCAACTGAGTCACTGCCGTCTCCCTGACGGCAGCACACTCGACTACCGTCACCTGTCCGGCGGACGCCTGAGCAGCATCGACCTCAACGGCTCACGCCTGACCAGCCACCAGTTCAGCGCCGGTCGCGAACAACAGCGCCAGCAAGGCCTGTTGCTCAGCCAATACCAATACGACGAACAAGGCCGCCTGCAAGCACACACCGTCGGCCAGCGTGATAAAAACCTGTTCCAGCGGCGCTACAACTACGACGCCAACGGCAATCTCGCCGGCATTGACGACAGCCGCAAAGGCAATCGCAGCTACCATTACGACCCGCTCGATCGCTTGGTCAGCGTACGCGGCACGACACCGGAAAGCTTCGCCCACGACCCGGCGGGCAACCTGCTCGGTCAGAACAACGAAGGCACGGCCAACCTCGCCAACGTCAAAGGCAACCGCTTGCTGATGCAGGGCGACCGTCATTACGACTATGACGCCTATGGCAATCTGATCCGCGAACGTCGCGGCACCGGCCAGAAACTCGTCACTGAATACCGCTACGACTGCCAGCACCGCCTGATCGGCGTAAGCCTGCCTGGAGGCAGCAACGCGTCCTACAAATACGACGCTTTCGGCCGCCGTATCGAGAAGACCGTCGATGGCCAGACCACCGAGTTCTTGTGGCAAGGCGAACGGCTGATCGCCGAAAGCGCAGACAATCGCTATCGCAGCTACATTTACGAGCCGGGCAGCTTCCGTCCACTGGCGATGCTCGATGGCGAAGGCCCGCGCAAAGCCACGCCGTTTTACTACCAACTCGACCACCTCGGCACACCGCAGGAACTCACCGACTACAGTGGCGAGATCATGTGGTCGGCCAAGTACCGCGCCTACGGTAACCTCGCGGCGCTGGACGTCAGCGAGATCGATAACCCGTTGCGCTTCCAGGGTCAGTATTTCGACGCCGAGACGGGGTTACATTACAACCGCCACCGCTACTACAATCCGGGCACAGGACGGTTTTTGACGCCGGATCCGATCAAGCTTGCGGGTGGGTTGAACAACTACCAGTACGTGCCTAATCCTACTGGGTGGGTAGACCCTCTAGGCTTGGCCAGTGGTCCAACAAATTGCCCACAACCTGTTCCAGGTGGGACATGGAAATTCAATTCAGAGGTTGACCTCGACTGGAGACATACGCCAGGAACGTCGTATCAGCAGATGCATAAAGGATTAGACGAGGCATTTACTCGAACTGGCGTACCAAAAAATGAATTTACAGTTACCAAGTGGGGTAAAGACCAATACGGAAAATCTTATCCTACGGAATGGCGCGTACTAGAGGGCAAAAATAAGGGTGCAGAGGTGAACATCGATGATCCTCGTCTCGTTCCATCCACCGACGGTCCTGCAGACCCTCATGTCGGGTACCAAACGCCTGGCAAACGCGGCACAGGTGGGGCTGTTAGAGGACATATTTTGTTAGAATCCGTGCCTGTATCACGCGCGAGAATTGGAGACCCCCAATGAACTACCTAGAAAAAGAAATCGACTCAACATTGACAGAGCAGTCCTTAGCGCATGAGAAACTACGCGCCGATGAACTATCAAAATTAATCACCAAGCTAACAACATTATTTTTTTCTACTGAAACAAAGGGTCTCGACCCTTACCACTTGAAGAACACTCAAAAAAAACACGATCCAGAATTTTGGAAAAAAGTCGACAGACTCCAAAATTTTGAAAAACCGTTCCTAATAGTTCAAGACAGTAAGATTCATGCTTGGAAGCTAGAAACCTCTGCAGATCTTAAAATGCTATTTTCCGAAACGACTGGATTTCCATTCTGGATAGCCGACGACAATTTAAAAGTCCTAATCTATATGGATGATCATGACTGCGTTCATACCAGTGATTGCACCCAATAAATACACCCAACGTCAGGTTACTGGCCAACCGGAAGGGAACAGATTTATTTTCCGGCTTGCCCCCTTTTTCGTCCTGAAAATATGAGCCCAACTGTCATGGTGATATCACCCAACTAGATCTAATAAATAATGTAATGAATGTCGACAACACTGCAATACGAGTACCACCAAAATAAAGCAAATGAATATTACGATAGTGAGCATAGTTAAAAGAACGAACAATAAAATACTTGTCGAGTATTCAACACCCTATGGAAAAGGCTTATCAGTATTTACAGGTTCGCCCCCTACCGCAAATCAAACACTTGATGTCGAAATCAATATAGATGATGAGTTCATTTGGGGAGAAAACTTGACCCCCTCCTCAAAAAACACGCCTTCCATATCCTTCGACCTAGGATTCACATACATCACAGGAGAGTTAATCGTTATTGAGGACGACGGTTGCGGTGTATTCAAAATTGGGGATGCGATAATACTAATTTCTCTTGAGCAAAAAAAACATACCCTACCCATATACGTAGATATTATTGCAAAAGAAATCTCCATCCACCCAACCAACATATGAGCAAGCGGAAAAACACCAAAAGCTTTCATCTAATATTACCCACCCTTTGAATCCCTACTCTAGGTTAACGTGATTAAATCGAACCAATTAAAGAGGAAATATTTATTTTGCAGCCCGCCCCTTTTTAATCAATAGAGATTGAAAACATTCCTTTTGCAAAGCCTCTTTTCATAAAATAAATCCGTCCCCTTTCCACCAAGCAGGCGCGAGCTAGTGGCAATCGAATGTATAGCGCATCTCACGACAGTATAACATTTAGGATCTACCTAGATGAAACACTAACAACCGCCACAAATTTTCACCCAACGATGAAATAGATGATGACCATAGAACAGCTTTCAGAAAAGCAACGCGACATAGTCAACAATTGTCTACTAGACTTACTGGAGTCATCATCCTTACAAAACTCTAGTTTTTTGCCAAAGCTTTAGAAAGCCTAATTAAATCGCATGGCTTTGGCATAGAAATGTCTGGGATATATATAAGCACGGACGAAGATCCAGAAAATACCCCTGAATACCTGGAAGATGGAATTGCTTTTGAATTTATGGATAGCCACGTCACATTGCCATTTAAAGACGCTGTCGCTTTTATCATTTCTTGGTGCGCTACACAAAAACAGGTGGAAGAGCTTAATCTAGACATAACGCTAGAAAAACTTAAGAAAAAATTCAGTTAAACACTAAAAACCAGCGATACCGGAGAAGCAAATCGCAGCAAAAATGGACAGTTTTATTATTAATAGACAATCCAAAAGGCATTGCCCCCCCTTTTGCTCAAGGTAGAATTATGTTAGATCGCAATAAAGAAATAACACTTAAGGGAGAAGAGGCGCTTGAAGCCCTAGCAGAAATCGAATACACCTTGATTTCACTGCATAAAATTGGGAGCTACTACTTCGATAAATCACTTAAAGATTACAGAAAAGCCACAACTGACTTCATTGATAACGAAAAAATCACTCAACGGCTTGCCAAAGTTAGAAAGCTCATCAGCAAAAATTTTGATCCGACTCTTGGAAAGGACGATATGGATGACATCGAACGTCATCTGGAAGGGATTAAATTCTGGGCACCGAACAAAATATGACAAATTTATTTTCCCGCCAAATTTCAAAGGTAAGTAAAAATAAATTCGCCCTCCCTTTACTGGGCATTTGGAAAGAATTAGACTTTGAAAACCTTGAAGTCACTCTTCTTACGTTTATGAGATAGCCTGTAAAAAATTCTATTCTAGGATCCGCCCACAAATTTGGAAATAGAACCAGGAATATAGCCAATGAATACTGATAAAATAACAAGTCTTGGCGGAAAAATAATTTTTGATGAAATCTCCAACTTGAGCAATTTGAAAATTTCACTAATCACTGATGACTTGAAGGAAGATCTATTCCAGGATTCTTTTCCCTCGGGGCAGATCCTGGATATCGGATGGTATCCAGAGCTTTCTAAAAACGGCTTCTTTAAGGTATTGCTTATATCTAATAGAGACTGGTGTTCGCCTACCTATAGTGAAACCGCAAAAACCTGGAAGAGTCTTGAAAAGGCTTTGAAAAATGCTCTTAAAAGAATGCAAACACCATAAACGAAAACCCGAAGCACACTCCTCCCTAAAAATCCTGCAACCTCACCAGACCTTCTTACAAGCAATACCCGTCGCATACGGAGTGTCCCGCCATCTACTAAATGATTTCTTCATCATCTGCGGAATAGCAATCATCTCTCCACCATTTCTTCCGCCACCTCATACTTAACCACCACCCGATTCCGATACAACCTCACCCTCTCCACCAATTCCCCCACCTGCCCCTTCTCCCGCACTTCCCGCCAGATCTCATTCTCCCGATACACCCGCTCCCCCTGCCGCACAAACCGATGCCCTTTCTGAAACACGTGATACCGATACTCCCGCACCCGATCGCAATCGCCCCTCATCCGGGAACGGATCGAAGCTGTGGTTGGAGCGCTCGACCACGACCAGCGGCGAGTGAATCGCCATCCAGTGGATCAGGTTGCTCAGTTGGCAGATTCCGCCGCCGATACCGCGTCGCGCTTCGCCGAAGGACAGTTCCATGCCTTCGACGTAGCCGCGTTTGCGGGTTGGGCGGCCGACGAGGCGGCAGAAGGAGAAGTGTTCGCCTGGGGCGATGATGAGGCCGTCGATGGCGGCGACAGCGAGTTTGAGGTTGATGACTTTGTTGTGTTGCAGGGCGAGGTCGGAGTCGCCGAGTTTGCGGATGAGTTTCGAGGTGTGTTTCAGGTAGCGGAATGGCAGACGGTCAGCGCCGGCAACCAGGCGTGCGTAGCGTTTGCTGGAGCAACGCCAGGCGATCTGGCGGAACAGTCTTTTTTGCCACACGCGCAGCCAGTACAGGGCCGGGTGGTAGAGGGAAAGTGGTTTCATCCGTGAGGCAACGGCAGGCGCCGTTTTGTCCTTGAAGCGTGTTAGGGGCGCGCAGTTTAGCCGGTGGGACGGCTTGCGTCGTGCGCGAGATGTCGTGTCTCGACACACTTCGAATGGCTTGCTGAACAGCAAATTAAGCTTCAACTAAGCTTGCGTCGCTAGCATCCCGGCCCGAGAGATACCTGTCGCCGATCAACCGCGGATGAGCTTCCAGAATGAGCCAGTTTGATTTACCAGCCGTTACGCAGCCGAATTTCAGTCTTGTATTGGTAAATTACAAAACCCCGGACATCACCCGGATGTGCCTGGAGTTGTTGCGCCAGCATGTTCAGGAACAGCGCATCCCGGTTTGGGTGGTGGACAATGATTCGGCGGATGCCAGCCTGGATTACTTGCGTTCGCTGGACTGGATCAATCTGATCGAACGTCCCTCCCCCGGCAAAGAAGCGGGACATATTGCGCATGGCAAGGCGCTGGATCTGGCGCTGGAAAAAGTTGAAACCGACTATCTGTTTCTGCTGCACACCGACACCTTTGTCTACGACAAGGAAGTCTTCGCGATGATGTTGCGCGAGTGCACTAGGACTTCGGATATCGCCGCAGTCGGCTGTGTCGAGCAGATCAATCGAGGAATTGTCAGAGACACCTGGCGACTAACTTCGCGCTTTTGCAAACACTATATTCGCCGGGCGAAAACTGCCTTGGGTTTGCGCAGCAAAGAGCCGAAACCTTATCGGGAAACTCATCTCAAAAGTTTTTGCACCTTGTGGAACGCCAAGTTGATGAAATCCCAGGGACTGCACTTTTGCATGGATGACCGAGTGCCCGGTTATACCCTGCAGGATCGAATGGTCGGTCTGGGCTTCGGCATCAAGCTGTTGTCACCGCGCAAGATTTTCCGCTACCTGGACCACATTCAGGCAGGAACCGTCGCAGCCGCCGGCACGTACGGCAAAAACCACCGCCGGACCAAGATGTATGAAGCCACCCTCAAACGCTTTGAAGAGCAGGCATCGGCATAATCGCGAACACAAAAAAGGGCGACTTCATAGTCGCCCTTTTTTTATCTGAAATTGTATACATCCGCTCCGAGGAGGTGTTCGCCCAGTGTAATGGCCTGGCAATCCATGCACCGGTAAAGAGCCCTGACACTGGGCGAACGGGAAGGATTTTAATAGAAGTTGGCGGATATGTCGTCATACCCAAAGGTAAATTTAATGTACGAAGAAGTTAATAGATATTTATCGACGAAATCCTTTCGTGAAACTTTCAACGCACGGCTCAAATCGTTTCAGATGATTGTTCTCATACAATAATCTGTACAAGAACAATCATCTTGTAGAGTTAATGCTCAGCTTTCATGCTGACTGGTCACTTTTAATACATCGGTATAAGTGACAACTACGCTTTGCCCGACTTTCAGATCTTTCAGCCTGGCTTGAATTTCAGGCTTTTGCACGTCGAGGGTTTTCGACTTACCTTGAGGGTTTTCCAGGGTCACCTGATTATTCTTCAAATCAATTTTGGTGATTTTCAGTTGCACCTGAATCTGGCGATAAGCCTCCCCGCCCGGGTTTTTAGTGCCCGGAGCGTTGCGCAGCTCGCCGCTGCGCTCGACGGTGCCAGGCAGACCTTTATCCACATCGGTATCGAGGTAAGCCGCCACCGAGCGTTGCACTTCGACTTTTACCTGGTCGCCAACCCTTAGATTGGCGAGGTTTTTCGCCTTGTCGCTCAGCTGAACGTGGACCTGTTGACCTTCGGCACCTTCAAGCACGACCTGATGTTTGGCCGCATCGACAGCCAGCACTTTGGTGGTGACCTGATCGGCCTGGACAGTGGCGGACAGCGGAATATCCGCCGCCATAGCGCCGAAGCTGGTGGCGGACAGAACGGTTGCGAGGGTGATGGCCTTGGCCAGAGTGTGGAGCTTCATAAGCGGTACTTTCCCTGTAATGAATGGCAGCAACCGGCGCCCACGCGTGGCAGGCGCCGACTGTGCCACTGAGCATAGACGCTGTTCAGGGCTTGGCTTTCGTTTCAGCCGCAGCGGTCTCCTGCGCAGTGGACTCGCCACTCGCGGTGCCCTTGCCGCTGTCTTTGCGCTGTTTGGGGTCGGTTGGGCGCAGGGCGTCGTTGTCGCGCTCGGTTTCTCCCGGTGGCCGGGGTTCGTCGGGGTGTTCGCTGGGGGATACGGGTTTCATGGGAGTGTTCCTCAGGCTTCAGGGTCATCCAGTTCATTGGCGACGTTCGCGGCGGGCGAATCCTTGTGCAGGTCGTCGGCCTTGGCGCGCAGGATCTGCCACTGCTCCAGATCGATCGCGCCCTGGCCGAGCAGGTCGTCGGCGATGCGCTGCAGGTCGAAGTAGTGAGCGTCGGGGGATTGCTGCCAGTATGTCTGATCGTCGAACAGGCGCTGCCAAGTGGTGAGGTCTGGGGGTTGCAGGTCGTCGCTCATGGGCGGGCTCCTCGCCGGGGTCTCGGAAATGGGCCGGGATTGATCGGTAGAGGGCGATAGACAAGGCGGAGTTCCGGGCAATTGCTCTGTGGGTGACTGTACCGGCGCCTTCGCGAGCAAGCCCGCTCCCACGGGTTTTGCGTGTGAGCGTCAGTACCCGGTCATCTCCAGATAGCCACGCCCGCCATGGCTGCCGCTGATCCGCACCGGTCCTTCCCAGTAAGGAATGCGCAGGTTCATCCAGGCGGCGGGATTGAGCGCGTCGAGGCTGATGTCGAGGTGTTTGTCGGGAATGCTGATCGACCAGCGCACCGGCATCTTGCGTCCGGCGATTTTGGCGGTGTCCTGAGGGGTGAGTTTGATCTGCGCGCCGTGCAGGGTTTCGGTCCGGCCGTCGGCGTTGATCCAGGTGCCGGTCAGATACGGCGCGCCGTCGGTTTGCCGGGTGCGGAACAGCATCAGCGACTCACCACTGTCCAGGTGCAGGGAAAACCAGTCCCACCCGGTCTGATTGGCCGCCAGCGGCTGACTGCTCCATTCACGATCCAGCCACGCCGGGCCGCTGACGGTGTAGGTCTGGCCGTCAATTTGCAGGGTGCCGCTGGCCTGAAAAAACGGCTGACTGTAATAGTACGAAGCCTGGCCTTGTTCGGATTTGCGGCTGAAGCCCTTGTCACCCTGCAACACCAGCGGCCGACTGGAGGTAAGGTGCAGTTGATAGCTGAAAGCTTTGTCGCTGGCACTGAGTTGCAGATCGGTCAGCGGATCCTGCGCCTGACTGGCGAAGCGCCAATCATCGATCCACGCCTCGAACGGCGCCACGTTCACCCCGGCCTGCCCTACTCCGCCCCGGGCATAGCGCTCGGCGGCATGGTGCGCGGTGGCCGACGTCACGGCGGCATGGCCGAGCCAGATTGTCTGGTTGGCCCAGCCCGGTTGCTCTGCCGCAGGCTTTAACGCACTGCGAAACAGCGTCCATTGCACACCGAAATCGTGACCCTGCCGATCCTTGAGATTGGCGGTGACATACCACCACTCGATACGAAAACCATCATGCGCGCCGTGATCCGCCGGGAAGCTGAACACACGCCCCGGCACCACGGCGGTGAACTGCGCAGCCTGATCGCCAAGCCCGGCGAAGCCCTTTTGCTCAGGCACAGACTGATCGCAACCGCCCAAGAGCAGCAGCGCGAGCAGCAGCGCAACCTGATTAGTCCTCATGGGCAAACGTCCTCAGCAGATCCGCCGGTTGCGTGCGGTACAACGAATACAGCGGCCACGCCGAGGCCAACAGCGTCGCCAGCAACGCCAGCCCGAGCAACTGCAGGAGTTGCAGCGGAAAGATCCGCAACGGCAAACGCCAACCAAATGCCTGCACGTTGATCACCGCATCCAGACACCACGCCAACGCGATCCCCAACGGCAACGCCAGCACCAGCGTCAACACCGCCAGCAGCCAGGTCTGGCCGAGATTGAGCAGCATCAATTGGCGGCGCGTCACGCCCAAGGCCCACAGCGGCGCCAGTTGCCCGAGGCGGCTCTGGCTCTGGGTCAGCAGGCTGATGAACAGCGCCACACCGGCCACCGCCAAAGTCAGGCTGTTGAGCGCGGCGGTGGCGGCGAAGGTGCGTTCGAACACTTGCACCGACCACCCCTTGAGCCGCACCTGATCGACGATGCGGCTGTCATCGAGTTGAAAGTGCGTTTGCAGTGCGCGCAAAAACGGCGGGACGTCGGGCGGTGCGATGCGCAAATTGAATCGGTTCGGTGTCAGTGATGGCCACAACCGCAGCAGATGATTGCTGTTGATCAGCACGTGGCCCTTGGGATTGCCGTAGTCGGCGTAGATCCCGACGATCCGCGGCGACCACGCTCCACTTGGGGTCGGCAGACTCAGATGTTCACCCGCGCGCACCTTCAAGCGCCGCGCCAGTTGTTCGCTGAGCATCACCGCGTCGTCATTTGCCAGATGCGCCCACGGATCTCCGGCAATCGCTTCGAGCAACGGCCAGTGCTGCCGGTAATAAGGATGATCGATCACCCCGAACACATCCGCCGGCCAGCCTTGCAGGGTGACTGCCACTTGCCAGTTGGGCAGCACCGCGCTGACGTTCGGCTGTTGTTTGAGCCAGACGTACATCTCGCGCGATTGCGCCGGATTGACCGGGTTGAGGTATAGCTCGGCACTGAGGCGTTGTTCGAGCCAGTCGTCGAAGGTCTGGCGAAAACCGGCGGTCATACTGCCGGCGCCGATGTTGGCCGACAGCGCCAGCAGCAAAGCCATCAACGCCAGACTGAGTGCCGGCAGTTGCTGGCGGCAGTCGGCGAGAAACCACTGACCGAGCACCGAGCGACTACGCCCGAGCAACGGATTGAGCACCGCGCTGAGCACCACCGGCAACGCCAGCGCGGCGCCGAGCAGCAACCCGGCCAACAACACAAAACCACTGCTCAGGCTGTCACCGAACAGCAACGCCAGCAGCGCGATCAAGCCCAGCACCGCCGCCAGCCAACCCTGACGGCGCAACCAGCGCGCATGCTGCAGATGCCAGGCCTGCGGATCCGCCACCGCCAACAGCGGCAAGCGTGCCGCACGCAGCAGACTGTTGGCACCGGCCAGCAACGCGCCGAACAGGCTCAAACCGATACCGCTGAACCACCACCAAGGACTCAGGCGCAACTGACCCGCCACTTCCGCGCCGTACAGACCGCGCAGGCTGGCGGCGACATCCGGCAGCAACACGCCCGCCAGCCAGTAACCGCTGATGACCCCGAACACGCCGCCAACCAGAGCCAGCACACCCAGTTCGACGATCAGACTGCCGATCAGCATCCGTGCACTGACCCCACAGGCACGCAAGGTGCGCAGCAAGCCACGACGCTGCTCCAGCGCCAGACCGATGGCCGCGTGCACGATAAACAGCCCGACCAGAAACGAGAGAAAGCCCAAGGCATCCAGGTTGAGGTGAAAGCTCTCGGTCAGGCGCGCCAGATTGTTTTCCTCGGCGCTGCTTTTGAGCTGCAGCCGACCGTTGAACGCGGCCGGCAGCTCGGCGTGAAAATCCTTGGGCAGTAACAAGCGCGACAGTTGCCCGGGCTGTTCGAGCACGGTTTGCGCGACGCCGATGTCCACCAGCAACATGCCCGGTGCCATGTCCTTTTGCGCGTGCAGCGGCGGCAGCGTCTGGCCGCTGGCGGTTTGCGGCGTGGCGCCTTCGGTCAGGCTCAAGGCGTGCAGGGTTTCCGGGGAAATCCAGGTGCTGCCCGGCGGTGAGAAGAACGCGACGATGCGCTCGATCGGCATCGCCTGTCCGGCCACCGCAGCGTCCGTGGGCAGCGACACCGGTTCGATGCCCATCAGTTGCAGCCGCTGGTCCTGGTGATCCTTGAGCAGCAGCCGTCCCTGCAGCAGCGGCGACACCGGCCAGCCTGCGCGGCGCAGATCGACAAACCACTGCTGACTGAAGGTCGCACCGCTCGGTGTGGCCAGACTGGCCTGGGGTTCACCGCCGATCATCTGACTGGCCCGGGCGTAACTGTCGCGGGCCTGACTGTTCAGTGCCTCGACCCCGGTCAGCAGACTGGTCGCCAGCCACAACCCGGTCAGCACACTGAAAAACTGCACCGGATGCCGCCGCCAATGGCTGAGCAGCGCGCGCAGGGTTTGCCAGAACACGTTCACGTCAGGCGACCGTTGGACAACACCACCCGTTGCGCCAATCGCGCCGCCACGCGTGGGCTGTGCGTGACCATCAGCAGCGTGGTCGGCGTGTCGTCGAGCAGCTCCAGCAACAGGCGCAGCACTTCATCACTGGTGGCTTCGTCGAGGCTGCCGGTGGGTTCGTCGGCGAGCAGCAATTTCGGCCGTGAGGCCAAGGCCCGGGCCAGCGCCACCCGCTGCTGCTGACCGCCGGAAAGTTGTTCGGGATAACGCTTGAGCAAATCGCCCAACCCCAGACGCTGCACCAGATGCGCCTGCCAGCGCGGTTCATGGCGCCCGGCCAGACGCGCCTGAAACGCCAGATTATCCTCGACCCGCAGACTGCCGATCAGGTTGAACTGCTGGAACACCAGACCGATTTCAGTGCGGCGCCAGTCGGCCAGTTGCGCTTCGTTCATCCGCTCCAGCCGATGCTCGCCGCTGTGAATGCTGCCGCGATCAACCTTGTCGAGGCCGGCGATCAGGTGCAGCAAGGTGCTTTTGCCGCTGCCGGATTCGCCCATCAGCGCCAGACTGCTACCGGCTTCGAGCGTCAGGTCGACGCCTTGCAGCACCGGGAGCGGGCCTTGGGGGGTGAGGTAACTTTTGAACACGCCTTGAACCTGAAGCATGAGCCAACCTGATCGATGAACCTGGCCCCAAGGATAGCGGCCCTGAATGGTTTTTGTCCGTTGACGATCATCGCCGCGCCAGACCAGCGCCCTACCCTCCGGGACGGATCCCCCATAACGAAAAAAACCGGAGACACCATGCCCCGTTTCATATTGAGCCCCCGTGGCCTGCTCGCCTGCCTGATCACCGTATGCCTGAGCCAATCGGCGATGGCCGCCAACGCGCCTGTTGCCCCCAGCGCCCAGACCATCGCCAGTAATGCCGCCGTCCTGCAACAGCTGCCCTTCAGCGACCGCACCGATTATGAGTCAGTCAGCAAAGGCCTGATTGCGCCATTCAAGGGCCAGATCAAGGACGCTGCCGGCAAGGTGATCTGGGACGTGCAGGCCTACGATTTCCTCGATAAGGATCAGGCGCCGGAGTCGGTCAACCCGAGCCTGTGGCGCCTGGCCCAACTGAGTGCCCACGCCGGGCTGTTCGAGGTCAGCCCCAGGCTCTATCAGGTGCGCGGTCTGGACCTGGCGAACATGACCATCATCGAAGGTGATGACGGGCTGATCATCATCGACCCGCTGACCATGGCTGAAACCGCCAGGGCGGCGCTGGATCTGTACTACGCCAACCGCCCGCGCAAGCCAGTGGTGGCGGTGATTTACAGCCATACCCACGTCGACCATTTCGGTGGCGTGCGCGGAGTGATCGACGAGGCCGACGTCAAGGCCGGCAAGGTCAAGGTGTTCGCCCCGGCCGGGTTCATGGAACACGTGATGAGCGAGAACGTCTACGCCGGCAACGCCATGAGCCGCCGTGCGCAGTACCAGTTCGGCAGCCTGTTGCCGCGCGGTGAACAGGGTCAGGTCGACGCCGGGCTGGGCAAGAGCACGCCTTCTGGCGGCACGATTACCTTGATCGCGCCCACCGATCTGATCGCCAAGGAACTGGAAACCCGTACCATCGCCGGCGTGCAAGTCGAGTTTCAGCTGACGCCCGGCACCGAAGCCCCGGCGGAAATGAACCTGTATCTGCCCGAGCTGAAAGCCTTGTGCATGGCCGAAAACGCCACGCAAATGATGCACAACATCCTCACGCCACGTGGCGCGCAGGTGCGCGATGCCAAAGCCTGGTCGCAATACCTGGACGACAGTCTGGCGCGCTATGGCGACAAGGCAGATGTGTTGTTTGCCCAGCACAACTGGCCGACGTGGGGTGGCGAACGGATCCGCACATTCCTCGCCGATCAGCGCGACATGTATGCATTTCTCAACGACCGGACGCTGCATCTGCTGAATCAGGGCCTGACCCCGCTGGAAATCGCCGACGCCATCAAGCAACTGCCGGGGTCGCTGGATCAGAAGTGGTACACCCGCGGTTACTACGGCTCGCTGAGCTTCAACACCCGCGCGGTGTATCAGCGCTACATGGGGTTCTATGACGGCAACCCGGCCAATCTCAATCCGCTGCCACCGGCGGACACCGCCAAACGTACCGTCGAGGCCATGGGTGGCGGCGCGGCAGTGCTGGACAAAATGCGCACGGCGATGGCCGCCGGTGACTATCGCTGGGCCGCACAATTGGGCAATCAGTTGCTGTTCGCCGAACCGGACAACGCCGACGCGCGAAAGGCTCAGGCCGAGACCCTGGAGCAGTTGGGTTACCAGAGCGAGAACGCCACCTGGCGCAACATGTACCTGACCGGGGCCATGGAATTGCGCAACGGCGTGCCGGCACACGCCGGGACTTCGGTGTCGGTGGACATGGTCCGCGCGATGAGCCCGGAGATGTTCTTCGATTATCTGGCAGTTCGCCTGGACAGCGACAAAGCCGTCGGCCATGACCTGACACTGAACTGGACATTCGAGGATCAGAAGAAGGACTTCAATCTGACGTTGCGCAATGGTGTCCTGACGCACCGCGCCGGTCTCAATCCGGCGGCAGATGCGGGCATCAGTCTGAGCAAGGACACGCTGGAGAAGATCAGCCTCAAGCAACTGGATTTCCCGACGGCGATGCAGAAGGGCCTGATCAAGTTGCAGGGTAACGGCAAGAAGTTCGCCGAGTTGATGGGCAGCCTCGATACGTTCGGGCCGCAGTTCAACATCGTCACGCCTTAAACCGCATCACGCCCTTCGCGAGCAAGCTCGCTCCCACAGAGTTGCGCGGCACCCTGTGGGAGCAAGCTTGCTCGCGAAAGCGCTCCCACAGCATTGCGCTGCACCCTGTGGGAGCGGGCTTGCTCGCGAAGGCGTCGGTCCAGACTACACAGAAACCACTTCAACCACCGGCATCCGCCAGCGCTGTTCAATCACATCCCGCGTCGGCCCATACAACCGCAAAATCAGCGTAAACGCCCCGCTCTGTGGCGTTGGCAGCCAATTGCTCGACACGCTCTGTTCAGGCGCCCCACTCTGCATCATTAACGTCAGGCCGCCATCGTTATCCGCCTGCAATACATCGCGACTGCTCAGGCAATAACGATCGATCGCGTTCGCCACCAGTTGCCGATCGGGCAAGTCATACAACGTCAGCGACCAGAACTCACTGACTGGCGGCAACTGTCCCGGGGCGAAGCGCAGACGATAACGCCGTCCGCCCTGCAACGGTTGTCCCTGATTATCCAGACGGGCGCCGGTGTAGAACGCCTCCTCGACGCTGTTGCCGTAGATCCCGATGCTGGCGGCCACCGCCCGATTGAGGTAATTGCCGTGCATCGCTTCACGGTTGCCGAACAACCCGAGCGTGGTGCGGGTCTTGCCCACCGCCTCCTGCAGTTGGGTTTGCGCCTGCTGGATGCCGACGAGCAGCGCCTGCTGCGCCTCGGCCGGCAGCGCAGCAAAATCGAACGCCTGTCCCGGGACGATGCCGATTCGCGCAAAACGCTCGCGCAACCCTTGCTCCGCAGGCGGCGTCGGACACAGCGTCAGGATCTGGTTGAGCACGCTGATGAACGCCGGCCCCAGCCCGGTCTTGCTGTCCCACGCCGGCCAGGCAATCGCCGGCGCCGCGAGGGGTGCAGCGCTGCCGGTGTATTCATGCAAACCACGCAAGCGGTACTGCGCCTGCAACGCACGTACGGCGGGCATGTCATCAGCGTTCTTCAGGCCCGTGCGGCCAAGGATCATGACGATCTCGGTTTCGCTGCGCAGCACGCCTTTGATTCCGTCCGGCACCACACCCTGCCAGTGCGGCCCGGCGATCAGGTAATCGCCCGCTGCGCGACCGGTACTGAGCACACCGACGTAGCCAAAATTGTGGGTGTACTGATCGACCAGTTGATGCACGTAATAGCGGTCCCGGGTTACCGCCGGAACGCTCAATACCTGCGGTTCGCTGCGCAGATCGAGCCAGGCCCAGGAGTACGGCGTGTCGTTGTTCGGTGTGACGATTTCGCGATTGGCCGGAGTGTAGAGCTGGCTGTAATGACGAAAGCGATTGAAGCCGCCGACGTATTCCGGCGCACTCGGATTGAACAGCTGTTTTTCCAGGGTCTGGTAGTGCATGAGCATCGGGTAGGCGTAAATCCATGCCTGCTGCGCAATCGCTTGCAACTCAGAGGGTTCGCCGGCCAGCAAGCAGCGAGGAAGCATCAGACTGGCGCCCAGCAGTCCCATGCCACCGAGCACCCTGCGGCGGCTGTAAACAACGCTCATGGCTCGACCCTCGCAATGCTCGGCAACTGATAACGGCCATCCAGCGCCGGTTGTTTGGGCAGGTACAGCCGCAACAGCAGATTGAACGGACCTTGTGGGGTCGGCAGCCAATTGCCTTGTTGCGCCTGCGCCGGAGGATTCGGTTGCAGCAGCAGGGTCAAACCGCCATCGGCGTCGTATTGCAGATTCGCGCTACGATCACCCAAGGCGTAACGCTGGATCGGATTGGCTGCAAGCAACTGGGTCTTGCCGTCGTACAGCGTCAGCGACCAGAACGCATTCACCGGCGGCAACTGTCCGGCCGGGAAGTGCAGACGATAAGCCTGGCGTCCGTCGAGCAACTGACCTTCGGCATCGCGCAGCGCCATCGGGTAAACCGCTTCGGCTGCATCATTGGCATAGATGTAGCGCCAGGCCACGGCGGCGCGCGTCAGGTCATCATCGCCGAACTTGCCGACATTGGTTGGCGACGGCAACCAGCCTTGCTGCTCGCGAGCCAACTGACTGGACGCCACGCGCACCTGCTCACGCCCCGCCTCAGCACCGGCCGCCACCGCGTCACGCAGGGTGTCTGCCGGGGTAAACGGCGCTCCGGGGATCACACCAATGGCGGCGAAACGCGCCAGTCTGCTCTGCTCGCGGGTCGTCCATTCATGCAACGGTGCCAAGGCGTTGAAGGTTTCGAACAGCGTCTGCGCGGCGCCCTGTTTGGTGTCGTGATACGCCGGCAACTGCAGCGGCGGCAGTGGCGCCGGCGCGGTGCTGTCCAGCACTCGCGACAGAGGTTGCAAGGCATAACCCGTGAGGACTTTTGCCGCTTGTTTCTGATCGCTCTCACCTTTGACTTCAGTGCGGCCGAGCAAAAACACCACGCGGCTGGGTGAACGGATCACGCCGTTGAAACCGGCCGGGACTGGGCCCTTCCAGTCCGGCCCGGCAATCAGGTAGCGCCCGGCCTGATTGCCGGTGGCGCGCGTGCCGATGTAGTCAAGGTTGTCGGTGCGCAAGTCGACCAGTTGAAAGCTGTAGTAGCGCTCTTCAACCGCTGGCACCTCAAGCACCATCGGCTCGGCGCGCAGGTCGAGCAAGGCGCGGGAATAGAACGTGTCGTTGTTCGGCGACACCACTTTGTTGTCTTGCGGGCCGAGCAGACGCGGTTCGCTGTAGAGCCGGTTGAACGGCAGTTTGGCATTGATCGCGGTCAGCACCTTGTCGTGTTCGACAGTGGCATAAGCGAACACATACGCTTCTTGTGCCAGGGCTTTGGCCTGGTTTGCATCAAGGTCGGCGGCGTGCACGGTGCCCAGGCTGGTGCCGAGGGCAAGCGCGGAAATCCAGTGGCGCATAAAGATTCTCCTGAAGCAATAAATCCCCTGTGGGAGCGGGCTTGCTCGCGAAAGCGCTGTTTCAGGCGATGAATACCGCTGAACATGGCGACGCCTTCGCGAGCAAGCCCGCTCCCACATCGGGTTTTGCATGGCTGTTGAAAAATTACTTGGCCCAGCGCCGCAGATCCGACGGCGTGTAATCGTCGGTCTTCGCGGCAAACCCGACCCGCATCGGCTCGGTCTCTTCGTTGGTCAGACCGCCGGCGTAATAACGCCCCGCGATCAGGTCATAAGAGGTCTCGAGCACGTTGTAGGTAAAGCCATGGTCGTATTGGGCAATCGCGTGCAGCTCACCGCTGCGCCACAGTTCGCCGCGGCTGTCGTACTGGTCGGACTGGGCGATCTGCCAACTATCCTCGTCCACATAAAACCGTCGTTTGGCGTAGATGTGCCGGGCATTGGGTTTGAGCGTGGCTTCCACCACCCACACCCGATGCTTCTCGTAGCGCGCCAGATCCTGGTTGATGTGGTTGGGCTTGATTACCTCGTCGTACTTGAGCGAATGGCTGCCGATTTTGTAGCTGTTGTAGGGAATGAACAGCTCCTGCTTGCCGATCAGTTTCCAGTCGAAACGATCCGGCGCGCCGTTGTAGCCATCGATGTTGTCGGCGGTGATCAGGCCGTTGCTGTATCGCGCGCTGTTGTCATAGGCGAGCATCGGCGCACGCCGTACCCGGCGTTGGCCCGGCAAGTATTGCCAGGCCGAACGCGGCTCGGCGACCTGGTCGATCGGCTCGTGCACCAGCACCGCTTCGCCGGACAACCGCGCCGGTTCCAGTACCCGGCTCTTGAACAGAAACAGCGTGTTGGCATTGGGCTCAAGCCCGGAAACGGTCTCGGCAAAGTTGATCAGCGACTGATTGCGCACGTAGCTGGTGGCACCGTTTTCGCGCACCAGCGCCGCGCTGCTGATGCGCTCGTAACTGCCGCCGCGATAGCGGGTCATGTGGTTCCACATCACCTCCAGCCCTTCGGTCGGCAATGGAAACGGAATGCCCCGCGCATAGTCATGCAAACCGTTGCCACCGTCGGCCAGGCTGGTTTTGGCGACGTTGGTGCGGCTCTGCTCCAGGACATCCTTGGGCAGGTTGGCGCTGCGGTGCGTGGGGTAGATGTTCATCTTGTAGCTGTCGGGATAGCGCTTGAACAAGGCGATCTGCCCGGGGCTGAGAAACTTCTGGTACTGCGCGACGTTCTGCGCGGTGATGGTGAACAGCGGTTTTTCCGCCGCATACGGATCGCTGTAACTGCCCTTGTTGTCGACCGTGCCGGCATTGCTCGCCAGGCCTCCGGTCCAGGCCGGAATGGAACCGTCGGCGTTGGCCGCCATCTCCGAACCCATCGGCGTCAGCGTCTTGCCCAGCGGCGCCGGATCGTTACCTTTGGCCTGCGCCAGACCGACACTGCACGCCAGCGCGAGCACACACATTTGCATACGCATGATGATTCTCCTTAGAAGTCTGCCTTGAAGCTGACGGATGCGAAGTCGCGGTCGTCGAGGGTGCTGTAATCGTTGGAACCGAAGAACGCGTTGTAAGCCAGCTCCACGCTGTAATCGTTCATGTAGACGCCCGTCAGGCTCAGGCCAAGGGCCTGCTGGCCTTCCTGAAACGGCCCTTGCGGGTCGTAGGAATAGCCCGAAACGTCGTGCCGCCAGTTGATCGCCGGAATCAGGTTGATCCCCGGCAACACGTCGCTGTATTCAAGGCTGGCGCGCAGGCGATAGCCCCACGACCACTCCGTGGCAAAGCCCTTGTCGGTGCAGTACTGATTGGTGACGCCGGAAGCGACCGTGTTGCACGCCGTGCCGTTGCGCGGTGCGCTGCGCCCGAATGCCGAGTTGCGCCCCAGACGCTCGTCGCCGAGGTCATCGATGTGCACGACCCCCACCTCGCCGAACAGACTCAAGCGTGTGGCGCCGAGGATGTTGTCGAAGGCCTGGGTCGCGGAGCCGGTCATCTGCCAGACGCCTTTGCGCACCCAGCCGTCATAGCGACTGCCACCATTGGTGTTGAAACCCGGCGGCAGGTCGAGCCAGGAACTGCCGCCCGCGCCGGAGATCACTGCGACGTTGATGTCCGGTGCGTTGATCGCCAACGGCATGTTCGGCCGATAGCTCAGTTCACCGGCGAGCGAGATGCCGCTGACCGGTTCCACGCCGTTGATGCTGATGCCATACAGGTGAATGTTTTCCGGAAACGCCGCGGCGTAGCTCGGTGCCTGAATGCCCCCGGGAAAGGTTCCGGGCAGCGCCGAATTGCGCGCATCGAGGCTGAAGTACGGCAGCCGCGAGTGATAGTTGATGTAGTAGAACGCCGCCTCGGCATCGTTCAGCGCCGCAATGATGTTGCGCAGGGCGAAGCCGAACTGGCCGTTGTCCGACGGCGACTCGTTGCCGCGCGAATAGGCGTACAGCCCCGCAGCCTGCATCTGTTGATCGGTCTGCACCTGGCTCAGATAGAGCGGCCCGCAGCCCTTCTGGATCGCATCGCTGGAAGCGAAAAATGTCCCGCAACCATCCAGCACGCTGGGGCGCCAGTTGTACTGGTAAAAACCTTCGAGGTTGAGGCTGTCGGAAATGCCGAAGCTGAACGAGACCATCTCCACCGGCAACTGGCCTTCCTTGATTTCCACGCCGGGCCGGTTGAAAGCGGAAATATCCAGCGGGTTGATCACATTGATGCCGTTCTGGATCAGCAACGATTCGCCCCACGACAACACCTGATTGCCCACCTTGACATTGAGCGGATGATCGTCGATCTGGAAGTCCTTCCAGACGTACGCGTCGAGAGCCTTGAAGCCTTTGAATTTCGACAGGTCATCCCAGCCCGAATCATCGAATTTCTTGAAGCGGCCGTTGCCATCCTCGTACGCCGCGTCATACCAGTATTTGAAGCGGATGAACGCGCCCTGCCCCTGACCGTCGAGGCTGAAGTCGGTCAGGCCTTTGAAGTTCTGCGAGATCGGATCACCCCTCTCGAAATTCAGCCGATTATCGTCGGCGCTGACGCTCGTGCCATCGGCGCGTACGCCCTGGGCCTGCAAGGCGTTGGCGCGGGTCATCAGGCTTTTGTCAGGGTTTTGCGTCGACCAGCTGCTGCCCAGGGTCAGGGTGGTTTTGGTCGACAGGCTCCAGTCTTCGTCGAGTTCGAAACTGGTGGCATAGGCGGGACTCGACAGTGCGGCGAGGATCGCCAGAGTCAGGGGTTGCGTATGGCTGTGGCCACGCCGAAAAAGTCGCGGACGGACTTGGGGCGTAACCGAGCATATTCTTGTCATTATTGGGCTCCGGTCAGGTTTGCTCAGCACTGACACGGTGCCCAACCCTCAGCCTCTACACGCAAGCGATGGCCGACAAAAAACAATCATCGGCGCGCTTATATCGGGTTGAGGCGAAACTGCTTGGGCGTGATGCCGAACTGTTTGCGGAATGCGCGGATGAAGTTGCTCGGCTGGCGGTAACCGAGACGCTCGGCGATACGTTCGATCGGCTGATCACCGGCAGTGAGCCAGTGCCGCGCCAGTTCCAGGCTGTCATTGCGACTGGGCGTACAAGGTTCGGCCTGCCAATGCCGGAGCATGCTCTGGTGCAGAAACGGATTGGCGCCGAGCAGCGTTTCGTCGAGTAACGAGCGATGCAGCGTCAGCCGTGGATATTCACTCTGCGCGACGTCGATTCCGGCGTCACGCAGCCAGGCGCCGGCAGCTTGCGGGGGGCATAGACCGACGCTGGCAAACACTTGCCCGGGCGGCTTGCCGAGCCGGCGGGCGATGTTGCGCACCAAGGTGATCGTCGCCGCATCCAGGCCAAAGTGATGCGCCTGACCTTGCACCGGGCGCAGCTGCAAATGGGCGAACGCGCCGCTCTCCTGCAACTCGGCGACCACGTAATTGGTGACCCTGGGCACGAACGTCACGAAGCAATCGAGGCTGGCTCGCAGGGTCGCTGCCGAGTCGAGCAGAATATTCAGCCCTTGCAGGCACGTTGTCGCCAAACCGTTGACCAGTTCGCAGCCAAAAGTCGACGCAGCACCCGCCTGCTCACACTCGCGCCACAGTTGCTCGACTGCCTGCGCAGGAATCTGCCGACCCTGATCGTCAAGCGCTGTCGGGCAGATCCCGGCCCGAACCAGCAAGGTCTGCGGGCACAGTCCGGACTGCTCGGCATGGCCAAGAATGGTGCGGGTGAAAGCGCTGGAGGCGAACAGGGGTTGGGGCATGACGACAAGCTTTGCGAAGGACAAGCGTGTACTTATGCCAGCCAACGTGGTATCGATCCAATGCATTAAAAGTATCCGCAGAATGCAGGAGACGCATGATGGATTTGCGCCAGCTTCGCCACCTCGTGGCCCTCGCCGATTACCGCAATTTTGGTCGCGCCGCCGAGGCAATCAACCTCAGCCAACCGGCATTCAGTCGCAGCATCCAGACCCTGGAGCGCGATCTCGGCTGCGAGTTGGTCGAGCGCAGCAGCCGCGAGTTCCGTCTGACCGGCCAGGGTGAACTGGTGCTGCAACACGCGCGGCGCCTGCTGGCTGGCAGTCAGGCATTGCACAACGAGTTGACGCAATACAACGGCCTGACCGGCGGCGAACTGCAATTCGGCTGTGGCCCCTACCCGGCGCAAGTGCT
>Ga0213823_1000595_pt1 | contig 28048 bp, 25 predicted proteins | sample MC6MC0907MG_FD_179887 | JGI IMG/M metagenome (GOLD analysis project Ga0213823, IMG submission 179887) | Enriched soil aggregate microbial communities from Iowa State University, Ames, United States - MC6-MC0907-MG | ecosystem: Environmental > Terrestrial > Soil > Unclassified | place: USA: Iowa...
GATTACCGCGACTAATGCACCTGCAACTGAATTTGGATTAGAGCGTGATGATACTTTTAATGAATCCACAATTATTCCTCCCCGTTTCGCGAATAGTGTTTACGCTCAACAACTCATGTCCCCCTTTTTGGACCTCAAGTTATTGTCCGTAGCACATTTTATGCTCCGCAAAACGGAAATAGACTAGTTTGACAAAGAAACCTATATCCCCGTAAAAGAAACGTAAAAAAACATTCTTCGACTTATCTACCCTTGAAATGGATAGTCTTCATTTATATAAATGCGCTCACAGGCAATAGCTTTTCCTGTTCGATCATCCATCTCTACAAAGAAACCACTCAAAACCTCTCGCCCTTTTTTCGGAACTTCAAAACGAGATGGCATGTTTGTTTGGAATTTATAGATGACACTTTCCTTCGTCATACCTAAAATTTCATCGTAAGGCCCTGTCATACCAACATCCGTGATATAAGCCGTACCTTGTGGGTAGATTCTTGCATCTGCTGTTTGCACATGTGTATGTGTCCCAACAACCGCTGAAGCCTTTCCATCTAAATGCCAACCAAGAGCGATTTTTTCACTAGTCGCTTCAGCATGAAAATCCACGAAGACAAGTGGAGATATTTGTCGAGCCTCTGCAATCAATTGATCTGCCATTGCAAACGGATCCTCATGTGGCGGTAAAAATACGCGACCATGTAAATTAATGACAGATAATGTCACGCCATTTTTAGAAATCTGAACCATACCTTTACCAGGTGCTTCACTTGAAAAGTTTGCCGGACGGATTAAGTAATCCGCGTCATCAATAAAATCAAAAATATCTTTATTGTCCCATGTATGATTCCCCATCGTAATAACATCTACACCCATTTGTAGCAAGCTATTATAAATATTACGAGTAATCCCTCGTCCTGCCGCAGCATTTTCCCCATTTGCAATCACAACATCTGGATTATACTTCTTTTTTAAGCGAGGTAAATATTTTTCCACCGCATCTCGACCAATTGAACCAACAATATCACCAATAAATAGAACTTTCATTATGCAAGACCACACTTTCTCTAAATAACATCTTTTAGTTTACCATCTTTGCTTTGGCAATCGCAAAGTAAAACGCAAGCCTTACCACATTTACACGTTTAAATACCCGTTTATTTAGGATTTCTGGATGGGAAATTGTGCATCATTTTTATTAGAGGAGTCCCCATTGGTATTGAGTTGCCCTATAAAAAAAGCACCTAATTTCCATTTACTCATTATATATGTTATACAAATGGAGCAACTGAGACTGACAATAAATGAAATGGCAATGACAGAAAATACACTTAATGTTTCGATAAAATTCGTTAAAAAAATTTTAAGTAGGCTATTAACTAGGGGATGTAATAAATATATACCGAAGGAATAACGACTAATAAAAATGATAAATTCCGGCATTTTTCTTCTGTTACTCGCGATGAAAAATAACAGAAAAGCTACACTGAATGTATAAAGGATAACGTCTATTCTCTTTGAATGAACTTCCGTAATAATACCTGATAATTGAGTGGTTAGCAAAAGACTTACTGTGATTAGTAATACTGCTAGTAACAGAAAACGAAAACGCTGTAACCACGATAGAAATTTATCATAATTTTTTCCACAGTAATAAGCTACTGCAAAATAAGCAATCCACGCAGGAAATGGCATCTTATTAAAAAAATCCCATTGTAAACTAGTATACGCTAAATCAGGAAAATACTTAAATGGATCCAAAAAATTAAAAAAGGCTAAGTAACCAAAATTAATGATAAAAGCAGTCATTATTACTTTATAGGCAGGGTATCTTGAGGCAATAAATTTCACAAAAAATGGATGAATGATATAAAACTGAAAAATGATCACGATAAAATAACCATGGAAATCACCTTCCAAATAATTTAGTAGTAGTTTTTTGGCAAATTCAATAGAAGGCGATTCGATTGATTTAAGAACGGCATCGAGTAGTCCAATAAAAAGAAATGGCGTTAACATATATTTATAACGTTTTACATAAAACTTTTTCGGCAAACGATCTGAATAGGAATAGGCAATGACAAACTCTGAGATAAATATAAAAAGAGGTGTCCCGAACATAAAGATCAGCTGAATAGATGTCAGGATTACGAATAGTGGACCTTCTTCAATGTCATACATGTTCAATGCCAACGTAACACTATGCATTAACACAATCCCTAAGCAAGCAACGTATCGTAGTAAATATATTTCTTTGACTTCTCGCTTCATCACCCTCACCTGCCATTTCAAAGGAATCAATTTGCCTTTCAATTATGCTACTTACCTTACTCAATGCAGGGATAAAATTATTTACTATTGGTAATTGTTCTCTTTAATTGCACCAAAATATCTCGCATTGTTTGAGGCTCAATAATAAAATTACCTACTAATAAAATAAACATCGTCCACAAGGAAATACATATAGCGGCTACAAGCCATGAACCTGCAGATGTAATATGGAGCTCGATAAAAAATATAAATGGTATTGCTGCAGTAAGTGCAAAAATACTATTTTGCACAATTTTTTTGACAGTATCTTTAGGTGAATTTTGTAAAATCTTTTTAGAAGAATAAATGATTAAATCATAAGTACGATAGCCGTATGAACAAATTCCTCCCAGTGATATTCCTTCTGCGCCAAAAAACTGTACAAAAACAAGAGAAACTACAAGGTTGATTAATGCTTCCATAATGGCACGATTTTTCGTCTCTCTAAAATGGCCTGCAGCATTCACTAACGTATTGGCAGGAATCCGAATTGTATTCGCTACTCCTACAATGACAAACAATATTGCTAACCAGGGCCTTATGTAATTGGCATCTTCAATCCCTGCTGTATAAATCTTTATAAATGGCAATATTAAAATAGCTGTACATGTGTAGCTAAAAGCAATGATGCCATAAAAAATATATTCAAAGTGATGAAAATATTTCCGAAGAACGTCCTTATCCTCTTTGACAAGAATGTCTCCAAAAGCTGCTAATATCGCCCCTGAAAAAGTGGATATAAACAATGTGACTGCATTAAACACCATACTATAAACTGTAAACACACTGACTTCTGTTAAGCCCAGAAAAATCGTTATTAAAATAAACGGCGTGTTAAACACCACTAACGAGGCAATTTGATGAATTAAAGCATCCCATTTATCTTTAATTGCTAACGTATTCGCTTGTTTTTTACAATTGAAATATGGATATTTCTTTTTAACATACAATCTTAAAAAAAGAACATCCAGTAACAATAAGGCATTTGAACTAGCAACAACAATGACGATGGAAAAACCAAATGCTATCAAAGTAACTGACAATAGTGCACTCGCAAAAAGCAACATTGTTTGAATGCGAAAAATAACAAAGCTTTTTTGATCTGCCGACAGTAGAACTAAATATTTCCCTATAAAAAAATACTCCCACATGCCACTAATCCCCAAAATAAGTACCATGTAAAGAGCCGTTCGCGGATTCACTTCATCTCCTACTAATAACGGATAACAAATAGCCAAAATGGCGACTAATCCAACAAAGACATAACCCGAACGTCTATAAAAACGATTAGTCGCTGAAAGAATTCCATTTATTTGGTCTTTATCACCCTTGGCTAGTGGCTTATAAAGTGCCACTATCGATGCATTACCAACCCCAGCCTCTACTATTTTTAAATAACTTAAAAATTGCTTAATCGACGAAACAAGCCCGTTTGTAGCAGAGCCGTATGTTGTCATAAATAGTCGAGGTAAAATGAAATTAATAACCGCTGCTACAACTTGTAGTAATACATTAGACATTAAATTTAAAACTACTCTCTTAGTTCTCATGCTGGTAAGCACCTTTTCTTTTAGTAAAAGTAGGAATTAAGCCTTTGCAATCACTGATCCGCTGTTTAAACCTATTCAACATGAAAAGTAAAAGAATTTGTTTTTTCTTTAATAACCAAGTATAGATCTTTGATTTGAGCGGCATATTTGTCATCCGAATCGCATGCAACGATCCATGAAACGCTTCATGAATCAACATTTTCTTAATAAAGGTACGCTTTTCATGTAAACGCTTATGGTTGAATCTATTCAATTCATTATTCACCGCTGCCATCACTAAATAAGTAAAATAATACTGAAGTTGTTCAGCAAAATTAGGAACCTGGTCTGCTTTCCTGTACTTTAAAACTTTCAATTGTTCATACAACACAAGTATTTTTTTAAAAAACATCTGATCATAACTAGCCGTCATGGAAGAAGAATGCTGACGGTAATGGTAGAGATACTGATTTTCTAATATATAAATACTTTCTGCATCAAGTAAGCTAGGATATGTACAAGCAGCATCGTCCCCCATGCAAATTTGATCATCCACATCAAAGAGATTTTTCTCTAATAGGTCTCTTTTAAATATTTTGTTAGATAAAGATGGATATAAGCCAAAACGGTAATACTCGCCCGAATATAGCATTATTGGATATACTTCTTTTTCCATTCTATCCTTCCTGTACAAACCAGGCGAGACAAGCTGTGATCTCTTCACTTCTTGGAGTGGATAATTTTCTACAATGTCACAAATAACAATATCTACATCAAAAACACGGGCAGTATTACATAATGATTTATACATATCAACTTCAATCCAATCATCACTATCTACATAACCAATATACTGTCCTTTGGCGACCCTTAGCCCTGCTTTACGTGCACTGACAGCACCACTATTTGCTTGATGAATGACGGTAATTCTTGTATCAGATTCGGCATATTCATCGCAGATTACTGAGCAGCTATCAGTCGATCCATCATTTACTAATATCAACTCAAAATCTACGAATTCCTGTCTCAGAATACTATCAAGACACATTTTTAAGTAAGGTTCCGTATTATAGACGGGGACAATAATGCTTAAATATGGCACTCACCTCACCTCCCATTCATAGTAACTCCCTTACTTTTACTCATAGTCAGTGCAAACATAATTAATAAAATATGATATGGAAAATAATCCATGACAAATGAATCAAGTCCTATATTCGCTATTAACATGATATAGAGAGGAATAGCGTTGATTGAAAGGATTTGAAAGCCTGGTCTATTCATAATTCCGACATTCTCTCTAAGTACTTTATAGAGGCTTGAAATGTATAGTACTGACAAGACTATTCCGATTAAACCTATATAATAGGGAGTTGATAAGTACATTGTATGTGCCATCTTTACCTTCGCAAAGCTTGTGCCAAAGCCTGCACCCAAAACAAATACTTTCGTGTTTTGAAGGATTTCATTTACAAATAGGCTCCAACTACTCACTCGACCAGTGGTAATGGCATCTGTCGATATTCCTGACCCAAAAAACCGAATCCAATAAATTTCGAATAACTTCTCGTAAAAAAAATAGAGGGCAACCCCACAAATAATCACGATAAAAGACGAAAATTTAATAGCAGTCTTCACATTATTTTTAGTGAAGACAATAAATGTCATCATAATGAAAATGATTAATGTAATAATAAACATTTTGGAATATGTCAGTATGCCAAAAAATGCTAATATCACGAGTAATACAATTGACTTTTTCTCCTTTTTTCCATCCAGATTAAAAAGCACTAATAAACAAGCCATAGCTATTAATACTTGCAAACTAAAGTAATTTGGATCTAAATCTAAACCCGTAAATCTTGTACTAATCGAGTTCATTGTCTTCACTGTATTCACAATGGTCATTGACTCTATAAAATGATCAATTTCTGGAATAGAATAACTAATCAATCGAACGATTGAAGCAGCTAGTAAACCCGATGCATAGATATACGTATACCTTCTGAAATATGCCTTATCATCGAGGGTCAATATTGCACAAAAGAGCACACTATAATTCAACACAAAGCCTAAAACTGCAATAAGATTACCACCACTAACTATCGTTACGGCCACCGTATAAAATGCAAATAAAAAATAGGTTAATAGGAGTCGTTTTGAAATACCTTGCTTTTGTAAAAAGAGCGTCAAAATACTTAACAAAATATAGAATGAACTAAGTACAACAAGCAGTGAATATCCTGATATATCGAATTTAATGACGTACACCCACGAAATAAAAAACAATAAATAGTCAATTCGATGCTGTTGCTTATCTAGCAGCATCGCCAAACTAGTTAAAAGGAAGAAGAGCCAGAGAAATAGATTACTACCTGTATATATTTTGAATACGACAAAGATACTTGAAATTATACAAATGAGCACACTAAAATTCTTAGATTCTATCATGTACATCAAACTCCAATACTAGTTGCTCTTGAGCTTTTTTGTTTGTGTAGTGATTTTCCTCTATGTAATTTTTCATATTGTGTAGTAATTCTGTATTTTTCATAACACTAGAAATGACTTGAAAGATATCTTGAATGTTAAAGCCTGTTATCAATCCGTTATGACCATTACAAATTTGTTCACCTGCTGCGGCAAAGTCCGTTGTAATAACAGGCGTTTGTACAATTAATGCCTCCCCAATGACCATTGGATAGCCTTCGTAGGCAGATGTTAAAACGAATACATCACTACATTTTATAAATGGATACGGATTTTTCATTTCTCCTACAAATTCAACTACATCCTCTACACCTAGCTGCAAAGCTAATTGCTGATTTGAAAGTAGGTCTGGTCCATCCCCTAAAATGCGCCAGCGAAAATTATTTATAGAAGCTTCCTTTAACAACTTACACAGATGTGGAATAAGGTCGAACCTTTTTGTACTATTTTCAATTCGTCCAACAGATATTAAATCCAACTCGCTTTTATGAAACGGTGTATATTGACATGCCAGTTCTTTAATCTCTTCGATTGGAAAAAAATTATAAACCACTTGAATTTTATGTTGATATTGTGGAAGAAAATTTATTAAATTTTCCTTACATGCTACTGAAACACATAACAATCGATCAAAATTTTTATAGGTTTTGACACAAGCCTCATAATTAAAATTCGCTTTAATGGGATCTGTATGAATCCATGCGAGCTTACGATTTGCTATCACAAACTGATCTACAAATAAATTGGTCCCCTTATTGAAATATTGATTGGGTACATCATTAAAATAAGAAATGGCGATATCATAATGACAATTATTGCGATGTTTTTTAAAAAGCATCGAATAGAAGTTGTGGGAACCTATTAATCGAACAACTATCATACACACAATGCGTAAAATAATATGCCATACGTTATTTCTTTTTTTCACTTCAGCAAAAGGTGTAGCAATTAGTTGTAACAGTAAGTTCCCTGTAATTACCTTCACATTGGAGGGAATATCGTTCATTAATTCCCCTCCACTAAATGTGAAAACATCTATCTCATATTTCTCGTAGAGGCTGATTTCTTTTAGAATATTAATTAACGCCTTTTGGATGCCACCCATTTGAAAATTTTGTGCAACAAATAATATTTTCATATTAGCCCCCCCTAAAAATACTACTGTAAATTTTCATATTGCTCTTACGTTTGTGGATAAAAATTGGATCGATAGCCGCTACGAGCTACTCCCTTTGCTACTCACACTCCGCATTGCTTTTATAAATTACTGTATAAATCTGTTATCCGTTTCTCCATTTTCGCCCAGCTGTAACCTTCTTCGTACAGTTCCTTCATTTCACGAGAAATTTCTGGCCATTCTTTTCTACGCTTTACCAAATTCTCAATTCCGTTTTGTAAACTCTCTCTATTGTAATCAATAAGTTCTCCAAAATTATTTGTTGCAACTACTTCTGACATTCCCGTATTTTTCACCATAATCAAAGGCTTACCAAGCATTAATGCTTCATAGAATTTATTAGGTGCAGCATAATAATGGTTAGAAATGGTAGGATCATAAATAGCCGTCATAATGTCACAACTATTTTCTAACTCTATTGTTTTTTCATAGGGTAACTTACCATAAAAGTGTATATTGTCATGCATTTTCGAAGCTTGCAGCAATGTATCAGCTAACTTACCAAATCCACCAATATGCAGCTCATAACTTGGCGTATTTTTTACTACTTCAACCAATTCACTAATCAATCGATTTTCAGTAAGTATACCTACATAGACTATTTTTACTTTTTTCGGATTCAACTCTAAGCAATCATTGGAATCTATATAACGTGGAGTATTATATATGACCTCTATTTTTTTAGGTGAAGCTTTAGCAATCTGTTCTTTGCGCTTTTCTGTACATATAATGACTGCATCCACACTATTCATAAGGCGTATATCTAGACTAGCAATGACCTTTCCAATAATCTCCGGTCCATAAAATGGTGATGTATACGAATCAAATACGTCGTAGATTACTTTTTTACGAAGTAATTTCCCACATATTGTACCTATTAACGCTGTATCAAAATCACAAGCGTGAATCATATCATACGTATTTTTATGGCGAAGTAACCATTGAAAAAGTTTAAGTTGAAATTTTATAAGTGGGACTAAGTTCTTTTTCAAACCTCCTCCAAATGTTGCCGGAATACCAAACCTTGTAATACGAATTGCCTGTTCACCTTCTAACAGTTGGTTCTTTATTTTATATTTTTTATCTCTATCCCAAGCTAAAATGTGAACCTTCCAATTATTTTTCGCAAGGCAATGTGCTTCCTTTTCAACCCTTGGATCTGGAGATACAGGGTTACTCCTCATAAAAACAACTCGCATCTCATATGCCCCCCCTTAAACACTGAATGTCTCTAGTGCTTCAGCTACTTTTTGCTTCCTTTTATGTCCTTACAACTTAAAGGTGCTTTCCCATTTTAAAAAAACTTCCACCATTTTTTTGTGAAAGTATCATCTGGTTCATATACAATTAATGGAAGATTATTAATGATTCGTTCGTTATTTTCAAGCAAAAATTCTACCATATCCAAATCTTTTTGTTTTTCTAAAAATCTAAGTCCCTTTTCAAATAAGAAAGGACGTGTATTTAAGTTATGCACATCTGAACCGTATGTATGGACAAGATTCGAGCGCACTAAATTTAGCGAAAGTTTTTGGACGGTTTTGCCAAACAATCCTGCTAAACTCCCTGATGTAATTTGTGCAAGTGCCCCCTCGCGTATAATTTGTTCCAAATGACTTGGATTTTCTGAAATGACTCTATTTCGCTCTGGGTGTGCAATAATTGGTGTTATGCCTGCTGTTAATAACGAGTAAATGATATCCTTTGTATATTTGGGAATATGATTAGAGGGAAGTTCCAACAGCAAATAATTGGAATTTGCTAAAGTATGTAATTGTTTTTTTTCATACAATTCTAGAATGTTACCTGCCAAGCGTACCTCTTGTCCCGTGTAAAGTTTTAACGGCATATTACGTTGGTCAATTGCCATTTGTAACTGTACAATTTGCTCATTCACGACATCAAAGGGGACATTATACAAGGGATGTAAAGCATGCGAAGTGGAAACAATCGTTGAAATCCCCTCCAAAACTGCCTGCTCAAATAAACAAAGTGTCTCTTCAATCGTTTTCGGACCATCATCGACATCAAATAATATATGACTGTGCATATCAATCACTGTACTTCACTTCCCTGTCTAGGTACTTGAATTAACGATAATATTGCTCATAATATTGATGGAGTGGCATCTTATAGTTATTTAATACTACGCCTAAAATATTTGCTTTTGAGGCTTCAAGGCTTGCCTTTGCTTTTAACACACTTTCATTTTCTGCAACTCCACTATTCACAATTAATAATGTACCATCACATTTATTGGACAAAATTTGAGCATCTGTTACAGATAATAGGGGTGGCGCATCAAAAATAATGATGTCAAACTCTTTCTTTAGTTCCTCAATTACACTCCCCATTAAGGTAGAAGCTAGTAACTCTGCTGGATTAGGAGGAATAGGCCCACTTGTCAAGACATATAGATTAGCAATATCTGTATTATTGACGACTTCAGAAATTGTAAAATGTCTTGTTAGTAAATTTGATAGACCTCTAGCATTTTGCAATAGAAACGTATAATGCATTGTTGGTTTTCGTAAATCTGCATCTACGATGACGACCCGTTTTCCTTCTTGTGCGAAAACAACACCTATATTGGCTGCATTGGTTGACTTTCCTTCACCTGGTGTTGCAGATGTTACTAATATTGTTTTAATTTCTCTATCAGGCATTGAAAAAGTAATATTTGTTCGGATTGTTCGAAATTGTTCAGAAATAAAAGAATGGCCATTTGCAATCGTCACAAGTTTTCGTGCCATTTTCACTAACTTCTTCTTTTTCTTTTTTTTCCAAAACATTATGATCCTCTCCTCGTTTTACGAGATTTTATCCTAGTGCTTTTATTGTGAGCATCACTAATTTGACTAATCAAGCCAATAATCGGTAGTCCTACTAGCTCTTCAATATCTTGCTCCGTCTTGATTGTAGTATCTAAGCTCTCTATTATGATTATGAGAGCAGCACTTAAAACAAAACCAATAAACGAGGCTGCTACTATATAAAGGGTTTTATTTGGCGCAATCGGTACAGGTTCCTTATCTAATTGTGCAACTGACAAAATATTAACATTATCAACCGTCATTAAAACTTGGATCTCCTCTTGAAACACATCTGCTATTGTATTGGCAATTTCGACAGCCAACCCTGCTTGCTTGTCTACAACATTAATATTGACAACTTGTGAGTTATTGGCACTAGATACAGTAATTTGATCCATTAAAACTTCAGGTGTGACATCCAAATCTAGCTTATTTATAACTTTAGATAAAATAGCAGAACTTGTTATGATAATGTTATACGTATTAATAAGTCGGAGATCTGTTTCAACCTGTTGTACACCTAAATGTGGTTGCTCTATATTTTTTTGATTAACTAAAATTTGCGTTTCTGCCTCATAGGTAGGTTTTAACACAAAGATGCTAATAAAGGCTGTAACCAACGCTGCAAAAAGTGTAAAACTTATGATAAAAAGAAAGTTTTCTCGGACTATTTTCAATATATCTTGTAATGTGATTGTTTCTTTCAATGCTCTTCACTCCTTGTCAAAACATAAACCAGTTGTAAAAATGGAGTATAACTAGGCTGTTAATTTTTAAAAGGTATTCATGTTGAGGCTAGTTCACTATGCTTTATTCCATACTATATTGTTGGAATCATCCATTTATTCTTACTGGGTAGATCACATCGAATTTATTCACATACAAAAAGGCACCCCCTGACCTTGGTCAAGGGATGCCTATTATTTTAATATTTATTTCGCGTATTCCACAGCACGTGTTTCGCGAATAACTGTTACTTTAATATGACCTGGATAATCGAGTTCTTCCTCAATACGTTTGCGAATATCACGCGCAAGACGATGAGACGCTAAATCATCAATTTTTTCAGGTTGTACAATAATACGAATTTCACGTCCAGCTTGAATCGCATAAGATTTTTCTACGCCATCATAGCTTTCTGAAATTTCCTCTAACTTTTCAAGTCTGCGGATATAGTTTTCAAGTGTTTCACTACGTGCACCTGGACGAGCAGCTGATAATGCATCAGCTGCAGCGACTAATACCGCAATAACAGATGTTGCTTCAGTATCACCATGATGCGAAGCAATACTATTAATGACAACTGGGTGTTCCTTATACTTTGTTGCTAATTCCACACCAATTTCAACGTGGCTTCCTTCAACTTCATGATCGATTGCTTTTCCAATATCATGTAATAAGCCTGCACGACGAGCCAATGCTACATCTTCACCAAGTTCAGCAGCAAGTAATCCTGCTAAATGTGCGACTTCAATTGAATGTTTTAGAACATTTTGTCCATAGCTTGTACGATATTTCATGCGGCCTAAAATTTTCATTAAATCTGGATGTAAGTTATGAATACCAATTTCAAATGTAGTTTGCTCACCTGTTTCGCGGATTTGTTCATCCACTTCACGTCGAGCTTTTTCCACCATTTCCTCAATACGAGCTGGGTGAATACGACCATCCTGTACAAGTTTTTCAAGTGCAAGTCGAGCTGTTTCACGGCGAATTGGATCAAAGCCTGATAATATAACCGCTTCTGGCGTATCATCAATAATTAAATCAATTCCTGTTAACGTTTCCAATGTACGGATATTACGGCCTTCGCGACCAATAATACGTCCCTTCATTTCATCATTTGGCAAGTTCACAACAGATACAGTTGTTTCTGCTACGTGATCTGCAGCAAAGCGTTGTAGTGCTAATGATAAAATTTCACGTGCTTTTTTATCTGAGTCTTCTTTCGCACGTGTTTCAGCTTCTTTCGTCATCACAGCAATATCAGTTGATAACTCTTTTTCTACTTCATTGAGGATAATTGATTTAGCTTCATCCCTAGTTAAAGCAGAAATACGTTCTAACTCTGTTTTTTGTGATGCCATGAGCTCGTCCACTTTGCTCTCCATCTGTTCAATATGCTGTTGTCTTTCAGCTAGAGCTTGTTCTTTGCGCTCTAAGCCAGCTTCTCTCTTATTTAGAGCATCATCTTTGCGATCAAGATTCTCTTCTCTTTGCAATAAACGGTTCTCTTGTTTTTGAAGTTCTAAACGACGTTCACGAATGTCATTTTCAGCTTCAGTACGAAATTTGTGAGTTTCATCTTTGGCTTCAAGTAGTGCTTCTTTCTTCATTGCCTCCGCTTCTCGTTTTCCTTCTTCAACGATTGTTTCAGCGACATGTTTAGCACCAGTGATTTTTGAGTCATTCACTTTTTTCATGTAGATATAGCTAACAGCGGCACCAACGATGAGTCCAAGCAAAGCGGAGATGATAGTAATTCCATCCATATGAACACCTCCTCTTGCTATTTGGGTATTACAGTTTCAGTCGGCGCATACATCTATGTCGCCTTAGCTAAAATGCACCAGATTTTGTTAAAATTTATGCAAAACCCGTTTCATTGGCCAAAGGCATTATCTTCATCCAGTAGGCGTTTAGACATCCATTTTAAAGGATATTTCACTATAAAACATTTGCTAAATGAGGATAAAATGTACTGCCTATTTAAAGTCATAATTCAGAAATTATACATATTTAATTGTATAGCTAGCCTCATGCTCTGTCAAGGATAGTCAGGCGTATGTTCGCCACCTTAGCCAAAAAAAGTAAGTCCTATCCATTCAGTGAATTTTTTCCCTATTACTATTTCACTAGAAAATTTTTCATGTTAAATACAATTAATAAAAAAACAGTACATAAGAAATAAACACATAGCCTCTCTCTTATTATGTGTAAAAATTTAAGAATATAGACAAAAAAATGCATTGCCCCCTCAATAAAGTGGGAACAATGCAATCATTAATTATTCTTCTTCCAGAAGTAACATTAATTCTTCATCCATCTCTTCTTCATCATCATGGGCAGCAATTGTATAAGAAGAAGCTGCAATACCATAAGAAGCTCGGATTTTATTTGCTATGTCTTCTAGGACAGCAGTATTTTCTTTTAAATACTGTTTAGCATTTTCTCGTCCTTGACCTAAGCGCTCATCGCCATATGCATACCAAGAACCACTTTTTTGTACAATGTCTAATTCTACGCCTAAATCGACTGTTTCGCCTTCTTTAGAAATTCCTTCTCCATACATAATATCTACTTCAGCTGTACGGAAAGGTGGTGCTACTTTATTTTTTACAATTTTAATTTTAGTACGGTTACCAACAATATCATTACCTTGCTTAATAGCTTCTGCACGTCGCACTTCTAAACGGACAGAGCTGTAGAATTTAAGCGCTCGTCCACCTGGTGTTGTTTCTGGATTACCGAACATAACACCGATTTTTTCACGAATTTGGTTAATGAAAATAGCAATCGTTTTTGATTTATTAATCGCACCTGAAAGTTTACGTAAAGCTTGAGACATTAGACGTGCTTGTAAGCCGACATGAGAGTCACCCATATCCCCTTCAATTTCAGCTTTTGGCACTAAGGCAGCAACAGAGTCAATAACGATAATATCAATAGCCCCACTGCGCACTAATGCTTCTGCGATTTCAAGTGCTTGCTCACCTGTGTCGGGCTGTGATAATAATAGCTCATCAATATTGACACCTAATTTTTGTGCATAGATTGGATCTAATGCATGCTCCGCGTCGATAAATGCTGCTTGTCCACCTGATGCCTGTACTTCAGCAATGGCATGTAGAGCAACAGTTGTTTTACCAGATGATTCTGGACCGTATACTTCAATAATACGTCCACGTGGATATCCACCCACTCCTAATGCAGCATCAAGTGCAAGTGAACCACTTGAAGATGTCGCAATTTCTAAATCGGTTTTTTCACCGAGTTTCATGATGGAACCTTTACCAAAATTCTTTTCAATTTGTTTTAGAGCCTGTTCTAAGGCTGCTTTACGATCACTCATTCATTTTCCTCCTTCGAAAACTGTTCACTGTTTTTATCTATCTCTACTATACTTGTTTTTGAGAAAACACGCAAGAAAAAAGCGAACATTTATTCGATTTTTCTTCAAAATAAAAATTTGGATAGTTTTCCTCTACCCAAATTCCTATGTTCTACTCTATTTTAATATCGTTTTGTGTAGCCACGTTCTTCTAAAAGTTGCATTAAATAATGGCATGTAAATTTCACCGCACGGAGTCGATTCGTATTCCGCATGCCTGATAAATGAAGTAAATATGTAAGCGGCTCCTCGTCATTTATGGCAATACCAATCCAAACCGTACCTACTGGCTGATGATCATGTGCAGTGGGACCTGCTTCTCCTGTAAGACCAATCCCAATATTTGTAGCAAATTTCTCACGAACAGCACTTGCCATTGCCGCTGCACACTCAGCACTCACAACACCATGTGTATCAATTAATTCTTGTGAAATGCCTAGCTGTTTTACTTTCGCATCTGCTGCATAGGTAACAACGCCTCCTATAAGTGCATTGCCTACCCCTGGAATTTCCGCAAGTTCAGATTGAAATAAACCAGCAGTTAAACTTTCTGCAGCCGCAATTGTTAGCTCATTATCCAGTAGCATTTCTACCGTTTTTGAGGCAAGGGAATCATCATCTACACCATATTGATAATCACCAACAAGTGCTTGTATTTCTGCAACCTTTGCCTTAATAAGCTGGCCAGCTTGTTGCTCTGTTGCGGCTTTAGCTGTTACGCGTAACGTTACCTCACCATCAGAAGCAAGTGGAGCAACTGTTGGATTGGTTTGTGCATCTAAAATATTTTGAACTTGTACTTCAAGCTCGGCCTCACCAATTCCATAAAATCGCATAACATGTGATGCAATGATCCCTCCATCATTAAGCATCGCAGCAAGTTTAGGTTTAGCCTCAAATTGAAACATTGGTTCTAACTCTTTTGGAGGTCCTGGTAATAAAATATAAGTGCGATCATTTTTTGTGAAGATCATACCTGGAGCCATTCCATGGTGATTAGCTAATACTTCACTCCCAGCTAAAATTAATGCCTGTTTACGATTATTTTCCGTCATTGGACGTCCTCGTTTAGCAAAAAATTGCTCAATATACGTCAATGCTACTTCATCAAACTCAAGAGAAACACCAAGATGACGTGCAATCGTTTCCTTCGTTAAATCATCTTTTGTTGGACCAAGTCCTCCCGAAAAAATAATGAGATCTGCACGAGACTCTGCCACTTCGATAGCTTGTTCTAAACGCTTTGCATTATCGCCTACTACGGTATGATAAAAAACGTTGATGCCAAGCTCGGATAGCTGGCTTGAGATAAATCTCGCATTTGTATTCGTAATTTGACCTAATAATAGTTCTGAGCCAACCGCAAGAATTTCAGCATTCATGATCCCAAGACCTTTCTTATTTAGACTCAAGTAATACACGTCGATTTAGATAGAAATAATCCCATCCTGACCAAAGTGTAAAGAACAATGCAACATAGAGCATGATTGTATCAAATGGAATACCAACCAATGTAAAGATTGTATTGTGTAAAAGAGCAGCAGCAATCGCTACAATTTGTGCCCAAGTTTTAATTTTACCAAGCTGATTGGCTGCTACGACTTCTCCTCCACCTGCCAAAATCAAACGTAAACCCGTTACAGCAAATTCACGACTGATAATAATGATAATTACCCAAGCAGGTGCCATCTTAAGCTCGACCATTAAAATAAAGGCTGCTGAGACAAGTAACTTGTCAGCTAAGGGATCTAAAAATTTCCCAAATGTCGTTACAAGATTATACTTACGTGCGTAATAACCATCCACCCAATCGGTTGTTGAAGCAAAGATAAAAATAAGTGCGCCTATAAAATGATGAATTGGCATCTCTGCACCAAAAAGTGATAATGTTCCCCAGCCAAAATCAAACATCATAACAATGACAAAGAATGGAATAAGTAAGATTCGAGAGATGGTAATTTTATTTGGAATGTTCATTTTTCTAACACCTTTCATGATGAAAGAAAGTAGTCATCATGTGATGACTACTGTTCTTTATTGAAATTGATGACGATATTTTGCGTTACAATTTGTTGTGCATACGTTAGAAGTTCGTCATTAATATAGATTTTAGCTTGCGTTGAATTACCGAGACGAATACGAACATAGTTTTGTGTTGAGGCGTCAAATTCAACTACTTCCCCGGCATTATAGACACGCGTATCTGTTAAGATTTCTTGTTGCTGTTGATTGCGAATACCAACAAATGTAGGGCCTGATATTTCGATTTTCAGTTTCATTGTATCCGTCCCTGTTAACGTATAAGAAGTTGTCGCTCCATCTGCTTCAACAGTACCCGCGGAAATTGTTTGCTTCATCTCTTCAGTTTGATCAGTGTCATCTTCATCAGTTGGTGTTTCTTCTGTAGCTTTTGTATCTTCTTTATCATTTTTCTGTGCATCTTTATTTTCTTGTTCTTTTTTATCCTTCTCACTATCAATTGGCTTGACATTTGTGTCATATTCAATCTCAGGAGTTGGATTTACTTCTTCGCTTGTCCCTGGACTGTTTTTTGATTGCCATAGCACCCATATAGCCACAATAATGACTACAATAAATAAAGCAACAATGATTTTTGGCATAGCCTCCATCATTTTATTCGAAGGGCCTTTCGTTACTTTTCTTCTGCTGGGGCTATTCGTCATCGATTGACTTACTTGATCGTTTGGAGTGCTCGGTAGTTCATTTTTATATGTCTCTAAGATTTCTTCCGCATCCAACCCAACAGCTTCTGCATATTGTTTGATAAAAGCTCGTACATAAAACGAACCAGGCATAATGGAATAATTGCCCTCTTCAATTCCTACTAAATAACGTTTTTGGATTTTCGTTATTTCTTGTAAATCGTCTAAGCTGTAGCCTTTAGACAGTCTCGCCTCTTTCAGTCGAGTCCCTAATTCTGCCACTAATAACACCTACTTTAACATCAAATTAAAAATTAAATCCTCCAAAAGAATCGGATTCGGACATATGATTTTTTTCCATTATTTCATAAGTAATTTCTTCATCAGTGTGATGACGTAGTTCAATAATATAATCAAAATCCTCTATTTTATATTCTGAATGCTGAACAAACATATCTGGATGCTCTACAACTTTGATACAAGGCATATTCATCATTTCACGCACTAATTGCAAATGTTTCTCATCAGATGAACGTCGAGTCACAATACCATCTAAAATAAAAATATTGTTACGACTAAATTCATCTCCCACAAGCTTATTACGAACTGTTTGCTTAATCATTGTAGATGATAAAAAGATCCATTTTTTATTGGCACAGACACTGGCGGCTACTATGGATTCAGTTTTTCCAACACGTGGCATGCCACGAATACCAATCAGCTTATGTCCCTCTTTTTTAAAGAGTTCTGCCATAAAGTCGACTAAAATACCTAATTCATCTCTTACGAAATGGAATGTGTTTTTTTCATCTGCATCTCGAGGAATATAACGACCATGCCTAATGGCTAAACGGTCGCGAAGTTTTGGTTGTCGAAATTTGGTTACGTTAATATGTTCCATTGTCGAAACAATTGTACGAAAACGCTCAATTGCCTCATCATTGTCTGTATGCACTAACATACCACGTCGATCCTCATCTACACCATTTATTGATATAATATTGACACGAAGCATCCCTAAAAGTGAAGCAATATCTCCTAATAATCCAGGGCGATTCACCTGAATTTCATATTCAAAGTACCAATCGCTCAACACACTCGTTCCCTTCCTATTAGTTAACGTAAAAAATCCTTTATAAGTTCCATCATAGCTGATTTTTTATGTAATGGAAAGTTAGAATACATGGAATTACAGTGTTATTTACTAATTTTTTTTGATGACTGTTAAATAGGCTTACATACGTTCCCGTTTTCACAGATAAAAAGTTTATTGTATAGCAAAAAGAGGAGATTGGCTCTCCTCTTTTATTTACTGCACATGCTTATTTTGTACAAGCTTAATGACACAATTCGCTAATGCATGTTTTTCATCTTCAGAGGCAACGCCCCATAAATCCGACAGCACTCGCTCTTGTTCGTTTTTAGGATCGACATTAGTCGCCAAATATTCCCCAATTTGGACAGCAGCCGTTTGAATCATTTTCTTCGGCATACCACTTGATTCAGCTTGCATAACGTTTTGTCCTAAAAACGATGTCCATTTTTGCCAGTTTTCTAAAATGGTCATATTCTTCCTCCTCCTTTACACAAGTAGTATGTGCAAAAGAGATTATTATATGTACCAGCCTCCATTTAATCGTACGATTTGTCCTGTCACATAATCAGCTTTACCAGACAAATAAAAACGTACCATTTCAGCCACATCTTTTGTTTGTCCAATGGAGCCTAGTGGGATATCGTCCAAAATGTATTGAAGCTCTTCTTGATTTAGATGGCTGTTCATTGAGGTATTTATAAAACCAGGAGCAATAGCATTCACTCTAATCCGAGATAATGCCGCTTCTTTTGCATAGGATTTAACAAAAGCATGTTGCGCACCCTTAACAGTTGCATAAAGTGCCTCCCCCGCTGAGCCAGCTTCTCCCCAAATGGAACCTATAAATAGTACATAGCTCACTTCATGCTTGCGAAGTTTTCCAGAAAGTAAAGCTGTTAGTCTCATAGGATTTTGAACATGAACACGCCATAAAGCATCCATATCCTCAACTGTCGTATCTTCGAGCAATGAATAATGGGCTTGTCCATTAGCAAAAACAATAGCCTGCACATTGAAAATTTGCGCGGCTACTAATTCTGCTCCTTTAACAATTGAAAAATCCCCCTGTACAAGCATAAATTCTTGTGCAGGGAAATTTTCGGTAAGCATTTCACATAATCTCTGTGCCGCATTTTGATTGTTTGAATAATGTACATAGATGGACCAGCCGTCCTCAGCTAAGCTTTGACAAATGGCATGACCGATATCACCTGATGCACCTAAAACAAGGGCAAATTTTTTCACTGTGCATCCTGCTTACTTGGCAGAATTTTAAAGACCGTTTGCTGTGTTTCACCTTGGATAGAAGCAAATGCTTTTTGTAAATCATCCACAGTTAATGTCTCAAGTACTGGTACTACATCAAATAAATTCATGTCATTAAAGGAATATCGTGTGAATTGGTTTGCGATAAACTCGATCGAATTTAGTGCACGTAGGAAGAACCCAATTTTTTTGCGTTTTATACGATCCAAACCAGCACGATCAAACTGGCTATTTCCTTCATATTTTGCTAATTCGTCCATAATCGTTTTTGCCAATTTATCAGGCTCTGCTGAATCTGATCCGATCATGGCAAACCCAAAACCATTTTCTAAGGTAAAATCAAAAGCATATGTCTCATCAATTAAACCTTCCTCGTAAACACGTTCATAAAAATCAGAGGTACGTCCAAAAATAAGCTCAAGTGCAATTTGAACCGACAACTCATGCTTTAACATGTCCTGACCTGATAAATTAGTGTCTTTCGCTTTTAAACCTACATAAATTTTTGGTTTTTGAACATCCATATTTAATGTACGTTCTTTAATAGCTACCTCTGTTGGTTCTATATCAAAGAAGCGTTGAATAGGCGTTGGTTCTGGGAACTCTTTTTTACCTTGATTCTCACGAATAAACGTCATCATTTCTTCTGGTTCAACAGCACCAATCACAAATAACAACATATTGGAAGGATGATAAAACGTATTGTAGCACGTATATAAGTGCTCGGCTGTAATGCCATCAATCGATTCAATTGTACCAGCGATATCAATCTTTACAGGATGATGATGATACATATTTTCGATTGTGCCAAAGTATAGACGCCAGTCTGGTTGATCATCATACATTGTAATTTCTTGCCCGATAATTCCTTTTTCTTTATTGACAGTAGCTTCTGTAAAGTATGGTTCTTGGACAAAATTCAATAATGTTTCTGTACTTTTATAAATATTGTCAGTAGATGAAAATAAATAAGCTGTACGCGTAAACGATGTAAATGCATTCGCAGAAGCACCATATTCGCTAAATTTTTGGAAAACGTCTCCATCCTCTTTTTCGAACATTTTATGCTCTAAAAAGTGTGCAATACCATCTGGTACAGTAATACTTTCTGTGTCACCAATTGGCACGAACGTACGATCGACAGAGCCGTACTTTGTTGTAAATGTAACAAATGTTTTGGAAAAGCCTTTTTTCGGCAATATATAAACATCTAAGCCATTGTCTAGTTTTTCATAATAAAGTATTTCATCTAATTGTTTAAATTCTATTGTTTTCATTGTGCGGCTTGCTCCTTTCCACATAAGAAATAGACCGCTTCAAGCTGCACTTGCTTTGCCATTGCAACAACATCTTCTTTTGTCACAGCTTTCCACTTATTTGCCCAGGCTTGAACTGAGAATTCCTCAGGTAAATCCTTATATTGATCAAAAATTTCAATTTGACCTCGTGCCGAATCTAAGGATTCTTTTAGCTGATTCGTCAGCATAGCCTTTGTTTGCTCCAGCTCTAAATCGGTAATGTCCCCAGCCTGCATGACGGCAAGTTGTTCTTTAATTAAAGATAGCGCTTTTTCTTCATTTTTAGCTTCAATCCCAGATACAACAAATACAAGTCCATAATGCGAAGCATAGGAACTAGAAGCATAATAAGCAAGACTCTCTTTTTCACGAACATTCATAAACAGCTTAGCATGTGGATATCCACCAAAAATCCCATTAAAAATTTGCATCTTAGAGAAATCTGCATCACCAAATCTAACAGGTGTGCTAAAGCCAATATGAAGTTTACCTTGTTTCATTTCATGCTGTTCTCTTACATAATCATTGTCTGGATGTTGTTGGGGGAGTACTGCTGGAACTTCCTCAGGAGTACGATCCTTAAATGGTAGCGCTTTTTTTAATTTCGCAACAATTTCCTCTTCATTAATGTCTCCAGCTACATAAATATCGATTTTGTCGTTAGCTAGCATCGATTGATAAGCCTCAAATAATGAGGCAGGGGTAATCTTTTGAATTTCTTCGACACTACCATTCGCTGAAATTGATGCTGGCTCATTTGGTCTCAAGATTTGTTGTAGACGGAATTGAGCAAAGCGAGACTTATCGTCAAAAATAGATTCAATACGTTGAATAACTGTCTTTTTCTCACGCTCAACAACGGATTCCTTAAAGACACCATTTTCTAGATTAGGCTCAAAAATAGCTGTATGCAATAAACCAAGGACTTCGTTTAAGACACTTGTATTTGCTAGATAATGATCATTAACAGTCTCTACATTCATAAGAACCGTATGCTCATTTCCGCGCTTCGATGTATCAAAATACAAAACTGTACCATACAAGTCATCTAAAAAGCTTCGAAAAGCAGCAGTTGTCTTATATTTAGCATTACTGTGCTGCAGTACATTTGTTAATACTGTACGCTCTGATGCACTTTTAGCCGTTAATGCTCTTCTCCATTTAATTGAAAAATTTACGGTTTTAAATTGGGTCGTTTGTCGGATATGCAAATTGACACCTTTTGCAAAAGGTATTGTTTTAAACATATGAAACCCTCCTATCCTTCTTAATATAACGATGTACTACACATACTATACATGTCTATTGTCTATAATTGCAAAAGGAATCCAAAGTATGTATGGGAAAAATTAAAAATTACGCCAATTATAATAGAAAAAGGACCGAGCATAGTGCCCAGTCCTTAAAATGCTTTTCTTAGCGTTTACCTTTAATATAAGGTTGTCCACTCGCTTTTGGAGCGTTTGCTTTACCAATAAAGCCTGCTAAAGCAAGAATTGTTAACACATACGGTAAAATTTGTAGATATACAGCTGGAACATTCTCGATTAGCGGAATTTGATTCCCTGCAATACTTAATGTTTGTGCTAAACCGAAGAATAAGGCTGCACCTAGTGCTCCAATTGGATGCCACTTCCCGAAAATCATTGCGGCAATAGCCATGAAACCTTGACCAGCAATTGTTGCGTGTGAGAAGTCGTGTGTAATTGTTTGTGCATACACTGCACCACCAAGACCACCTAATGCCCCAGAAATCATCACGGCAATATAGCGCATTTTATTTACATTTATACCCATTGTATCTGCTGCCATTGGATGTTCACCCACTGCACGCAAACGCAAGCCGAATGGCGTTTTATAAATGATAAACCATGCCCCGAATGCTACAGCGAACGCTAAAATAGATGTGCTGTAAACATCATGGAACAGTAAACGACCGAAGAACGGAATATCCTCTAAGTAAGGGACACCAAAACGACGAATCGGTTGGTCAATCATATCTGTTTGACCTTTATCATAAATCATTTTTACTAAGAATACGGTTGCAGCTAAACCTAGTAAGTTAATAGCTACCCCTGATACCGTTTGATCGGCACGGAAAGAAATAGAAGCTACAGCATGGAAAAGTGAGAACACAGCACCAATCACAACAGCTGCTAGCATTGCTACCCAAACTGTTGCTGCCCCTAATGATGAAGCGAATTCTAAATTGACAAAAATACCAACAAACGCACCGACAATCATTAAGCCTTCTAGCCCGATGTTGACAACACCAGAGCGTTCAGAGAATACCCCACCGATGGCCGTAAAAATCAAAGGTGTTGCATAAAGAATCGCTGAAGGGATGATGAAATATAACATTTCTAAAAAGCTCATGTTATTGTCCCTCCTTTTTCTTGCTCAGCTTTTGTAAGCCTACTCGAATAATATAGCCTGATGCAACGAAGAAGATAATCAATGCAATAATAATGGATACGATTTCTTCTGGAATTCCCGCAGCATTTGGCATATTTAATGCACCATATTTTAAAGAACCAAAAAGGGATGCCCCAAACACTACTCCAAGTGGTGTATTGGCACCAAGTAGCGCAACGGCGATACCGTCAAACCCAATTCCCGTAAAGCCAGGTTTAATGGATGCGTTTTGGAATGTCCCTAAAGCTTCCATCGCACCACCCAGACCTGCAAACATACCAGAAATTGTCATAGCTAAAATAATATTTTTATTGACACTCATACCTGCATAATCAGCGGCATTTTTGTTAAAACCTACTGCTTTTAGCTCGTAGCCACGTGTTGTTTTTTCTAAAATGAACCACATCACAACTACCATTAAAAGTGCAACAATGATCCCATAGTGAAGACTTGAGTTGTCTGTAAGCTCTCTTAAAAACGGAGAACGTAAAGAAGCTGACTCATGGATACGTTCTGTTTTAAAGCTGCCATCGGACAATTTTTTAATCACTGCATTTGCAATATAAAGTGCAGTGTAGTTCAGCATAATTGTCGCAATAACTTCGTGAACTTTAAATTTCGCTTTTAAGAAACCTGCAATAAAGGCCCAAAATGCACCTGCAGCAGCTGCTGCAAGCAATGCTAATGGTAAGTGAATGATTTTAGGAAGTTCAAACGCATAACCTACCCATGCAGCGGCTAACCAACCTAAAATTAGCTGACCTTCAACACCGATATTGAAGAGCCCTGTACGGAATGCAAATGCTACCGCAAGACCTGCTAAAATATATGGTGTAATTTGACGAATTGTGTTCCCGATTGAATATGAATCTCCAAAAATACCTGTCCAAAGAGCGATATAACCTTGCACTGGGTCATAGCCACTGACTACCATAACGATAGCCCCTACAATTAAACCGATAATGATAGAGATGATAGGAACGAGGATATTAATGACACGATTTGACATTAGTCGTTCCCCTCCTTCGCATCACGCTTTATATTTTTTTTACTTTGTCCTGCCATTAGTAAGCCTAGCTCTTGTTCAGTCGTTTCTTTCGGATTTAACTCATCAACAATTTGTCCATCATAGATAACAGCAATTCGATCCGAAACATTCATTACCTCATCTAATTCAAATGAGATTAATAAAACGGCTTTCCCTTTATCACGTTGCTCAATTAGACGAGAGTGAATGAATTCAATAGCTCCTACGTCAAGTCCACGTGTTGGTAGAGCAGCAATTAATAGATCAGGGTTACGGTCAATTTCACGACCAATAATTGCTTTTTGTTGGTTACCACCAGATAATGCACGAGCTGGTGTCATCTCTCCATTACCAGTACGCACATCATACTCTTTAATGATTTGGCGAGCTTTCTCTGACACCTTTTTATAGTCCATCACAAAGCCCTTCGCTATTGGAGATTGGTAATATGTTTGCAATGCAATATTATGACCAATTGGGAAATCTAAAACTAATCCATGCTTATGACGGTCTTGTGGAATATGTCCTACGCCTTCCTCTGTAATTTTACGAGGCTTCATGTTAGTAATATCTTTACCATTCAGCTTGACTTTACCACTTTTAATTTTGCGTAGACCTGTAATGGCTTCTATTAACTCGGATTGACCATTACCATCAATACCAGCAATACCTACGATTTCACCTTTACGAACATTTAAATTAAGACCTTTAACTTTATCAATATTTCGATAGTCTGTAACAACCAAGTTCTCAATCGCAAGCACTTCGTCAGTCGGGGTCGCATCCGTTTTTTCCGTTTTGAATTCAACCTGACGGCCAACCATCATTTCAGCAAGCTGATCAGGATTTGTGGCAGCGGTTACAACTGTGCCAATCCCTTCTCCCTTACGGATAATCGTCACACGGTCTGAAACTTCCATAATTTCTTTTAGCTTATGCGTAATTAAAATAATGGATTTACCCTCTGCGATAAGACGGCGCATTATTTGAATTAATTCGGTAATTTCTTGCGGTGTTAATGATGCAGTTGGTTCATCAAAAATTAAAATTTCGGCACCACGATACAATGTTTTTAATATTTCTACACGCTGTTGCATACCAACCGTGATATCCTCGATTTTGGCGTTCGGATCAACATCTAATCCATACTTTTCAGAAAGTGCTTGTACTTTCTTAGCCGCATCTTTTATATTCACAATTCCCATTTTAGTAGGCTCAGTGCCTAAAATGATATTTTCTGTTACCGTAAAGTTTTCTACCAACATAAAATGTTGATGCACCATGCCAATCCCTAAATCATTGGCAATATTCGGGTTTGTAATTTTTACAGCCTTCCCACGTACACGAATTTCGCCACCCTCTGGTTGATACAAACCAAAAAGGACGTTCATCAAAGTCGATTTACCTGCACCATTTTCACCTAGCAATGCATGAATCTCGCCTTGTTTCAGTTGGAGGGTGATATTATTATTCGCCACGAAATTACCGAATTCTTTACGGATTCCTAGCATTTCAATCACATAATCCAAATTTGTCACTCCCTTAATAGGCACTATTATTAAGTATTTTCATCTTAGCGTATAGTATCTGCTGCTACATGATGGATGGTACAGATAAGCCATACGTCCAGTAATAAATTTTCTACTAGAGGCTATATTTTATTACCGATTTAATATCCCACCTATAGAGGTAGATGTTTTGCTAAATTAATACAGGAAAGGTCATCGTTAGAAACCTTTCTTCTATTAACTTGTTACCATCATTATTCAAATCATAATTACTACCTCTATAAGGTTTCTATAAATCTAGTTAAATAGAGTATTGCGAATAATCTAAATATAACGATAGATTGAAAAATCATCATAAGGTCCTTCTAAGAGTCCCTTATGATGATCAAAAGATGAATTATTTTTCCACTTTTTCTGGAACTTTGATTTCACCCTTAGCAATTTTTTCTTTATATTCGTCGATTACTTTTTGTACATCTTCTGGAATCGCACCGCGAGAATCCGCAAGTTTAACGCCGTCTTCAGCTAAACCGTAAACAAGTGTTTCTCCACCTGGGAAATCACCATTTTTCGCTCTATTTGAAATATCTACTACTGCTGTATTAACACCTTTTAACATAGAAGTTAATGTAACGTTTGTTTTATCGTCTACTTTACCTTCTTCGTATTGGTCAGCATCTACACCGATAACCCATACATCAGCATTTGGATCTTTCGCTTTACGCTCTTTTGCTTCAGAGAATACACCGTTACCAGTTGCACCAGCAGCGTGGAAGATTACATCTACACCTGAAGAATACATGCTGTTCGCTGTAATTTTACCAAGATCTGCTTTATCAAACGCACCAGTATATTTTACTTGAATATCGATATCTGGGTTTACTGCTTTAGCCCCTTCAACGAAACCAGCGTGGAAACGGTTAATAACTGGAATATCAACGCCGCCTACGAAGCCGATTTTACCTGTTTTAGATGTTTTCGCTGCAGCAACACCTGCTAAGAAAGCACCTTCTTGCTCTTTGAACAGTACGTTTACTACGTTGTCTGCTTCTACTTCAGCATCGATTAATGCAAAGTGGTTATCTGGATTTTCAGAAGCAACTGCATCAATTGCATCAGCCATCATGAATCCGATACCAAATACTAAGTTAAAGTCACGACGAACTAAGTTGTTTAAGTTTGTTTCATAGTCAGCATCTGAAGCTGATTGTAGGTAGTCAAAACCACCATCACCTTTTGATAAATCATGCTCTTTACCGTAAGCTTGTACACCTTCCCATGCAGATTGGTTGAATGATTTGTCATCAACGCCACCTACGTCAGTAACCATCGCTACTGAGAAAGCTTCTTCTGTGCTTTCGCCACCTGAAGCATTGTCATTTTCTTTCGCTGGCTTTTCGTCGTCTTTCGTACCACAAGCACCTAAAATAGCACTTGCCGCTAATACTGATGTTAATACTAAACCAAATTTACGTTTTTTCATTTAATTAACCCCCCAAAGGTATTGTAATTAGCAGGAAAAAATTTAGAAATGTTCTACACCCGTTTACGAACTACATGGAAGCTGAATTTATCAGCTCGGAAATAATTTTTTGAATAGAGCACTACTTGATCATGATCATCATAATGCAATTGCTTTAACACTAAAAGAGCTGTCTCACGTCCACAATTTAAAATCGGTGAGGCTTGTTCATGATACCCAACTGGATCAATATAGGTTACAGCATAAGCTACATGAATTTTGCCAGATTGCTCAAGTGCAGAGAACAGTGAAACTTCTTTTTTTTCGACAAAGTCAGTAGGCAGGAAGCTTGCAGGTAGCCTGTCTATGCAGTATACTACTGGCTCACCATCCGCTGTTCTGACACGTTCAATCGTGAGTATTTTATCGTCGCCATCACTTTGGAAGCGTTTTAAATCTTCCTCAGAAGGCACATGCTCAGTCGCTTTTAAAAATCGCGAACCTGGCTCCATACCTGCTGCCTCGATCATAGAAGAAATACTAGATAAATGCTCGATGCCTGATGTAAACAACGGCTTCGGGTTGACAAAAGTCCCAACCCCATGTCGGCGCACAATCACATTTTCCTCTTCCAACAGTCGAAGTGCTTCTCTAAGTGTTGCTCGACTGACTCCTAGTGATTTCGATAATTCAAATTCTGAAGGCAGCTTTTCATTTTCTTTAAAAACGCCAGCCTCGATGTCAGATTTTAAACGATCGATTACTTGAAGATAGAGATGACGATGATCTGCTTTAATAGTCACATATATCACCACCAAAATCAGAGATCAGACATCTGATGTACAACATTCCTACTAATCGTTCATAAATATAACATTTTTGCAGA
>Ga0213823_1000598_pt1 | contig 27982 bp, 26 predicted proteins | sample MC6MC0907MG_FD_179887 | JGI IMG/M metagenome (GOLD analysis project Ga0213823, IMG submission 179887) | Enriched soil aggregate microbial communities from Iowa State University, Ames, United States - MC6-MC0907-MG | ecosystem: Environmental > Terrestrial > Soil > Unclassified | place: USA: Iowa...
ATCGCGACGATCACCGCGTTTTCAACTTCTCTGGACAGGCGCAGCATCGCTGCCACCGCACCGCCCGAGGACACGCCGCAGAAGATGCCTTCTTCGCGGGCCAGACGTCGGGTGACGTCTTCGGCTTCGCTTTGCGCCATGTCGACGATACGGTCGACGCGGTCGGCCTGATAGATCTTCGGCAGGTATTCCTGCGGCCAGCGACGGATACCGGGAATGGCCGAGCCTTCCATCGGTTGCAGACCAACGATCTGCACGCTGTCGCTCTGCTCTTTCAAGTAGCGCGACACGCCCATGATGGTGCCGGTGGTGCCCATCGAACTGACGAAATGGGTGATGGTGCCTTGGGTCTGACGCCAGATTTCCGGGCCGGTGGTGGTGTAATGCGCTTCAGGATTGTCGCCATTGGCGAACTGATCGAGCACCTTGCCACGGCCTTCGGCTTCCATACGCTGCGCAAGATCGCGGGCGCCTTCCATGCCCTCTTCCTGGCTGACCAGAATCAGCTCGGCACCGTACGCGGTCATTGCCGCTTTGCGCTCGGCGCTGGAGTTGTCCGGCATGATCAGGATCATTTTGTAACCCTTGATCGCTGCAGCCATGGCCAGCGCGATCCCGGTGTTGCCCGAGGTCGCTTCGATCAGCGTATCGCCGGCATGGATCTGCCCGCGCAACTCGGCACGAGTGATCATCGACAACGCCGGACGGTCCTTGACCGAACCCGCCGGGTTATTCCCTTCGAGCTTGAGCAATAGGGTGTTGCTGGTTTCACCGGGCAGGCGCTGCAAACGCACCAGCGGAGTGTTGCCGACGCAATCGGCGATGGTTGGGTACTGCAGGGTCATGGCGTATTCGCAATCCAGACGTGCGGGGGCGCCTATCATACCGGCAAACCCGCGCAGGCCATATCACGCAAAGTGCGGTGCTTATGGTTTATGGGAATAAGCGATTAAAAGTCGCGCCAGTGGTGCGACTTTTGTGGTGAACCATTTTCATTGGTGGTGATGCACAGAGATTCTTCGCGAGCAGGCTCGCTCCCACAGGGAGTAGTGTCATTCGCAGAATAGTGTCAGCAGTGATGACACTATTAACTGTTGATCACACAATCTGCGGCGAACCGAGATCCAATGTGGGAGCGAGCCTGCTCGCGAATGCGTCAGGCGGCGCGAAATCACCCTCAGCGACCAAGCGCAAATTCAACCGCAACCCCGCCCCGCTGTTCTCCGCCCAAATCCTTCCGCCCTGACGCTGCACGGCATTGCGTGCGATGCTCAGCCCCAAGCCAAATCCACCGTCGCCGGGCCGCGAGCCGTCGAGTCGGGTGAACGGTGAGAAGATCCGCTCCAGATCCCCTTCCGCTACGCCGCCGCCCTGATCTTCCAGCCACAGGTGCCAGTAATCGCCATCGCGCCGTCCATCGAGCCGGACGATCCCGCCCGCAGGCGAATGCCGAATCGCATTGCGCAAAATGTTCTCCAACGCCTGCGCGAGCGTGTTCAGGTTGCCACGCACCCAGCACGACGCCTCGACCGAACACTGCAATTGCAGACTCGGCCAGCCGCTTTCATAACAGGCATTGTCGGTGAGCATTTCCCACAGCGCCTGAATCTGGATCGCCTCGTCAGGCAATGGCGAGCGCTCGGTATCGAGCCAGGCCAGTTGCAACGTGTCTTCAACCAGCCGTTGCATACCGTCGACCTCGCGGCCGATGCGCTCACGTAGCTGCACTAAATCTTGTTCGCTCTCGCTGGCAACGCGCAGTCGACTCAGCGGTGTGCGCAATTCATGGGACAAGTCGCGGAGCAACTGCTGTTGCAGGGCAACTGTGGATTGCAGGCGCTCGGACATAGAATCGAACGCCCGGGCCAGTTCACCGAGTTCATCCGGGCGCTGGGTAATCCCGCTCGACAACCGCACATTCAACTGGTCGGCGCGCCAGGCGTTGGCCTGTTCGCGCAGGTTGTTCAGTGGTACGACCAACAAACGGTACAGACCGACGCACAGCAATAGCGTGAACAGACCGGGAATCACGCCGTTAGTGATAACGCGCCACAACACACGATATTTGCCCGGCAGGAAACGCTCGGGCAGCTCAATCACCAGGCTGCCAGCAGACGGTTCTTTGGGAAACGGCACGCGCAGCCACGGTCGGCCCTGTTTGTGAATCGGCCAGTCGAGGCCGCGCAAGAATGTCAGGTGCTGGATTTCCTTTTCATTGAGCGGATCACTGCCCAGCGACTGCAAATTGCCGCCGATGACGCCGACCCAACTGGCCTCACGCAATTCCATACTCTGCAACCAGTCATCGACACCGCTGCGGCCGCCATGCTGCCACGCCTGTTCCGCTTGCGCGGCATAACGGCTGAGGGTGCCGCGCGCTTCGTCGGAGAGGAACTGATTGCGCTCCTCCATATAACGGCCCCACGACCAGCTCAGCCAAATCATCAGCAAGCAGAACGCGACCAGCAGAAACGCCAGTTTCCAGAACAGCGAATGCCGCCCCGGCAGTTCAGAGCGTTTCATCGGCGGCGCTCAGAACGTAACCCTTGCCCCAGACGGTGCGCACTTCACGCTCGGTGTAACCGATGGCTTTCAGTTTGCGGCGGATCTGGCTGATGTGCATGTCGAGGCTGCGGTCATGGGCCGCGTAGCCGCGCTGTAAAACATGCTGATAAAGGAAGGCTTTGCTCAGCACTTCCTCGTCATTGCGATTGAGGGTTTCCAGCAAACGGTATTCGCTGCGGGTCAGCCCGGCGGCTTGCTCGCGGAAAAACACATCGCACTGCTCATCGTCAAAACGCAGCGTACCGACCGCCACGGGCGCCGCCAGCGATGCCGGACGTCGATCCAGCGCCACCCGACGCAGGATCGCTTCGATGCGCACATGCAACTCGGCCATGCTGAACGGCTTGGGCAAATAGTCGTCGGCGCCCAGACGAAAACCGCTGATGCGATCCGCCTCGGCGCCGAGGGCCGACATCAGCAGCACCGGCGTCGAATGGCTCTGGCGCAATTGCGTCAACACATTCAAACCGTCCATGCCCGGCAACAGGATGTCCATCAACACCACGTCGAACGGTTGACGCGTGGCGATGCTCAGGCCTTCCTGGCCATTCTGGCACCAGGTCACCTGAAAGCCGCTGCGGCCCAGATGTTCGTGAACATAGGCGCCGAGCACCGGATCGTCTTCGATAGAAAGAATGCGTGGCTGGCCGACGGAAACAGGAGTCATGAGTATCTGCAAGTAATTCTCAGTTGGGCGCGATTATTCAAGATTGTCGGACAGCGGGCAACACAAGGCTGCCCTTTCTGACAAACGAGCACCGGCGCCCTGACCCACCCTGACAGCATTTTTCCGGAGATTGCCTGCGAGCAAATCGCTACACTGCGCCCATGTCGCGTGCCGGATGCACGCATGAGTCAACAGATCAGCGGGATGCAGGAGATAGGCGTGCTCAAGAAACTGGGAATCAAAGGTCGCGTGTTGTTGCTGACCTTGTTGCCGACCAGCCTGATGGCGCTGGTGCTGGGTGGTTATTTCACCTGGACGCAGCAGTCCGACTTGCAGAGCCAATTGATGCAACGCGGTGAGATGATCGCCGAGCAACTGGCGCCGCTGGTGGCCCCTGCCATGGGTCACGGCAACGGCGAGTTGCTGGAGCGCATCGCCACGCAATCCCTTGAACAGCCGGATGTGCGCGCGGTGACTTTCCTCGCCCCGGACCGCTCGCCGCTGGCCCACGCCGGCCCGACCATGCTCAATCAGGCACCCAGCGGCGACAGCGCGCATTTGCAACGGCGCAGCGGCAATGACGCGACGCGTTACCTGATGCCGGTGTTTGGCAAGCATCGCAACCTCGCCGGCGAATTGATCCCGCAAGAGTCCGACCGCTTGCTCGGCTGGGTCGAGCTGGAACTGTCGCACAACGGCATGTTGCTGCGCGGTTATCGCAGCCTGTTTGCCAGTCTGCTGCTGATTGCCGCCGGTCTGGCGGGCGCGGCGCTGCTGGCATTGCGCATGGGCCGCACCATCAACCGTCCGCTGAGCCAGATCAAACAAGCCGTCGCACAGCTCAAGGACGGCCATCTGGAAACACGTTTGCCGCCACTCGGCAGTCAGGAACTGGATGAGCTGGCCTCCGGCATCAACCGCATGGCCGGCACTCTGCAAAACGCCCGCGAAGAGTTACAGCACAGTGTCGATCAGGCCACTGAAGACGTCCGGCAGAACCTGGAAACCATCGAAATCCAGAACATCGAACTGGACCTGGCGCGCAAAGAGGCGCTGGAGGCCAGCCGGATCAAATCCGAATTTCTCGCCAACATGAGCCACGAGATCCGCACGCCGCTCAACGGTATTCTCGGCTTCACCCATCTGTTGCAGAAAAGCGAACTGACCCCGCGCCAGCTCGATTATCTGGGCACCATCGAAAAGTCCGCCGACAGCCTGCTGGGGATCATCAACGAGATCCTCGACTTCTCGAAAATCGAGGCCGGCAAACTGGTGCTCGACCATATTCCGTTCAACCTGCGCGACCTGTTGCAGGACACCCTGACCATCCTCGCCCCCGCCGCGCACGCCAAACAGCTGGAGCTGGTCAGCCTGGTCTATCGCGACACGCCGCTGTCGCTGGTCGGTGATCCGCTGCGTCTGAAGCAGATCCTCACCAATCTGGTCAGCAATGCAATCAAGTTCACCCGCGAAGGCACCATCGTCGCCCGCGCGATGCTTGAAGATGAACAGGAAGACAGCGTGCAACTGCGCATCAGCATTCAGGACACCGGTATCGGCCTGTCGAACCAGGACGTACGCGCGTTGTTCCAGGCGTTCAGCCAGGCCGACAATTCGCTGTCGCGCCAGCCCGGTGGCACCGGTCTGGGGCTGGTGATCTCCAAACGCCTGATCGAACAGATGGGCGGCGAAATCGGCGTCGACAGCACACCGGGCGAAGGCTCGGAATTCTGGATCAGCCTGAGCTTGCCGAAAACCCGTGACGACGCCGAAGACCTGCCGGCCGCGCCATTGCTCGGACGCCGCGTGGCGGTACTGGAGAATCACGAACTGGCGCGTCAGGCCTTGCAGCATCAACTGGAAGACTGTGGCCTCGATGTGACGCCGTTCAACACCCTCGAAACCTTGACCAACGGCGTTACCGGCGCGCACCAGACCGATCAGGCGATCGATCTGGCGGTCATCGGCATCACCAGCAACGACATGCTGCCTGAGCGTTTGAATCAGCACATCTGGGACCTCGAACACCTCGGCTGCAAAGTGCTGGTGCTGTGCCCGACCACCGAACAGACGCTGTTCCATTTGTCGGTGCCGAACCCGCACAGCCAACTGCAAGCGAAGCCGGCCTGCACACGCAAATTGCGCCGCGCTCTGGCCGATCTGGTCAACCCGCGCCAGCCCCGCAATGAGCCGGGCGAACCACTGTCGAGCCGGGCGCCGAAAGTGCTCTGTGTCGACGACAACCCGGCCAACCTGCTGCTGGTGCAAACCCTGCTCGAAGACATGGGCGCCAAGGTACTCGCGGTGGAAAGTGGCTACGCGGCGGTCAAAGCGGTGCAGAGCGAATCCTTCGATCTGGTGCTGATGGACGTGCAGATGCCGGGCATGGACGGTCGCCAGAGCACCGAAACCATTCGCCAGTGGGAAAGCGAGCGGCACTGCACGCCGCTGCCGATCGTCGCCCTCACCGCCCACGCCATGGCCAACGAAAAACGCGCGCTGCTGCAAAGCGGTATGGACGACTACCTGACCAAACCGATCAGCGAGCGACAACTGGCGCAAGTGGTACTGAAATGGACCGGCCTGGCCTTGCGCAATCAAGGGCCGGAGCGGGCCAGCGACAGTGCCGCGGGCAGCCATGAGCTGCCGGTGCTCGATCACGAGGAAGGTTTGCGCCTCGCCGCTGGCAAGGCCGATCTGGCGGCGGACATGCTGGCCATGCTCCTCGCCTCACTGGAGGCCGACCGCGAAGCCATCCGCGCAGCACGTGACAGCCACGACCAGAATGCCTTGCTCGAACGCGTGCATCGCCTGCACGGCGCAACACGTTACTGCGGCGTGCCGCAATTGCGCGCAGCCTGCCAGCGCGGTGAAACCCTGCTCAAACAGGACGACCCGAAAGCCACGCTGGCACTGGATGAACTGGAACGGGCAATCAACCGCTTGGCCGCGCAAGCGAAGATCAGCGCCTGATCCACGGCAATGCCGGCCAACGCCAGCAGCGCTAAAGTGGTCTCGGGTGATTCAATCCGTGTCGATGCTCCAGGAGGATTTCATGCGCACGCTCGTTTTCAGTAGCCAGACCTACGACCGCGACAGCTTCCTCGCCGCCGATTGCCCGGCGGGTATTGAGCTGCAGTTTCAACCGGCCCGGCTCAGCCTCGATACGGCGGCGCTGGCCGACGCGCATGAAGTGGTCTGTGCGTTTATCAACGACGACCTCAGTGCACCGGTGCTGGAGCGTCTGGCTGCCGGTGGCACGCGCCTGATTGCGCTGCGTTCGGCGGGTTACAACCATGTCGATCTGCCCGCTGCGAAACGGCTGGGCCTGGCCGTCGTACGTGTACCGGCCTACTCGCCGCATGCGGTGGCCGAACATGCTGTGGCGCTGATCCTCGCCCTCAACCGTCGCCTGCACCGCGCTTATAACCGCACCCGTGAGGGCGATTTCAGCCTGCATGGCCTGACCGGTTTCGACCTGGTCGGCAAAACCGTGGGTATTGTCGGCACCGGGCAGATCGGTGCGACCTTCGCCAAAATCATGCACGGTTTTGGCTGTGAGCTGCTGGCCTACGATCCTTTCCCGAATCCGGATGTTCTGGCGTTGGGTGCGCGCTATCTGAGCCTGCCGGAACTGCTCGCGCAGTCGCGGATCATCAGCCTGCATTGCCCGCTCAACGAGCAGAGCAAACACCTGATCAACCGTGACTCACTGGCGCACATGCAGGCCGGCGCCATGCTCATCAACACCGGTCGCGGTGGTCTGGTCGACACCCCGGCACTGATTGACGCCTTAAAGGACGGCCAGCTCGGCTATCTCGGCCTCGATGTCTATGAAGAAGAGGCGCAACTGTTTTTCGAGGATCGTTCCGACCTGCCCTTGCAGGACGATGTGCTGGCGCGATTGCTGACCTTTCCTAATGTAATCATCACCGCGCACCAGGCCTTTCTGACCCGTGAAGCACTGGGTGCGATTGCCGCAACCACACTGCACAACATCGCGACCTGGGCGGCGGGAACGCCACAGAACCAGGTCGAGGGTTGACGGTTTGGCGGCCTACTTCGGTGAAAGCGAAGCCGCCAGAATCAACAACGCCAGCCAGCCGAAACCGAAGAAGCGCTGTTTCATCGAGTGGCCGTAGCGCAGCAGGAACCAGACGAAAACCATCGGCAGCAGGAAGATCATGATCTTCAGCCAGCCTTCAACCGGGCGGCTGCCGTCAGCATTGGCCTGCTCAGTGGCCGGTTGCTCGGCTGGTTGCTGGCGCTGGCGCCGACGCCGCGCGGCAGCCGGCATGACTTTCGGCAAAGGTTGCGGTTCAGGCGCTGGAGCACTGACTTCGGGCACTGCCTTGTTACGCGGCAGACTGCCGAACGAGATTGTCGAAGCCTGAACAGGCGCGGCTGCGGTCTGCGCGTGTACTGCTTGCTCCGCCATTGGAGCCCCGCAATGAATGCACGCTTGGGCTTCGGAGCTGATGCTCTTCTTGCATTCATAACATTCGATCAGCGCCATGTTCCGTTCCTTCAGAGTCGAGGGCGGCAGTTTGCCATGAGCGTCGCCTCAATTGAACCTGATCGAAGGTCACACGCGCGCATCATTCTGCAATCAAGCCCGTGCTAGCATGTCGCGCATATTTGGAGGACCCATGGTCGAACACGATTTCCGCTACACCCTGATGAACCCGCAATACACCCTCACCGAATGCCGCGCCCTCGTTCCGGGCCGTTATCAGGTCACTGGCAACGGTGGCTCGATTCGCGTCGGTGACGCGCTGTTGGTCACCCTCAAAGGCAGCAAGGACTTGTCCATGCGCCTGACCGTCGAAACCGTCCGCCACCTGATCAACCCGCCGGGCCAATGGACCGCAATGACCACAGGTCCGGTATTTGGTGAACTGGCGATCCACACCTGGCAGGTCAACTGCGACAGCTGCGCCAAAGAGCTGAGCTTCGAATTCGCCGTGGATGCCAAACTCGGCAAAACCGCCGAGAAACCGGCCGCCACTGCGCGTATCGCCGAGCTGGGCTGGAAAGCCGTTGGCGACAAGCACCTGTGTCCGAAATGCCAGGAGCCTGCGTGATGAAACGCTTTGCCCTGACCGCTATGGTCGGTGTGGGTCTGGTGGGCTGCGCCGCAGAGCCTGTGCAACTGCAACAGAACCGCAGCTACATTCTGGAGTGGATCGGTGAACGTCCATTGATGGATTACAGCCATCTGACCGTGACCCTTGGCGATGATGGCCGCGCCTACGGCAACGGTGGCTGCAACCATTGGTTCGCGCCGTACACGCTGGACGGTGACAAGCTGACTTTCGGCAAGATCGGCAAGACCCGCAAACTGTGCGCCCCGGCATTGATGGAGCAGGAACAACGCTTTCTGCAGGCGCTGGAACATGTCGAGCGCTGGGACATCTCGCCGATCGAGCAGATGCGCTTCTGGCCGGCTGAAGGCAAGCCTCTGCGTTGGTGGCTGGAAGAGGGTTGAGTCTCAGGATCGCCAAAGCCCTCACCCTAACCCTCTCCCAGGGGGAGAGGGGACTGATTGGGGGATATCGGAGAGGTACGCCGACCTGAAAGGTCTTCACCGAATCCATATTCGACTGGATCCTGTTTTAGTAAATCGACAATCGACTCGATCTTGCTTTAGCGAATCCGCCATCGACTCGATCTGCTTTAACGAATCCACATTCGACTCGATCTCTCAGGTCGATGTACCTCGCCAGACACCTCGGTCGGCCCCCTCTCCCCCTGGGAGAGGGCTGGGGTGAGGGGCTTTTGACGCTACTTGGTCGCCTGCAACGCCTCAAGCTTCGCCATCACTCCAGCCGCCGTCTGCTCCCCCATCAACTGTTCACGCACCTTGCCCTTGTTGTCGATGATGTACGTCACCGGCAGCGCTTCACTGCGCGGCAACTCGAACAGCTCCGCCGGATCCTGGGCCAGCACAGTGAACTTGATGCCCAGTTTTTCACTGGCGTCTTTCAGCTCCACACCCTGCACGTTGTCGAAGTTGACCCCGAAGACGCCGACGTTCTTGCCCTTGAGCTCATCAGCCAAATGGTTGAGCTCCGGGATCTCGGTGCGGCACGGACCACACCATTCGGCCCAGTAGTTGAGCACCACCCATTGTTTGTCCAAACGCTCGGACGCAACCTTCTGACCGTTCTGATCGATCCCGTAATCATTGCCGCAGCCCCCCAGCATCAACGCCCCGATTACCGTCAATGCCGCTGCCAATCGCCGTGTCATGTCGTGTTCCTTGTGAAAATTTGAAGGCGCCTGCGACCCATTGCCTCCGAAGGTTCTGGATTGCGCGCTGCACAGTTAGAATAGCCGCCACTTTACGCCAGAAGCGACCCGCCATGACCGATCTGACGCTTTATCACAATCCGCGCTGCTCGAAATCCCGCGGCGCGCTGGAGCTGCTTGAAGCCCGCGGCCTGACTCCGAACGTCGTGCGTTACCTCGAAACCCCTTTGAGCGCGGCGCAAATCAAGGCCTTGCTCGGCAAGCTCGGGATCAGCGCACGCCAGTTGCTGCGCAGCGGGGAAGATGAATACAAAATGCTTCAGCTGGCGGACGAAAGCCTCAGCGAAACGCAGTTGATCGACGCCATCGCCCAGCATCCAAAACTGATGGAACGGCCAATTCTTGAAGTCGGCGACAAAGCCGTCATCGGTCGTCCGCCGGAAAATATCCTGGAGTTGTTGCCGTGAGCGCGCCTTACATTCTGGTGCTGTATTACAGCCGCAACGGCTCGACCAACGAGATGGCCCGGCAGATTGCCCGCGGTGTCGAGCAGGCCGGTCTCGAAGCGCGTTTGCGCACCGTGCCGGCAATCTCTACCGAGTGCGAAGCCGTGGCCCCGGCCATACCGGACGAAGGCGCGTTGTATGCCACGCTCGATGACCTGAAGAACTGCGCGGGTTTGGCCCTCGGCAGCCCGACGCGTTTCGGCAACATGGCTGCGCCGCTGAAATACTTCCTCGACGGCACCAGCAATCTGTGGCTGACCGGTGCCCTGGTCGGCAAACCGGCCGGTGTGTTCACCTCCACCGCCAGCCTGCACGGTGGGCAGGAAACCACGCTGCTGTCGATGATGCTGCCGCTGTTGCACCACGGCATGTTGATCACCGGTCTGCCGTACAGTGAGTCGGCGCTGTTGGAAACCCAGGGCGGTGGTACGCCTTACGGTGCCAGCCATCATGCCGGGGCTGACGGTAAAAGTGGTCTTGATCAGCACGAAGTGGCGCTGTGTCGTGCATTGGGTCTGCGCCTGGCGAAAACCGCTCAGAAACTGGTGGGCTGAGATGGCGAAGAAGCCGAAGATTCTGCCCAGCATCGAGTGGCTTGAACCGCGAGTGAAGGCGATGCGGGCGCTCAGCCTGCTGAGCTTTTTCGCCCTCGCCGGGCTGCTCGCTGCTTACTATTTGCTGTTCGCCGATCTGCACGGCGCGCGGCCGTGGGTGATTCTGCTGGTCGAGTTGATCCCGTGGATCGTCCTCGCACCGGCGATGATCATGGGCAGCGCCCGTGGGCATTCGTGGATGTGTTTTGTGGTGAACCTGTATTTCATCAAAGGCGCACTGGCGGCGTATGACCCGAGCCGACAGTGGTTTGGCGTGCTGGAGATGATCGCGAGCCTGGCGGTGTTCTGCTCGGCGCTGTTGTATGTGCGGTGGCGGTATCAGTTGAATCGCAAACTGGCGGGCGAAGGCGAGATCTCCGTCGCCTGATAGAAAAAGATCGCAGCCTTCGGCAGCTCCTGCATTCGATCGTTCCCACGCTCTGCGTGGGAATGCATCCAGAGACGCTCTGCGTCTCAGGGACGCGGAGCGTCCCGGGCGGCATTCCCACGCGGAGCATGGGAACGATCGGATTGACTCAATGGTTGACGGTGTACGCGAGCATCATCGAAATCTGGCTCATCGGCCGTCCGCCGCTCTGTTCATGCCACTGGTTGAACGCGTCCTGGACAATCGCCAGATCACGCAAACTGGTCGGCACCTTGTCGACGATCTTCTGTGCGTTCAGCGCCGCGACCACGTCGTAGCTCGGCACAAACGTATCCTTGCCGACCATGCGCAAAAACCGTGGCGCGGATAGCCCGCCCAGTTGATGGCCGTGTTTTTTCAGGTACGTCCACAAACCGACGATATCGGTCACCGGCCAGTCGGCAATCAGCGCACCGAAACTGCCCTTCTCCTTCTCCACATCGAGAATGAACTGTGCATTGCGCGGCACGCTCTTGAGCTTGCCGAGGTGACGGATGATCCGCGCATCCTGCATCAGGCGCTCAAGGTGTTCGGCGCTCATCAGCACGACTTTTTCCGGGTCGAACTTGAAGAACACTTCCTCGAAGGCCGGCCACTTGGCGTCGACCAGGCTGTGTTTGAGGCCGGCACGGAACACGCGCAGAGCCATGGTCGAGAGGTAGCGGTCGTCGCTGATCTTGCGCAGTTGTGCCGGGGTCTTGGGAACGGGCAGATGGGCTTCCAGTTCAGCCGCCGAACCGAAGCGGTTCAGACAGTATTCGTGCAGCCACTTGTAATCGCGCATGCCCTCTCCTGGGAATTGAAAATGAAATTTTACCTGTGAACACAAAACACTGTGGGAGCGAGCTTGCTCGCGAAAGCGGTCGGTCATTCAACACGGATGTCGGCTGACACGACGCCTTCGCGAGCAAGCTCGCTCCCACATGGATCGGGTTTACAGATTGACGACGTTGACGAAGCGCGAAGCCGCGCTCTCGTCGATCTTCAGGCTGGTGAAGTCGAACAGGTTACGGTCGGCCAGTTGCGACGGGATCACGTTCTGCAGACTGCGGAAGATGCTTTCCGTTCGACCGGGGGTCTTGCGCTCCCAGTCCTGAAGCATTTCCTTGACCACCTGACGCTGCAGGTTTTCCTGCGAACCGCAGAGGTTGCACGGGATGATCGGGAACTCCTTCAAATCCGAGTACGCCTGAATGTCTTTCTCGTTGCAGTACGCCAGTGGACGGATCACCACGTTGCGGCCGTCATCGGCGCGCAGCTTCGGCGGCATGGCTTTAAGCGAACCGTTGAAGAACATGTTGAGGAAGAACGTCTCGACGATGTCGTCACGGTGGTGACCGAGGGCCATTTTCGTCGCACCGATCTCATCGGCAAAGGTGTACAGCGTGCCGCGACGCAGGCGTGAGCACAGCGAGCAAGTGGTCTTGCCTTCCGGGATCAGTTCCTTGACCACCGAATAAGTGTCTTTCTCGACGATGTGGTACTCGACGCCCAGCTCTTTCAGATAGGCCGGCAGCACATGCTCGGGGAACCCCGGCTGCTTCTGGTCCATGTTCACCGCGACGATCTCGAACTTGATCGGTGCAACCTTCTGCAGGTGCAGCAGCACGTCGAGCATGGTGTAGCTGTCCTTGCCGCCGGACAGGCAGACCATCACCTTGTCGCCGTCTTCAATCATGTTGAAATCGGCGACAGCCTCGCCGGCCAGGCGGCGCAGGCGCTTTTGCAGTTTGTTCTGGTTGACCGTAAGAGTGCCCATGACGCGAAATCCGTGAGGTGTGACGAAAGGCCGGCATTTTACGCAAAAACCCCGGGGTTGTGGGCACAGGTTGTCGCGGCCAGTCGACAGACCGTTAACAGACCCCAAGGCGATTACCCGCCCTGTTTACAGCGCGATTTGCTCTAAGCCCCTAATACCTGTGCGGTTAAGACCTTTCTATACTGCGACATAAGGTCGCACACAATCTGAAGACCTGTATTTGCTCGGCCACCTTGGCCCGTAGGCGCTCCGTTGGGGGGCGATGGCAATAACAAGAGGAGTGACTGGCATGATCCATCACGTAGTGGGACTTTTTACCCACCCCGATCAGGAATGGAAGGAAATCCGTGGCGACCAAGAGGAAAGTATCAGCCACATGTACCTCACCCACACGCTGATTCTGGCGGCGATCCCCGCCATCTCGGCGTTTATCGGCACCACTCAGGTCGGCTGGGTGATTGGTAACCGCGCACCGGTGATGCTGACCTTCGAAAGCGCACTGTGGATGACGATCATGTCGTACCTGGCCATGCTCGGCGGGGTCGCGGTCATGGGCGCCTTCGTGCACTGGATGGCCCGCACTTATGACGCCAACCCGAGTCTGGCCCGTTGCGTTGCTTTCGCCACCTACACCGCGACACCGTTGTTCGTCGGCGGGCTGGCGGCGCTATATCCGCATATGTGGCTGGGGATGATCGTCGGCACGGCGGCCATCTGCTACACGGTTTATCTGTTGTACGTGGGGCTGCCGACGTTCATGAATATTCCGTCGGACGAAGGCTTCCTGTTTTCCAGTTCGGTGCTGGCGGTGGGTCTGGTGGTGCTGGTGGCCATCATGGCGTTCACCGTGATTGTCTGGGGGCTGGGCGTCGGGCCTGTGTATACGAACTGACTCGACAGGCTGATCACAGGCCGCCGCAAGGCGGCCTTGTCGTTTCAAGGATGACCATTCGGCAGCTCGACGATTCGCAAGTCCACAGCGTTGCGGCATACTCGACGCCTCTGGAGATCCATCAAGCATGCCCGAGCAACTCAATACCCGCGTCGAAGACTGTTACCAACTCGCTGAATCCTTTTTCAAACGTTCTTTCCCACGCCCTGTCGTCAGTCTCAAGCTGCGCGGGCAAAAAGCCGGTGTCGCGCATCTGCACGAGAACCTGCTGCGCTTCAATCCGCAGCTGTACCGGGAAAACGCTGAACACTTCCTCAAGCAGACCGTGGCCCACGAAGTCGCGCACCTGATCGCCCATCAGTTGTTTGGCGAGCGCATTCAGCCCCACGGCGAGGAATGGCAACTGATCATGCGCGGGGTTTACGAACTGCCGCCGGATCGCTGCCATACCTATGCAATCAAGCGCCGCAGCGTGACCCGCTATATCTACAAATGCCCGTGTGCCGACAGTGATTTTCCGTTTTCGGCACAGCGCCATAGCCTGGTGCGGCAGGGGCGGCGGTATTTGTGTCGACGCTGCCGCAATACCTTGGTGTTCAGTGGTGAGATGCGGGTGGAATAGTCAGTGTTGTGTTGCCCTGACTGGCGCCATCGCGAGCAGGCTCACTCCTACATTTGGAATGCGTTCCCCTGTAGGAGTGAGCCTGCTCGCGAAGGGGCTGGTACAGGCACTAGAGAATCACTTTGGAAGCACGCAATTCGGCAATCCGCTCAGCACTAAGCCCCAACTCCGCCAACACCTGATCCGTATGCTCCCCCAACACCGCGCCAACATACCGCGGCGCCGGCAACGCCTCGGAGAACTTCAACGGACACGCTATCTGCGCCTGCGTCGAACCATCCTCACGCGGCACCTGCGTCACCAGTTCCCGCGCCCGCAACTGCGGATGGTTTACCGCCTCCCCCAGACTCAACACCGGCTCGACACACGCATCGATCCCGGCAAACATCTCGCACAACTCAGCAAAGTCATGCTTTTCAAACTCGACCGTCAGCGCGTATTTCAAGGCCCGCTGCTGCTCAGGTTTTGAGGACAAGCCCTGCGCCGCCAACTCCGGCCGCCCCAACGCCGTACACAGTTGCTGCATGAACCCCGGTTCCAGACTGCCCACCGACATCCAGCGGCCATCGCGAGAACGGTAATAATCGTAGAAGCTGCCGCCGTTGAGCATCTGATCTTCCCAGCCCGGCTCTGCGCCACAGGCCAGATACCCGGCCCCGGCCATGGCATTCAGGCTGAACGCGCAATCAGTCATGCTCACATCCAGCTGCGTGCCCTGCCCGCTCTGCTGACGCGCAATCACTGCCGCCAACAAGCCGATCACCCCGTGCAACGAACCACCGGCAACATCCGCCACCTGCATGCCCAGCGGCAACGGGCCGTTGTCAGCACGGCCGGTGTAACTGGAAAGGCCCGCCAGCGCCAGATAGTTGATGTCATGCCCGGCGCGATCCTTGTACGGCCCGGTCTGACCGTAACCGGTAATCGACACGTAGATCAGCCGTGGATTGATCGCCTTCAGCGCTTCATAGCCCAGGCCCAGACGCGCCATCACGCCGGGGCGAAACTGCTCGAGGACGATGTCGTACTCAGCCAGCAACTGCTTGACCACTTCCACGGCTTCAGGCTGTTTCAGATCCAGCGCCAGGCTGCGCTTGTTGCGATTCAGGTAGGCGTGACTGGCCGAAACTCCGCCATCATGCGGCGGCAATACCCGCAGCAGGTCCATGCGCGTCGGCGATTCGATGCGCAGCACTTCAGCGCCCATGTCCGCCAGCAACAGCGAGGCGAACGGCCCCGGCAGCAATGTCGAGAAATCGAGGATCTTCAGTGAAGCCAGCGGTGCGGACATGGGTGAACTCCTTGGGCGATGCACTCAGCCTAGGCAGCGATACCGTGCACGGCAATCACCGGAAATGTCAGCAGGTGTGACCGTTACGCTCAAATCGCAGGCAAGAAAAAACCCGCCAAAGCGGGTTTTTCCAGGCCAGCAGTGCTTACTTCACATTGCTTGGGGTTGGGCCTTCAGCCACACCCAGGTCATCTTCTTCACGCTCGTCGGAGATACCGCGACCGCCCGAGGCCAGCTCGGTTTGCAGTTGATCGGTATCCAGTTCCTTGACCCACTTGGCAACCACGATGGTGGCTACTGCGTTACCGACCAGGTTGGTCAGTGCGCGGGCTTCGGACATGAAGCGGTCGATACCGAGGATCAGCGCCAGACCGGCCACCGGCAGGTGACCAACCGCCGACAGGGTCGCTGCCAGTACGATGAAGCCCGAACCGGTCACGCCAGCCGCGCCTTTGGAGGACAGCAGCAATACCAGCAGCAGAGTGATCTGGTGGGTGATGTCCATGTGGGTGTCGGTCGCCTGAGCGATGAACACGGCCGCCATGGTCAGGTAGATCGAAGTACCGTCGAGGTTGAACGAGTAACCGGTCGGGATCACCAGACCCACTACGGATTTCTTCGCGCCCAGACGCTCCATCTTGATCAGCATGCGTGGCAGTGCCGATTCCGAGGAGGACGTGCCCAGTACGATCAACAGTTCTTCACGGATGTAACGCACCAGTTTAAACACGCTGAAACCGTGAGCACGGCAGATCGCACCCAGCACCAGCACCACGAACAGGATGCAGGTGATGTAGAAGCAGATCATCAACTGGCCCAGTTGCACCAGCGAGCCGACGCCGTAGGCACCGATGGTGAAGGCCATCGCGCCGAAAGCACCCAGCGGCGCCAGTTTCATGATCATGTTGATGATGTTGAACATCACGTGGGCGAAGCGATCGATCATGTCCAGCAGCGGACGACCGTACGAACCCAGGCGATGCAGGGCGTAGCCGAAGATCACCGAGAACATCAGCACTTGCAGGATGTCACCGGTGGCGAACGCGCCGACGATGGTGTTCGGGATTACATTGAGGAGGAAACCGACAATGCTCTGGTCTTTACTGGCCGTCACATAAGTGGCGATTTTCGAGGCGTCGAGGGTGGTGACGTCGATGTGCATGCCGGCGCCCGGTTGCACAACGTTGACCACGATCAGACCAATCAGCAGGGCAATAGTGGAAACGATTTCGAAGTACAGCAGCGCGTAGCCGCCGGTCTTGCCCACGGACTTCATGTTCTGCATGCCGGCGATGCCGCTGACAACGGTACAGAAGATGATCGGGGCGATGACCATTTTGATCAGTTTGATGAACCCGTCACCCAGCGGCTTGAGGGCTACACCGGTCTGAGGGTAGAAGTGACCAAGCAGGATGCCGATGGCGATGGCAACGATCACCTGGAAATACAGGGATTTGTACAGTGGCTGACGAGTCGTCATTGCAGATTTCCTCAAGAGCCTCGCGTGGCAACATCCATCTGTTGACCGCGAAACCTGAATTGCGAACCCTCCTGCACTGGAGGGATTTGTTGTTGGAGCAGCGTTTTCCATGAGGAGCAACGCACGCTTCTGTGGCTTGTGTCGCAAACCTCGTGCCACTTTGGTGCGATTAGCTGCAAGCCTTTTGATATCAGGGTTAACAGGTCCGCGGATGTCACCATCCGGTGACTCAAGTGTGGCGGATTTCCGCCAACTCGCCGCTTCTCGTCCTACAATTTGGCGGAAATCCGCCTTGCCGATGCGTCCAGCCCGCCGCTACCATCCGGCGCCTGAGGAAGGATCTGCCGCTTATGCGCGAACGCACCATCGCCAGTCATTTCGCCCGTGCCGCCCTCGGTGGCGCGCGCCGTGTCGGTTTCGATTACTCGGGCCTGCTGTTGCAACTGGGCATCAGCCCGGAACTGCTCGACGAGCCTCGCGCACGCATTGCTCCGGAACAATTCACCCGGTTGATTCAGGGCCTGTGGCTGGCGCTGGACGACGAATACCTGGGTTTCGGCAACGCGCCGAGCAAGCCCGGCAGTTTCGCCATGATGTGCCACGCCTCGATTCACTGCCGCAATCTGGAGAAAGCCCTGCAACGCGGTTTACTGTTTTATAGCCTATTCCCCGAAGCCCCGCGCCTGAGCCTGACGCGCGAAGACGAATGGGTGCGCCTGAGCCTCGATGATTCGCGGATGTGGGACCCGGATCACTTTCTCACCGAGAGTCTGCTGGTGATCTGGCATCGCCTCGGCAGTTGGCTGATCGGCCAACGGATTCGCCTTGAGCAGGCAACCTTCAGCTATCCGCGCCCCGAACACGGTGCCGAATACGACCTGCTGTTCCCCTGCCCGCTGACCTTCGGCAGCGATCAAAGCAGCCTGCTGTTTCATGGCCGCTACCTGCCCATGCCGCTGTTGCAGGACGAACGCACCCTCAAACACTTCCTCGAACGCTCCCCCGCCGACCTGCTCTCACGCCCGGACGACGGTGACAGCCTGAGCAGTCGCCTGCGCCGCTTGCTCAGTCGCGACACGGCACACTGGCCGGATCTCGAGGCGGTGGCAGCGCACTTGCACATCAGCCCGCAGACCTTGCGTCGGCACTTGCGTGAGGAAGGCAGCAGCTTTCAGGAGTTGAAGGATCAGTTGCGGCGGGATATCGCCATTTATCATTTGGGCCGCGCTGATCTGTCGCTGCAACAGATTGCCGAGCAGTTGGGATTTTCCGAACCGTCGGCGTTTCATCGGGCGTTCAAGAAGTGGACGGGGCTGACGCCGGGGGCTTATCGGGCGCAGGAGCAGTGAGATTCGGATCAAAGCCCTCTATCGATCAAGGGTCTAGCTGGACCTACATCTTCACAACTGGTCCAGCCCTGAACTGGTTTTGCCTAACACGATGTTATGGACACTGACGGCAACAAGCGAAGCGATCTCTGCTTGCTGATCAAATACTCCACCCTATTGTCTTTTTTTCACCACCTGCAATGGCGCAGCATGTTTGGATTCCCATCTGATAACTTCCCCATTTGAATCACTGAGAACGTTGTACCAAACCTTCAGGATGCCACCCTCTATCTCTTTTACATGCTTGCCTTCCACAACAATGACGATGCCATTATCAATCTCGTCTTGATTTGGAAAATGCCATTCCAGCTTAGGTTCATACGTGGTCAGATCTGCACGCCTTCCCTTCCATATGGTTTCGATCGCCATCTCGACTCCAATAGAACTGCTTTGCGGAATTCGGATTTTTACTCCCGGCAAATTCGGATCAAGCGTGCCGTTCACAGCGTCCAGGACGACGGGGGCCTCAAGTACCACAGATGTATCAACTCGACTTGGCCTCGCGCGGGACTCTTCGCGTTTATTCAACATGATTAAACTCCTGACGTGATTGAGGGTTGCCAAGAGATTCAATGCTGGATTGGAGCAAGGCACAACTGTCAGAAATTACAGGTGGGATGATAATTCTGACGGACGGTCGCTTATCCGAATAGCACTGGTCGAACCATTACACCGCCGGAAAATGAATCCTGAACGCTGCCCCACCCATCGGCGAATCACCCAGCGCCAGTTTGGCGTTGTAGCTTTCAATGATGTCCTTGACCACCGCCAAGCCGATGCCCTGCCCCGGATGCTGGGCATCCAGGCGTTCGCCACGCTCGAGAATCCGCGCACGCTGATCCGGCGGTACGCCCGGGCCGTCATCTTCGACGCACAGTTCAATTCCGGCCAGGGTCTCGCGCACGCTGATGCGCACTTCGCCCAGACACAGGCGATAGGCGTTTTCCAGCAGGTTGCCCATCATCTCCAGCAGCGCACCCTGCTCGATCGGCACATAACAATGCTCGGGCAGATCAAACGCCACTCGCACATGTTTATCGCGATAAACCTTGTCCAGCGTGTCGCACAAACTTTTCAACACCGGTTGCAAGCGCACCTGATGTCGCACCAGTCCGCTTTTGCGCAAACTGGCCCGTTGCAGTTGATAGCTGATCTGCTGGCTCATGCGTTCGATCTGGCTTTGCAGTACCCAGGCCTGATCGCGTTCTTCGGGACGTTGAGCCATGTCTTCGCTGACGCCCTGCAATACCGCCAACGGGGTTTTCAGGCTGTGCGCCAAGTCATCAAGGGAATCGCGATAACGACTGCGCTGCTGGCGTTCGCTGTGCAGCAAACGGTTGAGCGAGCCGGTCAGGCGTAGCAATTCGCGCGGGTGTTGTTCGGTGAGGCTTTCACGGGTGCCGCCTTCGATTTCGTCGAGTTCCTGACTGAGCCGGCGCAAGGCTTTGAGGCCCCAGGTCAGGCCGATCCATAGCAGTGCCAGCAGCACCAGCAACGCTGCACCGAAGCCCAGATAGAGATTCTCGCGCAGGCCTTCGAGGGTGGTTTCGTACTCGCGCACCGGTTGCAGGGCAACAATGCTGAACGCCGCGCTTTTGCCACCGAGCAGTTTGACTTCAACGTCATAGACGAAGAATTCCTGACCATTGCTTTCGCGGATCCGCGCGAACTCGTTACCGAGTCCGTCATAACGCGGTTTGTAGTTGATCTGCTCTTCCTGGGTGGCTTTCGAGCGCCACACCAGGTGCCCTTCGCGATCGTAGATGTAGCCGAGCAAACGGAAATCGGTGAGATTGAAGCGCTCGTCCGGCAACTGATTGGGCATCATCAGCCGACCGTTTTCGATGCGCGCGGCAGAGATCAGCGTGGTCACGTCCGAGGCCAGGCGTTGCTCGATCGAGTCTTGCAACGCCAGGCTGAACGCGCCTTGCATCGCCGGCAGTAAGGCGAGCATGAACAACACCGCCAACGTGGTGGCGGCGAGCATCAAGCGAACGCGAAGAGAACGAATCAAGTGCAGCGCTCATTGAACAGGTAGCCGAGGCCGCGCACGGTGTCGATCGGCTTGAACCCGGCCGGGCCCTCGAGTTTGCGACGCAAGCGGCCGACCAGCACTTCGATGACATTCGGATCGCGCTCGTCGTCATCCGGATAGAGCTGCTCCATCAAGCGATCCTTGGGCACCACTTGCTGGTGATGGCGCATGAGGTATTCGAGGATGCGGTATTCGTAGGCGGTGAGCGCCAGCGGTTGTTCGTCGAGGGTCGCCTGTTTGCGATTGAGGTCGAGCAGCAGCGGCCCGGCGACGATGGTCGACTGGGTGAACCCGCTGGAACGACGCAGCAAGGCATTCAGGCGCGCGTCGAGTTCTTCGAACTGGAACGGCTTGACCACGTAATCGTCGGCGCCGGCGGCGAGGCCTTCGACCTTGTCCTGCCAGTTGCCGCGCGCGGTGAGGATCAGGATCGGGAAGGTCTTGCCGCCCGCACGCAGTTGGCGGATCAAGTCGAGACCGCCCATGCCCGGCAGGCCGAGATCGATCACCGCCAGGTCAAAGTTGAACTGTCCGGTCTGGTACAACGCCTCCTCGGCATTGGCCACGGATTCGACCACGTGGCCACTTTCCGTCAGGCGGGTTTGCAGGTGATGGCGCAACAGCGCTTCATCTTCGACGACCAACAGTTTCATGACTTCTCCTAATCACTTGAAATCTCCACAACCACTGTGGGAGCGAGCTTGCTCGCGAAGGCGGTTATTCAGTCAACGATGATGTTGAATGAAACATCGCTTTCGCGAGCAAGCTCGCTCCCACAGGGTTCCAAGGCGATTCACTCCTTAGAAATTGTAGTTGGCCGACAGGTAAGTCTGCGCGCTGCTGGTCAAATCCAGCGAGCCTTGCTTGCTGCCACCGCGCTCGCTCATCTCGGTGCTGGCGTTGCTGCGCAGGTAACGGTAACCGAGTTCGACCGAGGTGTTTTGCGATACTTGTTGCAACACACCGAGCTGACCGCCGACGGCATAACCGATATCACTGTCGCGGCTAAAGCCTGGCGATTCCTGAGTCAGCTTGGTCAGACCGGCCGTTGCACCGCCGAACAACTTGGTGCTGCCACCCACCGGGTAGAACAGATCGTAGCTGCCCAACAGGTTTTCCTGACGCAGTTTAATGCCATTGTGCGAGCCCGACACGTTGTCGTAGGTGGCGTAGTAACGACCCTGGCTGTTTTGCTGACCGAGGCGTACGCCGTAGGTGTTGTTGCCGTCGATCGCGCCGGTAGCGTTCGGGTGGTCGAGGTTGTTGTTCAGTGCGTGGGACTTGTCGATCTTGTCACTGGTCTGGCCGAAGGTCAGGCCGGCGAAGTTCGAAGTGGTGTCGGCCTGGGCCGCAATACTGGCGCTCATTACGCTCAATGCCAGCAACAGTTTGTTAAAACGAGTCATGGGTATTTCCTCTTTCACAGTGCTGTTTGGGTATGGCGCAAGGTTACTGACCTCCCCCTGTACCGCCCCTGAACCGTCTCTGAACCTGACCTGAACCAAATGAACTAGGCTGTTTTGACCTTTTATTGTCAGGAGACCCGACCATGCGCCTGTTCCTTGCCCTAACGCTGTTGGCTGTCAGCAGCTTTACTCAGGCTGCGATCAAGACTGAAGAAATCCCCTACCAGAGCGCCGACGGCACCAAGCTGATTGGCTACTACGCCTACGATGACGCCATCAAAGGCAAGCGTCCGGGGGTCGTCGTTGTGCACGAATGGTGGGGGCTGAACGATTACGCCAAGCGCCGCGCGCGGGATTTGGCCGAGCTCGGCTACAGCGCTCTGGCGATCGACATGTACGGTGAAGGCAAGAACACCGAGCACCCGAAAGACGCAATGGCGTTCATGCAGGCGGCGACCAAGGACGCTGATGCCGCCAGCAAGCGTTTTGCGGCGGGGCTGGATCTATTGAAGAAACAACCGCAGACCGATGTGAACAAGCTCGCGGCCATTGGTTACTGTTTCGGCGGTGGCGTGGTATTGAACGCGGCGCGTCAAGGCGTGCCGCTGGCGGGTGTGGTGAGTTTCCACGGTGCGCTGGCGACGAAAACGCCGGCAACGCCTGGCAGTGTGAAAGCGAAGATTCTGGTCGAGCACGGTGCGCTGGACAGCATGGTCACCCCGGACAACGTCACTGCCTTCAAGTCTGAAATGGACAAGGCTGGGGCTGACTATAAATTTGTCAGCCTGGATGGCGCCAAGCACGGTTTTACCAATCCGGATGCTGATCGCCTGAGCCATGGCGAGCATGGTGGGCCGGACATCGGCTACAACAAGGCAGCGGATGAAAAATCCTGGGCGGACATGAAAGCGTTCTTGCAGAAAATCTTTGGCTGATCAGCACAATCGCGGCGCGGCCTTCGCGAGCAAGCTCGCTCCCACAGGGATCTACTGGGCGACAGAGATCCAGTGTGGGAGCGAGCCTGCTCGCGAAAGCTTCACCGCCAATCTCGACCTTGTCTCGACTAACCGGCAAAATGCCCGCCATGAATCTCACCCCCGCCCTCCCCGCCTGCTGCACCGCGCTCGACAGCCACTGGCCGTTGCCGACGGTATTGCCTGACACCGTGCTGCTCAGCACCCATTTCGACCCAGCACAATTACTCGGCGATGATTTCCAGCGCAGCGCCGTGGCTGCACCGCCGAGCATTCAACGCTCGGTGGCCAAGCGTCAGGCAGAATTTCTCGCCGGGCGGGTTTGCGCCCGCGCGGCGTTGCAGCAACTGGAAGGCAGCAGCGTTGTGCCAGCGATCGGTGAAGACCGTGCGCCGATCTGGCCGGCACATATCTGCGGTTCGATCACCCACAGCACCGGTCGTGCCGCGGCAATAGTCGCCAACAAGCAGCACTGGCGCGGTTTGGGCATGGACCTGGAAAATCTGCTGAGTAGCGAACGTGCCGAGCGGCTAGCCGGAGAAATTCTCACGCCAGCAGAGATGCAACGCATGGCGGCCGGGTCGCGGGAGCAACTGGCGCTATGCGTGACGCTGACGTTTTCGGTGAAAGAAAGCTTGTTCAAGGCGCTGTATCCGATTGTGCAGCAGCGCTTTTATTTCGAGCACGCTGAAGTGCTGGAGTGGACTGAGGCCGGTGAAGTCCGGTTGCGGTTGTTGACGGACTTGTCTGCTGAATGGCGCAACGGCACTGAACTGGACGCGCAGTTCGGGGTGCAGGATGGGCAGTTGTTGAGTCTGGTCAGCATTCAGGCCTGAAGATTTGTGTGGTGGGCACTGGCCCTATCGCGAGCAGGCTCACTCCTACAGGGGAACGCATTTCAACTGTAGGAGTGAGCCTGCTCGCGATGAGGCCAGACCCGACACCACACATCTCAACGGCGTTCCTGATTCCTCGGCCAACTCAGGCTGAAACAAGCCCCCCCCAGACTCTTGCTCTTGCCAATGATCGCCCGGCCGTCATGCCAATGGATGATCCGCCGCACAATCGATAACCCCAAACCATGCCCGCCCGAGGCCCGTGTGCGGCTGTCATCCAGGCGCAGAAATGGCGTGAAAATCCGCTCCCACGCCACTTCCGGTACACCCGGCCCGTCATCCTCCACGTCGACGCGGCAGCGTAATTGCCCGACCTGATAACTCACCGTCACGCTCGAACGCGCATGACGCATGGCGTTGCTCACCAGATTCTGCAGCGCCCGATGCAGATAACGCGGCTCGGCTTCCACCCACGCATCATCGTTATCCGCCGCAGACAGGCACAAACCACGCTGCACGGTGACCTCGGCGCGCAACGGCGCCAGCTCTTCAATCACCTGATTGACCAAGGCATCCAGATCAATGCGCTGGAAGGTCAGCGCCGGCGAACCTTGCTCCAGTCGCGCATAGGTGAGCATTTCATCGACCAGCTTATCGAGGTCTTCGATGTCGTGATCCATGCCCTCGCGGTATTTCTCCAGCGCTTGCGGGGTAGTCGCCGAACCGATCATCTCCAGGCCGAAACGCAAACGCGCCACCGGTGTTCGCAGTTCATGGGACACCGCGCGCACCAGCTCACGCTGAATCGCCAGTAACTGCTGCAAGTGCTCGGCCATACCATTGAACGCTGACGCCAGGCGCCCGACCGAGTCCGCGCCGCGCGCCGGCACACGGGTTTCCAGGCTGCCCTTGGCAATCCGCGTGGCCGCCGCTTCGAGGCCGCGTAAACGCCGTTCGAGCTGGCGCACCAGCAGATAAACGATGAGGCCGATCAGGCTCAGACCGAGCGCCGCAATCAGCACCAGCCATTCCGGCGGGTACGGGTTCATCTGATACAGCGGGCCGATCTCCAGCACCCATGGCGTACCGACCATACCGGCAAATACGCGGATCGAATCGCCGCCCTTGCCCAGCGCCATCACCGTATCGCCTTCGGCCACGCGGCGGCTCTGGTCTTCGTCCATGTCGGCGTCACTCACCGTGACCAGGCGCAGATCGAAACCGAAGCCCTTCTCTTGCTTGATCTGTGCGAGACGCTTGGGCTGCTCGCCGACCGGCACGCGCACCAGTTCATCGGCCAACAGGTAAATGGTCGCGCGGGCCAATTGCTCGCTGATCTGCTGCACTTCACCGGTGAGGACGAGTTGTTCCTTGTCGCTGACCATCCGGTACACCCTGGCCGCGTGCGGCCCGGTCTGCTCGACCAGGGCCTGCCCCCGCTGCACGCGAGTGCGCTGGGACAGATCGAGATCGGTCTCGGCAAACTTCTTCAGCGCCAGCGGAATCCCCAGCAACCGCTCCCACACCAGCAACGCCCGATGGCGCTCGGTTTCGTTCATCGGTTGCAGGTTGTCGGCCATCAGCGAAAACGTGCCGTGGGCCAGCCGCTCGCGATACTGCTCGCTGCGTACGGTGTTGAGCAGATTCAGCGCCAGCACCCCGAGCACCGCCACCAAAATGATCGCTGCGCACATGCCGCCGTAGATGCGCAGGAAGATCGAGTTCACAGCGGCAGGTCTACGCAGGCTTCCGGGACGAACAGGTAGCCTTTGCTGCGAATGGTCTTGATCAGCCGTGGGTGGTCGGGGTCATCGCCGATTTTCGGTCGGATCCGCGAGATGCGCACATCGATCGAGCGGTCCTGGCCGTCATAGCCGATGCCACGCAGTGCGGTGAAGATTTCTTCGCGCGACAGAATGCGCCCGGCGTTGGACACCAACAGCCAGAGCAGATCGAATTCGGCGCTGGTCAGCTCGATGCCGTTGTCACTCAGCCACGCCTCGCGCAAGGCGTCGTCGACCACCAACGGACCAAATTGCAGACGACGGGATTTCTCTGCGACCGGTTCAGGTGTGTCGCTACGGCGCAGCAACGCCTGGACGCGTGCCAGCAACAGACGCGGGCGCACCGGTTTGCACACGTAATCGTCGGCACCGAGGTCGAGGCCCTGGATCTGGTCGGCATCGTCAGTGCGTGCGGTGAGCATCAGAATCGGCCCGTCGTACTGATTGCGCACCTTGCGACAGATGCTGAGGCCATCTTCGCCGGGCAGCATCAGGTCGAGGATCACCAGATCCGGTTGCTCTTTGATGATCCGCGCCGCCGCCAGCGCACCGTTGCCTTCGATGTCCACGCGCAGTCCATTGGCTTGCAGGTAGTCGCGCGTCAGCTCGGCCAGTCGCTGGTCATCCTCGACGATCAATACCTGAAAGGCTTGTTGCTCCACCGGTGACCTCTGCTTTCTATTGTTATTGATAAAGGAAGACGATTGCCCGGATACACACGATCCCCTGTAGGGGCTGTCGAGTGAAACGAGGCTGCGATCTCTTGATCTTGCTTTTCAAGATCAGGATCAAAAGATCGCAGCCTTCGGCAGCTCCTACAGGGGTACGCGATATATAGCGTGATCCTCCGTCCTTTTGTCATGTTTCTGGAGGATAACAATGCCTGCACACGGGCCGATTGTATAAACGGCGTACAGCCAGAACACAAGTCGGTAAATGCGTTCGGACAAGGCAGTTTTTTGTGATAGGGTTCGCGCCCTTAAAAATCCGCTGAAGCGTTTTTCCCGGTGAAAAAACAGTGACAGACGGTCTAGCTCAGCAGGTTCGCGGCCTACACGCATTTTCGACGTTTCTTACACAATTTACGCACAGGTTTATCCACAGCTAGTACGTTGCAAGCCCCCTTGAAACGCATTATCTTGTAGCACGGCGCGAGGAGAGACCCTACATATGGGGTTTTTCGCTCAAACGGCCAACCACATTTAGGGCCTGAAACTCAAGTGCTTTATTGCCAGTTTCCGGTTGAAACAAGCAAGTTTTTCAAAGCCCAAACCGCACTTGCGGATGGCACCGTTTTTCAGGTCGGAAACGACCGGAACGGTACGGGTGTTGCAGTCATTACTGTCACCCTGGAAGGAATTTGGCTCGAGCCTCGGCTCGGTGCCAGAGACTTCGGCAAGGATGCGGCGTTACAAGCCTTTTTCCTACTGTTCCGAAGTTGTTACGCCGACGCTTGTCGGTTGCAGTGCTTCGGTACAGAACGGTGAGCACCATGACGGTGCCAAACAAACATAGAGAATGTGGAGACCACCCCCCATGCAAACCGACACAACTCGCGAGAACCCGCAGGGCACCTTGCCGCAGGCCGCCGATTCGAATTCGGATCTGGCAGCTACCGCGCCTGGTCAACTGCGCGTGATCAAGCGCAATGGCACTGTCGTTCCTTACACCGATGACAAGATCACCGTCGCTATCACCAAAGCGTTCCTCGCAGTTGAAGGCGGCACCGCTGCCGCTTCGTCGCGAATCCATGACACCGTTGCCCGTCTGACCGAACAGGTCACCGCAACCTTCAAGCGTCGCATGCCGTCGGGTGGCACCATCCACATCGAAGAAATCCAGGACCAGGTCGAACTGGCCCTGATGCGTGCCGGTGAGCAGAAAGTTGCGCGCGACTACGTGATCTACCGTGACGGTCGTTCGAAAGAACGCGCTGCCCATGCGCCGGCCGAAGAAGCGGTCAACGCGCACCCGTCGATCCGCATCACCCGTGCCGACGGTAGCCTGGCGCCGCTGGACATGGGGCGTCTGAACACCATCGTCACCGAGGCCTGCGAAGGTCTGGAAGAAGTCGATGGCGACCTGATCCAGCGCGAAACCCTGAAAAACCTCTACGACGGCGTGGCCCTGACCGACGTCAACACCGCACTGGTGATGACCGCCCGCACCCTGGTCGAGCGTGAGCCGAACTACTCGTTCGTCACTGCCCGCCTGCTGATGGACACCCTGCGTGCCGAAGGCCTGGGTTTCCTCGGTGTGGCCGAAAGCGCCACTCACCACGAAATGGCCGACCTGTACGCCAAGGCACTGCCGGCTTACATCGCCAAAGGTATCGAGTTCGAACTGCTGAACCCTGTGCTGGCCTCCTTCGACCTGGAAAAACTGGGCAAGGCGATCAATCACGAGCGTGATCAGCAATTCACCTACCTGGGCCTGCAAACCCTGTACGACCGTTACTTCATCCACAAGGATGGCGTGCGTTTCGAACTGCCGCAGGTCTTCTTC
>Ga0213823_1000602_pt1 | contig 27898 bp, 33 predicted proteins | sample MC6MC0907MG_FD_179887 | JGI IMG/M metagenome (GOLD analysis project Ga0213823, IMG submission 179887) | Enriched soil aggregate microbial communities from Iowa State University, Ames, United States - MC6-MC0907-MG | ecosystem: Environmental > Terrestrial > Soil > Unclassified | place: USA: Iowa...
GTCTTGGCTTTCCGCCTGGCGAACGCCAGACACCGGATTGACAAGAAAGTATCGCCCCTGATGAATCGCGGCCTACAAGCCCATTAGAGGGACATGACACCCCTGCCGCAGCGGTCCCGTTAATCTGGACAAATTCGTTTGCCGTCATGCGTCCATTTGAGAGAATAGTACCGGCTTGCACCTGCCCACCTGTATAAATCGACTTGTTGTTATAAGCGCGAATCCATGTGCTGTCGGTCATATTGAAACCGCCGCCCCATTTTTCGTTGTACCAGCCTGTATCTCCCGTTGTACGGAACCAACCTCCTGTGTACGTTTCACCGGCTGTGCGGGTTGTTTGCGCATTGGCATTTGTTGCGGTCACGTTCGTTGAATTAACGTTTGTCGCAGTTACCGTCGTTGCATTCGCATTTGTTGCGTTCAGGGTCGTCGTCGTCGTCGTAGCTGCATTGGTGATGTTATTTCCGCCCATACTTAGCGCGGTACTCATTGTATTCAGCTCAGGATGGCCGGGAACGGCTTTCCTGTAGAGATAGTCACTTACGTTGATCCCATCATCGTAGAAACCAGCAATAACCACATGACCTTCACCGGGGTTATATCCTCCAAAGGAAGAAAGGTTCATTGTCCACCCCCCTAATGTCCCCTGTGCAACACCGTTATCAATAATTCCACCGTCTGCCCCGATGCCTATAGCAATCTTGCGAGCGAGGCTTTTTGACAGTGTTACGCCTCCGTTCAGAAAGGTCATGGAGTTCAGTTTGTTGGCCGCAGGTTCAAATACTCGCGTCTGGTAAGTCGCTGAGAAACCATTTTGTGATGAAAAACCTGAAGGTAAATACCCGCCACTAATGAGTTGTGGCACTCCAAAGATGAACGGGGTTGTTGCTGTAGCTGTGGCTGCTATCGTAGCGTGATTGTCTTTTATGTATGTATTGACGGCTTGTTGCACTCGTTTCGCATGAGTTGCCGCAGCTGTGGCGCGGGTTTGGTCGATGATCCAATTAGTCATTGGAATGATAATTAAGGCCAGAACTACCAGAAAGATGCTAATAGCCGTTATTGCATCCGTTATTTGCGCGACGCCTTTTTTCATAAAGCAGCTCCTTATAATTGGTAGTTGATGCTCTTAAATTCATCGACCAGAGATTTATAATTCCCCTGGGTTATTTTTGATTTTATCGTGTGATGCTGAGAACAGTTCACCAGGTTATAACCGGTAATATCAACATTGCGAGCAGAAATATGTTTATCCCGAAATACGGTTGTCATTTTTTGATGGGCAACGATGTATAAGGTATTTGCTACATTTTGCTTAGCATTGGGATTTATTTCTTCGCAAAACATAACGTAACGTTCAATAGCTTCAAAAATTGATGAGGCGTGAATTGTGGACACGACAAACATCGTAAGTGAAGCTCTTAGAACTTCATGCGCTGTCTGACTATCTCTTATCTCACCTAACAGCAAACACGATGCACCGGTCCTCCATGCTTTTTTGGTTGCCGACGAATAGGTTTCTCCCTGTCCAACCTCCAGTTGCATACACCGGCCTTGCCCATGTCGTCCGTGGAGCAATGTTTCTATTGGGTCTTCAATTGATACCCCCAAGCTACCGGTTGTTTCGATTCGATGGCGTAGTACTGAAGCTGCGGTGGTTGTTTTACCACATCCCATTTCACCGGCGATAAGGCATAGACCGGTAGCACTCCGCAGTTCGACTGAACGCCGTAAATCCGTGGTGAGGGGGATTTCATCAAATACAATAATACTTTCTGGCGTTTGACGAATTACAAAACTTACACCATCGAAAACATTACATATTATTGTAATTCGATATATACGCTCATCATGAAGAACCGAAAACTCTGTTCTGTGCGTCGCCTTATGCAGATCATCACATTTACTTTTTAAAAGTTCGGCATCTTCTTTATAACTTATTGGCAATTCAGAAAGGAAGGAGTCTGCTCCCTTAAGCCCTTTAACCTCAGAATAATCTTTTCCGAGATATAAATCGATAAAGCTCAAATCTCTTAACTTTTCCATCTTCCGACCCGATAAATGCCCCGTAAGGGGCATGATATTTATGAGTTACATTAAGATTTAGTAGTAAACGCCACTGTATTACTGTCAGTTGTACACGCTGAAGTAGCCATAACAGCTGTAACTTCACCAGTGAACGATTGAGAATTAATTTTGGTAGAGGCCATTTCCGAAGTACCCAACTTTTGCGCAAGGTTAATACAGTCTTTATTGGACAACATTGTATCAGTTACAACAAACCCTACACCTGCCCCCTTAACTGTAATGGTACCGCCGGAACGGTTGTTAATCGTGCTACCTGAATATGCGACACTGCTTGGTAAAGCTCCAGCATTAATGAGTGCCTGGTTATAATCTGAAGTACCGTAGCCGCTACTTGCACGCATATTTTTGGTTTCATTAATGAGGTTGCTTATGATTGTCACCTCATTAGTTGCATAGAATTTTGAATACCCCAAATATGCTAACGCCATTACAGCTGCAATCATTACCAACATGATACCGATTGATGTTACAGAGTCAGTGATGTTTGCAATACCACGTTTAATGTTTAAAGTTTTCATTGTTTTTCCTTAGTGAAAGAATGCTTGTTGAATCAAGTCTGACATAATTAAAATTAACAACCCGATTGACGCTGCGCAGCCGAAATACCCTAATATCCTCAGTGCTTCTCCTGTTTTTTCCACTGACGTAACTGTTTTATCTAACCACTTCCCGGCGAACCGTTTTAAAGACCCCTCCGCATTTGATGTTTCGAATAAACTTTTCATCTTGATGATTGCCGCTTCACCTGGAAACTCATATCCAATTTCTTCCAAAGCAGCACCTAAATTTTCGACGCCCGATTCAATTGCACCATGAAGCGCCTCAAGTCGCTCAAGCATCCAGGGAGATTCACAGGAAGTAACCATATTATTTATGGCTGTTTCCATAGGGATACCTGCAGATAGCATAGCGTTCACATTTAAGATAAACGTAGCTCCGTTAAGGCGTTTATAAATTGAATATGGTGGTAGTTTATCAAAGTGGAATCGTATGTTTCCGGTCCATTTCGACAGTGATTTATAGGCAGCAAAACTAATTGCCACTATAACCAAAAGAATTAAATACCAGTATTCGGTGACTAACACATAGAAATACCATACGCACAACTGTAGTGTATTCCATTTTTCCAATGGGACATTTTGCTTGAGAGTAGGAACGAGCAATATGCAAAACATTGCAACCACACCGAAAGACAAGGAAAACATATATGTCACTATCATTAATGACGATTTGATAGATCGTGATATTTTCTCGGTCCCTTCAGCTATAAACATAGCATTAAGAAATCCGTCAGCAACTTTCCCCGCCATATCGCACGATTCAATAATACTAAGCTCCTGATCTGGAATCCATTCTCTTAATGAATCAGCTAATGAAAAGCCTGCTTTTAGATTATCACTGCACTCTTTAAGTATTTGTCCAATTGGATTGCCCGGATTAGCACCTCTGCGAGTATAATTATCTATTAATTTAGCAAACGTGTCCTGTGCGCTTAGACCGTCAAGTAGATACTGTCGGAAATCATCATATAGCTCCATTCGGTCTGATGCACTGAACGTTTTTTTATAAATATAACGTTCAAAGTTATTCATTAAACTTTTCGTCCCGGTCAAGATTACATATTTTCTTATGCGCCATCACAGGATCAACCTGTCCTTTATTAATCAGATTGGTGATGTTCTCGCATAATGTTTCGCCTCCTGCATTACGCCAGTACTTCCACGCAGCAAATTTTCCTTTCTGCTCATAAAGTGACATGAACGTATAATCCGTTTCTATAACTTCAAATACGCCTGTACGCCCTTTTATTCCGGTGTGCTCACAATGCTCACATCCAGACTCATTAATCAGATACGCGCTTTGTGGAGTTGTGTGCTTCTCGATCAGCTCCTGCAGCTCTTGCTCAATCCCGGCTTTGTTCCCTTCATAAGACCGTTTGCATTCTGGACACAGCAGCGGCGTAAGGCGCAGACCTATCAAACAGGTAATCAACGTTGCGTCGGTCAACAAATCCTGATCAACACCGAAGCGTCGTAATCGCTGGATAATATCAATCGGATGGCTGGTATGAATGGTTGTAATCACATTATGGCCGGTCTGAGCCGCTTCAATTACTCCCGTAGCAGATGTACTGTCCCTTACTTCACCGATGTAAATAAAATCAGGATCAAGACGCATCAGGTTTGAGATAGCTTTGCCCCACGCTTTCCCCATCAGCTCGCGGTCACTACGGTCTGCCAGGATAAGCGGCGTTTGCACAGCTCCACGGATTGGGGATTCTATCGGGTCTTCAACCGTAACAAGATTTATCCCGGAATCATCGCGTGTGACGCTTTCGGCCATGCACTGTGAAAGTGTGGATTTACCATGTCCGGTAGGCCCACTGGAAAAGATTGCGCCTGAAGGTTTTGAGAGTGTTCTCCGGATTGCCGAGGCTTGTTTCATGGTCAGTCCCAGATGCTCAAGCTCCAGTTGCTGCTTACGTTTGGTGATCAAACGCACAACGGCCAGTAATGTACCTGAATTACCTGGGCGGCTGGCAAAGCGTCCAGTACTGAGGCCAAATTCAGAGACATACTCTTCTTTGAGTCGCGCATCACTGGCCTCAGTTGTACTGAGTGTGCTTGTGCTTTGTTCAGTACACATCGAGTTGAATAACGCATTGACCAGTTGCCGCCCATTCTCAGCAGAATCACTAAACTTTTCAATTTTCCGCTTAATACCGTCAATTCGGAATGCGACCTGAAAATATGATTGGTCAATTCGGAAATGAATATCTGAAGCACGTAATTCAACGGCTCGCTTGATGATTTCAATCACCCGATTCTGCGCTGCACTCTGAGAGTCCGATGGAGTGGAGGCGGAAACATCGAAAGCATTCGATACTTCCGCCAGCCCTTCCCGACTTACCCATGTAACGATTGGCCTGATTTCCTTTCTTGTTAGTTGCGTTTTAAAGTCAAAATACAATGGGTCTTTATCAAGCTTATCCATGACAATAAGTTGATACTCGTCACCTTCATTATCCTTCAGGAGACGGACGTTTTCGGATATTTCAGCAGGTATTTTAACTCCTGGAAGATACTGCGATATATTGATAAGACTGTGAGTACGTTCAGAGTAGATCATAGGTAACTCCTAATTAATAATCTGCGTCCGTTGTGTGGCAATGTTTTTCACTTTTACACCACCTAGGCCGATACTAATTACCTGCCAGCGTCCACCGGGCAACAACTGTCCCGCTGTTACCGTGGCTGTATTACCGTCCGACATGCTGATTACCGCGTTCCGGCCATTAACCTTCACTAACTGCGGAAGTGCATCAGCTACGGGCGCAGTAATTACCTGACCGGCACCGTTCACTACCTGGTTAGAAGTTGTTGTTCCGCTGTAGTCCCGGCTTTCAGCTTCAGCCTTTGCCTTGTTAAGAGCAGCTTTAGCTTCATAAAGTACCCGCTGCTTCTGGAGGTTATCTAAATCCCACACCGTACCGTTTTCAGCACAAGCACCAAAAGACAATAGCGCCAAAGCTATAATGATTTTCTTATGGCTTAATAATACGTTTTCCATAAACAGACCCCGTGATTTTATAATTAACAGAACCCTGGTCCTGCCCAATTTCATAGATAATGCTGTTGAGCCTCATTCCGGTGAACTCTCCGTCTTTAAATACAAGCTGAGGTGGTACGGTAGTTTGAACATCGAAGGTATATTCCTGCCAATCTTGCAAGGGTAAGTCTTCACCTTCTTCACTTTTTTTCACATCTTTAATTGATACTTCAGCTAAGGAGGCAGGTATATTTACCGCCTGAAATAACGAAACAATGGTTAGTAGCTGTTGCCCCATATCCTGAAATGGATCATCACCATTGGGTGGTAGGCTATGATCTAAATGAAAAGCCGACACTGATGTTTGAGTAATATTAAAAGCTGGTTCAGTACCAAAAATATCTCTGATAGCTTCAACAAATTCCTCTGCAGTTACAGACGAATTATCAGGTCGATTGTAGTTAACATCAAAACCACTCTGACTACATTTAATCGTCGCCGGTGCCCAGCCTTTTATTGAAAGGTCGAACTTTTTTAATCCATCCTCACATGCTTTTAAAAATACAGGGATTGAGGACGTTGTTACCCAGGGATGTTTAAATTTATCTAGTGCAGCCTGATATCTGGCTTTCTTGTTTATTTCCTCTTGCTGTTTCATCATCGCCTGAGCTGCAGCTCTTTTTAGCCTCTCCTGCTCATCAAGATGATTAAGAATAAAAAGTACAGCCACGCCCGACATCAGCAGCGCAGCTGTAAAACCGATTAACTGGTTCTTTGTCATGCCCCAGCGAAGGGGCTTAAGACGAAAATCTTTTTTGAGATTGCTGGATTTAAGTAACTCATTAATATCCAGTGAATCTGTTACCCACGTAAATTTATCTTGGTCGCCATAAACCGGAATTTCTGTATTTTGCTGATTCCCTCGTAAGTCCTGCTTTAAATCAAGGACTACCTGCCTAATCTCAGGTTCAGAGTAAATCGCATCAGAAACAGGGTGAATCGCCCCTTTTTCCGTGCGGCCAACAAGCGTGTATTCTTCTTCGCCTTTCGCGTTAACCGTACCGACCGGGATAACTGCAATGCAACTCCCCTCAAGGAGTGATGCCAAGGAAACAATCAGCGAGTAAGCGCCGCGCAGCTTCTGCCGCGTTTTAGGGGCAAACCCTGCCTGGATAGCTTCCGCTTTTCGAATAGCCACCACATCAAGATTTCGCGTCTTACCAATTTTGCGAACTTCCTGCATCACCTTGCGGTGGGCTTTGATGGTTTCCCATTCAAGGCCCACAACAAAACGATGTTTATTGATGGTTAATACGCGTATGGCGGTTTCGTTTACCAGGCTTTCCGTTTTGGATCGCTTGTTTTTCGATTTAGCGTACATATGGTGTCACCGTAATAACGAAGCTTTGTTTCGTTTTAGCCCCGGAGAGCGAGCCACCGAAAAGAATATTGCTTGGTGAGCCAACTCCCTGACGATCTGAGTTATCCGTGTTCTGCTCAAAACCAGACATGATTAGCGTCTGTCCAGGCTTGAGCCAGACACGCTGCTGTAATGAGCGGGTATCGATATCCGGAGCTTCAATTTTCTGCGTGTCGGATGTGATCGTGCGAATCTGCTTGAGGCTGGAGATATCCATGAACATGTTCAGCATCAATCGATCGGAGTCTTTCAGGATTTTAGGGAGAATGGTTATATTCGTCCCTGTGGTCACGCTGCCCGGTGTCAGTGATTGTGATGGCACCGTTGCGTCACCAGTAGCGTAAGCCGTTGTCGTAACATCTTTAAGATAGGTCGTTTGCTGACCTACCAGCACCGGCGCTGCGGCCATGTTGGTAGTCATGATCGTACTGGTTTTAACGTCTGAAACCTGCGCTTGTTTAGATAATGCATCGAGAAGGAACGACGAACCGGCGAACTGCGCTGCTGCGCCGGTTGCCGTATCAAGAACATTAAAGCCACCTGAAATTGCATCACTGGAAACGCCGCTGTTTGTATTTGCCAGGGTGATTCCGTATTTGCCGCTTAAAGACTTCCACACGATATTCCAGTCGATTCCAACCATATCGCTTACATCAGTATTAACCGTATAAGTCACGACTTTGAGGATCACCTGACGGCTGAGGGTACTGTTTTCATCATCGAGGTACTCACCCACGCGGCTGACAACATCAGGTACGTCTGTAATCATTAACGTGCCTGTAGTCGCGTTAAGACTGAGACGACCCACACCCGGCGTTAACATGCTCTGCACAGTATCCTTTAGATCTTTATAGAGGTTGTTGCCCATAGACACTGTTGAAGACATTGTAGATCCGCCAGAACCGGAAACCCCTGAGCTGGACGAACCACCACCGTTACCGCTATCCGTGCCTGTAGCGTTGGAAAGTCCACTTGTTACTGTTCCGGTAAGATCATATTTCGCATCGGCTGGCTGAATATCGAAACGTTTAGTTTCGAGATAATAAATGCTCGCTTCACCGTCGTTATATTTCCATGAAACACCAAACCGGCCAGTAACCAGATCCATCACACCACCAAAATTACCCTGGTAGCTAACATCAGTAATATAACGAGCGCTCCCAATTGAAGGGGTATTGCTATTGCTATTAGCTTCAGCGCCGAACATCGCGAGAGGCTTCATTTCACCACTATTAATAACTGGTGATGGTACAGATGAGAGTTGCTGAGTTTTTGAACCAGTATCACCGCCGCTTCCCAAGTAAGCTGCTGCATCAGGTGTGACACGTACTCTAATATGGCACTGGTCTGTCATATCTTGTGCGAACTGGAAAACATCTTGTGGCTTCGCCGTCTTATAAGTTACCTGACAGTTAACTACCTCACGCGGGGCTGCGTATTTTGGTTTTGGTAATGGCGATGTGTTGACGTACTGACTATTTTGAAACTGAACAACTGGATAATTATCCCCCATCTGTTGAATTAATGAGGTTGCTTTAATCCCGGTATCTTCTGCATTTTTTTTCACTTCATTCATACGTTGCATAGCGCAACCAGAAAGCAGGAATAAAGATGCGGTTCCTAATGTAATAAGACGATTTGACATATTATACCTGTATTTTCGAAGAGTTTGACTAGGCCTTAACGCTCGCCTTTATTTCCTGTCACTGATTACAATGAGGCATTGATTACGATATCCATTTACATATAAAGGCGCTTCAGCTCTAAGATACAAATTGAATAACTGGCTCGTTGCTTGCTCAAAATTGGTAGCGGTAAATGAAAGCGGGTAATCAATAGAATAATCCGTATCAGTCTCCCAACGGACAGTCCATTTTTTCATTTCACCTGGGCAGGTTTCTTTTGCCACCCATGCCAAATAACCAGCTTTAAGAGAAATCCCTTTATCCAGGGTCCATTTCTTCAATTCCGGTGCTGGCTTAATTACGGGTATCACTTTAATCGGAACTGCTGCCTTGGCTGAACTACTGGCTTTCGCTTCCGGTGCCGGTTTCGATCCTTCAGTAACTACCGGTATTAGCGGTGTCTGCAGCATTTTGGCGGGCTTAGTGCCAGGTACTACGCTGCTTGCTGGCACTGGCTTAGCTGGCGCAACTACAGGTGGTACGATTGCTTTCTGCGCATACTGCACAAGAACTTCCCCACGCGCGGAGTTAATCTCAGCTTTTAGCCCATTTGCGGCAAGCATTTTGCGTAACACAATCGGCCACTGGTCATTACCGGTCCATGAGACAGTTGCGCGGAAGCTTTGCGCTACATCAGGAGAAAGCCGAACACTCATCGAGTCAGGGACGATGGTTCTTACTGCTTTATAAAGAGGAACCTTTTTACCGTCCGATTTCACCAGCGCAATTAGCGAGCTGCCACCCTGTGGTGTTTGAGTTAGCAAAGAGTTCAGGGAGTTACTACTCGCAGCAGCTGGGTTGCCGGATGTTTTTAATACCACCCCCTCATAAGGGTTTCTTACTGATGGGTTTGTTTTTGTTGTTTGCTGTGGAGTATCAAAACTGATCCAGTCTCCATCAGGTTCAGTTAATTGTGGGGGTGAACTACAGGCTGTTATTGCGTTAACTACTAGGCCGACAAGGAATACTTTATTTTTTTTCATCTCAGAGCCTTTTATTTTGTTCCTCATGAATCACAGCTGAAAACTCATCATTAAAATCAGCATTAATTGATTGTTCTTTTTTACGCATCGAAATGACAAGCCCTGCAAGTTGCGATTGCGATGCAAGGGGAATATCTGGTTTATTCATATTCGCTCGCGCCTTGAATACTTCTTCTTCATACCAAAATATCTTTCGCGCCTTTATGCTTAATGGCTTAGTTTTCCTAGTGCCTTGAACGAAAATTAACTCTTCCTCGTAGGGCATATCCTGTATTTCCTGCGGAAACATCAATGGCCTTGATTGTTTAGATCGGCTTTTTGTACGGCTACGCTGTTTATGACCGAAATTATCAGAGTGATTAATAACATCCACCGTAGTAGTTCCTAGCGCCTTACTGTATTCCTCCGCAGCAGATACATCCTGCTTTGGTGGTGCGAAAACAATTTCCACATGAAATGCATTCATCATGGCATTAGCCGTTTCAGCGCCGTACATATTCCTAGCTCGTAATTGGTCTTTATTCTGGAAAATAAAATTAAATCTAAATCCATAACCACGCAGTAAAGCCGGACCATTTTCGAAGGCTTTAATACGACCCATGACCTTTGTTTCATCCATGAACATACCTATCTGGTATTTGAGTATTGGCTCTCCTTCTTCATCAACCCCTCCATCTTCCGGCAGGACTTTAGAGTTAGCTCTCATTAGTTGAGTAAAGAATAAGTTCATGAGAGTGCCGAATTTCTCTACAGCTCCTTCCGTAACAGAAAAATAGACACTCATTCTCTTCTGCCGCATTTTTGAAAAATCAATATCATTTCCTGAAACAGCCCAAGCGACTTTTTTCTCACCGTAGACGCCCAATATTTCAGAAAGTATGTCAGTATAAATACCCCATGACTTTTCGTTAGCTGACATTGACACAACAATCATCAGCTCACGAACTGTTTCTTCAGAAAGAGGACTATTTGCATTTTCACGCGCCTCAATCGTATCTGAAATCCAGCCAGGCAGCTCATCGCCTAAACTGGTTATCTCGTATACCTGAGGCAACGTGAGAGGCAGCTCTGGTGTTTCCATAAGATACAGGATTATCGCTGAGCAGATTTTACCGGCGTTATTATAGAACGACTGATTTTTACCATCAGGATCAACGAACAAAGTTGAAGAAAGCGATTTTATATCTCCAAAGCGATCTAATTCATCCTTTGCTAAAAAACTCAAGGGGTTCCAGCGGTGTGTTTCCAGCAGCTCTGGAGAGAAACGATAACATTCATGACCACATGCAGCACGGAACCCCGAAGTGATATTCCAGTTTTCAAACTTGGGATCGTTGACAGCAACGGAATCAGGAAACGATAGGAGATTTGGAACAATAAAACTCACCCCTTTCCCGCTCCCCGGCGGGGCCGCAAGAAGCACAAATGTCTGGCCGTAGCTTGTCAGAAATATATTTTTTGTAGGATGTTTCCCAATAATAATGCCGGGGTATTTTTTCTGCTTCGCCTTTTTCATAAGTTACCCTTCATGAATAATTAATTGTAATCGCCTTTATAGTGAAAAACTTCCAGTTCCTTATTATTTGCGAACCTAGCGTTACCATAAAGGGAGTTGTTTTTTGGGAGTAAATAGAGCCAGATAGTTACAACTGTAATTAATACAGGAAGGAATACTATCCACGCAGCAAGCACACTCCCCCATATAGCACTGGAAAAATCATGATGTTTATAAGGCAGTTGCACCCCATTATACAACGTATCCCATACCACATTACTGGCAGGAAAACCGGCAAGATAGAGATATAAAGCCCCGCCAGAATAATTGGCGATAATTACACACGCGATTTCAGCCACAATAAATACCGATGCCCATATAAGGAATTTTTTCATTGTTTACCCGGCTGTACTGTTAAGTAACTTGATTTTTGTTTCTGGTTCGTAATGAACTTCAATGATTTGGGTGTGTTCCATATAAAGAACTATATCGAATGAAGTACGTACCCGGCGTTCTATATATTCATATTCAAGCCCTATACCAACGGGAGATTGCTTTATCATCCCACATACACGGCCATAACCGGATAGCGTGTCGTTGGCATGAGCTGTGGTGATAGTTCCTGGATGGCCAGTATTCAGCAACTCCATGAAGTCCCAAGTTTCATCGCCAGTTAACTCAGCAAGAAAGATGTGGTCGGGTTTCATACGGAGTGAACACGACACCAGTTCTTTCGGTGTAATAATATCGCCATAAATAAGATGCACATGATTTGGATGATATGGCATCTTCAGCTCGTTCACAGCTTCGATTGTCAACATACGCCGATGTACCGGGAACAGATCAACAAGCGATTTAGCAAAGGTGGTTTTCCCGGAACCGGTGCCGCCAAAGATGATGATGTTTTGGCGGCGCTCAATCGCCAGCATAAAGAAATTCATCCAGTCTTTTTCTTCGTGATAGCGCTTCAGGGACTTCTGCCACTCTTCCAGCTCCAGTCCTCTTCCGACCATCGCTTGCGCCTGGCTGAACCGGCCACTATCAATATATCCCTGTAGTGTATAGCGGTCTGTTGAGGGCTTACGAAACGTCATGGATAACGTACCCGCCTCACATGCGGGAGCCATAACGATCAGCCCACGCTCTTTATCTGGCAGCTCTACAGTTTTGATAGGAGATTTTGTTGACAGGGTTTGATTGTTATATGCAGCGAGCGCAATAGCCAGACGATTACACATCGCGAGATCCAGCCCCGGCCTTTCCTCCCTGACCCAGCCATCTTCATTTTCCAGCCAAATTTCACCGGGTCTGTTAATTGCAACATCCCTGATACCCGGACGATTAAGACATTCATGCACGCCACTTTGCCTGAGCGTGTCGCGCGCAAGCGTTGCATTATCAAAGCTCATAATATTCCTCTATAAAAATGATTACCGCTGAGGACGTGTTTTAAATACTGAAGAAAAATCCACATCTTGAGCAACAATGACGTTTATTACCGTTCCCGGTAAAACATAACCCGTAGGAGGAATGTTAATGCTGCTGTCTAGGGCTTTTGTCGCCATATTTTCAGCATTGCTTTCACTGTTATCGAAAGAGTACGTTGAGTTATTTTTCTGCGTCGCATTGGCGGCTGAAGCAAAAGCATCCTGAATAAACGACAGCATGACAGCTCCGCCGAAGCGCTGGCCGTAATGGTTATCGACATAAGCATTAGTGCCGCTTTCACCCATTGCGCCGGTGCCGAGTGCGTTCAGGTTAGCCCGGACACCTCCAGCTGTTTCAAGATCTGTCCAGGTGGTAAAGACGCTGGATTGCCCAGGTTTTATTTCTACCTTTTGCTCACCGTCCAGTTCAGCTCCGGCCTCGGCCAAAATAACGCTCCCATCTGACGAATACAGAGGTTGGGTAAGGACGCACTTCACAAAACCCGGATGATCGGTTTTAACACCGGTGTAGAGCGCACAACGAAGATTCGATTTTCGTTTAAGCAGGAACTTACGCGGTGGAGACATAAAGGCCTGTGTTTGCGCATAGCTCGTTCCTTGCAGGTTTGAGAGACTGCCTCGGGTGTTATCAGTTGGCGCACTTAAACTACTGCTATCCGCATCCACATTGATTGCAGCTGCTGCCACTGGCGCACGTTCTGGCGTTTCTCCTACAGCACTGTTATCCGAAGTTGAAGGCTGGCTATTACCTCCGTCAGTTTCCTGTACGGTGATGCCACCACTGAGTTTCCTCAGATATGCGGCGCTGGGTGGCGGCGGTTCTTGTTTAGCAGTGATTGCCGCAGCTGTTTGAGGCTGAGCAACTGGCGGTGGCTGCTTTTTAGCTTCTTCCTCCTTTTTGCGTCGCAAAATTTCAGCCCGTCGCTTCTGCAGCTCGTCGTCTGTTATAGGCTTAGCGTTTAATGCGGCATCAGCTTTAACAGTGGATTCATCAACTTTATTGGGGTTGTTCGCTTCCATAGCGCGATAAGCGAAAAAGAATATAGAGCCGATTGCCACGAACAGAAATAAAACACCACAGCCAATAATTAAGAATACTTTACCTTTAGGCCTTTTGTCTTTTTTGACGCCTAATAAGTTAAAATCCCCTCGCGGTGTGCTTTTAAACAAATCGTCAGAATCATTCTTTTCTGTCATTCTTTACCTCTCTGACCTCGCCGGTTGTTGTACCGTTATAATTATAATATCCAGTATTATTAGCACTTGTTCTCACAGCGAGAACGAGCTTATTCAGACGTAATTTATACATTGAACTCACGCTATGAATAACAAGAATATCATTTTCGGTATGAGAGTTAACCAGTGTTTCTGTTCCATCTGGCAATACCTCATAAACAACAGGACGAGCTGCATTTGTTGGGAAGCGCATACAGGTAAATGTACCATTGTCCCATACTTCGGAAGGTGATATTACAAGATCTCCTTTCTTCTCATAACGTCGATTTTGATTACCTGAACAGGGGTTCTTATTTAAATCACGACCAACAAACGGGCTTTCGCCTGGCTCTGGAGGTTTAGGATAATTAAATCGTAAAAGATAAGTGGTTTTAGAAATATCTTTCACTAATTTCAATTCCAGAACATAAGTTCTCTTATTAGTCTTAATAATGAAGTTGGTATCAGGTTCCTGATCTGTTTTCGGCTTTATTGTTACCGCATCCCCGGATTTGTTAGGTCCCACTTCCCATGCGCTTGGATCGCCCATTGCCATAATTCCGCTATCTCGTCGGATTGTCTCTCCATCTTCAAACTGGACGATGGTAGCCCTGCCAACTGAAGCGTTAATCCGAAATACGTTATCGGGCGAATAGGTCGCAGTCTGTATGCGCCGGTCAAGCTGGGTTCCTCTTCCGTAAGTTTCAGCGAATGCCGTTGAAACCAGAGTGGAAGCGACAAAGAACGCCAGTAGCTGAATTTTCATCGTTAATATCCAATCTCCTGATTCAACTGATAAGAACGGACAGCAAACCCACGTGGATTCATCCATTCATCTTTTTTGATTTTAGGAGGCCTGTTGTAATCAAAGGCAATGGTAGCAAGCCATGTTGTCGTAGGTATGTTACTCACTGGCTGACCTACAGAGTCCAGAACAGTTTTATCAAAACGAATCTGGATAGTAGTGGTTTTTTCATCCGCACTTTTTACCGGATCACTGACGTTGCGTATGCTGACCCTAATTTGCTGCTTATCCCCCAATAACTCAAGATAACCCTTTTTGGAAAGCTGGAAATTTTTATATTCTGTAAAAACATCTGAATAGGATGTTAATTCAACAAATCTGGATCTTAAATCCTGATTAGAAAAATCATAGCTTTCTCGGTTTAATATATATGCTACAGACCAATACGCATCATCTGTTTTAACAATGCTTTGGTCTGAACCTGAACGAACTATATCAGTGAATCCAGAACTGTTATCAACTCGGATAACATAAGGTACAACTGTTTTTAATGGTGTGAGAAGTAACACAGCCCCAATTGACATAAAGGCTAGACCACCGAAAAAAATGCACAATCGCTTATAACTCTTTACCTTCTTTTTTTCTTCTTCAGCTATGTGCGCCTCAAAGTACAATGCAGCCTGGGCATAACTTCGAGCTGCCATTCCAATATCTTTTGCCTCCTCAGCTGAAAGGTTGTCTTTGTTTTTTTCGATATTATATGCTTGTTCGATTACTTCTTTCTTTCTTTTACCCAGCATTTTAAGCTCCGGTTTATTTATTAACCTTTATCCATTCGTCAGCATGGACATTTTTTGTGGCCGTCGAAACGCAACCAGACAAAACAAAGAGAGAGAGAAACAGCCAGATAAACAGTCTCATGGTCATAGGAATTTCATCTTCTATGTTTATTAAAGAGGTATCAGGCTGAACGGATTCGGTTTCTCATTGAACCCGCAAAACGCCTGGCCGCGCCTAAACCGGTGCCTTTAAGCAGGAGTTTGTTTAACCCATGTGCGCCGCTCGGCGCGCCGCCCATTACCGAAGCTGCCATGTTCGGGATTTCAGTTGCTATCACGGTGAATGCTCCAAAATACAGCAGCAGCGCAAATGCACCTTTGAATGAACCGCTCATGGCACCGTTAGGATCAGACGTTAGAACGAACGCATTAAGGAAATTAATTTCCAGCATAATTGCAATACCGAAAATAATTTGCGTCAGCATGAATCCGCCCATTAATGATACCCAGCCCCAAAAATATTGTCTTGTCTGGTCAAAAAGAGCAAACGCAATAAATAGAGGACCAACAACTAAAAATAGTGATGTAGCCACTTTAAGTGTTAACAGGGTCGCAACGCATACACCGAGGAAAGGAATACCACCAAGCAAGAAACAAATTAACACCAGAACACTAGCAATACTTTCTTTAAAGTTAAATATAGGGTCAAAGTCTATATTTTTAATAAACTCCCATAATCCATTAAGATAAGTATTTATTAATGCATCCACCTGATTAGTACCAACAGGTACACCTGAAAGTTGTTGAATCGTCCATGTTGGCATATCACTCACAAAAGGAACGATAACTCTCATATACCAGCCAACATGAAAAGCACTGTAGATAATGAAAGCTGATTTTATTGCATTCATTATCTCTGTTTGTAGCACCCCGTTAAAGCCCTGAAAATACCAGTTGATTGAATTTACCGTTCTGTCGATGAGCCAGAAAGCACCAAAAAGAGAACCGACACCAATCATAAGATTTGTGGTGCCGGTTGAAATTATTCCTGATAATGCATCATCGATTGCCCGGTATAGAGTTTGTGCGATTTCCAACTCTATAGCCATTAACTACTCCTTTTGACGTTCGTAAACAATGTCATTCGCAATGAGCTTGCTGTCTTTAATATAAATAGACGCCAGACCGTTACCCTTCATTAAGGTTGATTCATCCTTAATGTTCCAGTCGGTGTTACTGATTAATTCATCATCGCTCAATACGCTTTTCTTTTTGTTTACGATGTGACAGGCGGCCTCGCTGCAACTAATATCCATAATTGAGCTAAATTTTGGATGTAGTGCGCTGCCATCAGTTTTGCTGATTGCTTTCCAGTGACCTGAAAAAGCTTCAGTAGTATTTTGCTTATTATCGCAACCAGATAATGTTGCAACGGAAATAATTACAGCTAAAACAGAAATTATCTTTTTCATTAAAAATCCCTCAGAGTTTTCAATAGTCATTATTGCACACAACCATCTTTTTTCAAGAGAGATACAACGTTAATGTGATAATTTTCAAGGAGTTCCTTCAAGTTTGTTCCAGAATGCCTGTGCCCGTTTTTTATCTTCAATTTTCTCCTTCTGGTCCATCAGCATTTGAATATTTTGCAACTTAATCTGCTGGTTTTGCAGCTCCAACTGTTCTTGCTGCAATCGTAAACCCAGCTCTTCACGTTCCTGTGGAGTCTGAACGGTATTGAGTCGCTGTCGCAGCTGCTCGGCGTTGTCGATACGCTGTGATGCTGCATTATAGGTGTCTTCCAGCGCCCCAGCCTGTTGTAGTAGCTTATCGAAAGCCGCCTGTACTTTAGGATCACTTGACGTTAACCCATAGCGGCTACGCAAATCAGTGAGGTTTTTTGAGTCGCTGTAAATGTCATTCCAGTCTTTCACCGGTAACACTTTATTCAGCAGTGGGTCATTTAGGAAATTCCCTAACTGATTATTTCCTGTAACCAGATTTTTATAATGGTCATACTGATTTTTAGCCTGTTGGATCGCCGCCTTTGTCTGATTAAGCTGATCAAGTGCTTGTTGCGCCTGTTGTGTGGCGTTCAATACCTGCTGAGCAATACTCGCAACATCGACCGTTGGAATACCTGATGCATGACTTAACAACGGTGAAACACTCAAAACTGCTGTTAATATGGATTTACGAAGAATATCTTTCATAAGTCACCCTCTTACTGAGTTTTCATTTTCTGTATTTCATCGAGGAACGCATGTACCCAAACTTTGGGATCGTTTGTCCCTAACCGTTCCCTGACACTAGCAGCAATAGCGGCGTTCCCATCTTTGCCTATCGTGGTAGACAAAATAGGAAGCCAATACTTCAAATCATCGGGTAAATCAAATGATAGTACAGTTGATTGTTGCCCTTGTTTAATCAAAAACTCACGACTGAGTGGGTTAAAACCAGCAATAATATCAAACTCCTTCCCTTTGATATTAAATTTCGCATATTGATCCTTATTGGCTTTATCATTTGCCAGCCAAATTTGAGTAATAACCTGTTGTATTACAGCGGGACCGTGCTCACTGTTACTCAAGTCTTCCGGGCTTTGCGTGTCCATCATTAATATTTCACCACGCGTACGCCCTGCCTTTAATATTTCCTTTATTGAGTCGGCTGTACTTTCGAATGATAAAGGAATCCAGCATTCTGCAATAATATTCAAAAGCATACTTGCTGGTTGCGATTCATGCATCAGGCGTTTCAGGAAAAACATATTATTCAAGAAAATTTCCATCATTTCAGGATTTTTCATGAAAAAGCTTTTTTGCATAATCCGGGTGCAATCAAAAGCAAGGCGACGGAACTTCTTAGGATCAAACTGATTTATCGCAGCATCACAGACCCAAGCGTAACGTCCAGTAGAACCATCAGGACATATTCGGCACCATTTAGCCAAGCGCACATACAAACTATTTTCATCTTCTGTAGGTGCGATGTTCTGTATAAGCAGGGACATCCCCCGGTTTTCGACAACTGAGTGTTCCATCACTGCATCAATCGAGTAGCGAATCTGCCGTTGTTCTGCTTCACTGCCGCCACCTGCCATTGTGAGCACCATATCGAACAAATGGCTACGTAGCGCCGGGGAATCATCCAACTGGAACAGATTAACGCCGGTGTCTTCTCCGGGCGAGATCACGTAATACTGAGTACCGAGTGCTCTGAGCAGGTTTTCAAAAGAGTGGTTGTAATCTAGCCCAAATAAGAGTGGGTCCCAACGACTGGCAAACACCGTCAGCTCTCCTTCGAGGGTTGTCTTACCTGCGCCGGTCATACCGACTACCGAGATATGCCCCGGCATACGCTCACCCGTGTTGTTCTTGCCTACAGCACTGTTATGGGCATTAAAGAAATACAGTGCATCAGTAGCCGAACGGAACGGCATCCACGCTGTACCGTCACCGGGAGGATTACCTTTAGCTTTACCAACGGGCGAAGCATGAAGCGAGAACCCGCACGCGAGATTTTCAGTCGATTTAGGAACCGGGTACATAGCAATTGTGCATCCGGGAAATAACGAATAATACGTATCGTCGTTTGTCACTGTTGAGCGAATAAAACGCGTATCTTTCGACGTGAAAATAGAGTCCATCTTTGCGCCATTGTCTATGGCTTTTTGCGGAGTTTCGCCATAAACAATGAGTGCCGCGTGATAACGACCAAAAAGCTTATCGCCTTGGGTAATATCCTGTACTGCATCTTCGAGCTGCTTTGTCTGCTTTGTTTCGCCCTCAGCAGAAGTCAGGTCAACTGTCTGTTTCTTGAAGTTAACTTTTGACTTATTTCTGTCCTCATAAATAAAGGTCTGCACTAGAGAAAAATCAAATTGTTCTTCTATTGCTTCATCCCACATTCCCGGTACAGTTTTTGCCGGATAATCCCGCAGATCATAGGTTGTGGCATAACGGACACCGCCACTATTAGGCCGGTTCTCAACGTAATCATACGGTGCAAAGTTGGTCACACTGTCAATAACTGCATCACCCAGGCGAGTTGAAGAGGCCATAACATTCTGCTCTTCTCCGTTGATTAGCATTGACACATAGCGGCCTACTTGTGAGTAAACCGAACCGCTGGCGCTTTCCTCCATACCGAGCACCGAGGGTTCAAAGGCATCCAACATTTTATTGACCATGATAAGGATTTCATTCATCCGGCTGATACCATCATCAAGGTCTTTATATTTCAGAATGAAAGCTACGGTATAGCCAACTTGCCTGTATTTTCCCTTACGAAATGGTGCCGTATAGGTATCTACAAAATCCTGAAGAACAGGCAACTCCATATCATATTTGGCATCAAGGCTGATGGATGATTTAGTGGTCCATGTTTGAACCATCAAATTTTTTCCTTCTTTTTTACCCAAAGAAAGGAAAAACCGGTTCTGGTTGTTAAATAATTTATTTAGTTCAGGCTTTTCTTTGGTGCCATAGGAAACGCCTTTGAACCTGACAATACTTATCAGTCTTTGACCTGATAACGTGACCATATTTTCGTGAACATGATAATTCAGCCACGGAACTCTAGTTTCTGGTGATAAACCTTTCTTGCGCAATTCGCCTGCCATAAAAATTATTCCATCGAGGGTTGCAAGGGGTAATCAATAATGCCCGCCCATAAACCATATTTCGCAAATACCGCCCAAGCATGAAACGAAGGCGCGTAAGAAAGCGGCTGTCAGTTTCACAAACAATTCTGACAACTACAAACATGGTAACGGGGATAATAAGGGCAATCAGACCGTACCAATCAAACAGCGTACAACTGAGGCCAGTAACAAAAATACCTAAACCAATAATTCCTAAAAGAACAAACTGAGGAACACCGGCATAAGAAGCTGTTCGCCCCATTGCGTTATAACTGTCAAAAGATAAATCTTCTTCCATATTATCCCCCAGTGATCAGGTAGATGTACCCATTACCTGCCAAAGTGCTGTAAAGATGATTACAGCGCCACCGATATAAATAGCCATGCTCAAATCACCGATGTAATCCCAAAAGGTCTTATCGTGATTACCTGACATACGAGAAATAGCCAGTCTAATACCTGAAACGATTACACAACACAGTACAACGGTCCCAGCCAAAGCATACAGGCCAATCTGGATATTCTTAGCATATTGATTAAGAATATCTAACCAGCCTGTATCACCCGCTGCTGATGCATAAGGTGAAAGCGCCATTAAAAAAATTACTAAAAAGTAATTTTTCAAAGCTGGTAGGTTGAGTGGTTTAACTTTTAACATCCTCGTTTTCCTCTTTTGTTTTTTCAGAAGCCGTATCGCTATTACCTTGCGCTGGCGTGCTGTACTTTGGGTATTGCTGCAAAACATCCCATGCATCATATGTAGGTTTTTCCTGCCGTGAAGATTGCCCAGGAATTTCCTCTTCATTCAGTGCTGGAACCTTAATGTTTGTTGTATTAACGGCCACCACCCGATCAACATAGCTGGTTCCGTTATTTTCTTTTACAAACCCCCTTTTATAATTACCGCTGTAGTAACATGAAAATGATTTCAGTAATGCCTCTCGTTCGGAACCTGCTTCTTTTAAAGCTCTTGAGTAACAATCTTTCAAAATATCAGAACCCATTTTCAGATTTGTACATGGGGAAAATATCGATTCTGCATTTTTCACATCAAAATACTGACGATTAATCTGTGCAAGACCAATGCTAAAATTAGCCTGGTCCTTATCCAGCTGCGTTACAGCTGCGATTGCTTCTTCTTTCGTCTGAGGCTGACGCTTCAACGGCTTTCCGACGACTCCAATCGCCCAGGGATTAAAACCAGATTCTGTTTTAACTATTCGGGCTAAAGTATCAGGGGCTACATCCGGAGCGCATTGTATTGCCAGCGCTAAAAAAGCCGCTGTGGAGATCATATACGTACCTTTTTCTTCTTAGTTGTCGGTATTCTTGAGGATTTTCTTTTTCGCTTGCTCACCAAAATTCTCGATGAGATAACGAACAAAAGCCGACGCTGGCATGTTTTTCTTGCGTGCATAGCCGATCTCAGTACATAGCTCTTCCAGATTCTTTCTCGGCTCTGCTGCAATATAAACGTTATTAGAATATTCGGGTTTAGTGGTTTCTTTTTTTGGTGAGTTAGTTGGCATTTGTGCTCCGTGATAATCGTGTAGGTAACGCCAGTATCGAAAACAAAAGGTCGATGCGTACAGCCGGTTCCTTTGACGAAGAAATTTTTTCAATTGTCGTCAGAAGGTCCTTGGGAAGATTTACTATCTCTTGCGGCCTGTCGTAATGAACGAGCTTAAGTGCCTCAATTTCTGCCTGAGATATAGTTGCGATCACATTTCCAAACCTGACAAAATCCATCGCCCCCGGTATCCGTTTAATAGCGGTAGTATGGATATTTGCAGGGTTAAATCTCACAAAGATATATCCGGGGAAAGCTGGGGAGTTGATAAGCCTATAGGCATTTTTTTTATCGCTCCGCCGTCTGCGCTCTAGAATTAGAGGGCAACAAGTTTTAAGCCCGACTTCATTAAGGTTCTGCTGTATGGTCTTCCAATAATTCTGACGGCAGCGCAGAAGATACCAGGCATCGGTATATGAATCCTGCATTCAGGCCTCCGATTTTTCTAAGGTATTGAAATATAATAGCTAGCGCACTGCCAAAACCCTCTGGACAGTGCGAATGTTAGGATGTTTAAGAATGTTAATAACCTAAGTTTGAGGGTTGTTTGATCTTTCGTCTAATTGTTTTAATTGATCAAACCTTTTAACATTGATCGGTTTAAACGATCAAAGCTATCACGCGAACCTGCCGATAATAATAGCCCAGATTGTTAGTATTTCAGCAATTTATTAGAATATCTATATAAAATCAGATTGTTAATACGCCTAAACTCCATCGATACCGATTGCGGAGGAATGGCATGATTGGTAAGCGACTGAAATCCGCCCGTAAAGCGGCACATATGACCCAGACTGAGCTGGCGAAACGAGCGGGTATCGACGAACTGACGGTCAGCAGGATCTCGCACTATGAGACAGACACGCACAGCCCGAACTTCCAACAAGCCTGTCGGTTTGCTGACGTTCTGGACGTTCCAGAGTGCTATCTGTATTGCCGTGACGATGTTCTGGCTGAGCAACTTCTGGCGATTCACAAGCGCTATAAGAAATTTCGCTTTAATCCGTCAGAAGTAAGCGAGCTGGAGAGGGCAGAAACTGAACTTAAGAATCTTCTTTCAACCATATCGGCTCTTTTAAACAAGAGAGTTGACATATTGATAGATGATGAACTTCCTTCATCTCTAAAAATTTAGCAAGTGTCGGGTGCTGCCGAAAGGTAGCACCCTCTAATAACTTTCTTATTTATTCCGGAAGTATAATTGCTATAATCAACGTAAGTCAGTATCCGGGACGGAACTGATTAGTAGTAATTGCCGTTTCCAGGGGTGGTACGGCATTTACTACGTTTTAAATTAAGTATTCCCTATAAAATACATTACAGCATAAGGTATGAGTATGAGTAAAACTGATTGGCTGATGAAGTTAAGACGATGTGCCTGTTTGGAAACTTTAGAAAAGGTGATAGAGCGTAACAGATACAATCTCACTAAAGACCAGTTAGAAAATTTCAACTCAGCAGCAGACCATCGTCTTGCTGAATTAACAATGAACCGCCTGTATGATAAAATACCTCCATCAGTTTGGCAGCATGTAAAATAATTATTTTATTATGGAATGGCTGGGGTTTTTCTGCTAAATTCTTAATGTGAACTTTAACTTGTATGATATAGACTTTGTTTTGGTCTTGATGTTCGTAGCTTTTGCAATGATGTATCATATGCCAGCAGCCTTTCTTCCGTAAAAAGGAGCAATGATATAATGTTTAAAATGTCATTAGTCATTACCACTCTTGTGCTTAGTTTTTCTGTGTCTGCTGTTGGCGTTCCTGTTATTGACCCCGGTAAACCAATAAAAATATCTGAAAGCACTTTTTATAGTTGTGATCAAACTGGTAATGCGTTAGATACGGGTAGACCCATGCATTACCAAAATAAAGCCGTTACCTGCCGTAACGATAATTTATGGGTTGATGGTAAAGCGTTAAGCTTTATTGATGTGACCGCGGATTTTTTAAAAAATTCAGAGATTGCGGCGCACAATGTCCGGGTTTATGGATTTGTATGTAATAAAGAAGGAGTGTTATGGGAGCGCCGCAGAGAAAATTTTGATGTAACAGAAGCTGTCTGGATTGATGGTAAATTGGTGCATTGCATTCCTGATAAAAGTGATACTCTTATTGATAGCGGGAGCTATCTAATGGGTGATGAAGGTAGTTTCATTATTGATGATGTAAAATATCCACGTTCAGAAATAGTTAATAAATGGTACAAAAGACAAATGGAAAATAAGTAAAAGTGAGAAGTTATAGAATAATCCTCTAAATGTGGAAATTGAGCCTTAAATTGAAGACACCATAGTAATAAGGAGTATTATATGAGTCAGCATTGGTTTGAAGTAAAAAGTAATCAAGGAATTGTTGAAGTTATGCTTGGCTGGGACGCTCCTCTTCAGTGGTTCCACATGTGCATAGATTTCAGTATTCATTCATCGGAAGACCCCCTTTATACCAATCTTGCTGAACCTGATCCTTATTCAGTAACTCCCGAATACCTACAGTCTGTTTTGGAGAGTTTTGAAATCACAGACATTGAAATCAAACCGGGAACAACTGGTCTGTACGAAGAGTTATTAAAAGACAGAGAATTAAATCGGTAAATTACTGGCATTCTGTCAGCTGCAGCTGCGCGGCCAGCTGCAAGTGTGCTGGCATAACCCGCCCTCGATGCGCCGGTGCGGTCGCAGAACTGCTGGCAAATTATCCCGGTTACGTAATCCCGCGTCATACTGAACGTTCAGGTTATTCTGTCCCGTTCTGCTAGCAGCGCGGGATCTGACCTGGTATACTTCACACAATATTTTATGGAAAGGTAATGACAAATGATTACGATACCTTTCGCACTATTTTCAGCAATATCAATAGTGCTAGCAGTTGGTTTCATATGGAATTTTGGAAAATACATTCGTATCATCTCAATTATTTTATACTTAGGTTTTTTGTTCTCATTTAAGGCAGGTAATACTCCTCCTTTTTTTGAATCAATGTATAACAATGCAATCTCAGCATTACATTCATTATTATAGGACGCGAAGGAATTCCCGCGCCACCTAGACATACCCGTTATTCCGTTTATTGCTGGCATTCTGTCAGCTGCAGCTGCGCGGCCACGCTCAAAAATGCTGGCGTAATTTCCTCTCCGGATGCGCAGCCGGTCGCAGAACTGCTGGCAAACCCTGTCTGCTACGTAATCCTCTCGCCACTTTGGACGTTCAGGTTTTTCTGTCCAGTTATACCCCTCTTATCCCCTGTTTCTGTGGATAATCAACATGTAGTGCCTCCGCCAGCTGTAACAGCTACCAGATATTGTGTTTCCCGCAGGGCCGTCGCCCCCTCCCCTGCCCCGCTGCGCTGAAAAAGCACCATCCGAACCTGGACAAAACGGCATATTCGGAAAAATTGTCCAGTTAAGAGATTTTAGTGATCGGAGTTTTTGTGATCGGACACCGCCGCCGCTTACGTCATAATTGAGGCAACAGCCCCAGAACGCGAGATTTTAAAAATTGAGTCATTTACCCCGCGAAATTTCCCAGATTTCACGTAGCGACGCCTGGAACAATTCAGGCAACGGCACACTGTCCCTCGCTACCGCCAGGGCGATGCGTGACTTAGCTGCGCAGCTCGGCGGCGAAATGCCCAAATACCTGCTCGCACCCGAAGTGGCCGTGCTGCTCTCCTACTTCGATGATCTCACCCGACGTATGTACTTCGACACTCTTTGGAACACCGGCGCGCGCCCCGGTGAAGGTATGGCCCTGCGCCCGGTTGATTTTATGCTGGAGCCGTCACGCCAGCACCCGCAGCCGGTAGCCGTGTTGAAGACCCTGAAGCAACGCGAACGAGAAGCAAGCCGCCCGCCCGGACGACCACGCAAGGAAGCGGAGCCGGTGGAACATCCGGACCCGCGCTACCGAAAACCGCCAGAACCGGTGATCAGACTGGTTCCTCTGCTCGATGCCGGGTATGCGTTACGGATGCGGGAGTTTCTGGCGACGTGGCGTAAGCGCGTGAAGCATCAGGCAGTGTGGCCTATCACCTCCCGTCAAACGCCGGTGAACTGGCTGAATGCCGCCTTACTGCGTGCTGCCAGTGACGGTGTAACATTTCCGGTAACTGTCACACCGCACACGTTCAGGCACAGCTACGCGATGCACCTGCTGATGAATGGAGTGCCGCAAAAGGTCTTACAGGGATTGCTCGGCCATCGCTACAGCCGCAGCACAGAAGCGTATACGAGGGTGTTTGCGCTGGATGTGCTGGCAATGCACGGTGTAAAGTTCTCCATGAATAGTGATGAAGCAAAACAGATCTTAAACATACGAAAATAATACATAAAATGTACATTTTATGTATTTTTATAGTACTTATATTGCATCATTTTGGCCTTAGTGTAATATGTACATATTACATACTTAAAACACATCAAAAAAGGATGAAAATGATATGAATAAAGAACACAATCCATATGCCGGAAAAATTATTGCTGTCGCAATACCTAAGGGTGGCGTCGGAAAATCAGCCCTCAGCATCAACATTGCTCCAGAAGTAAAGCCAGATAACTTCTACGACACCGACCAGACACCTGCAGTGTCCACCTTCAACGGATTCCGGCCAGTAGATATTCAATGGCACGTCATTAGGATCAGGAATGGCGTGGATAGTGCAGAGAAATTTGCAGAAGACCTGCTGACAGCTAAAGAAGAAGGAAAAACTGTCTTGGTCGACTGCGGTGGTTTTGACTCAGCAATCACGCGTACTGCCGTTGCAATTGCTGATCTTATCCTTTCGCCTTTCCACGATGACCCCTCTGATCTATTGGGAGTCCAATTGTTTAGCGATGCGCTTAATGAAATTTCTCAGGAAATGGGTACGAAAATTACCGCGCATCTGGTGATGTACAAAACTCACCCTTCACGGACGAATTTCAAAGCTATAGACGCTCATTTGGCGCAGTTCGACAACCTAAAGCGCCTCGATACCCCGATCCCACGCGATAACCTTGTACCAGAAAAATTCGGTGAAGGTATGGGAGTTGTTGAGCATTTATCTTCACGTCATAGTAAGGCCGGGATAGCATTCCGTTCTCTGTTCCTTGATATCCGTAAAGTTCTGGACGCAGCATAATAAATACATATAATGTACTTAATATGTACATATTCAGTATTAAAAAGGTATTTTATGAGTGCTAAAAAAGACATGCTTTCTCGCCTTTCTAACGTGGCAAAAAATGCCCCGCTTCAAGAAAGTGCAGCGCCTAAAGCCGAAGAAGTCGCAACTACTGAAAGCGTAGTTAGCCCGGTAGAACCGGTTAAGAAGGCAAAGCCAGCCCGTAAGGCTAAAAACCTTCAAATCCCTGAAGACCTATGGGATGCCTACGAGTCACTGAAGAGCAACAATACCACTTCACTTCTCATGACCGGGTACATTTTGGAAGCTTTCAGGGAAAAGCTGGCAAAAGACGGAGCGTTTAATAAATAATATTAAGTACGCATTATGTACATAAACCGTATTTATAATGTACGTAATAAGGACTAAAAGCGGATGAATTACGTAGATATTGCTCAGAAATGGCGAAACTCAAATGAGGAACATGCACAGTCAGGAATAGTGCTGATCTGGAATGGAGAGGTTTACGGATGGAAAAATTGCTTACGTGATGCTCAACATGAAAGACCTGGAGCAATAGCAGTTGATGCCAACAGAAATGTGTTTATCGCTGAAGGTGGCAACGACTACGACGGGGCAAAGGTTTGGGTAGTATTTCAGTCTTAGAAGTTCCTCAACACAGCAAATCAATCTGACAGGGCGGGAGTTCACATTCCTGCCCTGTCTCACTTCTGAATGCCGTCAAAAAAAGTCTGGCCATCGCGCCCGGACAGAGTGAAACGCCAGCAAAAAAGCGCCGCCGGTCGCAGCTGCAGTTGCTGAAATGCTGGCGAACTGTGCCATCGATGCGCAGCGCCTGGCTTGCAACTGCTGGCACTCAGCATTAACCGGAAATCCTGTGAGTTAAGACCGGCGAGCCGTGCGCAGCTGGTCCTGTGATGCGCGTAGCGCATGGAGGCGCGGAACGGGGCGAACATAAGCCACTGTAGCTAAATCCGCGCCTGAACCCGGCGCAGCCGGTTTCGATCCTGAAAGTGAGCAGAACAACCCCCCTCCCTGCAAAGCCATAACGCGCTTACAGCGATTCTGACACTGAGTTAAGGCCAACGCCCCGGTGAGCGGTCAGGACGGCGCTGTGCGACGTTCTGAGCGTGATTTCCGGGGTCTTAACGG
>Ga0213823_1000605_pt1 | contig 27855 bp, 29 predicted proteins | sample MC6MC0907MG_FD_179887 | JGI IMG/M metagenome (GOLD analysis project Ga0213823, IMG submission 179887) | Enriched soil aggregate microbial communities from Iowa State University, Ames, United States - MC6-MC0907-MG | ecosystem: Environmental > Terrestrial > Soil > Unclassified | place: USA: Iowa...
GAATGGGATCACCAGAGCGTCGATCGCGACATGGCCGTGCTGGGCCTGGATTTTCGCGGTGAGCGCCTGCGACTTTCTACCGATATCGGTCATACCGAGCGCGATACCGATGCGCCGCAAGAACGTGTGCAGGTCGGTGCAAACGCTAAAGTTCCTGATGCTGATGATGTGCGCGACAACTACGCGCAACCCTGGAGCCAGGCGCGAACCAAGGATACGTTTGGCACGCTCAATGGCGAGTTCGATGTTAACGATTCGGTCATGTTGTATGGCGGCGTCGGCGCCCGTAAAAGTAACCACGATTTCCTTCGGCATGCGGTGTCGGTGACCAACGACGCTGGCGACTTCAGCGTTCAACCGCGGGATTTCACCCGTGACGAAAATGTCCGGACCGCCACGGCGGGTGTACGCAACTGGTTCCATACCGGTTCGGTCAGCCACGAGGTCAACCTGGCGGCCAGCTACTTCTACATGGATTTCGAAAATGGCGGCGCGCGGTATGCAGCAGGGCGCAGCAATCTGTATGACCCGGTGGAAACCGCAAAACCGCGCACGCCAACACGCTACGACGCCAAGGTCTACACGGAAAACCGCTTCAGCGGCGTCGCACTGTCCGATACGCTGGGTTTCTTCGATGATCGCCTGCAGCTGACCCTTGGCGCCCGTTGGCAAAGGGTTCAAGTCGACGACTGGAGCGATGATGTGAAGGGCGACACCGCTTATGACGAAGAAAAACTTTCGCCATCCGGCGGCATTCTGTTCAAGGCGACGGACAAGCTATCGCTCTACGCCAACTACATGGAAGGCCTCAGCCAAGGGAAAGTCGCGCCATCGACGTCAGTCAACGAGGATGAAATCTTCCCGCCTTTTATCAGCCGACAAGTCGAAGTCGGGGCCAAATATGACGCGGGTTCGTATGCGCTCACAGCGTCCGTGTTCCGGATCAAACAGCCTGCTTATGAAACCAACGCCACGACACGAGTCTTCGGCCCGAACGGCAAACGACAGAACGATGGAGTGGAGTTGAGTCTGTTCGGCGAGCCATACAAAGGGTTCCGATTGCTCGGCGGCCTGATGTACATCGACAGCGAACTGACCCAGACCACCAATGGAACCTTTGACGGGAACCGCGCACCCGCGACCCCCAAGTACAACGTCAATCTCGGCGCAGAGTGGGATGTCCCAAGTGTGCAAGGGCTGACGCTGACAGGGCGCGGAATCTATTCGAGTTCGCAGTATCTGGATCAGTCCAACCAGAAGGAAATCGACTCATGGGAGCGATTCGACGTGGGGACGCGCTACGCCTTTAAACTGGACGACAAGACCATCACCGTACGCGCCAATGTCGAGAACGTATTGGATAAACGCTACTGGAGTTCGGCGGGCGCATCAGATGACAGTGAACCCGGGTTGACGCTTTCGACGCCAAGGACTTATCTGCTATCGGCAACGGTGGATTTCTGAATGGTCTTATTGAATAAACAGGTGCTCAAAAGAAGGGTATTTGCTTAGAAAACCGCCGATCTACTGTTAACTCCACTAAATAGCCGTTTAGTAGAGCTATCGCCGCATCTGTCCTTAAATCAATGGAGTGGGCCATGAATCGAGGGAAAACAAGCGTCGAAGATGTGATTGCGGCGCTGGATCTGCAGCCTCATGTCGAAGGCGGCTATTTTCGCAGGACTTTTCAAGCAGATCAGCGCGCCATGCTGCAAACCGCCGGTGGCCCACGTTACCTGATGACCTCGATCTATTACTTGCTGACTGAAGATTCGCGAGTGGGCCAATTTCATTTCAATCAATCGGACATTCTGCATTTCTATCATCTGGGCGATCCTGTCGAGTACAGCATGATCCTCAGTGACGGTGAGTTACGAACGCTGGTGATGGGTAGCGACGTTCTCGCAGGCCAGCATTTGCAAATGCACGTGCCTGGTGGAATCTGGAAAGCTTCGCGACTGCTTGAGGGTGAGCACGGATTTGGATTGATCAGCGAAGCGGTGTCGCCGGGATTTGATTTTGCCGACATGGAAATAGGTGATCGACGGAAACTGATAGCGCGATTTCCACAGCATCGCACGCTGATTGAAACGCTGACGCGGGATGCTGATTGAAGGTCGCCAATGTCAGGCAAGGCCGCGGTTTTGAAAAGTCAGGTTTCGGGGAAATACGCTGGATTGAAATCTGGCGTGCAACCGGGCTAATCCTGAAACATCTTGTTACGTGTAATGTATATTATGTTAAACCGAGTATTACGCTACGTGCCTGATGCACCAAGGCCTGTCTTCACGCCAAATCACCCCAGCACCCATAAATCTCAGAAACCACCTGCATCGTAGCGTCGTCAATCGTTCCCTCATTACGACACAGAACCCAACCGTGCTCCTTGACCGCTTGCTCGAACATCTCAGTACACGCCACATGCTCTGCGTACTTCTGAATCACAGTGCCGCCCAATCCTCGCGATCTCGTCGCAGCCCTTGTCCATGAAATATCCGGATCTGTGACGACGCCGACATGCAGATCCGGCACTCGCACGTCTCGATCCAGGTTCAACTGGAGAATCTCGGCAAACGGGATGGTTCGGCGAAACGCTGCATCCGACGGATACCAGCGATCGATCAGGATGATGCTGTCTAGCGGCTGCTCCGTCAGCACGTTTCGGGAAATCCAGCGCCGACTATCAGCCAGGCGCTGGCACACAGCCCATTCCAGATCCTGAGAAGGATTTCTGGCAAGCGTGTTGATCAGGGCCATGGTTTCACCCCGGAAGGGATCGCTTTTTCTCTCGCAAAGCCGGATGACTTTCTTGTTGCCGGCTCTCAGCACTTTCGTAACGGCCTCCAACAGTGTGGTTTTGCCAGTGCCTTTGGGCCCATCCAGAGAAACAAACAGCGGACGATTCATTGTTCACATAACGATGGATTTATGGAGGGTCACTCTAACCGCATTTCTGGCATTCCAGTGGCTGAATTGTCATTTCCAATTGCATGGCCCTGCCCTCACCCTACTTCACCGCCCTCCTCAGCTTATTGCTGGAGAAATGACTGGAGACTGTTGTGGCCGTCCACGATCAGTCCTCTAACGAGCGCCTCATAGTGTTCGGCAGTATTGAGATCTTGCAGATCGAAGCTTGCAGACCAGCGGATGAACGTCTTTGACTGTCCAGTCAGCGAGGCTAATTGAACAGTAGCTACATAGTTATCCAGCGGTAACGGCGCCTCCTCGAAGCGATAAGACAGCGTCGTATTGCGATCATCGACCGACAAAAGACGCTCCCTGACCACCGCACCATCGACCAACGTGAGTCTGCGAATACAGCCAACCAATCCGTCGGGCTGGTTGCCCTCAATGCTGCTTTCCAAAATGGAGGGATGCCATTTACCAATCTCACCAAACCTCTTCAACACGCTCCAGGCGTGCGCTATGTCGCTGTCCAGGACAGCGGAGAACTCAACCATCGGCATCGTGTATACCTTCAAAAATCAACTGCTTTCCGCACATCAGAGGTGGATGAACTCCGGTCCCGGCAATGGATCATCCGGGACCGGAAGACGCTCAACCTGCGAACTGGTGATAAACCTTGGCAATGACCTTCCAGGCCCCGTCGATTTTGATCAGGGTCAGGTAATCGTTGTAATCAGCGCCGATTGCATCCTGTTCCATATCGACACGAACGACGGCGGTGGTTGGCGTGATCGCCAGTACGTCGAGTCGGGTGATGATGTTCGGGGCATCGCCGTTCTGCTCTACGAAATCAAGCAGATTCCTGATCGGCCCGCCCAGCAGCTCACCATTGGTGAAACCGTACATCACGGCATCTTTATGGAACGCCTGCGCAACACTCTGTGCACTGCCCACACGCAGCCCTTCAACATACTGATTGGCAATGGCGATGACAGCGTTGTACTCAGCGGTGGGTACTGCCTTGATGTTCTTCGACATGGGTCTCTCCTTCCAGTAAGGGCGAGGCGCGACGCACCTCGCCAATTGCGTTCAACGGCTCAGGCGCTTGGGTGGGTGTGGTAGATCTTGCTGACAATCGTCCACTGACCTTCAACCTTCAGCAGGTTGAAGAAGTCGGTGAAACGGAATCCTGAAACATTGTCCGTATCGACCCGGGCGCTGGCTGCCGTGCCTACGATGTCGATGCGAACGATCGCTGCTTGCGCTTCCGGAGACGGGCGGAACGCGTTATCGATGACGTCGTACAGGTTCTGGATCGCACCGCCGACGAGCTTGCCGTCGTCGACCCCGAACATGGTGGCCTGCTGGCTGAATGCGGGCTTCATCAAGGCGCTGTCAGCTTTGGCACCACCTTCGTTGTACTGGCTGAGCACGTCGACGATTGCGTTGTATTCCTGAACATAAGTTGAGGTGGACATGAAGTATTCCTGAGTTAGTAAATGGCTGAAGAAAGCAAGGAAGGTTTACGGACGAGGCTCGGTAAACAGTCACCAATCCTGGCGCGTCGGCGAGATGATCAAGTCGTTGACGGTGACGTTTTCCGGTTGGTTGAGCGCGTAAATCACGGCACCCGCGATGTCGTCGGGGGCGATGGCAATTCGGTTGAGCGCGTGGGCAGCCTTGCGCCCTTCAGGATCACTGACCTTGTCGGCCCAGCCGGTATTGATGACACCCGGGCTGACCGTGTTGACGCGGATGCCGTGCTGCACACCGAGCTCCTTGCGCATGGACTCGGTCATGGCCTGAACGAAAAATTTTGTTGCGCTGTAGACACCCGCCGCCGATCCGACCTGATGACCGGCAACAGAGTCCATATTGAGAATCTGCCCGGACTTGCGCTCCAGCATGAAAGGCAGCACCGCCGCCGTGGTGTTGAGGTAGCCTTTGATATTCACGTCGATCATCTTTTCCCAGTCCTGCACCGCCAGGTCGACCCAATTGGAAAAAAGCATCAGCCCGGCGTTGTTCACCAGAATGTCTACGGCGCCGTAGGTCTCATGCGCAAATTGCGCCAGCGCCTGGGTTTGATGCGCCTGAGTCACGTCGGTGGTAAAAGCGACCACTTCGTTACCGCCCGCCCGCAACTCGGCGACAAAGCTTTCCAGACCCCGTTCATCCAGTGCAGCGGCCACTACGCGCACGCCTTGGGCGACAAGCGCACGGGTGGTGGCGGCGCCGATGCCGGAAGACGCGCCGGTGACGATGGCTACTTTGTTCTGCAGATAATTCATGCTCGTTACCTCTTATCGATTAATGCCGTCGTTCAGACGTTTGCGGTTGGCCAGTCGATGTAACCCTTGGCACCGCCGCCGTAGTAACTCTCGCGTGGCGCGATGGTGAGCTCGATCCCGCGACGCAATCGCTCCACGAGGTCGGGGTTGGCAATGAACAAACGACCAAACGCCACCGCATCGATCCGCCCCTGCGCACGACGCTCAAGCGCCATCGGCAGGTCGTAGTTGTTATTGCCAATGAATGGCCCTTCGAACTGCGCACTCAGCGCGTCCAGATCCACGCCTTCCGGGACCGTGCGGGAGGTCGCCGTGGCGCCTTCGACAAAATGCAAATAAGCCAGATTGAATTGATTGAGCTGCTGAATCAGGTAACCGTAAGTTGCCATGACATTGCTGTCGGTTGGCGTATTTCCGGCATCGGGCGTGACTGGCGAGAGGCGAATACCGACCCGATCGCGACCCCAGATCGAAATCACGGCTGCGGTGACTTCCAGCGTCAGTCGAGCCCGGTTCTCGATGGAGCCGCCATATTGGTCAGTGCGTTGATTGGTGGAATCGCGCAGGAACTGGTCAAGCAGATAGCTGTTGGCGGAATGCACTTCCACCCCATCGAAACCGGCTCGCCGGGCATTCTCTGCGGCCAGTTTGTACTGCTCGATAATTCCTGGAATCTCCGAGGTTTCCAGTGCGCGAGGCATCGACACCTCGACAAAGCCTTTTTCGGTGTAAGTGCTGCCTTCGGCCTTGATCGCCGAAGGCGCTACTGGCGCTTCTCCGTTGGGTTGTAGCTCGACACTCGAAAAGCGCCCTACGTGCCACAACTGACTGACGATTTTGCCGCCCGCCGCGTGCACCGCGTCGGTGACTTTTTTCCAGCCAGCTACCTGTGCCTCCGACCAGATACCCGGGGTCATCGCATAGCCACGCCCCTGGGCAGAGATATTGGTCGCTTCGGCAATGATCAAGCCTGCACTGGCGCGCTGGGCGTAGTAAGTCGCGTGCATTTCATTCGGTACGCCGTCTGCGGCCATTCGACTACGTGTCACGGGTGCCATGACAATTCGATTAGCCAATTGGAGTGCACCCATTTGCATGGGCGAAAAAAGGTCGGTGTCAAAAGTGTTAGCCGTCATAAAGTCCTCGATTGAATAGACCGGTCGTCTAGTGAGAGGTTAAAAAAATACGCCCCTCTGTCAGCAGGCGTTTGCTGGTGAAATTGCTATTTCAAAAGCTGCCATCGTGTTCACGACTGTCAGCGGCAGCGTTGCACCTGGTCACACAGGTGGTCGTCTGTATAACCCGTTCGCGAAGGCTCCAGCGCGACCTTCTCCCACTTGGCGATAACCAATGGCGCAATGGCATTGCCCAGTACATTAAGCGTGGTGGTGCCGCTGTCGATAATCCGGAAAATGCCGGCGATCAATGCCACGCCTTCCAATGGAAGACCGGCAGAGGCCAAGGTGGCTGACAGGATCACGATTGCAAACCCAGGCACACCCGCGGCGCCTTTCGAGGTCAGTACCATCGTCACGACCAACAGAATCTGCTGTGACATAGACAGGTCGATCCCATAGAGCTGCGCCACAAAAATGGTCGCCACACCAAGAAAAATCGATGCGCCATCGAGATTGAACGCATACCCCACCGGCACCACAAAACTGACGATCCGACGCGGTACACCGTAGCTTTCCAGTTTGGTCATCAGTTGCGGCATGACGGCGGCTGAGGCGGCACTGGAAAACGCCAGAATCAACTCATTACGGAAGTAGCGGATCAACTTGAAGATGTTTTCGCCAATCAAATAACAAATGCCACCCAGTACCACCAAAGCGAACACCATCAGCGCCAGATACACCACCCCAATCAACTTGAGCAGCGGCAGCAGCGAGGCAAAACCAAACGTCGCGACGGTCGCGCCGATCATGCCAAACACCCCTATCGGCGCGTAGGCCATCACAATCGAAACCACCTTGAACATCGCATCGGAAAGGCTCTGAACAACCGCAATAAACGGTGCGCTTTTGTCTTTGGGCAAAGCATTCAATGCCAGCCCCAACAGCACAGCGAAGAACAGTACCGACAGCAACTTCGCTTCCGACATTGCCACTATCACGTTGTCTGGAACGATGTTCTGCAAAATCACCAGCGCCCCTTTGGACGGCTCAAGCGTGATCGATGCAGCACCATGCGAAGGGCCTGAAATATCGGTTCCTCGTCCTGGTTCGAAGAGGTTGGCAAAACACAGGCCTATGACGATGGCCAGCGCGGTAATCGCAAAGAAGTAGCCGAGCGACTTCACACCCATACGCCCGAACGATTTGCTGTCACCTCCGCCCGCGATCCCCAAAATCATGCAACAGAACACGATCGGAACAACCACCATCTTCATCATCTTGATAAAGATGTCACCGAGCGGTTTGAGGATCTCCGCACTCACCCAGGTCTGATAGTGCGGATGCGTATTGAAGTACCAACCTGCAAGCACGCCAAGCAATAGCCCGGCAACGATTTGCCACACCAAGGGAATACGTTTCATGTCTAGCCTTCTTGTTGGAATGAAAGGTCTGCGTCTATTCGCAGTTGCTAGAGTCATGAGCTTCCAGCTCACTTGAGATCAAATGGCACAAACGGGTTGTGCCATGCATGTTCCTATTTAGCGAAGAGCTGGCTCATATCCTTGAACGCCTTGAATTCAAGAGCGTTGCCGCACGGGTCAAAGAGAAACATGGTGGCTTGCTCGCCTACCTGGCCTTTAAACCGAATGTACGGTTCGATCACAAACTCGGTACCAAACGACTTCAGACGTTCGGCCAGCGCTTCCCATTGTTACCAACCCAAAATGATGCCGAAGTGCGGAACCGGGACATCGTGTCCGTCGACCGGGTTGCTGTGAACGCTCTCTTGTGAGGCTGTTTTCGGATGTTCGTGGATCACCAGTTGGTGACCATAAAAATCGAAATCGACCCATTGCGTGCTGGAGCGCCCTTCTTCAAGGCCAAAGACCTCACCGTAAAAGGTGCGCGCCGCAGTCAGGTCGTAAACAGGGATCGCGAGGTGAAATGGCGAGAGGCTCATCAGAACTCCAAATATTTTTTGTTGGTTGGCGAACATTTCCACCGTCATCGGCTCTCTGGGTTCAGCCGGTGCCGGGGATGGAAAACATCCTAGGACGGAAAACCAAACATAAAAATCAATATATATTTCTCAGAAACACAATTAATATTTGTGAATGATCAAAGAACTGAAAACACTCATTGCGGTGGCGCGGGAAGGCACATTCGCCGCTGCCGGCAACAAGATCGGCCTGACCCAGGCCGCTGTCAGCGCGCAGATTCAGCGCCTGGAAACCGAACTCGGTTTTGAGATTTTCGACAGGAAAGGACGTTCGGCCCATCTGAACAAAATGGGTCACCAGATACTTCTGCAGGCGCAGGATTTACTCAGGCTATACGACAATCTGGGTTCCACTGCGCTGGGCCAACCTACCAACATACTCATCAACATCGGTGCGATCGCATCCGTGCAACGTTCCTATTTGCCCGATGCGCTGGCGAAGTTTCACCAGCAGTGTCCGCAATGCCGCACACGTGTCATTCCAGGGCTTTCAATGGAGATGGTGAACCTCGTAGACGCCGGCGAAATCGACATGGCCGTCATCATTCGTCCGCCCTTCTCTCTTCAAAGTGACCTGCGCTGGACGACGCTGGCACGAGAGCCCTACCGACTGATCGTGCCACGCGAGCTGGAGGGAGAAGACTGGTCGGAACTGCTGGCCAGCCAGCCATTCATTCGCTATGACCGATCATCTTTCGGCGGCCGGCAGGTTGATCGTTTCCTGCGACAGATGCATTTCACCTTGCAGGAAGTTTGCGAACTGGATGAACTGGAGGCCATCATCAAACTGGTGGAAAAAGGTGTAGGCATAGCGCTGGTGCCACAGACAGAGCCCCATCAGGAATGGCCCGCCGGTGTACGAGCGATCGATTTGGGACAACACACCTTTCACCGGGATATCGGGCTGGTACATCGGTCTCGACAGAGCTTTACCGAGCCTGTGCGAATTTTGGCTCAGCTTATAAGTGATCAGGTAACCGCCGCTTCAGAATAATAGTCGCCAAGCGTGGATCGAAATGCTGCGCAGCGACGACGCCAGCAATGATTGAAGAACTCAGCGCCTGACGGCGAACCACCTACGGCGCTGTGTTTTTCAGACCTTGCTTCAGGTAATCAGAACTGCCTGTCTGCCTGATCATGATCATTGCTGCTTGGCAGCAGTTCGTCAGTGCGTCTTCAGCGCACGTTCGACGCTGATAGCAAGCGGCGTGGTTGGCCTCCCGATGAGTTCAGCCAAGGCGCGGCTGGTGCTGATTGCCCTGCTGCCTGGCACGCTGCGGTTCAGCCAGTTACGACGCAAGATCGGCGGGGTCAGCGAACGAATGCTGGCGCAGACGCTTCAGTTGCTGGAAGGCGATGGGATGGTGGAGCGTCACGCCTATGACGTCGTGCCGCCACATGTCGAATACACGCTGATGCCTATGGGGATGGAAGCCGCAGTACGGGTGCGCGAATTGGCCGATTGGGCGGAAACGCACTACGCAACCGTGCCGCGTCAGCAAGAGATGGCAGCCGTGGATAAAAGCTGAATGTCTTTCGCTTGAGAAGCGTTAAAGCCCGTCCATTTCACTCTCGCCGCAGAAGAGTATGGGGAGCAATGCCGAAGGTCTTGCGAAAAGCGTGGCTGAAATGAGAGAAGTCCGAGAAGCCGAAATCCAGCGCCGCCTGGGAAATGCTACGGACTTGACCACGCTCGATCGCGTCGCGGCTGGCGAACAACCGTGCCTTCCAGATTTCCGCGACCGGCGATTTCTGATGGCGGGCGAAAGCGCGCGTCACTGTGCGCGTGGAGACATGGTGAGCTTGAGCAATGCGCTCGAGTGAAAGATCCGCCTCGGTCAGATACTGATGGATGTAATTCATGATTCGGCCGTACAGGTCCAACTCGTCATGTGTCTGCTTTAAATCCTGAAGCTCCAGGCTGACCACCAAGAGGTCGAGCAACGTGCTGGAATAACGACTGGACAGGCCTGGATTTTGGAAGCCTGAAGCCATGCTCGCGGCCTGGCGCAACATTTCGCGTAACGGAATTACCCCTGGACGACGATCATCCAGAACCATGGCGGTGCACTCCGCTATGCCGGGCAGCCGCTGGCTGAGCAATTGTCGCGGAATGCGCACAAGGTGGTTATCGGTACCACCGAAGCTGAATCTGAAGGGCTGGGATGCGTCATAAAGGAACAGATCGTCCGCTGCCAGCTTAGTCCGCCGGTCAGCCTGCTCCAGTTCGCCATAACCGCTGCGGGTAAAGCCCAACCACAAATCGTCATTCGGGTCGCTGCGCAGGTGCTGGGCGGTCCGCTCCCAATAATGCAAGGGTGCGGACAACGTGCAGATGTCCAATGCCCCCATGCCATGCACCTCCAGCGCCCCGTCGAAATCGCTCTGCGCCAGCAGTTTGCTGTCGGCGTCCAGGCAATGGTGACACACCACCTCCTTCCAGTAATCGAACCGTTGGGGCGCCGTGACGGCAAGCGTTGAATACTGACATGTCTGGCTCATTGCATGGACCTCGCGGCGGCGGTTCAACAAAAAAGCGTGGTAACGTTTTTTGCGAGCTCAGCAATTATCAGGCCATCTGCTCAGTCTCACGCCCAGCGCTTAGCCGCGCCGCGAGATCGCCCTCCGCACACTTGGCACACAGTGCCTCCCCAGCACTTCCCCTGCAACTTTCCTGAGCATTTCGTCCCTTGTTTCACAAGCCCCGCACCATCACTGCGCATCGATGAGCTGGCCATTTACGGCTGTCCTTTTTAACCAAACGGTTGTCCATTCGAGCCAAGCACATCCCATCTCCCCTCGATAATTTTCACTCCATGCCGTGTCCCTCCCGACACCAATGACGAGGTGCCTCATGCAACGACGAGAACAGCAGCGACTGTCCGATTCGTCCTGGTTTTTACAGCGCTGGGACATGGCACCCGAAGAGTTCGCCAGTTACCTGGTGCAACTCGGGACCTTGGCGCTGCAACGCCGATGGCGTGGTCCTGATCGCAAAACAACAACATCCACTGGCCTGTAGAACAGCGAACCGTCCGTTTGAGACGGGAATAAAGGAGCCCCCATGGAATCTGCAATCGATAAACATCTGAAATGTCCGCGGACTTTGTCGCGTCGCGTCCACGACGAATACCAGCCACCCTTCCCCATGTTTGTGGGACGGGCTGACGAAAACGTGAAGCAAGTCGTGATGGCTTACCTCGGGGTGCAATTTCGCGAAGAACAACGCGCCGCCGCCCTGCAAGCCATACGCTACATTGACGCCAGCTTCGCCCTCGCCGATGGCCCCGGGCATTACGACCTGACCTACCACCTCGACAATCAGGGGTATGGAAACTTCATCGCCGTGGGCTACTGGCGTGACCCCTTCGCCTATCACCGTTGGCTGCTTTCACCGCCGGTGGCGAATTGGTGGGGCGACGATGCGCGCCTGAGCGAGGGGCTGGGATATTTCCGCGAAGTCATGGCCCCGCGCGCCGAGCAGTTCGAAACACTGTATGCCTTCAAGGACGATTTGCCAGGTGTCGGTGCGGTCATGGACGGCATCAGCGGCGAGATTGAAGAGCACGGCTACTGGGGCTCGGCGCGCGACCGCTTTGCCATCTCCCAGACCGACTGGATGCAGCCGACCAGCGAACTGCAAGTCATTTCAGGCGATCCGGCCAAGGGCGGCAGGGTCGTCGTACGTGGCCACGACAACCTGACGCTGATCCGCTCCGGACAAGACTGGGTCGAAGCCGGCGAGGAAGAACGCGCGCTCTATTTCAACGAGATGCTGCCGCCCCTGCAAGACGGCATGAACCTCCTGCGTGACGAGGGGCAGGCGCTGGGCTGCTATAGCAACCGTTTCGTACGCAATATCGACCTCGATGGCAATCTCCTCGACATCGCCTATGACATCGGTCACTGGCGATCGCTCGACAAGCTGGAGCGCTGGGCAGAATCCCACCCCACTCACCTGCGCATTTTCACCACGTTCTTCCGCGTGATCGGCGGTCTTTCGAAGCTGCGGCTGTATCACGAGGTCTCGGTGGCGGATGGTAGCCAGCAACTGTTCGAGTACATCAACTGCCACCCGCAGACCGGGATGATGCGCGACGCACACGTGTCGCCCGCCTGACTCCATCGCTGACTCCACTTTTAGCCCTGCGCGTTGCCTGACTGGCGATAGCGGGGCTCTTTTTGCCCGAACAAAGGATCTTCGATCATGAAACGGTTCCGCTACCTGGTGCTTGCAGCCCTCCTCCCCAGCCTTTCCTCCCACGCGCTTGAGGTCGATCCTGGCGACTACGAGCCGCTCCCCGTGGGCGCGACCATCGGCGTGGTCTACTACCAGCACGCCAGCACCGACAAAGCCTATTCCAACGGGCACAAGACCAGCTCCGATTTCAACCTGACGTCCGACGTCGGCATTTTGCGTCTGCTGCACGTCTACCAGTTGAGCGAGCGGCTGACCATCGAACCGCAATTCCTGTTGCCCTTCGGCCATATCTCGGGCGGTGGAGATGCGTCTGCGCTGGGCGACGCCAGCGGCATCGGCGACCTCATTCTTACTGCGCCACTCAAGTACCGTCTCAACGACGCCAACGACACTCTCGGTGCGACCGCTTACCTGTACGTGCCAACTGGCAACTACGACAAGGACGACGCGCTCAACCTTGGCGAGAACCGTTGGAAATTCGATCTGCAGGCCGCTTACGTCAAGCACTTCACAGAAAAGTGGGCCATCGACCTCGTGGGTGACGCCATCTGGTACGGAGACAACAACGACTACGGCGCCAGCTCTGCCCGTCGCGAGCAGCACGTTTCCTATGGCGCCCAGTTGATTGGGCGCTACATGCCCGACGAGACAACGGCGCTGTCGATCGGCTTCGGCCACAGTTGGGGTGGGGAAAACCAGGTCGATGGTGTCAACCAGGACGACAGGATGGAAACCACCAACGTGCGCGTCACGGCCAGAAAGTTTCTGACCGCCAAGGACCAATTCCAGGTGCAACTTGGACGCGACCTTGCGGTGGAGAACGGCCCCAAAGAGGACTTTCGCATGAACCTGCGCTACGTCAGGGTTTTCTAGCCCCCCTCCTCTGCGCAGCCCGTTTCCAGCGTGCCAACCGGCTCATGAGATTCCCCTGATCTTAAACGGAGTAACCCGACAATGACCGACCAGCAACCCACCGCAGAACAACAACCTTCCCTCTACAGCCGTCTTGGCGGCTATGACGCGATTTATCAGTTCGCAGGCGCAGTGTTGAGAAAAACCATGGGCCACCCCGCCATCGGCCACATCTGGGCCCATATGTCGGAATCGACGTTCCAGAAGGAACACATCAATTTTGTCGACTTCCTTTCCGAGCACTGGGGTGGCAGCGCCAAGTACAGGGGCAGAGACATGGTCACCGCGCATCGCGGGATGGGGCTGACCGAGGTGCACTGGCAAGCGGTGCTCGATTGTCTGGAGGCCTGCTACGACGACTACGGTCTGGCCCCGGACCTGCGCAGGGAGGTCAATGACTTCCTCATCAAGTTCAAACCGGCGGTGATTGGTAGCCCCTCCTATCGGGATGTGGTACTCGCGCACCCGGAAATGGACCCGGCCAAAGGCATGAGGAGCGTCGGGGTTGTCTGGCCGAAACCCGGGAAGTCATCGCGAAAACCGACCACGGCCGAATCCGAAGACTGACACGCTCGGCAAAAACCGGCGCCACCGCAATACGGCGTCCCGCTCAACCAAGTGAATGTCCTCCTCAACCAAGCGCCGCTCAATGTGCGCAGATAGCTTGATACCAGTCCGGTCGCGACATCGCAAATAGTGCGCACCGTAACCGGGCTTCTCCGAGACGACGTTTGAACAGACATTGCCAACCCAGCAGGTTGGCACAGGACACAGGACACCCCATGGCCATCATCCGCCCGACGCTCGAACAAGTGCAGGATCTCGCCAGCCGCCTGCACATACAGTTGACTCCCGAGCAAGCCAGCGAATACCTGGCGCTCATGCAATCCAGTTTTGATGCCTACGATCTCGTCGATGAGTTGCCAGACTTCATCCCCCCGGTGTGCTACGAGCGCAGTGCCGGTTACCGCCCTTCAAGTACGGACAATCCGCTGAACGCCTGGTACTACAGAACCGAGGTAATGGGCGCCAGTTCGGGCAAGCTTGCCGGCAAAACGGTTGCGCTCAAGGACAATATCTCTCTGGCCGGTGTCCCGATGATGAACGGTGCCGCGCCACTGGAAGGATTCGTACCGTCATTTGATGCCACTGTGGTGACGCGTCTGCTCGACGCTGGCGCCACTATCCTCGGCAAAGCCACTTGTGAACATTACTGCCTCTCCGGTGGTAGCCATACCTCAGACCCAGCCCCTGTGCACAATCCTTATCGCCATGGATTCACCACCGGCGGCTCGTCTTCCGGCAGCGCAGCGCTGGTGGCGTCGGGCGAAGTCGACCTGGCTGTCGGTGGCGACCAGGGCGGCTCCATCCGCATCCCGGCAGCCTGGTGCGGCATTTACGGAATGAAGCCCACCTTCGGTCTGGTGCCCTATACCGGCGTCATGGCGATCGAGGCAACTTTCGACCATGTCGGCCCGATGACGAGCAACGTCCGCGATAACGCGCTGATGCTTGAAGTGATGGCTGGATCGGACGGACTCGACCCGCGCCAGAGCGCTCCCGAGGTCGATGCCTATAGCGATTATCTGGGACGAGGCGTGACCGGGCTGCGGATCGGAATTCTCCAGGAAGGTTTCCAGCTCGCTAACCAGGATTCGCGTATCGCAGAAAAGGTACGCAGCGCTATCGCCCGGCTCGAGGCGTTGGGTGCGCGGGTCGAGGAAGTCTCGGTTCCCGAACACAACCTGGCGGGGGCATTGTGGAGCCCTATCGGCTGTGAAGGCCTGACCATGCAAATGATTCACGGCAACGGCGCGGGTTTTAACTGGAAAGGGCTCTACGACGTGGCTCTGCTGGACAAACAGGCCGGTTGGCGCGATCAGGCCGAAGCATTGTCGCCGTCACTCAAACTGTGCATGTTCGTGGGCCAGTTCGGTCTGGAACGCTACCACGGTCGCTACTACGCCAAGGCCCAGAACATTGCACGCTTTGCCCGGGCCGCCTATGACCGGGCGCTGAATACCTATGACCTGCTCGTCATGCCGACCGTGCCGATCACCGCCCAGCCACTCCCTGAACCGGGCTCTTCCATCACCGAAACCGTCACGCGTGCGTTGGAGATGCTGGGCAATACGGCCGCTCAGGACATTACCGGGCACCCCGCCATGTCGATCCCTTGCGGCCTGGTGGACGGACTGCCTGTGGGGCTGATGCTTGTCGGAAAACATTATGCCGAAGGCACCCTCTATCAAGCGGCAGCGGCATTCGAGGCCTCTATCGATTGGCGGACGCTGTAAATCGGCGCATCGCGCTGAACGTGAGTAGCAAATTCAGAGGGGTCAAAACATGAGCCATACGCACGAACATCATCACGATCACGATCACACCGAGCCCCCCGAGGCCATCGCCCTGCGCGTCAAGGCGCTCGAATCCCTGTTGATCGAAAAGGGTCTGGTCGACCCGACCGCCATGGATGCGCTGGTGGACACTTACCAGCACAAGGTCGGCCCGCGCAACGGCGCTCAGGTGGTCGCCAAGGCCTGGTTCGATCCCGATTACAAACACCGACTGCTGGAAGATGCCACCGCGGCGATTGCCGAATTGGGTTTTTCCGGCGTGCAGGGCGAAGACATGGTGGTGGTGGAGAACACCGCGGCCGTGCACAACGTGACGGTCTGCACGCTGTGCTCCTGTTACCCCTGGCCAACCCTGGGCTTGCCCCCCGCCTGGTACAAATCCGCGCCCTATCGCTCACGGATAGTCATCGACCCACGCGGCGTACTGGCCGAATTCGGTTTGCTTGTTCCCGATGACAAGGAAGTGCGGGTCTGGGACAGCAGTGCCGAGTTGCGCTACCTGGTACTGCCGGAACGTCCGGCGGGCACAGACGGCTGGAGCGAGGAACGCCTGGTCGAGCTGGTGACGCGTGACGCCATGATCGGTACAGGACTGGCCAAGATACCGGGCGACGCAGCCTGACCCCGCGAAGGAGAAAACCATGAACGGTGTACACGACTTAGGCGGTATGCACGGGTTCGGCCCGGTGCTCACCGAAGACAATGAACCGGTGTTCCATCACGACTGGGAACGCAGGATCTTTCCGCTGTTTGCCTCGCTCTTCGTCGGCGGCTACTTCAATGTCGACGAATTCCGCCATTGCATCGAACGCCTGCAACCGGCGGAATACTTGCAGTCGAGTTACTACGAACACTGGCTGCACGCCTTCGAGACCCTGCTGCTGGAAAAAGGCGTGATCAGCGCTGGCGAACTGCAGGGCACGGTCAAACCGGCCTCGCCGACGCAGCCCCCAACGGTGCTGACCCCAGACATTGTCGAGGCGGTGATCCTTGGAGGCGCTTCATCCAGGGCAAAGGAAGCTGTCGCCGGCCGTTTCCGGGTTGGTGACCGAGTGCGGACGAAAAATTTCAATCCAACCACCCACACCCGACTGCCACGCTACGCGCGCGGGAAGGTCGGGACCATCGAGATTGCACACGGCGCGTTTGCCACCCCGGACACGATGGCCCACGGTCTGGGCGAACAACCGCAACAGGTCTACGCCGTGCGCTTCAGTGCGACAGAATTGTGGGGCGTGGCGCGACCGGACAGTGTCTGCATTGATCTGTGGGACAACTATCTGGAGGCCGTATGAACGCCAGCAAGCTTCACATCCCGCCCATCGCCGGCCTGTCCCTCGACGATGAAGGCCCGGTGTTCGACAAACCCTGGCAGGCCCAGGCTTTTTCCCTGCTGCTACACCTGCACCAAACCGGTCTGTTTCCCTGGAAGGACTGGGTGCAGACATTCAGCGATGAGATCAAGGCAAGCCCGGCGCAGCCCGGAGAAACCATCAACGACGCTTACTACCGGCAGTGGATTGCAGCCATGGAAAGCATGCTCAGTGCACTCGGTTTAACCGCTATCGAAGACATCACCCGGCGCACTGAGGAATGGCAGCAAGCCTACGAGAACACGCCCCACGGACAACCGGTCACGCTGCTCAATGCGAGTTGCCCGCCGCCCCATGGACACGAGCACGAACACCTGCCACGGCGCGAGCCGGTAGCGATAAGCCGAGCCGCAAACTAAAACCGCAGCCATCCTTTTTTTTACTGTCGAGGCTGCGAAGCGGCCAAGGAGCAATCGTCATGCATATCGAACCTGATCTGGTGGAAGCCGGAAAACTCTGGCTGAGCTATGTCACTGCCGCAGGTGTCGGCGCCTATACCGTCAAACTCGCTGCGCAAGCCATCGGTGAGCGTGGGGTCTTTTCGCTGCTGGCCCGGACTGTCACTGCCACGGCCCTGGTCTTCAGCTTCTTCGAGCTGCTGCCGCACTATCCGGTCGGTGTTTCCGAGGTGCATCTCATCCTGGGGTCAACGCTGTTTCTGCTGCTTGGCGCTGCACCTGCTGCGGCGGGGCTCGCCCTGGGGCTGCTGATTCAGGGCCTGTTCTTCGCGCCATTCGACCTGCCGCAATATGGCATGAACGTCACCACGCTACTGGTACCGCTGTGCGCAGTCGCTGCCCTGGCCAAACGCATCATTGCGCCCGACACGCCGTATGTGGAACTGAGCTACAGACAAGCGCTGGGGCTGTCGACCGCCTTTCAGGCAGGCATTGTCGCCTGGGTGGCGTTCTGGGCTTTCTACGGAAAAGGCTTCACAGCCGAAAACGCCTTGTCGATTCTGTCCTTTGGCAGTGCCTACATGACCGTGATCACCCTCGAACCGCTGCTGGACCTGGCCGTACTGGCCGCGGCCAAGGCCAGCCATCGTCTGCGGGGTAGTTCGCTGCTCGAACGCCGTCTGTACCAGGCCGCCTGAGTCGACGCACTCCAGTCCAGATCGGCCTGCCCCGAGTATTCGAAGAGCGTAATGCTCGGGGTATAAACCGCAAGAACCGCCCCGCGACTGCCGTAGCAGCCGCGAACGGTGAAGATGGCTTCAACGCTATGGCTTACTGATCTTGAACCAGATGGAGTACATCGCCGGCAGGAACACCAGCGTCACGATGGTTCCGACGAACGTGCCGCCGATCAGTGTGTAAGCCAGCGTGCCCCAGAAGACCGAGTGCGTCAGTGGAATGAACGCGAGGATGGCCGCCAGCGCAGTCAGCAGTACCGGGCGAGCACGCTGTACCGTGGCTTCGATCACGGCGTGAAACGGATCAAGTCCCTCTTGTGCGTTGTGATGGATTTGTCCAATCAGGATCAGCGTATTACGCATCAGAATCCCCGACAGGGCGATCAACCCGACCAAGGCGTTGATACCGAACGGCTGCTGGAAGAGCAGCAGTGTCGGCACCACACCAATCAGCCCGAGTGGCGAGGTGAGGAACACCATGATCATTGCCGATACCGAACGCACCTGCAGAATGATGATCAGCAGTGTGACGGCGATCATGATCGGCAGCAGTGGCAAGATCGCTTGGCCGGCCTTGCCCGACTCCTCGATCGCCCCCGATTGCTCGATACGATAACCCTCCGGCAGCGTGTCGATGACCGGCTGCAGCGCCTTCGTGATAACACTTGAAACGTCCGGAGGCTGCAAGCCTTCGGCAATGTCGCCGCGTACAGTAATGGTCGGCGTGCGGTCACGACGCCGCAGGACGGGATCCTCCATGCGCACATCCACTGTCCCCACTTGCGACAGCGGAATCCGCTGGCCCGCCGTGCCCACCAGCGTGAAACCTTGTGTTTTTGCAGGGTCGAGCCGGATATCCCCCGCTGCTCGCCCGATCACCTGTACCGAACGGATGTCCTCACGAACGGCCGTGATCGGTACCCCGGCAAGCAGAAACTGCAACTGCTGCGCGACCGTACTGGAGGTCAGCCCCACCGCCTGCAAGCGGTCCTGATCCAGGGTGAAATGCAGCGCGGGTGTCAGCGGGCCCCAGTCAGTATTGACGGTTCGCATCAAGGGGCTCGCCTGCATCACCGTCTGCACCTGAGCGGCAATCTCACGCAATGTCGAGGGATCGGGCCCCATCACCCGGTAAGCGACAGGAAACGGTGAATACGGACCAAACACCAACTGCGTCACCCTGACCCGCGCTTCTGGAGCCAGCCCTTCGGCGACGGCCTCGCGCAGACGGAGCTTGAGGACTTCCCGTGCCTCCTGACTCTGCGTCAACACCACAATCTTCGCAAAAGACGGATCAGGCAGTTCCGGCGCCATGGCCAGGTAGAAACGCGGCGCACCCTGTCCGATATAGGCCGTGACGATTTTTGCTTCATTCTGCTTTTGCAGCCAGGCTTCGACTTTGGCGGTGGTGATACTCGTCTGCTCGATGGAGGTTCCATAGGGCATTTGCACTTCGATCAACACTTCGGGACGATCCGAGGTGGGGAAGAACTGCTTCTTGACCAGGCTCATGCCGACAACGGCCGGGACAAACGTCGCGATCACGGTACCAGCGACCAGCCATTTGCGGGCAATGACGCGCGTCAAGATCCGGCGGAAGCGGTTGTAGTTGGGCGTGTTGTAAATGGCCGCGTGACCACCTTCGACCTGTTTGATGTCCGGCAACAGCTTCACACCCAGATAGGGGGTGAAGGCCACCGCAACCACCCATGAGGCAATCAGGGCAATGCCTACGATCCAGAACATGTTGCTGGTGTACTCGCCAGCGGTCGATTGCGCGAAGCCGTTGGGCAGAAAGCCGATAGCGGTCACCAGCGTGCCGGAAAGCATCGGTGCGGCGGTGTGACTCCAGGCATATGCGGACGCTTTGATACGGTCGTAGCCCTCCTCCATTTTCACCACCATCATCTCGATCGCAATGATGGCGTCGTCCACCAGCAGTCCAAGCGCCAGGATCAACGACCCCAAGGTGATCCGGTCAAAGTTCTTGCCCGTTGCCGCCATCACTACAAACACCACGGCGAGCGTCAGTGGTACCGCCGCAGCCACGACAATACCGACATGCCAGCCCATGCTGAGAAAGCACACCAGCATCACCACCAGCAAGGCGACGAAGAACTTGATCATGAACTCGTCGACGGCTGAACTGATATTCACCGACTGATCGGTGACCTTGCTGAGTGTCATGCCCAGTGGCATGCCTTCGTTGATCCGGGCGGTCTCCACGTCCAGTGCCTTGCCCAGGTCCAGGCCGTTCCAGCCCTCGCGCATCACCACACCCAATAACAGCGCTTCCTCACCATTGTTACGCACAAGGAAGGTGGCCGGATCTTCGTAACCCCGCTCGACCGTCGCAACGTCCGAGAGCTTCAAGGTACGTCCCTGAATCGCCAGCGGTGTGTCACGAATCTTCTGCAACTTGTCGAAGGCGCCGTCGAGACGCAGGAAGACTTCTGGCCCCTTGGTTTCAATCGAGCCGGCTGGCGTCAGTACGTTCTGATTGTTCAGCGCGGCAAAAATATCCTGCGGGGTTACCCCCAGCGTGGCCAGCCGATCATGGGAGAAAGAGACAAAGATGCGCTCGCTCTGCTCACCTATGATGTTGACCTTTTTCACGCCTGGCACATGCAACAGGCGCTGGCGCAGCGATTCGGCATCACGTACCAGCAGTCGCTGCGGCTCGCCTTTGGCTTTCAAGGCAAACAACGCAAAGGTCACATCTGCAAACTCATCGTTGACCATCGGGCCAATTACGCCGGCCGGTAGCTTGATCGACTCATCGTCGAGTTTTTTGCGCGCCTGGTAGAACTCCTCCTGCACTTGGGAGGGCGGTGTACGATCAAGCAGTGTCACCACAGTGAAGGCCAGACCCGGACGAGTGTAGGTTTCCGTGCGGTCGTACCATTTCAACTCTTGCAGGCGTTTTTCCAGCGGCTCGGCGACCTGGTCCTGCATTTCCTGCGCGGTCGCGCCCGGCCATGCCGTGATGACCGTCAGCTGCTTGACCGTAAACGGCGGGTCTTCCGCGCGCCCGAGCTGGAAAAACGCGAGGATCCCGGCAACACCGATCAGGAAGATCAGAAACACCGTGATCGAACGCTCGCGAACGGCAAGCGCCGAAAGATTGAAGCGCCCCTGGCTCATGGACGGCTCCCGGCAACCTGGACGTCAGCCTGTTGAGCCAGTCTCACCTCCTCCCCCTCGCGCAGAAGATGTGCGCCTAAAGCGACAACTTGCTCACCGAGCTTGAGTTCACCTTCGACACGCGCAATGTCATCGCTCACGTCCAATATCTGCACAGGCCGCCAGTTCACCTTGGTCGGGTTGCCAGCAATCACCCAGAGGCCGGGGCCTTTGCCTGGGTCATAAACCGCCGCCAGCGGCACTTGCAACACCTGTGCATTTGCGCGGCTGCCAGCGATCTGCAGCGTAACGGTCGAACCCAACGGCGCATTGGCCAGCGCGCCCTCCAGCACATATCGCGCCTCAAAGGTGCGCGTCATGCGATCGGCCGAGTCAGACAGCAGCCGCAGCCTGGCTGTCACGGCACCCGACGTGTTGCCATAAAGTGTGGCCTGCGCGGTCGAACCTGCCGCCGGACGTAGCGTCTCGGGCAGGTGCACGATGGCTTCGCGCTGCCCTGCCCGCGCCAGTCGAACCACGGCTTGCCCGGGGCTCACCACTTGTCCTGGCTCGGCGAGCGTCTCCACCACCACGCCATCGGAATCAGCAAGCAACACCGCATAACCGGACGCATTGCGAGCGACATCAGCCTGCGCTTGCGCCGCGCTCAACTGAGCTTTGGCGGTATCTGCGGCGGCTTTGATCTGATCGTAGGCCGAGGCCGAGATGGCACCGGCGGCGACCAGATCGCGATACCGGGCCTCGTCATCCGCGGTCTGTATGGCTCGCGCCCGAGCGGCCATGACCGACTCTTGCTGCGCCCGCGCCTGCAGCCCGAGATCAATCGGGTCGAGACGCATCAGTGGTTGACCTCGTTTGACCGTCTGGCCTGTGTCAACCAGGCGCTCGAGTATTTTGCCCGAGACCCGAAAGCCGAGGTCAGCCTCGACGCGGGCGATCACGATACCCGTGAAAGAACGTGAAGTATCTGATGCGGCCTGAACCGCAGCAGACCTCACCAACGGGGCACGCGTACGGGGATCGTCAACGACGGATGAGTCACCACACGCCGTCAGGACGAGCGGCAACAGACAAACGGCAATCGGTACAGCTAGAGGCCGGCGCATAGGTTCCGTTACTCGATAATAGGACATGCTCGGCATTTTCAGTACGGTGACCAATAATGTCAATGGTCACTATCTTGTAGTGCATGGTGCAGATATCCATGTTCTCGTTGACCTGAAAGATGTGACCGTAATTTAATATGGTCACTTATCATCCTCGTTGCAGGTACCTCAATGCCTCCTGTTCGCCCTATCACGCTTTTGGTGGCCGCCAGTTTGATGGCAGGCTGCGCGGTCGGTCCCGACTATCAACGGCCTGCCCTCGTGCTTCCCGATCGTTACCTGAGTCAGCCAGCAGCCGAACAGACGCCGGCAACGGCGCCGGCCCGGCTGGTCAACTGGTGGGAGAGTTTTAACGATCCCGTGTTGACCGGTTTCGTCACCCAGGCGCTGGAACAGAACCTCGATCTGGCACAAGCAGCGGCGCGGGTCACACAGGCACGGGCAGGATTGGGGGCCGCAAATGCCGCTCTGTTGCCCTCCGGGAGCATTGATGGCCAGGCCGCACGCGCCTTTCAATCCGTCGAGACGCCGCTCGGCCAGGTGCTGAACTCAACGCCTGGCTATGATCGCTATGGAAGTTCCTACGAGCTCAACCTCAATGCCGGCTGGGAGATTGATGTCTTTGGCGGGCTGAGACGCGAGCGCGAAGCCGCACTCGCCGAATACCAGGCGTCCGAGGCGGGCGCGACCGCCACACGCCTGGCCATTGCAGCGCAGACGGCCGATATCTACATCACCCTCCGTGGGTTGCAGGCGCGACTGGAGATTGCCAACCGTCAAGTCGAAACCCAGCAGGGACTGCTGGAGAAAGTCCGCCTGCTCTACGGCAAGGGCCTCGCTGCCCGCTATCAGGTTCAACAGACAGAGGGCGCGCTGGCGCAAGTCCAGGCGAGCGTGCCAGTGCTGCAGACCGGCCTGGATGCCGCCATGAATGCGCTCGACGTGATGCTCGGCACCCCGCCGGGGACTCACCGCACGCAACTGGCCGGTACAGCGAGCATTCCTGTTGTGCCGCCGATAAACGCCTCGGGAACGCCGGCCGATCTGCTGCGTCGCCGGCCGGATCTGATCGTCGCCGAGCGCCGCCTGGCAGCCTCCAATGCACGCATCGGCGTGGCGATTGCCGAGTACTACCCGAAACTTTCTCTCAGCGCATTGCTCGGTAGCGCCACGGCTGTTTCCGGCGGCAACCTGTTCACTGGCGGCGCCAGTCAGTCGGCGGCGATCCTTGGGTTGCGCTGGAGACTTTTTGACGTAGGCCGGATAAACGCGCAGATCGATCAGGCCAAAGGACAGGAAGCCGAAGCGCTGGCCGCTTATCGTCAGTCGGTGTTACGCGCCACTGAGGATGTCGAAAATGCCTTCTCCGCCCTGGTGAACCGCAACCTTCAGGCCACCACGCTCGCGGGAGGCGAGGCTTCTCTGACCCAGGCTCGCCAAGCGTCTTTTATTGCCTACGGAAAAGGCACCGCGAGCCTGATTGATGTGCTCCACGCCGACGAAACGCTGCTCCAGGCTTCCGATGCCCGTGCGCAAGCGCGGACAGAATCGGCGCGGGCTGCGGTCGCGGCATTCAAAGCGCTCGGCGGCGGCTGGCAAGTTCCCGAAACCCTGCCTGTTGCGTCGCGATGAAGCTCGCCAGCTTTGCAAAGAATTTGGCTCGACAGTACGCAGAATGGCCAATCGCGGTTTTGACGTGGGCCACGCCACGGCGTTTTCATCAGTGCCTGATGGCCAAAGTCATGAGGGTTTGACTTACAAAAAAGGGCCAACCTCTCTGCAAGAATCGGCCCGATAAACATGCCCTTGCGCGTGTGGGGTCGGGAGGCAGCACGCCCTCCCGCCCCCACATTGTGAGTACAGTCCTCAGCTAAAAACGGTAGCTGACAGACGTACCGAGCCCGCTCGCACTGTTCTTGTACCTGGCGCTGTAGGCACCTCTGGATGGCGAGCTGTCGTTGACCTTCACGCTCTCCTCCCAGAGGTAGGAATAAGCGAAGTCGATGGTGACATTTTCCACCGGCGTCCAGCCCGCACCGAAGCTGATAACCTTTCGGTCGCCTGTGGGAATACGGGGGCCGCGATGGGTGTTGTTGGCGGGTGATTGATCTACCGAAAACCCGCTACGCAACACCCACTGGCTATTCAATTGATAGGCGGTACCGATGGCGTGTGCCCACGTGTCATGCCAGTTCTGCTCTTCGCTGATCGTCCCCAATTGACCGCTCAGCAACGGCGGCAGGCCGCTGTTTTCGATCGTCAGCTCCTTGAAGCGACTCCAGCGCGTCCAGGTGCTACCGACATAGAGCGTCCAGTCGTTATTGAATTGATGCGTGACCGAAAAATCCACCGACTCCGGCGTATCCACATCCAGCGATGCGTCATAACTGCGGCCGCTGACGCCCAGCACGCTGAAGATGCCATCGGTGACCTTGGTTTTCGCATCCAGGTGGTAACTGACTTTGGAGTGATAAGTCAGCCCCAGGCGGGTCTGATCTGTCGCCTGCACCAGCACACCTGCGTTGAAGCCCAGCGCGGTGTCATCACCCGTGCTTTTGAGCTTGCCGTCATTGCGCCCCGGGGTTAATGGATTGGGCACCATGCCCGATATCTCTCCACCGATACGGTTGATGGTCGGACCGAAACCGATCGAGACTTTTTCGTTAAAAGCGTAACTGATGGTCGGTTGGAAAGTCAGCGTGGTGACTTCGCTCTTGTTGGCGTAATAGCGTCCGGCAAACCCGCTGCCGTAGTCGGTGATCAACCCGAAAGGTACATAAAACCCGACGCCGAATGCCCAGTGCTCATCGATGGGTTTGACGTAATAGCCTATCGGTACGGTGGTCGTGGGCACCATGTCGCCATCCTCCTTGCCGCCGAACGTACTGCGAGTCCGGCTGATATCGGACTTGGCGAACAGTGTCGCCGCCCCCACGCTGACCTGCTCTTGTTTAAGTCGCGCCATGCCCGCCGGGTTGCCGTAGATCGTACTGGCGTCTTCGGCCGATGAAGATCGCCCGGCAAACCCGGACCCCATCCCGCTGATGCTTTGTTCGTTGAGTGCAAAGCCACCGGCCAGCACATTCGAAGACGCAAGCACGACGGCCAGGCCCACGGGGCTCTTGAGCATTGTTTTTTTCATTATCGGGACTCTATGGAGATCACTGGAATAGAACATCGAACTACAGCGAAGCCATATTATCCATGTGACCAACTCAGTCAATGGTCACGAAGAGCGAAATGTTGCGCCCTCCCGGCACTCATTGGCCGGGAACGGAAAACGTCATGTGGGGGATGTGGTTTTGACTTGAATCGACTGACAGATTTGACCAGCGAAGTCAGGGCATGAGGCTGCGCAGGATGAGGTTGGAGGTCAGCGTGGGCGCTTGCTCGATGAAATCCAGATTGTGCTGCAACAGCAAGGGGTTGACGAAAGGTCGCAGCGCCAGATCGATCGCCTCGACAGTCTCGTCCAGTGGAGTCTTGCGCTCGAACTCCCCCGCCTCTCGTCCTTGCCGCACGATGTCGACAATAAAGTCTTTGATCTGTGCTTCATACACCTGGGCACTGTGCCAACGCTCCGAAGCGGAAAACGCCGCGATGTCGTAAAGCTTGCGGTCGTTGAAGAACAGGTTCACACCCGTGGCAATGACGGTTTTTACCAATCTGCGCAAACGCTCGGTCGCCGAAAGAGATTCTTCGTTAACGGCCTGTTCGACGGCTGCAACGATTTGCCCCAGACAATTGGCGCAAATGGCCTCGCCAATCGCCTGTTTCGAGTCAAAAAACTTATAGATGTACGCCTTGGAAAAACCGATGGCCTTGGCCAGGTCGGAAACCGTGGTTTTCGCGTAGCCATACTGGCTGAAGTGTTCATTGGCAGCGGCGACAATCTGGTCACGAATGTCGTGCTCGGCCGGGCCACGAGTGTTTGGCGAGGAGGCAGATATTGATAGCTGATTCATGACAGCAGCTTACTCATCCTATGGCGGGCTGACAACTTGTGACCACACAGGAATAAGGTCACAAGTCTGGTGATTTCAGATGAGGCCAGCCGTTACATCTGCTTGCCGTTACGCGCAGTGATCGCCACGGTAGTCGGCGAATCAGCCAAGGGAACAAAGCGTCGGGTTGAACCATCCAGCGCATCGATACACCCCGCCTCGATGTCGTAGACCCATCCGTGCAGATTCATGCGCCCTTGCTCGAGCGCGAGGGCCACGGAGGGATGCGTGCGCAGGTTCGCCAATTGCGCGATCACATTTTCCCGGACCAGACCATCGAGCTTCGCGCGCGGTGTGTCGAACTCATGCGCCGCGTTGATCGCTTTCGCAGCGTCCGCGTGACGCAGCCAATTGGCGACCGCAGGAAGATGATCCAGACAGGTGCAGCGCGATATCGCGCCCATCGCTCCGCAGTCCGAGTGCCCGCAGATCACGATGTCCTGTACGCCGAGCACGGCGACTGCATATTCGACGGTAGCCGACACGCCACCGGGTTCGGGACCATACGACGGCACAATGTTGCCGGCGTTGCGGATCACGAATAGTTCACCGGGCTCGCGCTGTGTAAGAAGCTCAGGCACTACACGACTGTCCGAGCAAGTAACGAATAACGCCTTCGGATTTTGTGAGGTCGCGAGTTGCTTGAACAGCTCGACACGTTGCGGATATACCTCACGCTGAAAGCGCAGAAAGCCGTCGATAATGTCACGCATGAAGTTCTCCAAATCCTGATGCCGGATGCTTGCAAAAGTACTCGATATAAAAGGTCGTGGTGTTTTCAGCGCTGCAACAGCCGCTTCGTCATCACCATCGACGTCTGCAGCGACTGCCCCGTACGCTGCAGCTTGTTCAACAAACTCGCCCCCAACCAAAGCTGATAGAGCGTTTCTGCCAGTTGCCGAGCGTCGGTCTCTGGCAAGCTTTTATCCAACTGCCCTTCTTCCAGGCACGTCGTAATTCGCGCAACGATGCGCTCGGCGCCGTCGCGCAAGGTCAGGCGCATCGACTCGGACAGGTCGGCGACTTCCGCGCTCAACTTCACCACCAGGCATTCATCGCCATGACCTTCCAGGGTGCAGCGGTTCTGCCAGCCCTGCCAGTAATCCATCAGCCGCTCATAGGCACTGAGGCCGGGCAGGGTCAGGCGTCGCTCCATGTCCGCGAGGTAGCCGACAAAGTAATCCTCCAGCAGCGCCTGGCCGTAGAGTTCCTTGGATTTGAAGTAGTGATAGAACGAGCCCTTGGGCACACCGGCGGTCTGCAGGATCTCGCTCAGGCCAACGCTGGTGAAGCCCTTTTCGGCCATCA
>Ga0213823_1000607_pt1 | contig 27783 bp, 19 predicted proteins | sample MC6MC0907MG_FD_179887 | JGI IMG/M metagenome (GOLD analysis project Ga0213823, IMG submission 179887) | Enriched soil aggregate microbial communities from Iowa State University, Ames, United States - MC6-MC0907-MG | ecosystem: Environmental > Terrestrial > Soil > Unclassified | place: USA: Iowa...
GTGCAGATGTCTGACAGATCACCGGCATAGAACAGCTGCACGCGCGGATCTTCCAGCCATTGCCGTTGATCGAGCAGTTGCAGCACCAGCGCGAACAACGCGCCATTGAGGACATGCACGTACAACTGCTCAAGGCCAGCACGCTCCAGCAGCACCGTTGGCAGATCACCGAGGCCAGTGCCATAGACATGCAACTGTGGTTTTTCCGCCAGGCTGGCGGCCTGGAGTCGAGCTTCGTGGACGCGGTCGTGGCGGCTGGTCAGTTGAATGCCATTAACGCTGAGCGTCGAGCCCAAGCCCTGCACCAGCTCGGCATGAACGACTGAGGTATCTTCCGCCATCAACCGCTCGAACAACGCCGGCCAGCGTTGCTGGATGACCTGGGCGTTGGGTTGGAAAAACTCGCTCATGACGCCTCGCGTTTGGTTCGGGCAAAAAAATAGCGTTCAAGGTTACCCTTGAACGCTATTTTTGTATCCGCCGTTTTTGCCCGGACTCAGGGACGATAGATGATCGCCGAGCCCCACGACAGACCAACGCCGAACCCGCTCAGGGCAATACGCTGCCAGTCGGAATCGAGTACGTGTTTTTCCAGCAGCAGCGGGATGCTCGACGACACGGTGTTGCCGGTCTCGACCATGTCCTTGATGAACTTCTCCGGTTCGCCTTCGAAACGCCGCGCCACCGCATCGACGATCGCCGCACTGCCCTGGTGAATGCAGAAGGCGTCGATGTCGTCAGCCTTGAGGCCGGAGTCGTCCAGCAGTTCGTGCAAATGCGCCGGGACTTTGAGCAATGCGAAGTTGAACACCTGACGGCCGTTCATGAAGAACACGCCATCGGTGACTTTCAGGTGCGGTGCGCCGGATCCGTCGGTGCCGAACTTGGCCTTGCCCAGCGCCCAGGACGGGTCTTCGCCCATCCAGGTCGCCGTGGCGGCATCGCCGAACAGCATGGTGGTGTTGCGGTCTTCCGGGTCGACGATTTTCGAGTACGGGTCAGCGGTGATCAGCAGGCCGTTCTTCAGGCCGGCGGCTTCCATGAAGCCCTTGATCGCGTAGATGCCGTAGACGTAACCGGAGCAGCCCAGGGAAATATCGAACGCCGCGACATGAGTCGGCAGACCGAGCTTGTCCTGGACGATCGCCGCGGTGTGTGGCAGACCTTCTTCGTCACCGTTCTGGGTGACGACGATCAGTGCGTCGATCGATTCACGTTTCAGTTCCGGGTTGCTGGCAAACAGCGCATTGGCCGCTTCCACGCACAGATCGGAGGTTTCCTGTTCAGCATCTTTGCGCGGCAGGAAGGCCGAACCGATTTTGCCGAGGATGAATTCTTCATCCTTCTCGAATTTTGCACCTTGTGCGTAATTGTCCACGCCGGCTACAGGAACGTAGCTCGCAATGCTTTTTATGCCAATCATTACGGCTTCCCAATAAAAAACAGCCCAAAACCACCGCTCGCAAGGATTCGAGGGGCGCCGACAAACAGAAAACGGCCGCCACAAAGGGCAGCCACGGGGAGCGCAAAGGGCTATCACTGGAACCGATTACACGGCCAGGCGCCATCTCCCCGGTCAATACAATACAGTGAAGATGCGCGTTATGACTCGCAGGTCACGCTATTTTGCCGAATCGGGTGCAGATCGGGTTATTCGACCAACGACCAGTCCAGCGGCGTGCCACGTTTGATCGCCTGGCGAGCGCGGCGACCGAGGACGGCATCGGTGTGCTTGGGCGGCAGACCGAGGCCGGGGCGAATAGCGCGCAGATTGTCCCGAGTAAAGGGGTCACCCGCGGCCATGTCGGCAGCGATGTACAGCGAACGGCGATACACCACCGACTTGAGTTCGGCTTCCGTAGCGCCGTATTGCACGTGGCCCAAAGCCTGCCAGGCACGCTCGGTTTCCAGTACCAGGCTGGCCATTTCTACAGGCTCCAGCGAGAAACTGGCATCCACCCCACCCGCCGAACGGTCGAGGGTGAAGTGCTTCTCCACCACCGTCGCCCCGAGCGCCACGGCGGCCACGGACACGCCAACGCCCATGGAGTGATCGGACAGCCCGACCTCGCAACCGAACAGTTCACGCAGATGCGGGATCGTGCGCACATTACTGTTGAGCGGGGTTGCCGGGTAAGTGCTGGTGCACTTGAGCAGCACCAGATCCTTGCACCCTGCCTCGCGGGCAGCGCGCACGGTTTCGTCGAGCTCGGCGATGCTGGCCATGCCGGTGGAGATGATCAGCGGTTTGCCGGTCGCAGCTACACGGCGGATCAATGGCAGATCGGTGTTTTCGAAGCTGGCGATCTTGTAGGCCGGCACATCGAGGCTTTCGAGAAAGTCCACCGCCGTGTCATCGAACGGCGTCGAGAACGCGAGCATGCCCAACGCTTTGGCCCGGGCAAAAATCGGCGCGTGCCACTCCCACGGGGTGTGGGCCTTCTCGTACAGATCGTACAGCGAAGTACCGGCCCACAGGCTGTTCGGGTCCTTGATGAAAAACTCACCCTCGGCCAGATCCAGGGTCATGGTCTGCGCGGTGTACGTCTGCAACTTCAAGGCATGCGCGCCAGCCTTGGCGGCGGCCTCGACAATCTGCAGGGCCACCTCCAGCGACTGGTTATGGTTGCCGCTCATTTCGGCAATGATGAACGGAGGCGCATCGGCACCGATCAGACGTTCGCCAATCTTGAAACTACTCATCGCGGTGATCCTTCAAAACCTTGGTGAACGCACAGGTACTCTGGGTGAATCCGGCGTCACGAAACACATTCAAAGACGGACGATTGCCCGGCAGCACCTGAGCGGTCATGGCGGTCATCTGCGGCCAGTGCTCGCTGGCGAACACCTCACCTCGCGCCAGCAGCGCCCTGCCCCAACCCAGACCGAAACGCCCGTGCAGCAGATACAGCGACACTTCAGCCTCGAATCCACGCAAGTCATAACGCAAGACGCCGACCGCGCCGTCATCGGCCTCGGCAATCAACAGCAGGCGCTGCGGGTTGCACAGGCTCGCATTCAGCAAGTCCAGGTGCTGCGGCCATTCGATTGCAGCCGTGTCCAGTGAACCGCGCCGTACCGCCTCGGCATTGCGCCCGTCGAACAGCAATTGCGCATCATCGAGGGTCGCCGGGCGCAGCGTGAGCACCGCACCGGCCAGCGCCGCCGCCACGCGCAACGCACCGCGCCCATCGACCAGTTGCCGTGAACGCTCGGCCAGACTTTGGCGCAGATAGACATTGTCGACGACAAAACCGATGGCGTCGCGCAATTGCTCGACGCTGACCTGTTCACGGGCGCCCAGGAACACATGCGCCCCCGCCGCTGCCATGACTTCGCCGTTGGCCTGCTGATTGTTCGATACCGCGATGCACAGGGTCGGCAGGCCGAGGGCTGCACGCTCCCAACTGGTGCCGCCGCCAGCGCCGATAAACAGATCGGCCTCAGTCATGCGCTGCTGGAAATCGCTGACGAAACTGTGCAGGCGCCAATGCGGGCGAGTTTCGGCCAGTGCCTGCATTTGTGCCCACGCAGGATTATCTGCACCGGAGACGAAATCCACTTCCAGCTCTGTGAAATCCTTCAGTGCCAACATCGCGTGATGGGTCTGCATCGCTGCATCAAAACCACCGAAATTCACCAATACCCGGCGGGCCTTGGGTTTGATCGCGATGGCCGGGCAGACGAATTCTTCACGCAGCATGGCGTAACGCGGGCCGAGCAAGGTGCGGCAATCGGCGGGCAGCAGCGGCGCATAGTTTTCGCTGAGACCGGACAGGTTCTGATTGAGCAGCAGATCAACGCTGTAATGCCGGGTGGCGAGATCGTCCACCGCCGCGATCCGAGACGCCCAACGCCGGGCGGCGGTTTGCCAGTGATGATCGAGGCCGTAGTGGTCGGCGATGATCCAGTCGAATGCGGCGTGACCTGCCAGCAAGGCGTCCAGCGCATCGATATCCGCCTGCCACGGCAGCATCGATTCGATGGCTTGCTGCGGGTCTTCGTCGGGGTAAAAGTCCGGCAACGTGAAGGTTTCGAATCCCTCGGCCTTCAGCGCATCCAGTCGATGGCCCGGCAACTGCCGGCAGGCGAACGCGACATGGCTGCCCTGCTTGCGCAGCACTCGCGCCAGCGTCAGGCAGCGGGCGATGTGGCCACTGCCAATGGTCGGCGAAGCGTCCGCGCGGATCAGCACTCTCATTGCAGTTCTCCGCCGGCCTTGAGCGCGGCGTAGAGGTACTCGGCGCGTTTCCAGTCTTGCAGCGTGTCAATGTCCTGCACCAGATGCCGGGGCAGAATCACCGGCAGACTGACCGGCGAATAGACCACCTCGCCGCGCAACCACGCATCTCGGCGCCCCCAGTAGAACTGGCCAGCGTCCTGAAAAGCTTCGGGCAGATCCTGCGAACGGCTGTTGCGAAATTCCGGGTACAACGCGGTAAGCGCGCCCTCTGCGTCCAGCGTCAGCGCCCGCTGCACCGGGAAACCAAAGCTGCACACGGAGAACGCAAACAACTTCTGCGGATGCTGTTGCAGCAACTCCAATCCCTCGCGCAGAAATCGCGCCTGCAACAACGGCGCCGTGGCGTACACGCAGCAGGCGTAGTCGAAGGCCGGCAGTTGCTGCAAGGCATGCACAATCACCGCAGCGGTGCCGGTGAAATCGTCCGCCAGTTCAGCCGGGCGCAGGAACGGCACTTGCGCGCCATGGGCTCGCGCCAGCTCGGCAATTTCGGCGTCATCGGTACTGACCACGACCTGTTCGAACAGGCCACTGTCGAGCGCCGTACGGATCGAGCGAACAATCATTGGCACGCCGTCGAACGGCAACAGATTCTTGCGCGGGATGCGCTTGCTGCCGCCACGGGCCGGGATGATTGCGACGCTGCTCAAGGACGTTTTTCCAGCAGGAACCAGGTGACGTCGTCCGCAGGGAATTGCGGATCACGGTGATAAACAAATCCGTAATCGAGCAGTTGCAGATCCGCATAGCGATCAAGCATTTCGCCAGCGAAGTCGCGCTTGAACAGTTTGCCGCTGTTACCGCGATAGGAAACTTCCACCGGCGCCGGATTGTAGTACTCGGCGATCAGGATGTAGCGCTGGCTCAACGCATACAACTGCGCATAGGCGGTCGGCAGCAGCTCCGGCGCCAGATGGATCAGCACGCCTTTACTCAGGGTCAGGTCGTAACTGCGCTCGCGGGGAAAATCGAACAGCGAACCGTGCCAGATCTGCGCGATGCCCAGTGCCCGCGCCTGTGCGCAGGCGCTTTGGTTGAGCTCGACACCGAACAATTCACTGTGCGGCAACAGTTGACGCAGCGCCTGCAGGTTGTTGCCGGCATTGGTGCCCAGCTCAACCACACTGTCGATGCGCCCGGCGCGGCTCAGGGCCTTGGCGAACAACGCCAGATTGGCCGCCACCAGCGGCTGACCGACGTTGCGATCCACGTACTGGTTGCCGAAATCGCCCTGCCAGAATTTTTCCTGCTCACTCAGATCACGCATTGCACAGTCTCATTCGCCGCCGCAGCGGGATTTATTCGGTCAGCCGGCGCAATTGCTCGACTACATGATCCTGCTGCTCGTCACTGAGCAACGGGTACAGCGGCAGGCTGATCGCCTCGGCGTAATAACGCTCGGCTTCGGGGAAGTCACCTTCGGCAAAACCCAGATCGCGATAGTACGGCTGCAAATGCACCGGAATATAGTGCAGGTTCACGCCGATGCCGGCCGCACGCAAGCCTTCGAACACCTGACGGTGGGTCAGGCCGATGCGCTCGGTCTGCAGGCGCACCACATACAGATGCCACGCCGATTCTGCCTCCGGCTGCGCGCTGGGCAAGGTCAGCGGCAGATACGCCAGCAACCGGTCGTAGCGCGCCGCCAGTTCGCGGCGACGGGCGATGAAGCCGTCCAGTTTGGCCAGTTGCGACAGACCCAGCGCCGCCTGCAAATCGGTGATCCGGTAATTGAAGCCCAGCTCGATCTGCTGGTAATACCACGGGCCGTGGCTGGGTTCGCTCATCTGCTGCGGATCGCGGGTCATGCCATGGCTGCGCAGACGTTGCAGACGCTCGGCCAGTTGCGGACGATTGGTCAGGACCATGCCGCCTTCGCCACTGGTAATGATTTTCACCGGGTGGAAACTGAACACGGTCATCGCCGCAAAGTCCCCGCAACCCACCGGGCGCCCGGCGTAACTGGCGCCCACGGCGTGCGAGGCGTCTTCAATCACCGTGAAGTTGTAGCGCTCGGCCAGTTCGGCAATCTTGCGCAGGTCACAGCTCTGCCCGGAGAACGCCACCGCCACCAACACTTTCGGCAGCGTGCCGTCCTGCTCGGCCTGATCGAGTTTCGCAGCGAGGGCGAAGGCATCGAGGTTCCAGGTCAGCGGATCGATGTCGACAAAATCGACGTCGGCGCCGCAATAGCGCCCGCAATTGGCCGAGGCCAGAAAAGTGTTCGGCGTGGTCCACAAGCGATCGCCCGGACCCAGGCCGGCAGCGAGGCAGGCAATGTGCAGCGCTGCCGTGGCGTTGCACACCGCTACCGCGAAGCCGGCCTGACACCGTTCGGCCATCGCCTGCTCGAAGCGCTCGATAGTCGGCCCCTGGGTCAGCCAGTCCGATTGCAGAACCTCGACCACTGCATCGATGTCCGCCTGATCAAGGCTCTGCCGACCGTAGGGAATCATGCCGACAACTTCGCGTGCAGCTCGGCGATCTGGCCGACCGAGAGGTAGTGCGGATTGGTGTCGGAGCGGTATTCGAAATCTTCACTCACCGGCCGGCCATGTTCGCCAAGCTTGTCGATGGAGAAATCGACATCGACGCTGGTAAAGCGGATGGAAGGCTGGATGGTGTAGTGGTCTTCGAATTCCAGGGTCATCCGCGCATCGTCCAGCGGCACCATCAGTTCATGCAGTTTTTCCCCGGGGCGAATACCGACGTTCTTGTGCGGCAGATGCTCGGCCATGCCCCGCGCCAGATCGACGATGCGAATCGACGGGATCTTCGGCACGAACACTTCGCCGCCATGCATCCGCGCAAAGCTGTCGAGGACAAACTGCACCCCGTGATCGAGGGTGATCCAGAAGCGGGTCATGCGCTCGTCGGTGATCGGCAACTCCTGCGCACCGTCGGCGATCAGCTTGCTGAAGAACGGCACCACCGAACCCCGCGAGCCCGCCACGTTGCCGTAGCGCACCACGGCAAAACGCGTTTGTTGTTCGCCGGCAATGTTGTTGGCAGCGACGAACAGTTTGTCCGAGAGCAACTTGGTCGCGCCGTACAGGTTGATCGGGCTGGCCGCTTTGTCGGTGGACAGCGCCACAACCTTTTTCACGCCGTTGTCTATGGCGGCGGCGATGATGTTCTCCGCGCCATTGACGTTGGTGCGGATGCATTCGGTCGGGTTGTACTCCGCCGCCGGCACCTGCTTGAGCGCCGCCGCGTGCACCACGTAGTCGATGCCGCGCATGGCCTGCCGCAAACGGTCGGCGTCGCGCACGTCACCGAGAAAGTAGCGCATGCACGGCGCGTTGAACGTCTGCTGCATTTCGTACTGCTTCAGTTCATCGCGGGAGAACACCACCACGCGCTTGGGCTGGTATTGCTCAAGCAGACGGGCGATGAATTTGCGCCCGAACGAGCCGGTGCCGCCGGAGATGAAGATCGATTTACCGTTGAACATGTGCTGATTCCTGTTCCTTGTCCGACGGACTCAAGCGAGTAACTGCGACCAGTCGATCGAGGCATTTTCAGCCAGGGTAAAACCTTTGCCGGTAAGCGCCAGGTTCGCGTTGTAAGCCGGATCCTGCGCGAAGGCGCCGCTCCATTTCTCACGCAAAGCCTGCAGGGCCTCGGGGGTTTGCGGCAGCTCGCCGGTATGCAACACCTGCACCGACGGCGTCCATACGGTGAGGTAGCCCGCCTGCCCGGCCTTGAGGCACAGATCGACATCGGCGAAACCGCCGGCGAAATCGACTTCGTCCAGACCGCCCAGCGCGTCGAACAGTTCTTTGCGCACCATCAGACACACCTTCGACACCGCCGAGTAATTCTGCTCGACCGCCAGACGTTGCATGTAACCCCCGGCAGCGTGTTTTTCGCCGATGAAGGCCGAGCCGACGCCGCCATTCATTCCGAGAATCAAACCGGCCTGAGAGACCTTGCCGTCGCGGTCGACCAGTTTGGCGCCGACGATACCGACCTCCGGCCGTTGCGCATGGTTGAGCAACGAATCGATCCAGTTCGGATTGACGATTTCGCTGTCAGTGGCCAGCAGTACCAGGTATTCACCCTGCGCCTGTTCGCTGGCGGCGTTGTACAACGCGACTTCGTTCAGCGGCTGATCGGCACGCAGCACATTCACTTTAGGGTTACGCAGCGTACCCAGCCAGTCATTGACCTCGGCCGACTGGTTCGGATTCGCCGCGATCAGCACTTCATAACGGCTGTAACGGGTTCTGAGCAACACGCCTTCCAGGCAGCGACGAAGAGCCGGCAGATCGTCGATGGCCGGCACAATGATCGACACCAGCGGCTGTTCGGTATGGCGATAATCAACCTGCCAGGTCCCCGGCAGCGACGACGTGACCTTGGCCTTGTAGCCGCGATTGGTCAAATGGCGCAGCAACGCCTGACGCTCGTGGGCCACCTCTTCCTGCGCCGGGACCTGGGTGATCAACAGCGGCTCGTCAAGATGCGCCAGACCGTCGAGGCCACCCTGCTCAATCAGGCGCAACAACAGGTCGAACTCCAGCGCCTTGCTGAAATCAGCCTGGTAACCACCCGCCTCAAGGAACACGTCACGACGAATCAGCCAATGGCGCGCCATCAACGACGGGTTGCTTTGCAGCAAGTCGAGATTGAAGCCGGGGCGGAACACGTCGATCAACGCGCCCTCTTCATTGCGCTGGATTTCATCGGTGGCGACCGCGCGAAGGCCCGTGGCCGACATCAATTCCAGGCCGGCACGCAGCAGGCCACCCTTGGTGAACTCATCGCCCACTTGTGCCAACAGCAGCCAGTCGCATGGCGACTGGGCCGCACTCAGGTTGAGCTTGTCGACGAAATTGCCCGGGGTGACGCGGACAAAGTGCAAAGTGTTCTGCGCCGTGGTCGCAGCCTGCGGCTCGCCCGTGGTGAAGACCACGATCTTGAAGGCTTTACTGTGGCCTTCGACCAGGCTGTCGAGGGTCACTTGCAACTTCTCGACGTCGTTGTCCAGATCCAGCAGGAAAATGCCGAACTGTGGCCCGCCGTTGTTCGCCGCCAGGTGCGCGGCAATCATCGCTCGCTGCTCGGCGTCCGGCGTACGGCACGCCAGCCATTCGAGCAAACGCCCCGAACGCATCTTGCTGAAGACCGGGTAATGATCGGCCTTCGACACCGTCTCGAGACACGCATCCCAGGCAGCCATTTCCTGAGCTTGTGCGTCATCGCCGGATGCCTGCAGTTGCTCGACCAGACGCTTGACCACTCGGCGATTGAACGCGTTGCTGTCGTGGGCCTGCCACAAGCGATCGAGCACACTTTCCGGGGTATCGTTATTGCGGGCCTGCTGCAGGTATTCCTGGCGGGTCCAGACACCCTCGAGTTGCTCCAGTTGCACACGGCCGGCCGGCATCGCATGCAAGAGAAATTCGAACCCGGCCAGCAAGTCAAAAAAGCGCTGGTTGTAAAACGGCATCTCGACGTACTGCAGTGGCCCGAAACGGCGCTCCGGTTTTTTGGTTACGTTGTTCCAGATGGACTGGAAAATCAGCTCGGCTGTCAGTGCACGACCGGTCACCAGGCTATCGGTCATCGCCGCGAAGCTTTCCAGGGCGAACGCCTTGCGCTGCGCCTGGTCGAGGTCGGTGATCCCCGTCGGTAGCGAGGCGAGGAACTCGGCGAAAGCTTCACGCTCGGCCACCGATTTGGCATCGGTGTAAGACAGCGCGTGATACACCTCGGTGTTGTGGTCGGAGAACCCGACGTTGATTTCGCGTACGACATACGGGATCGGCAGCACGCGCGCCTTGGCGTTCGCCAGCAGGTAGTAGCTGTGACCAATCTCCTGCCATTCGAAACTGGTGCCCGCCGGCAATGCCGCATACCAGTCCTGGATGATCGAAGTTCGGCACACGCCATAGAACGGCGGTACGTACTGATGCATGAAGTCGAGGACACGATCCTCGGCACGTTCCGACGCGTAGTCTTCGCAGATTTTCTTGTCGCGGCGGTAATAACTGACACTCCCGGCCAGCGCCAGGTACATCAGGCAATAGCCGTGGCACAAACCGTAGTCGCGGTTGGCTTCAAGGAAGCTAACCGACTCGGCCAACGACTCATGCAGGATGAAATCGTCGTCGGCAGCGAACACCATATACGGCGTGGTCAGTTGCTCGACGCCGTAAGTCAGTTTGGCCTGCATGCCCCAATAGGCAAATTGCGGCAGGTGCTGATAATCGACCGAGGAAAAGTCACCTTCCGGGCGCTCGGGAGAAGAGTCCAGCACCAGAACCTTGCAAGGCAGGCTGCTGTAGTACTGCAGCGCTCGACGCAAAAAAGCCGGGCGGTTGTGGGTGATCAGAACCACCGTCAGCAACTCGCTCAATGGCAGCCTGTTTTCAGAACCGTACTTGCCTTGCATAACTTCTCCCACAATCGGCGAAACCGCCCGAAAAACGCTTTGATGATGGAACCGATTAACGAACCCGACGCAGATAGCCGTCTGCAGCGACGGTGATCAGCAGCTTGTCCTGCATGTGCTGGTCGATCTCGAAATCAGCGTTCTCCTTGAGGTAGGCCCAGACCGCTGTTTTCGGGTTGTCGCCCGGCCCCCATGGACGATCCGGGAAAGCATCGGCCGGCATGTCTTCAACCACGGTGTCCATGACCACGCAGTAGCTGTCCACCGAGACCAGTGGCGCATAGAAACGCAGCTCTTCGAGGACGTGTTCGTGGGTATGGTTGGAATCGAGCACCACGATCACTTTCTTGCCGGCGGCGGCCTGACGCACTTGCTCGACCACGGCCGGATCCAGGCTGGAACCTTCGATCATGCTGATGCGCTTGATCATCGGGTGGCTTTCGATGGCTTCGCGGTTGTGCGCACGAATGTCGCGGTCGATACCCAGCACTTCGCCATGGCCCTGCAACTCCAGCAACGAGGCGTAGTAAATGATCGAACCGCCATGGGCAATGCCACACTCGATCACCAGGTCAGGCTTGATGCGCCAGATCAGTTCCTGCATCGCCATCATGTCTTGTGGCAATTGAATGATCGGACGGCCCATCCACGAGAAGTGATAGGTGTACTTGTGTCTGGCCGACTGGTTGTAGAACTCCTGGGCCAGCGCCTTCAGGTCCTTGTCCTGGCCCTGGGCATTGACTTCGGCCTGGCACTCCGCCTCGAAAGCTTTGATTACGTTATCGCTCATTGTCCGGTCTCACTGAAAAGTCATTGGATAGTCGCGCTGCCAAACGGCATTCGCGTCGAAGCGCATCAATGGGTTCGCTGCGCCTCGAGCAACTGTTGCAAACGGTCGACCACCGCCCAGAACGCCATGGGTTCGTGTGTCGGATAGGGGTAATGCCCCAGATTCAAATCGATCGAAACACCGCGTTCACGCAGGCGATGCTCGACCAGGGTTCTTACGGAAATAGCCTGACCGCTGGCGCAATTGATCACGCCGTTGAAATCGCGCTGATGGACGATCGCGGCGAGGTAATCGGCAGCGCTGGCGATCGGCAAAAAATCTCGCAACTGCTCGCCGCCAGACATGTTGAATGACGCGTCGCCGTTATCGATCGCCCGATCCAGCGCTGCCAGCAGACTGTTGGGGTTCTGCCCTTCGCCATGCAGGTAAAACAGACGCGCCCACTGCAAAGTGAACGGATGCTCTTGCGCAAGGTTCTGCAAAAAAAGGTGCAAGGTGTGCTTGGCCAACCCGTAAGGATTGCTCGGCTGCGGCTCGACGCTTTCGCCGAGCGGGCCGCTTTGCATGCCGTACTCGAAGCAGGTGCCAGTCACCAGGACTTGCGCCACACCCGCCTCGACCGCGCTTTTGATAAAGCGGTAGTCGGCCATCAGGTTGTGCTCGAAATGGAACAGCGCCCGATAGTTCGGCAACCCCGGCCAGGCCAGGTGCGCAAGAACGTCGATGCCGTCGGTGAGCGCCGCAATGTCCAGATCCGCCGCGTGAATATCCGCCGCGACGAATTCGACGTCGCTGATCCACGGCATGCTCGCAGCCGTATCGATATTGCGCGCCACCGCGCGAACGGCGCAGCCACGGGCGAGCAACGCCGCGACCAGATGCCGGCCCACAAAGCCCGTGGCCCCAGTGACCAGGACTTTCACAGGACTTTAATCTCAGGCACGCCGATCACGAAGCGCCCGCCCCACTGGCGCACCTGCGCCAGTTGCTGACTGACTTCTTGCAGCAAGTTCCACGGCAGCACCAGCACGTAGTCCGGTTTTTCGATGTCGATCTGCGCCGGCGCGACAATCGGGATACGACTGCCCGGCAGGAACTTGCCTTGCTTGTGCGGGTTGGCATCGGCCACCCACGCCAGCAGATCCGGTTTGACCCCGGCGTAGTTGAGCAAGGTGTTGCCCTTGGCTGCCGCGCCATAACCGACCACACGCTTGCCGTCGGCCTTGGCCTGCAACAGGAAGCGCAGCAGTTCATGTTTGATGCGTTCGGCAGCCGGCGCGAGGGTCGCATAGTACTCAGGGGTTTTCACCCCGGCATCGAGCTCGGCCTGCAGTTGTTGCTGCACCGCCGGCTGCACCGCACGACGCTCTCCGTCCTGGCGTTGCACGAACACCCGCAGCGAACCGCCGTGAGTGCTCAACTGACTGACGTCGAACACTTCCAGACCATTGCGCTCGCACAGGGTCTGCACGGCGGTCAGCGACAGGTAGGAATAGTGTTCGTGATACAGCGTGTCGAACTGCGCGCCAGCCATCAGCGTCAGCAGTTGCGGAAATTCGAAAGTCGCGACGCCGGTCGGCTTGAGCAGCGTGGCGAAACCACCAAGGAAATCATTGATGTCCGGCACATGCGCGAGCACGTTGTTGGCGGCCATCAGGTCGGCACCCCAGCCTTCGCTTTTCAGCTGTGCTGCGCTGTCGCGACCGAAGAACACTTCACGAATCTGCAGGCCCTTTTCCCGCGCCGCTTGCGCGGTGCTGCGAGTCGGCTCGACACCCAGGCACGCAATGCCGCGAGCAGCGACGTACTGCAGCAGGTAACCGTCGTTGGCTGCGACTTCGACCACACGGCTGTCGGCGTTCAGGTCAAAGCGCTCGACCATCTCGGCGACATAACGCTCGGCATGGGCCAGCCAGGTGCTGGAGAACGAACTGAAGTAGGCGTACTCGGCGTCGAACAGGCTGTCGGCGCGGGTGTAATCCTCGGTCTGCACCAGCCAGCATTGCTGGCACACGGCGACCTTGAGCGGCACCCATTGCTCGGCTTGTTCCAGGCGCTCGGCGATCACGTAGGCGTTGGACGGTGGCGAGGTGCCGAGGTCGATCAGCGGCAGGCTCAGCGGTGCGGCGCACCCACGGCAGTTCATAGACGCACTCCAGCAAAGTGTTGATCGAGCGCGGGATGGCTGGAATCACGCGCTGACAAATTATTGACAGGCAACGGCCAGGCAATCGCCAGCCGTGGATCGTTCACCGACAAGCCGCCCTCATGCTCCGGCGCGTAATCGGCGCTGTGCAGGTAAAGCAGTTCAGCGTCGGCGGTCAGGGTCTGGAAGCCGTGAGCAAACCCGGCCGGAATCAACAGGCTACGACCGTCGCCGGCCTTCAGATGCTCGGCGTGCCAGTGCAGGAAGGTCTCGGAATCCGGACGCAGATCCACCGCCACATCCCACACTTCACCACGCAGGCAGGTGATCAGCTTGGCTTCCGGCGCACTGGCATTCTGATAATGCAGACCGCGCACGCTGCCCTTCTCGCGGGTGCAGGAATGGTTGATCTGGCGAATGTGAAATTCGCTGCCGAACGCACTCAGGCTGCCTTCGCAGAACAGCCGCGCGAAGTGTCCGCGCTGATCTTCGAAGCGTTTGTGCTGAACACTGAACAGCCCGGCCAGCGGCAACGGTTTCAAGGAAAACTCGCTCACAGCGCGCCTCGGTACAGGTTCAGTTGGCCGAGGGTCACGGCGCGCATGTCATCGCCGTTCTGCCACGCCAGATGCCAGTCGAGGGTCTGGGTCAGGCATTGCTGTAATGTCCAGCGTGGCTGCCAGCCGAGTACCTGACGGGCGCGGCTACTGTCGAGGCGCAACAGGCCAGCCTCGTGCAGTTCGCTTTTTTCGATGCGCAGACCACGTGCCTGTGGCCAGCGACTGGCGAGCAGTTCGACCACTTCGCCGACGCTGCACATATCCGCCTCGCCCGGGCCGAAGTTCCACGCCCCGGCGTATTCCGGGCCTTGTTCGTAGAGGCCGGCAGCCAGTTGCAGGTAACCGGCCAGCGGTTCCAGCGCGTGTTGCCACGGACGCACGGCTTGCGGGTAACGCAGAGTCACCGGCTCGTCTGCAGTCCAGGCCTTGAGCACGTCGGGAATCAGTCGCTCCGGGGCAAAGTCACCGCCACCCAGCACGTTGCCGGCGCGCGCGGTAGCCAGGGCCAGACCATGCTCGACGTACTTGTCAGCCGGGAAAAACGACGCCGCATAAGACTGTGCCAACAATTCGCAGCAAGCCTTGCTGCTGCTGTAAGGATCGTGTCCGCCGAGGGCTTCGTCCTCGCGGTACGGCCACAGCCATTCCTTGTTGGCGTAGACCTTGTCGGTGGTCACCAGCACGCAGGCGCGCACGCAACCGACCTGACGGATCGCTTCGAGCAGGTTCAGCGTGCCCATGACGTTGCTGGAGTAAGTGCCCAGCGGATCGCGATAACCTTCACGCACCAGCGGCTGCGCGGCCAGGTGCAGGACGATTTCCGGCTCGATGTCGGCGATGATCTCCAGCAACGCGCCGAGATCGCGCAGATCGCCACGCTGATCGTTGATCCCTTCGTGAACCCGTGCCAATTCATACAGGCTCGGTTCGGTCGACGGATCCAGCGAGAAACCGCTGACTTGCGCGCCGAGGCTTTGCAGCCACAGGGTCAGCCAACTGCCTTTGAAACCGGTGTGGCCGGTAATCAGTACGCGCTTGCCGCGCCAGAAATCCGCACTCAGGCCCATTGCTTCCATGGGGCCTCCCCGCTCTGCCACAGCGCTTCGAGGTGGTTCTTGTCGCGCAGGGTGTCCATGGGTTGCCAGAAGCCGTCGTGCTCGAACGCCTTGAGCTGCTCATCCTCGGCCAGGCGTGCCAATGGCTCAGCCTCCCAGGTGGTTTCATCGCCCGCGATATACGGCAACACTTTCGGCGACAGCACGAAGAAGCCGCCATTGATCCAGCCGCCATCACCGCGTGGTTTTTCAGTGAAACCGAGGACCTGATCACCCTGGCGCTCCAGGGCGCCATAGCGACCCGGTGGTTGCACCGCCGTCACGGTCGCCAGACGGCCATGGGCCTTGTGGTAGTCGACCAATTGGCGAATGTTCAAATCGGAAACGCCGTCGCCGTAAGTGAAGCAGAACGCCTCTTCATCCTTCAGATAACGGCCGGCACGCAACAGACGGCCACCGGTCATGGTTTCCTCGCCGGTGTCGATCAGGGTGACACTCCATGGCTCGCTGTAATTCTGATGCACGTCCATGCGGTTCTCGCGCATGTTGAACGTGACGTCGGAGGTGTGCAGGAAGTAATTGGCGAAGAAGTCCTTGATCGCATAGCCCTTGTAGCCCAGGCAAATCACGAAGTCGTGGATTCCGTGGGCGGAATACTGCTTCATGATGTGCCAGAGAATTGGCTTGCCGCCGATCTCGATCATCGGCTTGGGCTTGAGGTGCGACTCTTCACTGATGCGCGTGCCGAGGCCACCCGCCAAAATTACTGCCTTCATCGTCTCCCCTCTTGTTCTTCACCGGGCTGCGCATGGCTTTCTTAAGCGATGCGGGCCTTCTGGCTAAACCTTTTGCCGATCCGGACATTGCGGCAATGACCGCAAGCGCTCGTTTTATGGCGATTTGAGGGGGACTTGCAGGAAACGCGCCAGCTCCGCGAGCGTTGAGTCAGGTGCGCCGCGCAGCATGAAAAAAGGGATGAATCCAGCAGCGGATTCATCCCTTACCTTGCGTTGCATCAACAGATTGAACGATCAGCCAAACAGGGCGAAGCCATCGATCGTCGCCGGCAGGTCATAGACCTGGCCGTCGGCAGTCTGCAGGTGCTCGATGTTATTGAAACCGGCATACCACCCCGCCAGTTTCACGCCGTTGTCAGGGACACCGGTGCTGCCGTCGCTGGCGCTGTGCAGGTAGGCGTCGTCGCCGATGCGGGTGACGTTCATCTGGCTGGCGTTGGTGATGGTGTTGAGGATCAGGGTGTCATTGATATCCCAGCCCTCGTCCTGAATCGATACCAGCCCGCTGGTGTTCACGATGTATGTGTCATCCCCCATGCCGCCCAGTGCGACGCCGCCAATGCCCGACTGCCCGGAGACGTTGAGATTCAGCACATCGTTGCCGCTGCCGCCGGACAGCAGATAGTGATTACCGGTGCCGGTCAGCACGTCATTACCATCGTCACCAAAGGCACTGCCGCTGTTGACCGTGAGGGTGTCATTGCCTTGCCCACCGTAGGCCTCGGTGCCGAAGTCATGCGTAGCACTGACGATGACGTCATCGCCGTTGCCGCCGAACAATTTGTCAGCCTGCCCGGCATCTCCATCGAGACCGGAGGTCAGTCCGCCATAGAGGTGATCGTTGCCATCATTGCCATTGATGACATCGTCGCCGTTACCGCCCTCCAGAATCGTGTCGTCCCGGCTGGCATCCAGCACATCGTTGAAACGGCTGCCACGCAAACCTTCGATGTCGTAATACATGTCACCTTCGGCCGTGCCGTTCTGGCCGATCTTCCACAACCCCGCTACCACGCCAGTATCGCTGTCGTCATAGCTGACAATGTCCGTCCCTTCGCCGCCGACGAAAACATCACTTCCGGCGCCACCGAAGAACAGATCATTGCCACTGCCGCCAAAGATGTGGTTGTCGGACTCGTTGCCATACCCGGTGAAATCAGCGGTACCGGTGTAAGTCATCTTCTCGATGAACGGATCCATCTTCATCACCGACAGGCTGGTGTACAGCTCGTCATACCCCGGGCTCCCCCACTCCTCGACGATTGTCACACCCACGCTGTTGACCGTGTAGACATCGCTGCCCCAGCCACCTTCGAAGGTCACGCCAGCGCTATTGGCGGTGAAGTGATCGTCCAGGTTCGTCCCGACAACCTTCTCCACATTGATCAAGGTATCGCCCTCGGCGTAACCGCCGGAACCGAAGCCCTTGTCATCACGAAACTCGATGCTCACCGCATCGTTCGAACGGCTGTAATCGATGGCGTCAAAACCATCGGCACCGTCCATCACCATCGCGCTTTCGCCAGCGAAGATCACATCGTTGAAGTTCGAACCCTGCACGGCCTCGATGCTCGAGTAGGTATCGCCGAGTGCAATACCGGTGGCGCCCCACGTGCTTGAGAGCTCAATGCTTACGCCTTCAAGGCTGTCGGTATAGCTGACAGTATCGAAGCCCTCCCCCCCATGAACTGATCGCCGCCGTCACCGCCCCACAGCACGTCATTGCCTGCACCGGCGACAATCACGTTCGCCTCGACATTGCCGTAGCCATTGAAGTCGCCGGTGCCGGTGAAGATCATTTTGTCGAGGAACGGATCCATCCTCTGGGTGTTGACGCTGGTGCGCAGCTCGTCGTAACCGCCGCGCTCCGCTTCGACGATGGTCACACCTTCGCTACCGACGATGTACACGTCGTCGCCGTCATCACCTTCCAGCGTGATACCGCTGACCGAACTGACCAAGGTGTCATTGGCAAAGCTGCCGATGACTTTTTCGATGCCGACCAGGGTATCGACGGAGCCGTCCGCCTTGGTGACAGTGGCCAGCCCTTCGCGAAAATCGACGCTGACGCCGTTCGGCATCATCTGATAACTCACCAAATCGAATCCTTCTCCGCCATCCAGCAGATCGGACCCCATGGTCCCCCAGATCCGATCATCCGACTCCAGTCCGTAGAGTTCGTCATTGCCATCGGTGCCCACCAGGACATCCGCTTCACTCGTTCCATTCATTACTGTCATCTGCTTTTTCCTTGCGTTGTTGTTGAATACGGAAATCTGTCACCAAAAAAGTATCCGGCCTGATACAAAAACCTTTTTGCCACGCAAAAAAAAAACAGGCGACTCGAAGGTCGCCTGTTTTTCAGTGGGCCGTGCGTGAATCGATCAATCCGCCAGCCAGCCATACTCCCAATGCCGCAGGTTATCGCCACGCAACACGTAGTCGCGCAGCACCACCTCACGCAACTCGTCACCCATGCGGTAGCTGGCATCCGGGTCGGCCAGGTGCATGCGGATTGCCTGCAGCCATTCATCCGTGGTGTTGGTCTTGATCCGCGTGCACGGCAGGTAGCCGCGATAGGCCTCGGTGTCGGTGCAAATCACCGGGTAACCGCAAGCGCCGTACTCCAGCAGACGCAGATTGCTCTTGCAGTCGTTGAAGATGTGGAACTCCAGCGGCGCCAGGGCCAGATCGAGATTGAGGCTGGCCAGCTTCGCCGGGTACGCATCAAGGGGAATCACCCCGTGGAACTCATGCATGTAAGGACGCAGGTCATCCGGGCACATGCCGAAAAACACCCAGTCGACTTCATCGGCCAGTTCGCGCACGACATCGGCGATCACCGCCAGGTCACCATGGTGACTGGTGCCGCCGCCCCAGCCGACGCGCGGCTTTTTCGAAGTGCGACGCTGGCTGCGCAGGTTGCACCAGAACTCTTTCGCCAACATGTTCGGTACAACGCGAATGTCGTGATGCATGTCCGACAGTGCATTGGCCAATGGCTGAGTCGAGACCACGACACGGTCGCACATGCCGATCGCCCGCCGAACAATGCGCTCCATCTCACACTTGTCCGGCATGTTGCGGATATGCGCATTGCGATGCGGCACATCGATGACGTAATCGTCCAGTTCGTAGATGCGCCGCGCATTGATGTAGTTGCGCAGCACCGGCATTTCGTTGACCGACGCCTCCGTGTAACGCCCTTGCAGAACGATTACATCAGGCGACATACGCTCGATTTCTACGATCGGCGGCAGGTTCACGCTATAGCGAATCTGCCCTTGCACCCGCCCTGCCGCTTCGAGTTCGATCAGCGGTTGCGTGATGCGGTAGTGACCGATTGCGGAGGCGTTGATCGGCAACCCGAGAATCTTCGGCTGGGTGCCAGTGCTGAAAGGACTCCAGCCGGTGCGCAGGCCCGGTTCGAGCGTGAAGCTTGAGCCTGTGTGCTTGTGCAAAGACAGATTGGGATTGTAGGCAGGGTCACGGGCAACGACCGGGAGCCAGCGTTTGAAGAACGTTTCTTCCTGCTGATTGTGCGAAACCCCTTCTTCATCATTGACCGCATCGACTGGCTGCGCCCCCAGCGCCAGCGCTGCATAGGGCGTCCACACCACCAGATAACCCTGCCGGGCTACGCGCAGCGCCAGATCCACTTCATACAACATGCGCGGCAGGCTCTGCTCATCCAGGCCGCCCACTGCATCGAACACCGACTTGCGCACCATCAGGCAATCGGCGCCGACGGCGCTAAGATCCTGGACCACCTGCAAACGGAACATGTAGCCGGAGGACTGCATCGACTGGCCATAGAACGGCAAGCCCGCCGGCCCCTGCAAACCGAGCACCAGACCTGCATGCAAAACATAGCCATCAGGATTGAAAAGCTTGGCACCGACGATGCCGACTTCCGGGCGCTGAGCGTGATTGAGCAGCTCGTCGAGCCAGTCAGACTGAGTGATCACCGTATAAGGATTGAGCAGCAGGACGTACTCGCCCCTTGCCTGACTCACGGCAAAGTTGCGCAATGCGGCGACATTGCCCTGCTGCGGGTAGCTCAGCACGCGTACACGCTCGCTGCCCAATTGCGCCATGCCGTCCAGCCAGGCACGGGCCTCGGCGGTCTGACTGCCATTGTCGACCAGCAGCAGCTCATATTCGCTGTAAGCGGTTTTTTCCAGCAGGCTCTCGACACAGCGTTGCAGCGCCGCAATCTGGTCGCGGGTCGAAATGATGATCGAGACCAACGGCCGCTGCGCATGTCGATAATCGACTCGATTGAGCAGTTCGACACTGCCTCGGCGCAGGTCGTGGGAGATACCCAGACGGTCAAGATGGGCCGACAGCAATCGTGAATTGTTTTGCGTCACGGCCGGCAGCGACAGCCACTGGGTCAGGTCGAATGTCGATTCGATGGCAATCTCGGCGAGATGTCCGACCACCTGGGTCCCGTGATCTTCAACCATGCGCCAGAGCATGTCGTGAGGCGCAAGCTCAGTGAAGGTCGAATCGAAACCGCCGAGCGCCAGAAAAGCCTCACGCCGGAACGCCAGCGCGCGGCCGACATAAGGGTAACTGCGCATCAGATCCAGGTTGAAGTCGGGCTTGAATGCCGGCTCCACCGATTCCCCTGCACGCAGACTGCCTTCATCGCTGTACAGACAATGCAGGGCGCTGTTGAAGGCAATGCGCTCGGCCATCATCAGCAGGGCCGGGGGCACCAGACGATCACCGGCGCGCAGCAGATAAAACCAGTCAGCACCTTCCAGCTGCGGCAGCAACTGATTGATCTGCTCCAGGTAATCGTCCTGCAACGGCAAATGGAACACCCGTCCGTCCAGTACCGGCTCAGCGCAATCGGTGGACAATACCAGCGTCAACTCGGGTGGATAGACCTGCGCGGCGAGACTCTCCAGGGTTCGTTCCAGCGCCGCCGGACTGCCCTGCTCATCCACCACGACCGGCACGATTCGCGGCGTGGACGGCCAGCTCGCCAGCGTGTCCGGCAGCAATCTGCTCTGCACGTCACTGAGCCTGCGGCACTCCAGCCATTGCGCATAGAGTTCGGCAAAACTCTGGCTGTCCGCGCCGACCTGCCAGATCTGGGCACTTTGTTTGGTACCCAGCGTGCGACTCAGCGGCAGCTCCACCCAGACCCGGGGCGACTCATCTGCCTTGGGCATAGGCACATAACGCACCCAGCCCTTCGCGGGTGCCGATTCTCCGCTGCGCGCCTTAAGCATTTGCAGCAGCCATTGCTGCTCGACGGCCAAAGCATCCTTCATCACTTGCTGGCCACTCAGGCGATCCGGGTACAGGCGTTCGATACTCAAGACATGGTTGGAGACCACCGCGTTGCCGCGTCGCAGCAAACACACGAACAATGCGAAATCGAGGCTCGCCACAAAGCAGTGGTCCGGCTGCGTCAGCGCCGGCAGCAATTCGACAACGTCGGCGCGACGGAACAGGGCATTACTGAAACCACCGAGCAGGTTCGACGGGAACGTCTCGAACAGCGCCAGCAGGTCCTGCCCCTTGAACAGGCCGCTGACCGGTGACAGCGGCGTATTTTCCAGGCGTGAAGGCAGCACCATGTCGTCGGCGTCCCAGAACAGACGCTGGGCCAGCACCAGATTGACTTCGTCACGATTGGCCAACACATCAGCCTGACGCTCGATACAGCTGGCGAACAGCTGATCGTCGTCACACAAAAACTTGATGAATTCGCCCTGGGCCAGATCCAGGCAGGCTTGCAGATTGCCAACCATGCCCAGCGTGCGCGGGTTACGCACGTAATGCACGGCAACCCCGCTCTGCTCGGTTATCGCCGCGACAATGGCTTCGATTTCAGGACCACGACTGTCATCACACACGATGATTTCGAGATGGCCATAACCCTGGCTGACGGCGCTGCGCAATGCTCGCTCGAAGAAGCGCGGGTTGAAGGCAGGAATGACAAGGCTGACGAGAGGAAGTGGATTCACGGCGGGCTCACAGGCGGTACGAGCCCGCTCGGTAAAGCGAGCCCATGAAACCGCTAAAAACTTAAACTGATGAACTGGGCAAACGGGCGCTCGCGCGCCCGTTCAGCGTCAGATCTTGTTGAACAGACCCAACTGACTGATCTTGCTGAAGGCCAATTGCGAGGCTTGCAGCATGGTCTGTTGCAACGTCAGGCGGGTCATCACCTCGGCCGGATCCGAGTCACGGATCGAACCCTGGGTCATGGTGTTGGCCTGAATCAGACTCTGGTTAGTCGTATCCTGGTCGTCGAGCGACTGCCCACGAGCACCGATCGAAGTCACGGCAGCGCCAATCTGGTTGGAGGCGCTATCGAGGTTGCCCAACGCCGACTCCATGGCCCCCTGGAATTGCTGCTTGACCACCGGATCACCATCGATCGGCAGGTTCAGCGCCGTGACCATCTGGCCCAGGGTGTCGAGCACGTTCTGGGTCTGATGATTGTTGGACTGGATCGAGAACTGATCGCCCGCGCCCGGCGTACCGCCGAGGGCGAAAGTCACACCGGCCGCCGTGGCGTTGCCACCGACCATGGTGCCCGAGGACACCGGTTTGCTGTCAGCGGTCACAGGGGCCGCGTACAGATCGAAGTCGGTGGCGCTGGTGAACTTCAGCACCGCACCGCCGCCCGACGGGAAAGCCCCACTGTAGGCCGCCTGGTCGGTCACGCTGGCGCCGGTGATGACCGCAGTCGACGGGTTGCCCGGGCTGCGCGCGGTGGTGAACGAATCCGGCGTGGCCGACAGCTGGAAGCTGTGACCGGCGATGACCGCGTCAGGGTTGGTGTCGCCGGCCTTGAGGTTGATGTTCAACTTCAAGTCGACGCCGCGGAAGCTGACGGCCTGGTTGGTGCCGTTGCTGTTGCTGATCACGCCATTCTGGCTGGCTTCGGACGTGACGTCGTTGCCCAGGGCATCGGTGATCTTCAACTGGGTGCTGCTGACAAAGCTGACAGTGTACGGCTGTCCGCCGGAGAATTTGGCGTTGTACGTCGCCGCAGTGCCGACCGTACCGTTGGACAGCACCACACGACCGTCATCCACCGCCGGAGCGGTCATGGTGGTCTGGGTGCGGCTGGTGTTGATGGTCTGCTGGAACGCGTCCCAACCGGTAGTGTTGGTCGCGACCGACATGCCGTCGCCAATACCCAGGTTGATCTGGGTCTGGTCACCGTTGTAGGTGTAGGTGCCGTCGACGTTTTGCGAATACGGCGCGGTATCGGTCTTGGAACCGGAGAACAGATAGTTGCCGTTGGCATCCTTGGAGTTCATCAGGCCCAGCACCTGTTGCTGGATCTGGCCCAGTTCCGCCGCGTACGCCTTGCGGTCAGCATCGGTGGCGATACCGTTGTTGGCGGCCAGGCCGATTTCCTTGGCACGCTGCAGAGCCGTGGTGATGGAGTTCAGAGTGGACTCCTGCACGGTCAGCGCACTCTTGGTGGTGTCGATATTGCCCTGATACTGATCGAGCATCGCACTTTGTTGACCCAGCTTGAGCAGACGACCGGCGCCGATCGGATCGTCGGCAGCGGTGTTGATGCGCTGCAGGCTGCTCGCTTCGTTGGCGGTCGCGACCGTCTTGCTGTAGTTGCGCTGATATTGAGCAGCTTGCGTCGCGTAATACTGGGCGGTGGAAATGCGCATGAATTACGACTCCTTAAAGACTGTTGATCAGCGTGGCGAAGGTTTCCTGCGCAGCTTTGATGATCTGCGAAGACGCTGTGTAGTACTGCTGATACTTGACCAGGTTGCCGGTCTCTTCATCGAGGTTGACCTGGGACAGCGAATCACGCGCGCCTTTGGCCTGATCAAGGATCACCGAGGTGGCTTCATTGTCGGACTTGCTCTGTGCAGCCTTGGTACCGACGTTGGTCACCAACTTGTTGTAGGCGTCGGTCAGGCTGATGCCCTTGCTGCCGCTGCCAGTGTCCACGGTCTGCTTGGTCTGCAGGCCAACCAGTGCCTGTGCGTTGCGGTTGTCCGAAGAGGCCGCGCCGGTCAGGTTGATGGTGAAGGTTTCGCCGGACTTCGGCGTCGCGCCCACGGTGGTCTGTACGGTAAAGGTCTTCTGCACGTTCGGCGTGACCGTGGTGTCCATCACCGGAGCACCGGTGGAGTCGACCATGCCGACCTTGAGGTTCAAGGTGTTGGCCTGCCCCGGCACGATGGTGCCCGAACCGATGGTGTTGCCCTTGGCATCGACCATGTTGTACGACTGGCTGCCACTGGCGACCGCACCGAACACCAGCTTGACCGGCGTCGAATACTTGAGCGCATTCTGCAACTCGGTCTGCGACGCCGGGTTGTAGATGTTGATCGAATCGGTCAGCGTCGGCTGGGTGTAGGTACCGGAATTGTTGGCACTGGCCACGCCGGTCAAAGGCGCTGCCGCAGCGATTTTCTTCGGATCGGTCAGTACCGTCTGAATGGAGGTTGCCGCATTACGCGTCGGGGTCACCTTGAAGGTATCGCCAGCGCTCAGGGCGCCGCCGTTGAGGGCCAGGGTGAAGCCGTCGATCACCGGCGGTGGCGTGGTCGTGGTGCTGAACGACCCCATGTCGGTGCCATCGGAGCGCTTGACCGAATAGTTGGTGGCGCTGGTGAAGGTGACCTGGTAATCGCTGGTGGTCAGCTTGCCGGTGTCCTTGATGGTGACATCGAGGTTGCCCGAGCCGGCGCTATTGGTCGACTGCGCAATACTGCGCTGACTGACCAGCGCGGCACTGTTGATGTTGTTGAAGATGGCCGCGCCGAAGTCACCGTTCTTGTCGATGCCCTGGGCTTGCTGACTGTTGACCTGGTCGGCCACCACCAGTGCAACACGCCCCAACTCATTGAGCGCCGGGTCGAGCACTTCTTTGCGATAGGTCAGCAGGCCACCGATTTCGCCACCGCTCATGGCCGACGTGATGTCGATCACGCTTGAGCCGCGATCCAGCTGAATGGCCATGCGCGTCGGATCGTCCTTGCTCGGCACGGTGCTCAGGGTGTTGGTGGTGTTGCCGATCACCAGCGGCTGGCCGGTGCCGATATACACGTCAAAACTGGTGCCACGTTCGACGACCTGCGCCCCGGTCAGCTCGGAGAGCTGGCGCACCGCTTCGTTACGGGTGTCGAGCAGGTCGTTCGGCTGGCCGCCGCTGGTGGAAATTTCGCCGATCTTCTGGTTAAGCGTGGCAATCGAAGTGGCCAGCTTGTTGACCTGGGACGTCATGTCGCCCAGGTTGCCGTTGATTGTGGTGTTCTGATCGTTCAGTTGTTTGGCCAGCGCATTGAAACGGCTGGTCAGCGCTTGCGCACCGGTCAGCACCGACTGACGGGAAGTGTCGTCGGTGGCCGAAGTCGCCACGCCCTGCATCGAGGTGAAGAACTTCTGCAGCACACCGGTCAGGCCGGTGTTGGTATCGGACATCGAGGCATCCAGCGCAGTGGCCTGGGCACCGTACGCAGCCGCTTCGCTATTGAGCGAGGTGGCGGTATGCAGCTGGTTTTCGAGGTAAGAGTTGTAGACCCGGCGCACATCGGCCAGGGTCGTCCCCGTACCGATGAAGACGTTGCCGAATTGCTGCGAGGACTTGGTGCCCTGCACGGTTTGCTGGCGTGAATAACCGGCGGTGTCGACGTTGGCAATGTTGTTACCTGTGGTCGCGAGAGAGGAAGAACTCGCGGACAACCCCGACATCCCGATATTGAGCAAACTCATGATTCAAACCTTACCGTGTGTTTATAGAGGCGTCGTTGAAACGCCGGCCGCAGCGTAGTTTTCGAAACTGTTCATCTGCTTGGCTATCTGCGAAATCTTCGTCGCGTAGTTCGGGTCGGTCGCGTAACCGGCCTTTTGCAACTCGCGTACAAACTGTTCTGGGTTATCGGCCGACTTCACGACATCTTGATAGCGATTATTGGTCTGCAGCAAAGTCACCAGATCGTGGAAACTGTCCTTGTACGAGGCATAGGAACGGAACTGCGCCGTCTCCTTGACCATCTGCCCGTTACGGAACTCGCTGGTGATTGCCCGGGCCGAATCGCCGGTCCAGTTGCTGCTGGCCTTGATGCCGAACAGGTTGTGGCTGCTACTGCCATCCTGGGCGCGCATGACCGATTTGCCCCAACCGGTTTCCAGTGCAGCTTGTGCCACCAGGTAGCGCGGATCGACGCCAATACGCGCAGCGGCCTCTTTGGCCATCGGCAGCATGGTGTTGACGAATTCATCGGCGGAGCTGAACGCGCGCTTGGCCGGTGCCAGCGGAATCTGCGCCATCGCCCGGCCGTAAACCTGCATCTGCCCGCCGGAGGCTTTGGCGTCTTCGGCACGACTCAGCCAGTCGCCGTTGTACAGCGGGCCGGCGCCGGTGACGGCCGTGGTCGCAGCACGTTGCGGCAAGGTATTGGTCGCAGTCGGCGTGGCGGAAGGCACAAGACCTGCGAGTAAACGATCAGCCAGCTTCGGTGGCAACGCCAGACGACGCTTGTTGATCATCTCCATGTCGTTGGCGTGCACGGCTTCGGTATTGGCGACACGCCCGGAACGCGACGCCCACAGCGGACGCTCGCCATTGAGTCGCGATAACGGCCCGTTGGTGGCAGTCGTGCCGGCCGCAATCGGCGTCTGCACCGCAGCGGCTTTCGCCGCCTCTTGCTTGGCGGCGGACGCAGCCGCAGCCTCACCCGGTGCCAGCGGTTTGCCCCTCGACATCTGCTTCATCAGCACGTCGGCCAGACCGATACCACCGCCCTCGCGGGACAGCGACACCGCCAGTTGCTGGTCGTACATTTCCTGATATTGCTTGGCGGCCGGGGTGTTCATCGGGTTGTCTTTACCCAGTGCCTCGGTGGCCGAACGCATCGACTTGAGCATCTCGCCGAGGAACAGCGATTCGAATTCCTGCGCCACCTTGCGCATGTTCGCATCGCTGTTCTTGTCGCCGACCTTGAGCTGATTCAGACGATTGAGGTCGGAGTACGAACCCGAATCGCCGGTGCCCACCAGACTGCCTTTACGCATATCCATGGTCGGCGTCCTCAGATCACGATCAGGTCGGCTTGCAACGCGCCGGCCTGCTTCAGGGCTTCGAGAATGGCCATCAGGTCGCCCGGTGCCGCGCCGACCTGGTTCACCGCCCGTACGATCTCGTCGAGGGTAGTACCCGGGCCGAACTTGAACATCGGTTTGGCTTCCTGTTCGGCATTCACCCGCGAACGCGGCACCACAGCAGTCTGGCCGTTGGACAACGGGCCTGGCTGGCTGACAATCGGGTCTTCGGTGATGGTCACGGTCAGGCTGCCGTGGGTCACGGCGGCCGGCGAAACCTTCACGTTCTGGCCGATGACGATGGTGCCGGTACGCGAGTTGATGATGACTTTCGCCACCGCCTGACCCGGGTCGACTTCAAGGTTTTCGAGGATCGACAGATAGTCGACGCGCTGGCTCGGATCGAGCGGCGCCGTCACACGGATCGAGCCGCCGTCGATGGCTTGCGCCACGCCAGGGCCGAGCATGTCGTTGATCTTGTCGACGATACGTTTGGCGGTGGTGAAGTCGGAACGGTTGAGGTTCAGCGTCAGGCTGTTGCCCTGGTTGAAACCGCTCGGCACCGAACGCTCCACCGACGCACCGCCCGGAATACGACCAGCCGACGGAACGTTGACGGTGATCTTCGAACCGTCACGCCCTTCGGCATCAAAACCACCGACCACCAGGTTGCCCTGAGCGATGGCGTAGACGTTGCCGTCGATACCCTTGAGCGGGGTCAGCAACAGGGTGCCGCC
>Ga0213823_1000608_pt1 | contig 27752 bp, 19 predicted proteins | sample MC6MC0907MG_FD_179887 | JGI IMG/M metagenome (GOLD analysis project Ga0213823, IMG submission 179887) | Enriched soil aggregate microbial communities from Iowa State University, Ames, United States - MC6-MC0907-MG | ecosystem: Environmental > Terrestrial > Soil > Unclassified | place: USA: Iowa...
ACGCCTGCCGGGTAGCTTCGGACATGGGAAGCGGTGAGCAAGTCGATCATCGGACTAAGTTACAAGTGGTTCGAAAAAATGGGAAAAAATAGTGTTCCGGAGAAAGATTTTGACCGCTACATGGATGCCCACTTGGCATTTGCTGATTCATTGGTAAGCGGCGTCGACCAAATAGAAGCAAGAGCAGCAATCCAAAAATGGGAGCGCTACGCAGGGTAATCCTGGTTACAGGAAATTCTCGCCCAAGTCCCGCATCTGTGGGGCTGAGGCCGTAGACGCTGCCGCTTTGGCTTCCAGCACATCAAGGACTGACTTGATCATGAAAGATGAAGCGCAATCGGGCTATAAGCCTGTGCAGGACGATGTGCTGAAGATATTGGGCCTTGCGGTGATCACGGGGCAGGGTGTTGAGCGTCTGTTGAGCAACTGCCTAACGTTTCCATTGCACGGCGAGCCACTGCAAACTGTGGAACAGCTTCAGATCCTGCTTGAGCGACATTCAAAAGCCACTTTGGGACAACTGCTCAATGCGCTGCGGAAGCGGGTAGACCTGCATCCCACCTTCGACGACAAGTTGGATCGCTTCCTCCAGTATCGCAACGTCATCGCGCATCGGCTACATGATGTGCCCGGAGGTCTTGACCTGCATTCCGATGAAGGACGGGGGAGGCTAAAGGTTTTCCTGCTCCAGTACATGGATGATGGTCAGACCGTCAGCATGGTATTGCTGGGCGTTTTGCGGGAATGGGCGAAGCAAGAGGGCATTAGTATTCCCAGCGAGCACCATCTGAGCCAGCAAATGCAGGATCACCTCCATGCCAATGTCGTGCCAAATTTGGATGCTTTGATCAGGTCTAAAGAACTTGGCTCGAAGCGAAAGGGCTCGAACACGGATTAGACCATGAATGCAATCAGGACAGAGCTTGAGAAGGTGGCCCTTGCGTGCAGGGTTGGGCTCATTAGCCTCGTTGATGCAAAGGGCTCAACCTTTAACGGATTTCCCTCAGCGCGTGCGGGGTCGCTTCCGACATTTTGGGGCGAGTAGTTTGGGAAACGCTTCAGTATGAAGGGGAGTACGTCTGCGGTACACGTCACCCAAAGCTGAAAGACGGAGTGACCCACGCATGGTTTGAGGTCGGTGATTTCATCATCGATATCACATACGACCAGTTTCAAGCTACTTGACTATTCGGCTGGGTTTTCGACCGTAACGATGGCTGGCATACGCAGTTCCGATCCCAGGAGCGCCGTCAGGGGTTTTGCATGCCCTCCGGGTGGCCGGCATACCCGTTGGATGGCTATAAGGCTGCCCGCGAAGAGGCCAAGAAAGTAGGCCTGATCGCTGCAGCGAAGCACGGTGTCGTGGGGGCTGCGCAAAGATGTTCCAGAAGTATTTTTTGGCTGCTGACGTGGAGCAGCGTAGAGTTCTCCATGTCAAGCGTAGGGCTCGGGATCATGACTGAATTGGCAGCATGCGCTCAAAGTAAAGATGTTATGACAGTCATTGGTCACTTGAGGCAAAATGCCATCTTTTTCGCCTGGGATCGGTGCGGCCATGTATAAATTACCCTTGCTAGATTGTTTTCCGCTGAGTGAAGGAGAGCACGATCCTAGGGAGGTAGCGCTTGATGCTTACCGAGTAAAGATGGGACTTCCGGGAACGCCCTTACGACCAAGGCTGGTTGCAAATAATGCCTTTGAATTTGCTGCTCTCGCGGCAAGTACCCGTGGAGCCGCTGGAAATGCTTTTACATCTGATCTCGAGAATAAACTGAACACTGGCGTCTATCGCAGTTGGCTAAACTTAATGCCTACTTTGAGTGCGTCTCCTCAGATAGAAAAATACCGAGATTGCAAACACGATCCTGAAAAATTGAATCTTGAGCTGGCGCCGCTGCCGACATTATGCTCTGGTCAAAAGCTTTTTCATGGAGGGCATTGGCCTGGGGTCGTTCAAGTGGGAGCTACCATAGATGTTGATAGAGCTTTTTCCACAACTCTGAATGCGTATCGTGCGGCTTGGTTTTCCGATGAGGCTCAGCGTAAAAATGGTGGCGAATTCCACCTATGGCTCATTACTATTTCAAATTATTTTTCTAGTCCAGTCTATGTGTATAGCGCTTTTTCAAATAGACGTACGGGGCATGAGATGGAGGTTCTAATTCGTCGTGGTTTTAAGGCGGTGTTGACTGGTATTGATAATGGATTTGGATATAAGATTTTGCATGTAGAATTTTCCTGAGCTGTGTATGAGGGTTCGCGCAATTAATAGTTGCCTTGTGTGAGAGGGACTTAGGCTCTGTACGAAATATATTCGAGGAAGGACTAGGCAAGGCGAAACGGACGAGGGCGCGTACTTGACTAGTCGTCAATAAGCGCCGAGCCTGATTTTCAAATCAGCCTGGGCGGATTTGGATGCCTTTCTTATAGAGTCTGGTGGTGGGCGACCGTCATGCCCGGTCAAGACAGACATTTTATTTGCGGCAGGCTTTAGGGGATATAATGTCGACAAAGACTCAAATGAACAAGCGTGCGCTGCGACGGGATAAATTCAAGTTTCCATTTGAGCTTTCCGAAGAGCAAATTGCGATCAAGCTCGGATTCTACTTCGGTCTTCTCGAGGAAGGGCTAGAGAGGAGCTTTGAACTTCACCCTTCTGATGAGGCGAAAACGGGCGCTGATCATGAATACGAAGGCATCCTGGCTCGATATTATCTACAGGCCAAAGCACCTGTCGGTTTACTGGGGACGCAAAAGGTCCCAATCGATAAGGATAGAGAAGATGCAGGCTTGAACACGATCCGAAAGTTTCGTGCGGACAATGATCTTTGCGAAAATCCTTACTCCCTTTGTTTTCCGCTGCGGCGCCCCGCTAAACATGCGAAAGTGCCCGAGCAGCTTCAGCATAACTTGCTGTATGCGATGCATGCCCCCTCAAAGAGAAGTTACGCGATGTATGTGGCGCCGACTACCTATGAGAAAGAAGAGTACTTGCGGCTGCTTAGAGACAAGTCGCATAGGGAATACCTTCATGATGGCCCATTTTGGCGGTCTAATGAAAGGCGTTATCTGCTGAACTCGACGATGCTTACGGAGATGTTCATGAACATGCCATTCCTGCAAGCACACATCTGTATCGTGCCTCATGACATGGTTCAGTCGCACGAGCATCACTATTCCTATTCGGTGCATGCCAACGATGTCGCATTTCACTCTCCTGCGGTCCTCGATGATGTTTCGATGAATTTATCGGACTTCCTTGCCCGGCAAAGTCAGTTTAATTCCCGTGCTGCGGATGAAGAGCCTCAATCAATAGAAGCTGTTGCCAGCGACTTGAAAAGGTCACTTCCAGAATCAGTCTTATCTGGTATCGCGCCTGTGGAGAATGAGTCCCGGATCAGCTGGATTAAACGAGTGGGTGTCGCCTTGAAAAAGGAATATGGGATTGATCAGTATTTGCTGGTCAAGAGAAAGTGATGGCTAGTACTTTAGGTTAGTATTCCATCCCCCCGTCGGGCGTCAGGGCAATTGTCGTGTCCTCGCTTTTTGAGGAGTATTCCGGAGAAAGAAGCTTATGGTCATGCCTTTCTTCTCAGGTGAACGTTAGGTTCTGTACGAAATCCCGAGAAACTGAATCGGCGCCCCTCGGAAGCTGAAATTCTGTAGGGTTCCCCGCCTTCTACGGAAAGGAATTCTGTGATGGCAAAGCGTTACGAACTCTCGGATGAGGCCTGGATTGTGGTTGCTGATCTCTTCACTGAAACCCATGGTCGGGGGCGACCCCGGCTGAACGACCGCCTGATGCTTGATGGCGTGCTCTGGGTGCTCTGCTCGGGTGCTGCGTGGCGAGATATGCCCGAGCGCTTTGGCCCGTGGTCAACGGTGTATCAACGCTTTCGGGGTTGGCGAAACCAGGGGACATTCGATCAGATGCTTAAACGCTTGCACCTGAGATTGAATGAGCAAGGCTTGATCGATTTGCAAACTTGGATGATCGACTCAACCGCTGTACGCGCAACCCGAGCCTCTTCTGGCGCCAGGAAAGAAGGGGCCTGACGAGCCTGCCGATCACGCTCTAGGCCGCAGTCGCGGTGGCCTGACAACCAAGATTCACATGCTCTGCGACGCCAACGGGACACCGTTGCGCTTCCTCCTCTCTGGCGGTCAAGTCAGTGACATCAGCTACGCGCAACCACTGCTGGACGAAGTCAGCATTCCATCAAACCAACGTGGCCGCCCGCGTAAACGCGGCAAATGGTTGCTTGCCGACAAGGGCTACGACGCCGAAGCACTGCGCCGCTACTGCGACCAATATCGAATGCAACCCGTCATTCCGATGCGCTCAATGAAGCGCAAAGCCAAGCCTGGCTTACCCAGACTGTTTGATCGGCCCAAATACCGACAACGCAACATCATCGAGCGCATGTTTGGTTGGCTGAAAGAGAACCGCCGCATCGTGACGCGCTTCGACAAGCTCGCGAAAAGCTACGCCGCCATGGTTTCACTGGCGTGTTCCTTGCGGCGTTTGCGACATCTCTTTTCGTACAGAGCCTAGAAGTCGCACATCTTCACGGTGAGTTTGTCATCGGACCTGCTACTGAGGCCTGAACTCTTCCATTAGTTGCAATAGCTAGGAATTATCCGCTGCATACCACCGGCCCTTGATTGAGCCTTTTGCAATACCAAAAAGCGGGTTTAGCACTAGTGAAGACTGATTGATTTGGGTTTTATAGATACCCTCTAAACTCACAGCGTACAGTTCTAAAGCCCTGCCGGTGACTGAATTGCCACTGTTTCGAAGAAAAGCGGAATGACCGCATTTGGCCGGTAGCGGTCGCTTGCCGACGTCCGCTTCTGGCCGTTTGCTGCCCGTCGCACAAGCTTACCGCACTGATGTCTGATAATCACCCGGAAGTACCGCGGCTTATCAAGCAGTTTCGCAAGAGCGAGCTCACGGCAAATCACTGGACGAAGTTTCCGTGGGTAAAGTTGTAGCGAACTGAGTCGTTTCAACTAGCCAACCCTCAGCGCGCCTACCTGTTAGTCTTGCGCAGCAGTTCGTGGGCCATCTCGATGGCCTGCTCGCGTGAGGCGGCGAACAGCAGCGGGTAGCCCCAGACCTTGGCGAACAGGCCGGCGAATGCCTTGAATCCAAGGCGCTTTGCCGCGCTGGGTTCGACCATGATCAGGGCCAGAACCAGGCTGCGCAGTTGCGCCTTGTGCTTCTTCATCCACAGCGTGGTGCGTTTCTTTTCTTCTGGTGAGTGCTCATGGTCATCGCCGGGTGGCGTTTCGCTGAGCAGCACGAAGGGTTCGCCGCGCTGCAGGTTGGCTGCGAACTCGTCGAAGTCCTTCTGGGTATCGTGCCCGGGCTCGTGGGCGAAACTCATCCACACCAGCGGGAATTCAGCGCTATTCATCGGCATGGCGGGTTCCTTTGCGGTTGAGGTGGCGCCAGCTGGCGGCGATGGCGAACACTCCGGGCAGGGTGATGAAGAATACTGCCGAGAAGGCGACGTACCAGCCGTCGCGCAGCCCGTCGGTGACTCCGCCCAGGGTATTGAGCACGACCAGCAGGCTGCCGAAGATCAGGACAGCCCACTGGGCCTTGCGGGTTTCGATCAGGGCGAGGAGCACCGTGACGATCCAGGAGCCATAGAAGGTAGGAAACACCCACAGCATGCCGGGCTCGAAGGTGATCGCCGGGGCGGTGCCCTGTGCTCTCACAAAGTCGTTTACGTAGAAGAACAACTGGAAGGTCACGAAGAGCACTGCGCCAGCAGTAGTCGTCAACCAGAACAAGGTGACCTTGTTCGCATTGTGTATCGCCAATACGTGAACCGGGTTTTGGGTAGGCATGAGCACGTTCTCGATGTTCAAGGCGGTAGGGGCGCGAGTCGCCGGCAGCGATCCGCGTACTGCGGGCAATCAGTAGCGGTAGTCCAGCGTGGCCATCAGGTTGCGCGGGGCGCCATAGGTCACGGTGTCGAAGTCACCCTTCTGCAAGGCGTACTTCTTGTCGAATAGGTTGTTGACGTTGAGGCCCAGGTCGATGTTCTCGCTCAGGGCGTAACGCCCCATCACCGAGGTCAGGGCATAGGCGCTCTGTTCGCCGCCCAGCGTGCTGGTGCCAACGCCCGGCGCCTGGTAAAAGCGGCTCTGCCACTTCACGCCTGTGCCCAGGGTCAGCTTGTTCCACGCGCCGGGCAGCCGGTAGGTGGTGAAGAACTGGGCCGTGGTGCGCGGTAGCTGGGAGTTCAGGCGCTCGCCGTCGCCATCCTCGGCGGTGAAGTGGGCGATACCGGCGTAGATGTTCCAGCCAGTGGCCAGCACGCCCTGCAGGTCGAACTCGATGCCGCGAGACTTGGTGCCGTCGGCGCCGGTATAGGCGTTGGCTCCGCCTGGGGTGAACGCGCCGGGGACCAGTTGCGCGGCGTTGTCCAGCTTGGTCTCGAACACCGCCACGGCAGCATTCAGGCGCCCGTCCAGATAGGCGGCCTTGAGGCCGACTTCCTTGGTCTTGCCCTTGGACGGCGTGAGTACGTTGCCGGTCGTGTCGCGGAAGTCGTTTTGCGGGTTGAAGATGCCCGTGTAGCTGACGTAAGCCGAGTAGGTACTGTCGATGTCGTAGACCAGTCCGACGTACGGGGTGAATTCGTTGTTTTTCTTGTAGTGCAGCGTGCTGCCGTTGGCGTCGTCGTCGACCTCGTAATAGTTCAGGCGCCCGCCGACGATGAGCTTCAGCGGATCGGCCAGGGAGAAGCGGGCCGCACTATAGATGCCGCTCTGCTTGACCTCGGTGCGGGTCGGGATATGCGGTATGGCATCAAAGTTGGGCCGTGGCGTGCCTGGGCTCAGGGTATGGATGTTGATCGGCGTAAAGCCTGCGAAGAACGGCGCTACATCGTCCTGACTGGCCTTGCGGCGTGAACTTGTCGCGCCGACCACCAGGTCGTGCTGGCGGCCGAGCATTTCGAAGGGGCCGCTGGCCATCACGTCAAAGGTGTTCTGGCGACTGCGCCCCTCGGACGCCACTGCGAACGGGAAGGCGCCCAGCCCCGTGACGGGGTCAGGCCGGCCACCCAGGGAGACCAGTTCGGATTCGCTTTCGGTGCGGTACTGGTTGAACACGCCCTTGAGCGTCCAGCCGTTGTCGAAGCGGTGCTCGACTTCGGCAAAGGCGGTCTTGAGGGTGTTGTCGAAATGGCTCCAGTCCTGCCCATAGCTCTTGGAGCGGGAATAATCGATCTGCGAACCGTCGCTGTACCACAGCGGCAAGCCGCCCCAGGTGGCGCCCTTCGGCGTAATGTCCTGGTAGTCATAGCCCAGGCTCACCGTGGTATCGGCGGTCAGGTCGGCCTCGACGATGCCGTAGAACGCCTTGCGCTCGGGCTTGTAGCCGTCCAGGTAGGAGTTGCCGTCCTGATAGGTGCCTACCAGGCGCGCGCGGATGCGGCCGTCCTCGGTCAGCGGTGTGGAGACGTCGCCCATGCCGCGGTGGGTATCCCAGCTCCCGGCGCCGAGGGAGGCGGATGCGGCGAATTCAGGTGTCGGCCGTTTGCGCACCAGGTTGATGGAGGCTGAAGGGTTTCCGGTGCCGGTCAGCAGGGCCGAGCCGCCACGCACCACCTCGACCCGGTCATAGAAGGCGGTGTCCAGGGCGCTGATGCCGCTGCCGTTGACGGCGTTGCCGATCACGGTGGGGATGCCGTCGTACTGCACGTTGTTAATCAGCAACCCCCGCGAATAGAAGCTGGTGCGCTCGCTGTCGGCCTGGCGCGCGGTGACACCGTTGGTGTTCTCCAGCACGCTCTGCACCGTGTTGAGTTGCTGGTCGTCCATGCGCTGGCGCGTGATCACGGTCACCGCCTGGGGCGTTTCCTTCAGCGTCATCGGCAGGCGCGTCGCCGCTGCCGTCTCGCCGGTGGTGTAGGAGCCGGTTCCCTCGGTGGTCGCGTTGTCCATTTGGCCTGTCACGCGGATTGCCGGCAGGGCCACTTCCTTCTGGGCTGAGTCTGCTGCCTTGTTCTGCGGCTGCGCCGTCTCGGCGGCAAATGCGCCCGGCGCACTGAGCACAAGCGCTGCCGCAATCGCCGAGCCCAGCGCGCTGCAGGGCGCGTTTTTGAGGTGCCCGGCGAGCGGCGGGCAGACGACTGAATCGGCGCACAGAGCAAGAGACGAGCGAAACCTCCCTGTAATGGATGAAGTTTTCATTTAAGCAATACTCATTTGCATTTAGATGGCGCATTTAACAACAAAGGCAATGCGCCATGATGGTGAAATCAGGCCAGATTGTTATTCGATTCGGCCAATAATGATCACACCCTCCCGCTGGCCGTTTTGAGTAATAGTCATGGTTGATTACGGAATATGGTCGACTTGCCAGGCAGACTGACGAAGGGCAAACGGCCGGCGTGACATGCGGCGATGTCGCCGTTATGCGCGGTCGTCTTCATGGGCGAGCGACGTTGCAGGGTGTGTGGGGGGGTGCTGAAGTCCGCGGCTTTTTAATAAAGCAGCGCAGGCTTGCGTCAGGACAGGCGGATTGGATCAGAGGGCGATCGGATCGGGGAGCATGATTCCGGGCGCAACTGCCGTCACCGCGCTGCCGGTGCGATCCGAAAGGTAGCGAGCCGGCGGCTTGCCCACCGCCTTGCGAAACATCGTGACGAAGCCGCTGGCGTTTTCGTAGCCCAGTTCCAGCGCCACCGTTTGCACGCTGTCACCCTTGGTCAGCCTTTGCAGCGCCAGGATCACGTGCAGCTGCCGACGCCAGCGCCCGAAGCTCATGCCAATTTCCTGCAGCAGCAGGCGGCTCATGCTGCGCTCGCTCATACCTATGCGCGTCGCCCAGGCGGTCTTCGACGTCTTGTCAGCCGGCGTCGCCAGGATCATTTCCGCGAGGCGACGCAAGCGTGGGTCGCGCGGCATGGGCAGGTGCAGGTCCTCCACCGGCGCCGCCACCAGCTCGTCGAGCAACACCGCCAGCAACCGTTCCTCCCGTCCGCCTGGGGCGTACAGCTCGGGAACGGCGGTCGCCTTGAGCAGCAACTCGCGCAGCAGCGGCGATACCGAAATTGTGCAGCAGGTGGTCGGCAGATCCGGCGCGGCATCCTGCTCGACGAACAGGCAGTAGCACTCCACTTCACCGGAACCCCAGGCCGAGTGGGGCAAGTCGCCGGGGATCCACAAGGCGCACTGCGGCGGCACGATCCAGACGCCTTCTTCGATTTCGCAGTTGAGGATGCCGCGAACCGAGTAGATCAACTGCGCCTTGCGGTGCTGATGCGTGGCATTTTCCCAGTCCTTGGCGACTAATGTGGCACTCAGAGCCACAACCGGCCGCGAGACGCTGTCGACGTCCATGGGGGAGGTCAGATCGGTAACGGCAATGCTCGACATGAGGTGTAGAGACTCGGATAGAAAAGGAGGCCTTGGCCTAGCTGGAAAGTATCACGAGCCACTAATGTAATGACATCCGGCCATCCCTCCACAGAGGAGCATGGATCCTTCTGGCAGGGATAGGTCGATTCTCTCCACGACCTGCATCTGTTTCCAAGATCATTGTGTCTATACCTCCGCTAAGGTTTGGGCAATTACGTGCTGCAGCGGCAGTTCACACTGAGCAATATCAAGTGGGTTCGTGACGCCTGCATTATGCTAGCACCAGGCACCGTTCAAACGAGTTATGGCTTTTGGACGAAAGCAGTCTCCTGCTAATGGCTTCTTTTGGTCGAAAGCTGTTCGTTAAAGACATCCACATCCCCAAGTGTGTAGAGACCGAACCAGTGACGTCGGAGACAAGGGTTGTGGAAATGGCCGAAAAGATGCGGAAACGATCCACGAAGCGAGAACCCACGATCTCAATCTCCAGAAACGACAAAGCCCTGAATAATCAGGGCTTTGTCGTACATAAGATGGCGGAGGCGATGGGATTCGAACTCATGGACCTGTTACAGTCGACGGTTTTCAAGTCCATACCAAAAATAAGTAATTTCAATGGGTTATGGCGAAAAATATTCCGCTTTGATTGCGCACAAGTGCCCTTCAGAACGGCCGTTAACGGCTAACTCAGCCTCTTCGGCTTCGGATACGCGTAAACAACGTGTTCACGGCCTCAATATCCCCAAGCAATTCATCAGGATGCGTTACGGGACGCTGTTGGCCGGCTGCATGTGAATGCGCGCTCACATTGCGACAGCATCGATCGTGCAGGCGTTGCACTTCACGGAACTCATGCTCCTGCACAGTCATCACGCCGTTAAGTCGGCCTACTGAAATTCCGTCGCGAAACCGGACAACGGTTTCGTTGAGTATCGTGTCCTCGATACCGATTTCGATCGTCACGCGAAGATCACTGTATGCATTACGGATCGCATACCGCTCAGTGTCTCCGGGAGGGGTGTTGAAGGTTGCTGCAATTTGCTGCTGGTCACGACGGTGTTGCGCGATGCGCTCGCGGTGCCGGCGCATGTCATGCGGCAAACCGGCATCGACGTAGCCAGGGCCTTCCGCCCGGTAGCTGATCGACCTCACTTCAGGTGCAAGACCTGCATCTTGGCAGAGCGTTAACAGTTCACCGAAGAATACAGCATCGTGGGTGAATACAATGACTTGCCGGTTGGCAGACTCTTCGACTATCCGTTGCGCGACGGCGGTTCTATGGCTGTGGTCGAGGCTTGAGACCGGGTCGTCGAAAACGATTCCGGAAGTCGATCCCGACTGGTGAAGCTCAGCGAAGAAGTAGGCAAGCGCACACATACGCTGCTCTGCCTCGCTCAACACTTGGTGCGGGGCAAGCTGGCAGTCCAACAGCTGAATTCCCAGGCGAACTGCGCCGGCCTCACCGGCTGAGCTGACTCCAGCTTCAACGTGCCTAAGCTCCAGCCTAATGAGCTCCTCGTTCATGCGGCCAGCCAGCGTCTCACTGACGTAAGTCCGAGTCAGCTGGCCAGCCAGAACGCTAATCGGCCTTGTGGCTGCAATGTCATTTAGGCAATTCTGGAGCCGAGCCCTGTGGGCCAGGTTATCAATAACCCGTGCTATGCCTTCGATATGCTCGGAAAGTAGCTGCCGCGCTTCCAACTCTTTCGACCGTAGCTTTTTGGCCGCTAAAGCCTCTGCGTCCAAGTTTGCGCGCAGGCGGCCCGCCTCTATGCGAAGTACTTCCGCAACGTGCGTGATCGACGCCACCGGATTCGCTCCACGATACCCAGGACAGTCCTGCCATACCCCAGTAGCCACAGCTCTTTTAAGCCACTGAAGTCGGGCGACCATGTCATCCTTAAAGGCCTGGATATCGTCCGGAAGTGCTGGCACACGCGCCCTCAGGCTCTCCAGCATGTTAGGGGCAACTGTGAAGTCGACACTTGCTGGACCGACTTCTCGAACGATCTGATGCCAAGCGTTGCGTGCAGCCTGAGCAGTCTCCGCCGCCCGATCTCGAATATAGTGATCGAATCGCTGCAAGCGGTCCTGCGCTTCAGGGCTGAGCTCTTGCTGGCAAAGTACACAGACTGCATCGTCATCGGTGACCGGGAAGGCCTGTCCTGGATATGCGGTGCTGGACGAATACTCACGAGCAGCGTTGAATAGCAACGCCCAAGGACCGTGCCCCGTTCCAGGAAGTAGCTGTGTAGCATCTCCGGCCTGCAACATAGCGGACGCTGCATGTTCAGCTATCTCAGCCTCAACGACGGCACGATGTGCCTGGTGCTTGGCATCGATAGCCTCATCAGACACTACGCCGGCCACCACAGCAAAAAGACTGGCTGATTCATCGACCCGCGTTGCAGCATGGTCAAGTAGCGAGGCCCGGGCAGTTGGGTCCGCTTCGCTGATTTCCTGCGGAAGTCGTACACGCTCTGCCTGCTCATGATCGGCGAGCGTAGCCAATTCACGCGCTAGCGTCAGATCAGTGGTTGGGCCAATCGGATGCACCGCTCGTCCGGCATCGGTGTCGGCCGGAATGACACTGAACGGTGTCGTGTCTGTTGCAAGGCCCGCGATCTCAGCCTGTAGCGCGGGGCGCAGAGCCTGATTGAGCCCATTCGCCAACTGCTGGAGATAAGTCAGAGCAGATGGCTGAAAGTTGGCAGTTTCTCGTGACTGGAGGTAATGCCGAGCGCAGTCGCCATCAAAAACGGAAATGCCCCGGAGTTCTGGCCGCGGTACGTTATCGCGATGACTGCTCCAGGTCGTCTGTTCGGCGGTGCCGTCCAGCGCGAAGTCAATAGCAGCGCTAGGTATGAGTTGCTGGTAATCCGCAGCGTAAGCATTGGCGTAGACAGAACCAGGGCTCCGGGCACGACATGCCTGTTTCAGTACCCGTGCGTAACCGGACTTCCCCGTGCCGTTTCCGCCGTACACGATAGTCAGGCCATGCGGCTGGAAGTTCAAAGCCTCACTGTTGGGGATCTTCCCCACGTTCGTAAGTGAATGCAGGGATTGCAATACGACGGTGTGCTCCCGATTAGCCTCGGCGGGGAAGTGGTCTACGGCGAATAGGACAGGCTGAAGAACCGGCAGAAATGCGCTTCGCACCCCGTGGTGTTGCTTAGCGAGATCAAGAATTTCGACAAGATCCTGATCAATCCAGTCACCCTGGACGCACAACCGACGCAAGGCGTCGCTGCGCCAAGGCGGCAGCCTTTCCGACCAAGCCAGTACTTCCTCGTATATAGGCATGCCTTACCCCTCTGTCCGTGAGTTTTAAAGGATAGTGCACCAATCGCTACCTGGTGGCCGGCCGGCGAGCTCTGAGTCTGAATGACAACGTTCGCGCATCTCCGTCGCGTTGTTACAATCTGACCGTATGGGATGTTGCTCCTGCTTCTGCACACGCAGAATCAGTTGCTCTTCAGGAGTAGCTGGAGCAAGTACGAAATACCAAAGCTCCATTTGGCGAGCACTGAGGGCGCTTTCTCAACAGGCAGTTTCCGATCCAAAACCGAACCCCGGGAAGGACAGCTATTGGCCGATAGCTGCCGCTCACGAACGGCGGCTTTCGGAGAAAAGCGGCCACTTAACGGCGTGTATCAAGGCATCGGCCGTTCAAACTACGGTGCCCCCAGTATTAATACACAATATGATGTACAACCACCGGCGGCCGATGACAGGAGTCGCACCTGCACATGGATCTTAAAGAATGACGGAAACTGCAATCACGGCCCCAGCGAGTCATGTTCCACCTTTTACCTCGGTACGCACGGCCGCACAGGCATTGCCATTTAGTGAATTACGCTGGGAGAACTTTGAAAAGCTGTGTTATCGATTGGCGGGGAAACAAGCTGATATCGAATCTCATAGCCTTTATGGGAGGGCAGGACAAGCGCAGCAGGGCATAGACATTTTTGCTCGAAAGCGCAACGGCAGGTACGACACCTGGCAGGCCAAATGCTATGCAAAGTACACCCCGAGAGACCTGAATAAAGCCTGTGCGACGTTCCTAGCCGGGGGCTGGGTGGGAAAGACTGATATTTTCTATATAGCCGTGCAATGTCCAGTGGATGACGTCGGTCTGCAGGATGCGATTGAAGCTCAGGCCGAACTATTCCATGCCCAAGGAATAGCCCTCAAGGTGCTTGGCGGTCATGACTTGTGCGACGCTTTGCGAAATTACCCAGATGTAGTATTGGAGTTTTTTGGGCGTGAGTGTGCTAAGGCATTTTTTGGAGACACCGTAAGTCAGGAACTGCTGTTGCGGCTAGATGGTAGCGAACTGCATAAGATCAGAGCGCAACTCCATCGTGTCTATCGAGGTGGTTTCGAGCTTCTGGACCGAATTCCGGTGAATGCCCCAACACCCTTTTCCGATCGGACGCAGGCTCCCATTTCACTGCTTGACCGTTTCTCTACACCTGACGTTCTGCTGAAGGAAACTGTCATGAGCCAGGCGGCGTCTGGCCAGAGTGATGCATCAACTTCGCTCATGTCCGAACCGCAGCGAACTGACGCACATTCACCGGTGAAAAAAGAAGAAAGCCGTCAGGCGGAAAATTACCGTCGCACCCCAATCTTGGGATGGCTGGCAGAGTCCGACCAGATCGCTGTCGTGGGGCATGCTGGTAGTGGAAAAAGTACTGTGCTGCGGTGCCTAGCGCTTGATCTGCTCGGTGAACAGGAGCGATTTACTGAAGTCGCGAAACGCTGGGGCCGCCATTTACCGTTATTCATTTCTTTCGCCAAGTGGGTGCGCCTCAGTGAAGCCAATGACGGAACTATAGGCATCAAAGAATTAATCCGTTCGACTTGGCAGCCTCAGTTAACTGGTGACCTCGTAGCATTGATTGATCAAGCAATTGATGAATCCCGGGTAGTCCTTCTTGTCGACGGGCTGGACGAATGGGCCAACGAGCAAGCGGCTCGCACGACCTTGCTCACAATGCTAACAATTGTGTCCGCACACAACATACCGGTGGTCGTCAGTGCTCGCCCCGGAGGGCTTTCAAAAATCGGAGGAGTTCCCGACAGCTGGGCAGTGGGGCTGCTTGCACCGTTGTCAAAGGTTCAACAGAGGGAAATCGCCACAACGTGGTTTTCGCGAAACGTGGGTTGCAGCATCGATCAATCTTCCAATGAAGAATCAATCACCTGGCAAACTCAGCGTTTTTTCAAAGAGCTTGATAAAGGACGTGGGTTGGCCACGCTCGCGGAGACGCCGCTGTTATTGCTGGGATTGATCGCATTGGCCGTTCGGCAGTTGGTGTTGCCAATTAACAAGGTGCAGGCGCTGAGCCAGTTGACTGACCTCTTGTTGGAAGTACATCCGTCTAGCCGGGCTACAGCGGCTGGGGACGTAAGTCCTCGATTTTCCTCCGCGGCATCAATCGACGTTCGCAGGGAAGCGCTCGCCGCGCTTGCATTCGAAATTCGTATGGAGGGCGGGGACGCGGGGTATCCCCTTCAACTGGCTCGTAAATGTATAAAAACATTTCTCACTGACCCTGAAGGATATTGCTACACGCCTCGCGAGGCTTCTGAAGTAGCCAACGAGATCCTTGCGGTCAACGCTGAGACCATGGGCTTGCTAGTTGAAAAAGGGCGCAATGAGGTGGGTTTTGTACATGCGAGCCTGGAGGAATATCTGGCATCCGTTCATATACATGGCTGGCCGATCGAGGCGATCTTGAATTTTGTGCGGGCGAATGCAAGCAGTTTTCGGTGGAGAAGTGTATTCGGCGATTTGATTGCAGGGAACACCAGGCGGTCTGAAGCCGAGCAAATCGTGCAGGTTATCGATGAGCCTGAGGTTGATGTGATCGGCGCATTACAGCGGCGCTTGCTTCTTGCCAATGTCGTGTTTGGAGGGGCAGAGATCAATCGACCTACTGCTATCAAGCTGGCTGAACGAAGTCTGAACATCATTGGAGGGGCGGGGTGGGGTGGAGAGCGGAGTGCCCATCTTGCTGCTGCGCTAGGGGGAATTTACAACCCGACACTCAGAGAACAAACCTCGGAAAATATTAATCGCTGGGGCATACGGACAGCAGAGTATTTGCAAGATTTTTATTCCGCATTAGCACGATGGCCGCGTTCAGATTATCTGCTTAGCTTGTTGAAACACGGGCTTAAGGATGAGAGTCCCGCCAATTCTCGAGTCGCCGCTCAGTCCTTGGCAGTCGTATACAACGGCGATCTTGAGGTAGAAAGCTGGCTGGTGGGGTTACTTCGCGGTGACTCAGATTTGTCGGTGGTGGCACGGGCTCTGGAGGCCCTGACCCTCGGTTGGTCCGATAATCAGATGTTGATTGATTTTCTAACCACAGCATCTGTTGCTGTGGACAAGGCGCTTAAGCTGAGCGCGATCTGGTGCAAGGTACAATTAGGGTTGCACCAGGATACTGATCTATCTGCGCTACTTTCATTGTGTGGTTGGCGTCATGGAGTCGGCTACTTGCATAGTGCACAGGTAGGGGAAAGTTTGGTACAGGGGTGGTTGAACAACCCCAAAATAGTTGAGATTTGCCTAAATACCCTAAACGGACGAACCACGCACCACGATGAAATTGAGAAGGATATCGCACAACTTTATCTTCTCAGCTGTAGTCCTGACAATACGCAGATATGTGCATGGATCTCGCGTGAGTTGCAGTCAGAGCATCCGTTCCTCTTGCGAATGGGGAAGGATTGGAGCCAGCTTTTGAAATTCTCGGAAGTGAATAGTGAGGTCAGAGAATATCTCGTGCTCGCGGTTATTTCTAAGAAGGTGGAGTATCAAGAGTATGTCGTGAGACCGGTGTATAATTGCCTTCAAGACTCAAGAATTAAACAGCACTTGATGGACAGGGTAAGAAAGGCTGAGGGTTTTTCAGTGTTCTGGGCTCTGGCTCCTTTGATTGAAGGTTGGGCAGCTGAGCTTCCTGAAGTTCGCGAGTTGGTGCAAGAGGTACTTCTGTGGCCAGATGAGCGAAAATTACATCTGATAGGCTTGTACCCCAAGATGCTTAGTCGCGAAGCGTGCATTGAGGAGTTGTTGAAAATTCTCAATGGTCACCATAAGGTACGGTTCGACTTAGTGCTTGCTGCTTTCAGCCAGTTAAACGTTTCCGAAAATAAAGAAATTCAAGATATTTTGGTAAGCACTGTATTATGCGAGCCAGATCACATGTTTTCAGGTTCTGGTCAGTTGATCGCACTTTACCCTCAAGAAGGCAGGGTTAAAGCGTTTGCTCTCGAAACTTTGAAAGGCCGTTACCCACCCATTGGGCTGCTAGCTTCAGCCTATCGTGAAGACTTAGCCGTTCAGCAAATTATCGCTCAGAGTGTTGGTTCTCTCTCAGCTGTCATGCGGTTGCAAATCATTGATGCTGCCTCCAATGAATTCGACCGAAACGATACCGCCAAGAAAATCTTGGAAGATTATGATCATGAAGTAGACGGCCCTCTCAAAACACACGCTGCTATAAAATACTATCAAGCACTACTCTCCATCGACGCAGACCGAAAGCCCGTTCTCGATCGCCTGCTTATAGATGCAATGGTGGTCGGACACGATCATGATGCTCGGCGCGCTGCTGCGTTCGCCGGCTTAGTCGTATGCGGAGCGACGGAGCAATTTGCCGTCCTCGAGTGGGGAAAAAAACCCCTGGATATATCGTTAGGTCGTTATTCTAATGAACCCCCAGCGCTGATTAGGTTGATGGCCGAGCACTGGGAGGATTTGGAAAAGAGCTTCGGAGGGCAATTAGTTTCAAGAATAGGAAGCTTTACTGACGAAGCGCATTTTTGGGAGCTTATAGCGCCATACGTGTCCGTTAATGCAGTTTTGCGCCAGCGCTTTCTCGACTATTGCTCGTCCACTACAGAATATCTTCGCATCCCAGTATTGCAGGCGCTTGCTAAGGAGGTTCCGAGAAGCGATCTGCTACTGCAGCACTGTTTGACTGGGACTAGGATTCGTAGAAACAGTCCAGATCACTCCTGGCATAGAATGCGGAGCTATTTCGAGGCTTCCTATATATTGCGACAGCAATTCTCCGAGAACGGTGACGTGTTAGCTCAATTAGAATCGACTGTTCGTGAGAGTGATTTCGACTTTGGTGTTGCAGCGCTGGCCATTTACGATCCCTACAACACCAATCTGGACGAAGTAGTATCTGCGCTAGAAAATAACGATTACGATTATGAAAGCTTTGTTGGACCTATCATTGTCGGAGTTGAAAGGCTTCAAAGCGTAAAGCTCGAGAAGCTGGTTGGAGCAATGGTAAATCGACCAAATCATTCGATTTGGGATTTTCAGGACAGGGTTAATCATGCTATTAAATCTAGAATTGGCACAGATGATGAATTTGCTTGCTTGATTGGTGCACGGTTGACGTTAAGTTCGTCCGAGAGCGAGGTTTCAAGCTACTCGCGTTATTTGGCATCAGCGGGGAGGCTCAACGAAGAAATTCATGGGCATTGTCTACGTTTGCTAAATGATAGATCTTCACCTTTGTCCATCCCAGCGCATGGATACGATTCTACAGCCGACGTTGTAAGACCAGTCGTTCACTCTCTTCTTGATGTTCTAGCAGGTCCAATTTATTAGCTTATGGAGTCCGTGTCGTATGACTAAGCATTTTGGACGCTGTCAGCGTTAGATCGAGGAGCAGTTGGACGGGCGTGACCGTTTCTGGGCGTTTGCGGCTACTTGCGAACGTCCGCTTATGGCCCATAGCGTCCTTTGAGGTCTGACACATGGAATTCCAGCCTATGCTCAATCGGCCCCCACACTTCGCGCCGATCCGGGAGGCTTTACGTGGCGCTGTGGAAGCCACACACGCTAGGCCGGTCCGGCTCTTTACCTGTGGTCTGGTCTGGCGACTGCGTAATGGAACATTGTAAAAAGGATTGGACGTGAGCGATGCATTGGCGACATTGCACCTGTAGCCGGCGGTCAGGATTCAGACCTTAAAAAATGCTGGACTACATCAGCTAGGCGATTGGGCCCCACGACGGTAGTGCTCCAGTGATCTCGCCACTGTGTTCTTCTTGATCTGGAAGCAGTCGAATTACTTGCGCCAGCAAAAGCCATTTCTAAAGACCGACGCCCGTCAGTTTTCCCTTGGAATGCGAGATCAAGGCAGCCCGAGCCCTTTCCGCAATTTATTTTGAAGTGCTGGTTTTACTACCTTTAAACGGATCGGAAATTTGTGTGGTGCGGAAAAATAGTGGCCATAAGTTCTTGATTTATAGACAGAAGATTGTGGACTTAAAATCCCGTGTTTTGTTGGACATGCCCAATTTAATCGTCGGTCGGCTAGCTTTGATCAAAATGCTTGCGAAGAAGCGCCCAGGGAAGGGCTGTTTACCCAGCAGCTGGCATATCGGAAGCTTGCAGGACTAAAGCTGATACCAATTTTGATACCATCAGCTGCTAAAAGGCGTATTCTGGTGCGATCTCGTGCGTGCTAACCGACTGATTTTATTGCGCTTTTTGCCGCATCACGATGCATCTAAGATCGCATCGTGATGTTAGCTGTAGAGATCAAGAGTTATTCCTGCGAAGCATTCTGAATAGCGAGGGTGCGGCTGGAGCGCTTGGCCCGAGTCAAAGTGCGCTGAAGCGGGGAAGTCCCGTCATCAACCAAGGGGGGCGCGTAAAGTTTGGCGGCGATTGTACTGGTCTGGCTCTTTAAACGATAGGGCGATGACGCCCCGATCGCCGATCGGCGCATGCGCCGGACAGTTTTTCACAGATGAAGGTTCACTATCGGTTACAAACTGTGGCTAAAATGCCACCTTTCACCGAGCGTCCGGTAACGGCGCGGGCCAAGGACGTGCCATGTGTATTCAGACCACTGCATAAGACGCGGGGCTTCAGGCCGCCGGCGCGCAGTTTGTTCACTTCTGACGTGTGACGATTTCCGTGAAACTCATCATTGCTGCTATTTATGTCATTTCGATTGCATACGTTCACTTGCGTGGCCGTGTGCGGCACAAACTCGGTCGACAGCTGAGCGACCATTCGACGTTTCTCGCGCCGATCAACTGCTTTCTGTATCTGTTTTCAAAAAAGCCCAACAAACCGTACCTCGACCCGAGCGAGTTTCCGGACTTGAGCCCGTTGCAGGCGCACTGGGAGGAAATCCGCGAAGAAGGGCAGAATCTGCTGCGTGCCGGTGAGATCAAACGCTCCAATCAGTACGACGACGTTGGCTTCAACTCGTTCTTCAAAAGCGGCTGGAAGCGTTTCTACCTGAAATGGTATGGCGAGAGCCATCCGTCGGCGATGAAGCTGTGCCCGCGCACTACCGAACTGGTGCAAAGCATTGGTTCGATCAAGGCCGCGATGTTTGCCGAGCTGCCTCCGGGTTCGAAACTGGTGCGTCACCGTGACCCGTATGCCGGTTCCTATCGCTATCACCTGGGCCTGGACACACCGAACGACGCTGGCTGCTATATCAACGTCGATGGTGAGAGCTACCACTGGCGTGACGGCGAAGCGGTGATGTTCGACGAGACGTTTATCCATTACGCCGAAAACACCACCGACAAGAACCGCATCATCCTGTTCTGCGACATTGAACGTCCGATGACGTACCGCTGGGCGGCGGCGTTCAACGCCTGGTTCAGCCGTACGGTGATGTCGGCGGCGGGTGCGCCCAATGATGCTGGTGACCGTACTGGCGGGATCAACCGTTTGTTTACCCGGATCTACAAGATTCGCCTGCGTGGCAAAGAACTGAAAAAGCGTAATCGTAAGCGCTACTACATGGAAAAGTGGGCGATCTTCGGCGGTTTGCTGGCGATCTTCATTCTGATCTGATCAATGTAATGAATTAACTTACGCCTTCGCGAGCAAGCTCGCTCCCACAGTGGAATTGGGTGAATGCGAATTTCGCATTCGACTCAGAACCCTGTGGGAGCGAGCTTGCTCGCGAAGACTCTCTCAAATACAACCTGTCAGTTGCCTGACGATCCTTGGATTGTCATTCACCGGAGGCTTTCTTTGTCCTCTTGGCTGGCGCAGCCTTGGTGGCGGCCTTCGCTTTTGGCTTTGCCGGCGCTTTGCCACCCAGACTGCGTTTAAGCAGCTCGGTCAAATCGATAACATCCGCGGTCTTGCGCTCTTCCTCACCACCCACCGTTTCCACATCCTCGATCTTGCCTTCATGGGCCTTTTTCTCGACCAGGGCCATGATCTTGTCTTCAAATTCATCCTTATAGTCTTCAGGCTTCCAGTCTGCACTCATGTCCTGCACCAGCCGTTTGGCCATGTCCAGTTCACCCTTGGCCAACTGCGGTTTGGTCACTTCGCTGCCCAGTTCCAGCGTATCGAGGCTGCGAACTTCCTGCGGCCAGCGCAACTTCACCAGTACCAGCGCTGACTCCAGCGGCATCAGCGCCGCAAGGTATTGGCGCGTATGCAGTACCACGCGGGCGAGGGCAACTTTGTTGGTCTTGCTCAAGGTTTCGCGCAGCAATGCGTAGACCTTGCCGCCGCGCTTGTCTGGCGCCAGGTAGTAAGGGGTATCGATGTTTTGCAGGGGAATCTGTTCGGCGTCGACAAAAGAGAATATGTCGATGGTCTGCGTGGAGACAGGGTGCGCCGAGCGGATTTCCTCTTCGCTGAGCACCACATAGCGGCCCTTTTCATAAGCCACACCTTTGACGATATGCTCCTTGGTGACTTCCTTGCCGGTGACTTTGTTGACCCGTTTGTAGCCCACCGGATCCATGCTGCGGCTGTCGAGCCAATCGAAATCCACGCCCTGCGACGAGGTCGCCGAGACCAGTGCGACAGGGATGTGTACCAGTCCGAAACTGATCGCGCCTTTCCAGATTGCCCGAGCCATGGTGAGTTCTCCGAGTGATGATTGGATGACCTGCAGCCCCGGCGGAAAGTTTCCCCGGAATGCGCGGGTTGGCGATGACTTGGTCAAGCCGTGTTACATGTTGTTTAAGACACGCGGGTTAACAAATCCGAACCCAGAGCGTAGCGTGGACTCGAAGGCTCTATCCCCGGCCCATCAAGAGGCAGCGTCATGAACCGAATTCTGCTTGGCATCGTCGTCCTGACCCTCAGTGGCGGTCTGGTTCATGCCGACGTCTTGCTGGCGCAAAGCCCGACCGGCAACAGCAATAACCCCTACAACAGCCCGATCCGCCGGGCCAACCCCAACAGCATGCAAGGCACCCAGCCCAGCGCTCCACCCATCCGAGGGCCGAACACGGTACCGACACCGCGTCAGCCCACCGTCGAGAACCGTGGCATCGGCAATGGCCAGCCGATCCGCTCGGTGCCAAGCACGCCGCCCACATTTATTCCCAATCCACCTTCGCGCAGCGGAGGCAGCAACCGTTGAACGGCAGGACTGAGGTTCTGTCAGCCCTTCAAGCGAACAAAAGGAATCGTGCATGTTGCGTAAAACCCTTCTAGCCACGCTGTGTGCCGGCGCGCTGATCAGCGTTCCGGCGTTTGCCGCCGCCCCCAAAGAGCTGCAAAGCGAACAGGGCACCCTCGAAGTCACGACCATCACCGCAGGCCTTGAGCATCCTTGGGCGCTGGCGTTTCTGCCGGACCGCCAAGGCATGCTGGTGACCGAACGGCCCGGCAATCTGCGCGTGGTCGCGGCCGACGGCACACTGTCGGCGCCGATCTCCGGCGTGCCGCAGGTCTGGGCCAAGGGGCAGGGCGGGTTGCTGGATGTCGTGCTGTCGCCGGACTTCAAACAGGATCGTCTGGTCTACCTGTCCTATGCCGAAGGTGGCGGTGCCGGCGACAAGGCCGGCACCGCCGTGGGTCGCGGGCGGCTCTCGGATGACTTGAAGACGCTGAAGGATTTCAAAGTGATCTTCCGCCAGGAGCCGAAGCTTTCGGTTGGCAACCATTTCGGCTCGCGACTGGTGTTCGATCGCGACGGTTATCTGTTCATCACCCTGGGTGAGAACAACGACCGGCCGACCGCACAGGATCTCGACAAGCTGCAAGGCAAGGTCGTGCGCATCTACCCGGACGGCAAGGTGCCAGATGACAACCCCTTTGTCGGCCAGTCCGGCGTACGGCCCGAGATCTGGGCCTACGGCCTGCGCAACCCGCAGGGCGCGGCGCTCAATCCGTGGACCGGCACGCTGTGGGAGAACGAACACGGCCCGCGCGGTGGCGATGAGGTGAACATCATTGAACGCGGCAAGAATTACGGTTGGCCGCTGGCAACCCATGGCATCAATTATTCAATGCTGCCGATCCCGGAAGCCCAAGGTAAAACCGCCGAAGGCACCGTCGCGCCGCACCATGTCTGGGAGAAGTCGCCGGGCGTGACCGGCATGGCGTTTTACGACGCCGACCGCTTTAAACCGTGGCAGCACAACGCGTTTATCGGAGCCTTGGTGACTCAGGAACTGATTCGCTTGCAGTTCGATGGTGACAAGGTGGTGCACGAGGAGCGTTTGCTCGGTGAACTGAATCAGCGTATTCGCGATGTGCGGCAAGGGCCGGATGGTTATTTGTATGTACTGACCGATGAGGAGAAGGGTTCGTTGTACAAAATCGGCCTGAAGCCCACACCTTGACGGGTATCCCCCTGTAGGAGCTGTCGAGTGCAACGAGGCTGCGATCTTTTGATCTTGTTTTTCAAAATCAAAAGATCGCAGCCTTCGGCAGCTCCTACAGGTGAGTTCTCACGTTTCGCGGGAATACAGCACTACTGCAGCACGCAATTTGCCCCGGCCAAACCGGCACATTTTCTCGAATTCCCCATGGCTCACCGGCACATGCTGGCAGTCCATGGGTTGCCGATGCTGGCTGTGGTCGACATCCGGATCATGCAGGTAAACGAAGTCTTCGTCGCAATCGGTCACGACCACCCAGTGCGGCGACTTGGAGCGAGTCAGTCGATAGCTGCTGATCAACACCAGCGGCTGCCCACCGGCATCGAGTAAACGCGGCAGATCCAGTGGCGCACCGATCACACATTCGACATCGGTCTCCTGCAATTGCGCCGAGAACTCATCATGCACCAAACGCATGACGTCTTTTTTATGCGCATCACGCACACCGTCGAGGAATAACGGCCCGCTCATGCTCAGCGCCATACGCACGCGAAACCCCCGACGCCACGCCGCCAACGCCAATCCCTGCGGACTGCATCCGCCGTGGCCGGAGGTCATGAACACCGTGGTCGCCTCACGCCAGATCTGCAATTCTTCGCGCCGCTCCAGCAAGCGCTCAGATTGCAGTGCGCCCATGGCCATCAACAGACAGGCCGGGCCACAGGTGAAATCTGTGGTTTGTCGGTAGTAGGGCACTTTGATGCTGCGCGAGTCGCGGTGCTGGAGAATGCGTTTCTCCAGGCGCAGCGCATCGGCGTGGTCTTCGTAGTAATCGTGAATCAGCGCAAAACGCCGGTAGCCATTGCGCTCGTACAACGCGATCGCCGCAGGGTTGTCGATGCGCACCTCCAGCCGCAGGTACGCACAGTCGTGCTCCAGCGCCAGCGCTTCAATACGTTGCAGCAGCTGTTTGCTCAGGCCCGTACCGCGCGCCTCGACGGCGATGGCGATGGAATACAGCCGCGCAAGCGATGTGCCGCGATGAAACAATACCAGCGCGTAGCCCAGCAGTTGACCGTCGCATTCGGCCACCAGCAACTGCCCGTGAGCGCGGGTGATCATCCATTGAAAGCTGCGACTGGTGAGCCGGTCCGTGGTGAAACATTGCATTTCCAGTGCCAGCAGCGCCGGCAAGTCTTCAACTACTGCCAAACGAAAAACAGCCTTCATATGACCACCGTAAAAGTTGCGTAACGAAACGAGACTTTCGAAAAACTTCGTGCTTAATAGAAAAGGTCTTGTTCTCCAACGGATCAATCTCTATGTCAGCGGTACAGGGTCATTGGCGCGAAGTATCCGAGCAAAGTTTGCCGGCGGCAACTTATTTAAAATCAGCGATTAAAACATCCAGTCAGGTTTTGATTATTGTCGAGCGCAAGGAAGACTGGGCGTCATATTTCCCCAGCGAAGACATCCTGACGGCGCAGGAATACCTCGAGCACAGCTGTGACAGCGAGCCGGGCAAGCGCGTGCAGGTGATCAATCTGTGTCGCAGCTACAAGTACCTCGGCCACGGTTACTACTGCTCGCTGCTCGCCGAGGCACGGGGGCACAAGGTGATTCCGTCGGTACGGACCATCAGCGAACTGACGAAGAAGTCACTGTACGGCCTGGCGCTGGATGACCTCGATAAAACCCTCGAAAAAGCCCTTAGTCATCATCTTTACAGTGATACAGAAGGCTTTACGCTGACCCTGTATTTCGGTCGGACACATATCGAGCCGTTACAGGATCTGGCCCGGCAGTTGTTTGAAGTATTTTCCTGTCCGATTCTGTTAGTTGAGTTTCGTCGAACTAATGGCTGGCACATCGAAGGTATAAAGTCGGGCGCCTTGCACAAGTTGCGCGATGATCAGGAAGATCAATTCGCCAATGCGCTGGACGGTTTTAGCCGTAAAGTCTGGCGGGTGCCACGCTCGCCGCAAGTGGCGCGCTACGACCTGGCGATTCTGCACGATCCACAAGAAGCCTTACCCCCGTCCAACAGCAAAGCACTGGCGAATTTCGTCCGGGTTGGCAAAGGCATGGGCATCGACGTCGAACTGATTGAGCGCAAGGATTACGCACGCCTGGCCGAGTACGACGGCTTGCTGATCCGCGAAACCACCAGCGTCGACAACCACACTTATCGCTTCGCCAAGAAGGCCGAAAGCGAAGGGCTGGTGGTCATGGATGACCCGACGTCGATTCTGCGCTGCACCAACAAGGTCTATCTGACCGACCTGCTCAACAGCCATCAACTCGGCATGCCCGCCACCGAAATCCTTTACAAAGAACGACCCGAAGACTTCGAACGAGTCGGCGAGCGCCTCGGTTTTCCGTTGGTGCTGAAGATTCCCGACGGCTGTTTCTCGCGGGGTGTGATCAAGGTCGAAAGCCAGCAGGCGTTGCTCGAAGCCACCGCCGAGTTGTTTGAACACTCGGTGTTGCTGCTGGCGCAGGAGTTTTTCTACACCGAGTACGACTGGCGCATCGGCGTGCTTAACCGCAAACCGATCTTCGCCTGCCAGTACTTCATGTCCAAAGGTCACTGGCAAATCTATAACCACAAGGCCAAAGGTCAGGACGTCAACGGCGAATGCCGGACGATGGCGATCCACGAGGCGCCGCGCGCGGTGGTCGAGTTGGCGGTAAAAACCGCGAATCTGATCGGCGACGGTCTCTACGGTGTCGATCTGAAGCAAGCCGGCGACAAAGTGGTGGTGATCGAAGTCAACGACAACCCCAACCTCGACGCCGGCATCGAAGACGCCTATTTGCACGACGATCTGTACGCACTGGTGCTGGAAGAGTTCGTGCGCCGCCTGGAACTCAAGCGTCGCGGCCAGGCGTGGTGAGGCGCCGATGATCAACAGCTTCGCACTGAGCCACGGCGCCCTGCAGCGGGTCGAACGACTGGACGCCGAGGTGATGCTGTTCAGCAACCCCGACGCCGCAGAGCGCGACTTGCTGCACAGCCATTTCAAGGTCGATGAGCACGCACTGGCGTCAGCGCTGGACCCGGACGAGGTCTCGCGCATCGAGTTCCATCCCGACCATCTGTTCCTGATCTGGAAACGCCCGGAAAACTATTCCGGCGGTGGCAGTCTGGCATTTGAAGTGTCGTCCTGCGGATTGCTGTTTGCACCCGGACAATTGCTGGTGATCGCCACCGACGACACGCCGCTGCACGGCCTCGGCACCCGCCAGCCGCTGAACACGCCGCTGGATGTCTTGCTCGATCTGCTGTTCAACAACATCCACCACTACCTCGGGCACCTGAAGGTGATCAAACTGGTCGCCCGAGAGTTGCAGCACAAATTCAACGCCTCGATGCAGAACCAGCATCTGGTGCAGATGTTCAACCTCAGCGAAAGCCTGATCTATTACATCAACGCGCTACACAGCAACGGCGCGGTACTGACGCGGCTGCGCAATCATGCGGAAAAACAGCACTTCGGCAGTGAAGCGCTCGGCCTGATCGACGACCTGATCATCGAAAACAACCAGTGCTACAAACAGGCGGAAATCTACTCCACGGTGTTTTCCGGGCTGATCGATGCGCGTGGCAATCTGATGAACAACAGCATGAACAACCTGCTGCGCAAGCTGACCTTGATCAACGTGGTGTTTCTGCCGTTAAACCTGATTGCCAGTATTGGCGGCATGTCGGAGTTCAGCATGATGACGGCGGGGACGCCGTGGTGGGTTTCCTATCCGGTGTTTCTGGCGGTGATGTTGCTGGGGGCGGGGGGGATGTTGTTTGGGTTGCGGCGTTTGGCCAAATAATCGGCTTGTGCAAACAACCTATGTAGGAGCTGCCGAAGGCTGCGATCTTTTGATCTTGGCTCTTAAAAACAAAATCAAAAGATCGCAGCCTTCGGCAGCTCCTACAGAGAACGCGCGCTGCAGTCCCGCATTTGGCCGAACCGCCACCGTGATGCCTTGTTATAGTTCGGGCCTCATTTTCTGCCCGGTAAAGGATCACTGCCATGACTCAATACTCCGCTTTCAGCGTCGAACTGGCCGACAACATCGCCCATGTGCAGATCAATCGCCCAGAAAAGATCAACTCGATGAACGCGGCGTTCTGGAGCGAGATCGTCGAGATCTTTCAGTGGATCGACGACACCGACGAAGTGCGCGTGGTAGTGCTCAGCGGCAACGGTAAACATTTCTCCTCCGGCATCGACCTGATGATGCTCGCCGGCGTCGCCAATGAATTGGGCAAGGACGTCGGCCGCAACGCGCGCCTGCTGCGCCGCAAGATCCTCACTCTGCAAGCCTCGTTCAACGCCGTCGACAACTGCCGCAAACCGGTGCTCGCGGCTATTCAGGGTTATTGCCTGGGTGGTGCCATCGATCTGATCGCCGCTTGCGATATGCGTTACGCCGCCGAAGACGCGCAATTCTCGATCAAGGAAATCGATATCGGCATGGCCGCCGATGTTGGCACTTTGCAACGGTTGCCACGGATCATCGGGGACGGCATGCTGCGTGAACTGGCTTACACCGGTCGTACCTTCGGCGCTGACGAGGCGCGCAACATTGGCCTGGTCAATCGCGTCTACAGCGACAAAGACGCGCTGCTCGAAGGCGTCCTCGACATTGCTCGCGAGATCGCTTCGAAATCGCCGATCGCGGTCACCGGCACCAAGGAAATGATCAGCTACATGCGCGACCATCGCATCGACGACGGTCTCGAATACGTTGCCACCTGGAACGCCGCCATGTTG
>Ga0213823_1000612_pt1 | contig 27573 bp, 23 predicted proteins | sample MC6MC0907MG_FD_179887 | JGI IMG/M metagenome (GOLD analysis project Ga0213823, IMG submission 179887) | Enriched soil aggregate microbial communities from Iowa State University, Ames, United States - MC6-MC0907-MG | ecosystem: Environmental > Terrestrial > Soil > Unclassified | place: USA: Iowa...
GCATTGCCGACATTGCCATCTTCCCTTGGGTGCGCAACCTGGTCGAACGCTACAACGCCCGTGAGCTGGTGGGGTTCGATGAGTTCAAGGAAGTGCAGCGCGTGCTGGCCACATTCCTGGAGCGGCCGGCCGTTCAGCGTGGCCTGAAAATCCCGGGCTGAGGCTGGCAGGTCGGGCCCTATCGCCGGCAAGCCGGCTCCTGCAGGTCCAGCGCAGCCCTCGAATACTGCGTCACACCAGTGGGGCCGGCTTGCCGGCGATAGGGGCTGACCTGATCAGAAAATCTGGTTCAGAAGCCAGTACAGGCTACCCGCCAGCAGCATCGCCGCCGGCAAGGTCAGCACCCAGGCCATCAGCAAGTTGATCAACGTACGCTTCTGCACCCCCGAACCGTTGGCAACCATGGTCCCGGCCACCCCTGAGCTCAGCACATGGGTGGTCGACACCGGCAGCCCGAACATGTCTGCGGCACCAATGGTGCACATCGCAACCACTTCAGCCGACGCACCCTGGGCATAGCTCAGGTGGGTCTTGCCGATCTTCTCGCCCACCGTCACCACGATGCGCCGCCAGCCGACCATGGTCCCCAGGCCCAGGGCAATCGCCACAGCCACCTTGACCCATAGCGGAATGTAGCGCGTGGCGTCGTCCAGCTGGGTCTTGAACAGCTGCACATGGCTGCGGGTGTCGGCGTCGAACGCCACCAGCTGGTGCTTCTCGATCAGGCGAATGGCTTCGCTGGTCAGGTACATGTCGTTGCGCACGTTGGCCATGGCTTCGGCCGGTACGCGCTTGAGCGAGCCATAGCCCTTGACCTCTTCACCGATCATGCCGGTGAGCGCTGCAAGGGCTGGCACCAGTTGTGGGTTGGCCTTGGGCTCGGTGATAAACAGGGTAAGCACCTGGCGAGGGTCTGCCGGCAGTGGTTGCGGGTCGCTGCGTACCAGTGCCTGGCGGGTGACCTCGGCCACGGCAGAGAACTGCAGCGCCTGCTCACTGGGCATGGTCTTGTTCAACGCGTAGGCCATGGGCAGCGTACCGACCAGGATCAGCATGATCAGGCCCATGCCTTTCTGCCCATCGTTGGAACCATGGGCGAACGACACGCCGGTGCAGGTCAGGATCAGCACGCCACGGATCCACCACGGCGGGGGTGTCTGGCCTTGCGGTGCCTGGTACAGCTCTTTGCGTTTGACCAGTGCACGCAGGGCGAGCAGCAGCAAGGCTGCGCAGGCAAAGCCGATCAGCGGCGAGAACAGCAGGGCGTAGCCGACCTTGCTGGCCTGGCCCCAGTCCACCCCGCTGGTACCGTCACGCCCATGCATCAGTGCATTGGCCACGCCAACCCCGATGATCGAGCCGATCAGGGTGTGTGAGGAAGACGCTGGCAAGCCCAGCCACCAGGTGCCCAGGTTCCAGATGATTGCAGCAAGCAGCAGGGCAAAAACCATGGCAAAGCCGGCCGTGGAGCCCACTTGCAGGATCAGCTCCACCGGCAGCAAGGCAATGATGCCGAACGCCACCGCGCCACTGGAAAACAACACCCCCAGAAAATTGCACAGCCCGGACCAGACCACGGCCACCGGTGCTGGCAACGAGTGGGTGTAGATCACCGTGGCCACGGCGTTGGCGGTATCGTGGAAGCCATTGACGAACTCGAAGCCCAAGGCAATCAGCAAGGCCAGGCCCAGCAGCAGAAACGGCGTGACTGTGGTGATCACGGTGCCGCTGGCGCTGACATCCTGCTTCAGGCTCCAGGCGGTGTAGGCGATGCCGGCCATGAGCAGGCTGAAGAACAGAAAGAGGGTGGCACGCCCGGGTTTGTGTGAGAGCTGCGGGCGGGCATCGCGTTGGGCCAGTTGCGGCTGGCTGGCCAGTGACGGGGTTGCCATGGGGGCTCCGATTGGCGTCCGGGCGAAGGTGCCGAAGGCTGTCAGCATAGAAACAATTCGTTACTGGGACGTGACCTCGGTCAATGGATTACCTAGGCTCAAGACGAGTGGTAAAGGCAGGAGCAACCGATGATTCGCTGCAAGCGTGTCTACGACGCGGTCGACCAGTGCGATGGCCAGCGTGTGCTGGTGGACCGCCTGTGGCCGCGCAATAAACGCAAGGAAGACCTGCACGGGCAGTGGTTGCGCGAGGTCGCGCCTTCGAACGCCTTGCGCAAGGCGTTCCACCAGGGCGAGGTGGATTACATCGGCTTCGCCCAACGCTACCAGCAGGAGCTCGCGGCGCATCCCGAGCACTGGTATTCATTATTGGACCTGGCAGCCAAGGGAGACCTCACATTGCTGTATGCCAGCAAGGACATCGAGCACAACAATGCCCAGGTATTGGCCGCCTGGCTTGAAGATGAGCTTGAGCGGCGCGGGCCTGGCAGTTCGCCGGTGTGCTATGCCCATTGATCTCATCCCGGCCACCGACCACCACCGCACCTTCGCCCGTGACCTCACTCGCCGGGCGATGCTGCCGTACTACCGGGAGTTCGACCTGTTGTGGATCGAAGAAGCATTCGATCAGGCCTGGGGCTGGCGCGAGCAGTGGCTGGTGGTCGACGGCGAAAGCGTGCTGGGTTTCTGCAGCCTCAGCCAGGACCGCCAGGCGTTGTTCATTCGTGAGCTGCACCTGTTGCCCGAGCACCGCGGGCACGGTGTCGGCGGCCAGGTATTGGAAGTGCTGGCTACCTGGGCCGTGCAACGGCGCCTGCCGCTGTTGCGCTTGATGGTGTTCAAGAGCAACCCCGCACGGCGGCTGTACCTTCGCCACGGTTTTATGGAAATGGGCGATGACGCGTGTTTTGTGCGCATGCAGCGCCAGACCGGGTGGCCGGGAGTCGCGGCTTGAGGGCGCGATGCTGGCTTGCGACGAAACCCCGCGATGGGCATAGTGACTGTGCAGTCTGCAAGTGCTCACAGGGTCGTGAGCGTTATCCGGTGACGATCAGGAAACAAGGAGAAACGTCATATGAATGGACTCGGTCCGCGTCTTAGGGAAGAGCGTGAACGCCTGGGCATGACCCAGCGGGTATTCGGTGATATCGGCGGCGTCGAACCCAATGCCCAAGGCAAGTACGAAAGTGGTGAGCGCACCCCACGGCTTGATTACCTGGCGGCCCTTGCGGGCAAGGGCGTGGATGCGCTGTATGTGCTCAGCGGTATGCGTACGCCTGCGCCGCTGGAAAGCCTGTCGGCGGAAGAAGCCGGTCTGCTGGGCGCTTTTCGGCGCTTGCCGGTGGCCGATCAGGCTGCTTTGTGGCATTTGCTGGGGCGCCTGGTGGGCGAGGGGGGTAGCCGTGAGGTGTCGCGGCCTCAGCGCTTGGAACGTCAGACGTTTCTGTCGGAAGTTTTACGCTAGGTCCACCTTGAAAAATTTTGTTAAGGTGGCGGGATCCAATCGCCCTGTTGACGAGGTGTCTGCTTGATTAGGGTCCTAGTGGTCGATGACCACGATCTGGTACGAACCGGTATTACACGCATGTTGGCCGACATCGACGGCTTGCAGGTGGTGGGTGAGGCGGATTCGGGCGAGTCGGCGCTCAAACAGGCCCGAGAGCTCAAGCCGGATGTCGTGCTGATGGACGTCAAGATGCCTGGGATCGGCGGCCTGGAGGCCACCCGCAAACTGTTGCGCAGCCACCCGGATACCAAGGTGGTTGCGGTCACCGTGTGCGAAGAAGACCCGTTCCCCACGCGCCTCATGCAGGCCGGTGCGGCCGGTTACCTGACCAAGGGCGCGGGCCTGGACGAAATGGTCCAAGCCATTCGCCTGGCGTTTGCCGGGCAGCGCTACATCAGCCCGCAGATCGCCCAGCAGCTGGCGCTCAAGTCGTTCCAGCCGCAGGGCTCGCCCTTCGACGCGCTGTCGGAGCGGGAAATCCAGATTGCCCTGATGATTGTCGGTTGCCAGAAAGTGCAGATCATCTCCGACAAGTTGTGCCTGTCTCCCAAGACCGTCAATACTTACCGGTATCGGATCTTCGAAAAACTCTCGGTCACCAGCGACGTCGAACTGACCTTGCTGGCCGTTCGCCACGGTATGGTCGACGCAAGCCTGTAAAACCTCATGTCCCAAATCTTTGATGCCAGCGCATTCCTGGCGACCTGCAGCGGTCGCCCGGGCGTTTACCGGATGTTCGACGCCGAGGCTCGGCTGCTCTATGTGGGCAAGGCCAAGAACCTCAAGAAGCGTCTGGCCAGCTATTTTCGCAAGGCCGGCCTGGCGCCGAAAACCGCCGCGCTGGTGGCGCGTATCGCCCAGATCGAAACCACCATCACGGCTAACGAAACCGAAGCGCTACTGCTTGAGCAGAACCTCATCAAAGAGTGGCGGCCGCCGTACAACATTCTGTTGCGCGACGACAAATCCTACCCGTATGTATTTCTGTCTGACGGCCAATTCCCACGTTTGGGCATTCACCGCGGTGCAAAAAAAGCCAAGGGCCGATACTTTGGGCCATACCCCAGCGCCGGCGCCATCCGCGAAAGCCTCAGCCTTCTGCAGAAGGCCTTCTCGGTGCGCCAGTGCGAGGACAGCTATTACGCCAACCGCACCCGGCCCTGCCTGCAGTACCAGATCAAACGCTGCAAGGGGCCGTGCGTCGACCTGGTGGCCGCCGAAGAGTACGCCGAGGACGTGCGCCACTCGGTGATGTTCCTCGAAGGCCGCAGCCAGCAGCTGGGCAACGAGCTCAACGCCGAGATGGAAAAGGCCGCCATGGCCTTGAACTTCGAGAAGGCGGCCGAACTGCGCGACCAGATCGCCCTGTTGCGCCGGGTGCAGGACCAGCAATACATGGAAGGCGGCTCTGGCGATGTCGATGTGGTTGCTGCCTTCGTCAACCCTGGTGGTGCCTGCGTGCACCTGATCAGCGTGCGCGGTGGGCGCGTGCTGGGCAGCAAGAACTTCTTCCCCCAGGTGGGCATCGAGGAGGAGGTGGCCGAAGTCATGGCGGCCTTCCTGTCCCAGTACTACCTGGGCAACGCCGAGCGGGAATTGCCGGGCGAGTTGATCGTCAACGTGGTGCACGAGGACTTCGCCGCCATCAGCGAGGCGCTGCAGACCCTGCGCGGCCGCGAGCTGACCATCAGCCACCGGGTGCGCGGCACGCGCGCCCGCTGGCAGCAACTGGCGGTCACCAACGCCGAGCAAGCGCTCAATGCCCGACTGGCCAACCGCCAGCACATGGCTGCGCGCTTCGAGGCCCTGGCCGAGGTGCTGGGCCTGGATGAAGTGCCACAGCGTCTTGAATGCTACGACATCAGCCATTCCAGCGGCGAAGCCACGGTGGCCAGTTGCGTGGTGTTCGGCCCGGAAGGCCCGCTGAAGTCCGACTACCGCCGCTTCAACATCGAAGGTGTGACCGCTGGCGACGACTATGCCGCCATGCGCCAGGCCTTGATGCGCCGTTATGGGCGCATCAAGGACGGTGAGGGCAAGTTGCCCGATGTACTGCTGGTGGACGGCGGCAAAGGCCAGTTGAACATGGCCCGCGAAGTGATGCAGGAGCTGGCCTTCACCGACCTGACCCTGCTCGGCGTGGCCAAGGGTGTTACCCGCAAGGCCGGGTTCGAAACCCTGTACCTTAACGATGTGGCCCACGAATTCACCCTCAAGGGCGACAACCCGGCGCTGCACCTGATCCAGCAGATCCGCGACGAAGCCCACCGTTTTGCCATCACCGGCCACCGCGCCCGCCGTGGCAAGGCCCGGCGCGTGTCCAGCCTGGAAGACGTTGCCGGGGTAGGGCCCAAGCGACGCCGCGACCTGCTGAAACATTTCGGTGGCCTGCAAGAGCTCAACCGCGCCAGTATCGATGAGATCGCCAAAGCCCCCGGCATCAGTAAAAAGCTTGCCGAGTCGATTTATGCCAGCCTGCATAGCGAGTAGAATGCCGGGCTCAACCCGCAGCCAGTCGTACCGATGAATATTCCAAACCTGCTCACCGTTCTACGCGTCCTGCTCATCCCGATCTTCATCCTGCTGTTCTATGTGCCCTATCACTGGAGCTACATGGCCGCCAGCACGGTGTTCGCCATCGCCGCCGCCACCGACTGGCTGGACGGCTACCTGGCGCGTCGCCTGCAGCAGAGCACGCCGTTCGGTGCCTTCCTCGACCCTGTGGCCGACAAGCTGATGGTCGCCGTGGCGCTGGTGCTGCTGGTGCAGGTACACGCCAACTTCTGGCTGACCCTGCCGGCCGCCGTGATCATTGGCCGTGAAATCGTCGTGTCGGCGTTGCGCGAATGGATGGCCGAGCTGGGGGCGAGGGCGCATGTTGCGGTGTCCAACCTGGGCAAGTGGAAAACCGCAGCGCAGATGCTGGCGCTGGTGATCCTGCTGGCCAACCCACCGGCGGTGACGTTCTGGGTCATTCTCGGTTACGGCCTGCTGCTGGTGGCTGCCGCGCTGACGCTGTGGTCGATGGTGCACTACCTGCTGGCGGCCTGGCCGCACCTGCGCGAAGGTTCGGAGCAAAAATAAAACTTTTTTGAATCAAGGGGTTGACGCCGTTTTAGATGTTGCTAGAATGGCACCCATCACGACGCGGGAATAGCTCAGTTGGTAGAGCACGACCTTGCCAAGGTCGGGGTCGCGAGTTCGAGTCTCGTTTCCCGCTCCAAATATCGATCTACAGAGCTCTTTGGAAATCTGTAAGTCATGAAAATAGACGCTTCGGCGTCTTTTTTCGTTTCAGCGCAGTCTGCCTGAATCAACCAGCAGCCACGAAATTTAAGTACATTTTTAAGTACAGCGATTCTGGGTGGTTGGCGCAACGGATTGTTGGTAGAGCTGGAGCTCCGGCATCGATCTACATCTCCTCGACCTCATGAGACCGGGAGATGTACACATGCCATGGACCGATACCGCTGTTCGCCAGGCAAAGCTGACCGGTAAGGACTACACCCTCAAAGACACCGCTGGCCTTGCACTGTTCGTCGGTGCCAAGGGCGCCAAGCAGTGGCACTTTCGTGAGGTTTCGTATTGTTGTCAGCATTCCATTGCCCCGCCGGAACCAGCAGGGCAACAGGGGACGTTCAGGGTTTGACCGATGTCGTCGAGCAGAGCGACATCGTAGGCAGGCTTTCAGACGTGAGGTCGAACTGAGCGTCTTCGGCGGGCGTGAACAGCATGCGCATGGCCCCCTGTGCCTCCGATTCGATATGCGGCGTGTGGTCAACGGCTTTGACAACCAGCGAGGTGATACTGGCTTGTTCGCGGTGATGGTCCATCAACTTGGTCACTTTATCCTGGGTCGTCGGCGTTTCTGCTCGGTCGATCACCGTCAGGATGCCGCCCGAACGAAGGACCCGATCCGCCACTTCATAGACGTTGTTCTGCACGAAAATGCGGTGTTCGCGAGCGGTGGGCATAGACGCCAGGTTGACAGCGATGTTGTGCCCGCGCGCATTGTGGGTGCCAAGCAACCAGCAGGCAACGGCGTCGAACTTGGGCTGCTGTTCGAGCCAGCTCTCCAGCTTGGGATCATTCAAGGCATCGCCTTCGATCAGTAGGCAATCAGCCTGAGGCACATTGTTGATTTCGTTGTAGATCAGCCGATAGGCATTCTCATCCAGGCTTTCGGGCTTTTCCCGCGCGATGACGGCAACGGAGTAGCCGTTCTCAGCCACAAGGCGCTGGGTGGCCGCAATGCAATGGGGGTTTTCTTCGACGCAGACGACGATGTGCCCCTGTTTCAGCAGGGCCAACGTGGAGTAGCCGACACCGCAGCCGATCTCCAGGGTTCGCGGATAGCCGTTCAGGCGGTCGGCCATCCAGGTGTAGTGACCTTGGTCCAGATGGCCCTTGGAATTCACACCCCAGTTCTTGATGTAGTCCTTACGAAAACGGTTGAGCTGATACAGGGCGGGTGGGAGCAACGTTGTGCTACCGCGCTTGGCTTTGGCCTTTTTGCTGTCGCGTCGTTTTTTGCTGTTGATGCTCATGGGCGTTCCCTGTCCTGATGGGTAGGCCGTTTATGTTAAGAAGTCAGCGAGTGCAAGGCGTTAAACACGGTGTTTTCGCGGCCAGTAAAGTGTAAGTGGACGTGTATGACTGCAGGGGAACCGCACCATCGCGTGTCAGCGCCCTTAGGGGACAGGCCGGGCGAAGCGTGCTCTGAGAACAGCGTTGCATTCAGTGCTCGAATAGGACGGCGACATGGAACCTCCAGGGACGAAAAGGGAGGTTCCGCCCCAAGCGGTTGAACCCCAATGGGAAGGAAAAACTGGCCCGGATCGGGCGGGAATAATCGCGTTCGACACCGCAACGCGGTGCCGTAGCCGTGACGACCGTGGGCTACCTGGGCATGTCGCTGACAACGTCAGCGGGCATCTCGGCAATATCGGGTGCGCTCAACAGGTCCACCGCTGACAGCAGGGCATCGGGTTCGATGTGGCCTTGCAGAATCACGGTGTGTCGGGTGTGATTGTCGACCAGGCGCAGGGTCGGTGTAGCGTTTAATCCGTTCTGCGCGGCTTCCGCTTTCTGTGCTGCCACGGTTTGGCGCACCTCTCCACCCGCCAGGCAGTGTTGTAGGCGTGGCGTCGAACTGGGATATGGGGTGCCGGTAGCCAAACCCCGGCCGTTACCTTGCGTGTGCAGATAGACCCAGACTACCGCACCCCAGAAGCCTTCACGGCCTTCGAGCTGGCCCACGCATTCGACCAGCCGCGCTTCACGACTGGCCGCAGGCTCGTGCTGCGGCAGAGGCAAGTGGTGCCAGGCCAGGTTGACGTGGTCATTGGTGACGATCCAGCGCTGCAGCTGCGGCAGGTAGATGCGGCAATGGGGGCATTCGAGGTCGGCATACAGGGTCACGGTGAAGCGTGCTTCGGGGTTGCCGTAAATCCAGGGCGGACTGTCATTGGCGGCGGAGCGAAAGGGTAGCGGTAGCCACCAGCACAGTGCCAAACTCGCGACAGCGAGCCAACCGCAGGTCCATTTCAGGTTGTGCGCGGTCATCCGTTTGCGCATGGTGTCGCTCCTGACAGTTCCAGATTAAAGGGCTCGATGCCGCGCGCACGTTCGATGTCCTGGGCCATGCGGATCGCCGCATCCAGTTCGCTGATGCCGTGTTGCTGCATAAGCCTATGACGCGCGGCTTTTTCCTCCGGTTCCGTCATTGCCTACGCCAGGTACAGGCTGGCTTCCTTGGTGGCAGCAGGTTACGCCGTGGGATTGAGTTGTGCGGCCCGGCTGAAAGCACATCACATAGAAGACATCGTCCTGCGTCCCTCGAACAGTTGCAGATTGATATCGGGCTCTTCTTCGCGGCTGCAGGCCAACAGTGCCGCCAGGCGCTTGGGCAGGATGCCGTCTGAGAGCGCGATGCGCAGTGTCGCGGGTGAGCCGGCAGCGGCAGCCAATGTGCTACTGCGCGCCTGATCGACAAGGCTGAAGATCCGTGGGACGGATTCTGCCAGCGCCTGGCCTGCAGGCGTCAGATTCGTCCCGATACCGGCACCGCGCTCGAACAAAGTTACCCCTAGATCGTGCTCCAGATCACGAATCGTGCGGGAGAGCGGTGATTGCTCGATGTGCAGGCGTTCGGCCGCGCGGGTGAAGTGACGTTCTCCGGCGACTGCGATGAAACATTGTAATTGGCGAAGTTCATTGACGGACTTACACGATCAATGGGTGGATGCTCAGAAGCTGGCGTTGCAGGAGCTTGGTGGAGCTGGTCGTCATATCGTCAAAGTCCGAATGCTTGTTGTCTGGCTCAGCTTCGCACTGTTGGCCGTGTGATCTCAATGCCGAAGATTCGTGTCCCACCCCAGGGGCCTTGTACCCATATGGCGGCTAGGTGCTCTCCCAGCAGTTGGATAGCTCCCAATACGCCACGCTGGGACTCGAAGAATGTTGAGTCTGTTGCAGAGTGAACGGAGCCTGCATAGGTAAATGTTCCTACGATTCTATTTGGAGAATCCTGCAGATGTTCGGGCAAAAGGCTTGGGGTGAGTGTTTTTAATGCTTTTGCTAGTACATGTGCACTATTGATAATCCGAAAAATTCGGCTGTTTCACTTTTGCCTGTAGGAAGTTTCTGGTTTTGGGTTTGGCGGTTTAAATTATTGGGTGGTTGTGCATCGGTGTCTCTTATTGCCTGATGGATGGATATCGTTGACATAGATCAATGCACTGCTGGTGCATTGGTTGCTTCTATTTGGCGCAACCCCATTGGGGCTATCTAATCAGGCGCTCAATCGAAGGTTTTGCTATTGGTTGTAGGACGCTTCCTAGTTTTGTGCGGGGGGTGGCGAAAAATGAAGATTTCGTACATGTTTGATCGGGAAACATTTCGGGTGGTGCATTGGGGAACGGTAGTTGCTGGCAGTGAGCTCGAATCCGTTACGTTTGCCGAAGAGTTTGAAATGGATCGTTGCCGGTGATGGCTTTTTCGCCGGGGCCCGCTTTCAGGAGGAATTATGGCTTCAAATAGCTTTCAAAATGAGGTGCCCAAGGCGCGCGTCAATATAAAACTTGATCTGCATACGGGTGGAGCCCAACGCAAGGTGGAGCTGCCGCTTAAGCTCATGCTGATGGGGGACTACAGTAACGGCAAAGAGCAGCGCCCGTTGTCGGAGCGGAGTAAGGTTAATGTCAATAAAAATAATTTTGACAGTGTGCTCTCAGAGTTTTCACCGAGCCTCAAGCTGGTCGTTGAAGATACGCTTGCGACCGGAGGTGGCGAAACGCCTGTTGAACTGATTTTTCAGCGCATGAAGGACTTTGAGCCGGAACAGGTTGCTCGACAGATACCTCAGTTACGTGCACTGCTGGCGATGCGCAACCTACTGCGTGAGCTGAAAGCTAATCTCTTGGATAACACCACGTTCCGTTCCGAGCTAGAACGCATACTGAAAGATGAAGCGCTGAGTAACGAACTGCGCAAGGAACTGGCCGCCCTTGCCCCTCAAGGCGAACGCTAGAAAACCAACATCTCTACAGACGGGAAGCTGACCAATGTCCGAAGAGCAATCCTCTGCGCAATTGCGTGGCGCCACGGTGCGGGTGGAAGACAGCCAGAATGTCTATCACGCACTGTTTGAAAAATTAAATCTCGAGCCCCTCGATCACATGGGTGGCATTGACGCCTATCAGAGCGTGGATGCTTTGTCTGAGGCCACCGCCAATGAGCGCGTTACTGCGTCTGTAAGCGTCTTTCTCGAAAGACTCAAGCAAGTATCCCCTAAGGTGGAGCGGCTGGACCGTGCTTTGCTGGACGAGCATATAGCTTCTATTGACGCTCAAATCAGCAGTCAGCTGGACGCCGTCATGCATCATCCCGACTTTCAACGGGTCGAGTCGATCTGGCGTGGCGCCAAGTCTCTGATTGACCAGACGGATTTCCGTCAGAACGTTCGGATCGAAATCCTGGATATCAGTAAGGAGCATCTGGCTCAGGACTTCGAGGATGCGCCGGAAATCGCTCAGAGCGGTATGTACCTGCATACGTATACTCAAGAATACGATACGCCGGGCGGTGAGCCGATTGCGGCGGCAATTTCGAACTACGAGTTCGGCCGAGGGGCGCCAGATATTGCGCTGCTGCGGAATATTTCCAAAGTTGCGGCCTCCGCCCATATGCCGTTCTTGTGTTCAATGGGGCCTGCTTTCTTTGGCAAGGAAACCATGGAAGAGGTTGCCGCGATCAAGGACATTGGCAATTACATGGACCGTGCCGAGTACATTAAATGGCACGCCTTTGCTGAAAGCGATGATGCTCGTTATGTCGGCGGTACATTGCCCTGTACGTTGGGGCGGCTGCCTTACGGAGCGGATACGAATCCAGTTCGGCTGTTCAATTATGAAGAGCGCGTCAAGGGGCCGGACCATAGCAAGTACCTCTGGGTCAGCTCGACGTTCGCGTTTGCAGTCAATATGGTCAAAAGTTTTATCGCCAATGGTTGGTGCGTACAAATTCGAGGGCCGCAATCAGGGGGTGCTGTAACGAATCTGCCGATCCATCTCTATGACATGGGTACGGGCAGTCAGGTCAAGATTCCTTCGGAAGTGATGATTCCGGAAACTCGCGAGTTTGAGTTTGCCAATCTAGGTTTGATTCCGCTGTCGTACTACAAGAATCGCGATTATGCGTGCTTCTTCTCAGCAAACTCAGCGCATAAGCCGGCGATTTATGATACGCCTGAGGCCACGGCCAACAGTCGTATCAACGCTCGGCTGCCTTATGTCTTCCTGCTTTCGCGCATCGCTCACTATTTGAAACTCATCCAGCGGGAGAACATTGGCACGACCAAGGATCGCCGCCTGTTGGAACTGGAATTGAACAGGTGGATCAGCGGCTTGGTTACCGAAATGACGGACCCCGGCGATGACTTGCAGGCGTCTCATCCGCTGAGAGAGGCGAAGGTGGTTGTTGAAGATATTGATGACAACCCAGGCTTCTTCAGAATCAAGCTGTTTGCGGTGCCGCACTTCCAAGTTGAGGGTATGGACATCAACCTGTCGTTGGTTTCGCAGATGCCCAAAGCTAAATCCTGACGGCGAACCCAGGAGTTACTAATCGTGAAGATTGATCGGCCTATGTGGGCGTCCGGTGTGGTGTTGTCTGCGCAGCAGTTTCAGCAGCAGGCCCGCTTTGAATCGTGGACCAACCAGGCAGTTGCTTCCTTGGCATGGATTAACCCGTGGGGCATTCGCGCAGTCGCATTTGATGGGGACGCACTGCAGTTAGGCAAACTCCTGGCCACTCGGCTGCAGGTGTGCATGCCCGATGGCACGTTGATTGACACGGATCGATTGGATCGGCTCCCCAGTGCCCTGGAGTTATCCCGGGCGCTGCCTGACGACAGTCAAGCGGCAACGGTGGTGCTCGCTTTGCCGCTGGAACAGGCCAATGGCAACAACTGCCTGTTCGAGGGTGGCCGAGTTGAGCGCCCGGTCAGATACCGCCAAGTGTGGCGGGATGTACAGGATCACTATACCGATGAGGTGCAGTCGATCAGCGTACTCGAACATGCACTGAGCTTGCGCCTGAATGAAGATGACAACGCAGACTACCTCACCTGCCCAGTGGCGCGCCTTGTCCGGGATGGGCGGGGGCGTTGGGAAATTGATCAGGATTACATCCCCCCGTTGCTGAGGTTTGATGCGCACGCTGGATTGTTACTTCAGCTGGATAACTTGCTGACCCAGCTGTCCTCCAAACGTGAGCGGCTTATGGGGATGCGTCGCGAGAGCAACCAGCGCATGGCAGATTTTGCTGTCGCTGATGTGACATTGTTCTGGCTGCTCAACGCGTTGAATACCTATCAGCCGGTGCTGGCAGACCTTAAAGCACACCCTGCTCGGCATCCGGAGTTGGTGTACCAGCAGTTGGTGAAATGCGCGGGGGCGCTGTTGACGTTTTCGTTGGACCAGAGTGTCGAGGACATTCCTGCCTATCAGCATACGCACCTTGAGTCTGTTTTCCCGCCGTTGATGCGTACGCTCTCCACATTGCTGGAAGCGAGCCTGCCGTCACGTGTGCTGGCTTTGGTACTCGAAGCGCGCAGTGCCAACCGATGGCAGGTGGCCCTGAACGATCCTCGTTTGCTTGAGCCAGACGGGGCTGACTTTTACCTGTCGGTGCGCTGCCGGCTGCCAGCCGTGCAAGTGCAAAGCCAGTTCCCACGGCTGTGCAAGATCGGCTCGCCTGATGATGTGGACTATCTCGTCAATGCAGCACTCGATGGTGTGCCCTTGAAACCCCTCAGCCATGTGCCTGCGGCGATACCGCTGCGTTTGGAAAACCAGTACTTCGCGCTGGATCTTGGGCATGAGAAAGGGCGTGCCATGTTGGCGGACGGCGTATGCGCGCTCTATGTGCCGAGCGTGTTCCAGGACGCCACACTTGAGCTGTTCGCGGTGCTGCGCTCATGAGTCTCGCTCAACAGAAACCCGGTACAGCCAAGGTGGATATCGACGCCTTGTTGCAGGATACCTATTTGCTGGTGGTCGAGTTGCGACATGGTACAGGTGTGCACAGTAGCCCGGAACTTTGGCCGCGTTGCGTGGCGGATGTAGAGCATGTTCGGGCCTCTCTTCAGGAGGAGGGCCTGGATCGCCATAGCATCGAGCTTATCAGCCATGCGCAATGTGCCTTGCTGGATGAGACAGTGCTCGCTTGCGCCGAAGGTAAGGCCCATGAGGACTGGGCAATGGAGACCTTGCAGGCCAAGTTTTTCAGCAGTCATCAGGCGGGGGAATCGCTTTATGAAGACATGCGCACCGTGCTTCGGGAGGCCTCTGCACACCCTTATGTCTTCACGGTCTTTCAGCGGGCGCTGATGCTCGGTTTTCGGGGGCGCTACCGCGATGTGAATCATCCAGAGCGGCAGCAATTGTTCGCTGCAATCGATGCGCATGTACCGCCCCTTGACACAAGTCAGTCCCTGGTCACCCAGATAGGGCCTGCTTCACACCTCCCGATGTGGGGTTGGCTGCAGTCTCCTCTGGTCCACGTGGTGGCCGCATCTGGCCTGCTGATAGGCCTCTGGTGGGGGCTTGACCATACGTTGGGTGAGGCAGTGGCCTCGCTCCTGCCGGTGCAGGGGTGAGGGGGATGCAGCTGAGACAGGAGCAGGGGCTCTGGCTATGGGCCGGAACGTTGTCCTTGCTGCTCATTGCCATGCTTCCGCTTGCTGTTGAGTGGCAGCTTACAACGGTCGTAGTCGTCACGGGCGCAGTCTGGGCAGCGTGGCGCCGAAGCAGGCGTATTGCCGGCGGCGAGGGGCATGAACTGCAGTGGAGCAAGGGCACTAGCCTACCTGCTGGATCCTACCGCCATCCGGTTGTCTTGGTGGTAGCCGATTGTCTGGCTGAGTTGTTTGGTCCGTTACCCGCTGAGCAATGGGCGTTGCGGGTAACGAGGGAGGGTTGCTATGTCCGGGTGCCCGACGCGCAGAAGCTGCCCGCGACGGTTGCCAGCCTGTTGCTGCAAAGGCCCGAATGGAATGAACAGCTGAGTGTCATGTGGGTCGTGGATCCCACTGTCCACACAGATGTTGCAGTGTTGGCGAATGAACTGCGCAGTGTGCACCGCCAGGTTGTGAGGTTGCGCGAACGTGGTAGCCCACTGTCGCTGCTGGTGGTGGGTTTTTTCCAGAGCACTTCGCAGACCTCGGCCTGGTTTACCTGGGCAAGCGCCAAATCGAGCGTGCAAGTGCATGAGTCAGGTATGTGCATGAGCCTGGCCGAATGGCAGGGTTGGAGCGCGGATCCTGATCTCCGGGCTGCTCGACTGCGAGACACGGTGCAATTGAACGCCGCTGCTGGCTGGTTGAACGCTCTCTGTATGTCGGAAATGCGCGTGCGGACTTCTCGCCAGGAGATCGCCGCCACCGCCGTTGCCCTTGCATGGACACCCAATTCCAGCGAGCGCCCTGACAACAACCTATGGCACCGCTGGCTGCAGGAGCGGACTGGGCTGAGCTTTGACCAAGGTGCGTCTGATGATGCCTATGCGTCATTGCCGTTCCCTGACGCTCTGCTCCATTTGCTGCCTCGCAGTGTTCAACGTAATAGGCAACACAGAGCGGTGCTGGTGGGGGTCTGGCTGTTTGTGTTGGCAGCCTCCGTCGCTTTGGTCAGTTCTGCATGGCAGAACACACTGCTGGTACGCCAGGTCACCGAAGACTTACGGCGCTATGCCACTGCAGCGGTGAGCGCTGAGCCTGACAAGTTACTCCAACGGGAGGCTGCGCTGGCTGTACTTCGTCAGGATGCCGAGCGCTTGGACCACTATTACCGCCAGGGTGAGCCGTGGTCGCTGGGCCTCGGTTTGTACCAGGGCGAAAAATTGCGCCCGTCATTGCTGGCGGCGATCAACGGCCACCGTATCCCGACGATGCCTCAGTCTTCGCCTGCCAGCCCTCGAATGGTTCGCTTGGACAGCCTCTCGCTTTTCAGCAGTGGCAGTGCGCAGCTGAAAGCGGATTCAACCAAGGTCCTGGTCACTGCATTGGCGGGCATCAAGGCCCAGCCAGGTTGGCTGATTGTGATCACGGGGCACACGGACGCTACCGGCAGCGACGAACAAAACCTGCGTTTGTCCCGAGCACGCGCGGCTGCAGTGCATGACTGGATTCAACACATGGGTGACATCCCCAGCAACTGCTTCGCGGTGCAAGGCTTAGGAGCCAGCCAGCCAGTTGCAAGCAATGACACGGAACAAGGACGGTCGGCCAATCGCCGAGTTGAGATTCGCCTAGTGCCGGAGGCGGGGGCTTGCCTGTCCTCGACCGCGGCTTCTGGCCTGCAACCCCTGTCGCATTCCGCGACCTCCAACATTTGAAAGAGGATTTTCTAAATGGCTATTCCTGTTTACCTGTGGCTGAAAGACGATGGCGGTGCCGATATCAAAGGCTCGGTGGATGTTCAAGATCGAGGTGGCAGTATCGAAGTCGTCGCTCAGGATCATAACGTGTACATACCGACTGATAACAACACTGGCAGATTGACCGGTACGCGCATCCATACCCCATTTCTTTTCACCAAAGAGATTGATGCGTCTTCCCCGTATCTCTATAAGGCCGTCACAACCGGTCAAACGCTCAAGTCGGCGGAGTTCAAGTGGTACAAGATTAATGATGCCGGTCAGGAAGTTGAGTATTTCAATACCAAGCTGGAGAACGTGAAGGTCGTTCAGGTTGCACCAAAAATGCACGACATCAAAGATCCTGAGAAAGAAAAGCACAACCATTTGGAAGCGGTCGAATTGCGTTACGAAAAAATCACCTGGACATTCAAGGATGGAAACATCATCCACTCCGATTCCTGGAATGAACGTACTACCGCCTAATGGAACTTGGCCGTCGGCCTGTAGTTGTTGACGGTCCCCAGTGTACTGGGTTGAGCGTCCGCGCGCGGGCGCTCAGCCAAGTACACCTCGGTTTTCAGAAACGTCTACATCATGATGTTACGTTGATCATTGACGACAAGGATGCCCTGTATGGCACATGATCCCACCCGCTTGCTCCGCCGTCTCAACGCTTATTGCACCCAGGCACTGACGGCGGCAGCGTCTTTGTGTCAGGCACGTGGGCACAGTCATATCAGTATTGAACACTGGTTGTTCAAGCTGTTTGAGCAAGGAGAAGGTGATCTTGTGGTCATCGCCCGCCGTTATGGGTTGGATGTAGATGCCCTGTGGCAAGGATTGCTTGAGTACTTCAATACCTTGCCCCGCAGCGTGCTCAGCAAGCCCCAACTAAGTCTCGAAGTGCAGCAATTGATCAGCAGCGCCTGGCTACTGGCATCAATGGATCGCGACTGTGAGCAGTTGCGCTCCGTGCATTTGTTGACGGCCCTGATTGAAACACCGGACTTACTTAAGTGCTCAGCCGTTTGGCCTCTATTGTGTATAGGTTCAACACAACTGCAACAGGTGGTAGCCCTCCTTGAATCGGATTCGGATGAAAGGCAGCCGGTGCAGACTGTGTTGGTCAACTCTGCGACGGGACGGACGGCCAAGCCTACCAGCGCCTCGAATAGTGATGTGGCGCACTCAGAGATTCTCGATCAGTTCAGCCAGGATGTAACCGCAAAGGCGGCAGCGGGGCAGATCGATCCAGTCTTTGGACGTGACGATGAAATCCGTCAGGTGATTGACGTATTGAGCCGTCGCCGCAAGAACAACCCCATCCTGGTAGGTGATCCCGGTGTCGGAAAAACCGCCCTGGTCGAAGGACTTGCTTTGCGCATTGCCAGCGGCGAAGTCCCGGCCAGCCTGAAGCCGGTGAGTATCCGTACGCTGGACCTGGGGCTGCTTCAGGCTGGAGCCGGGGTCAAAGGTGAGTTCGAGCAGCGGCTCAAGAACGTGATCGATGCCGTCCAGCAATCGGAAGCACCCATCCTGTTATTTATCGATGAAGCGCACACCCTGATCGGTGCTGGCAACCAGGCGGGGGCGGCTGATGCCGCAAACCTGCTGAAACCTGCCTTGGCGCGTGGCGAATTGCGAACCATCGCCGCCACGACCTGGAGCGAATACAAGCAGTACTTCGAGCGCGACGCCGCGCTGGAACGGCGCTTCCAGATGATCAAGGTGGATGAGCCGGATGATGCCAATGCTTGCTTGATGTTGCGTGGGCTCAAAGCGCGTTACGCCACCTACCACGGTGTGCATGTTCAAGACGCAGCCGTGCAGGCGGCGGTTAGCTTGTCCCGCCGTTTTCTGACAGGGCGTCATCTGCCGGACAAAGCGGTTGATCTGATAGATACGGCTTGTGCGCGTGTTCGCATGAGCCTCGATTGTGAGCCGCAGGCGCTGGTCCACCTCAAGTCTCAAAAGACAGCCCTGACGGCAGAGCGAACTGCGCTGGAAGAGGATGCACAGCTTACTGGCAGGTTGATGGAGCCTCGTTTGGCGAAGATTAACGCTCAGCTGGTTCAACTCGAGAGCCAGCAGGCTGCGCTGGAGCTGCAGTATCAACAAGAGCTTGAGCTTACCCGTCAGTTGCTCAATGTTCGCCAGGCCGAGCAGGTCGATACAGCGGCCTGCGCGAAGCTGCAACAGGAACTGAGCTACGTACAGGGGAGTCGGCCGCTCCTATCGCTGGACGTGTGTGCCCGCAGCGTGGCTGAAGTGATCGCCGACTGGACGGGGGTGCCCCTTGGCAGCTTGCTCAAGGACGAACACGCCAGCTTGTTGAATCTGGAGGACCAGCTGGCTGAACGCGTTGTCGGCCAAGAACCGGCCCTGCTTGCACTGGCTCAGCGGCTGCGTGCCGCGCGAACAGGGTTGGCGAACGACAACGCGCCGATGGGCGTTTTCCTGCTGGTCGGCACCAGTGGCATCGGCAAGACGGAAACAGCACATGCCCTGGCCAGGAGCCTGTTCGGCGGAGAAAAGTCGCTCATCACCCTCAACATGTCCGAGTACCAAGAGGCGCACACCGTCAGCCAACTGAAAGGGTCACCGCCTGGTTATGTTGGCTACGGCCAGGGTGGTGTGCTTACCGAGGCCGTTCGCCAGCGCCCCTACAGCGTCGTGTTGCTGGACGAGGTCGAGAAAGCCCACCGAGATGTACTCAACCTGTTCTACCAGGTGTTCGATCGTGGCTTCATGCGCGATGGTGAAGGCCGAGAGATCGATTTCCGCAATACCGTCATCCTCATGACCTCCAACCTGGGCAGCGACCTGCTGCAAAGCTTCATCGAATTGCAGCCTGCCACGGAAGACGCCGCCCTCCATGAGCTGTTGCGCCCCGTGCTACGCGAGTACTTCCAGCCGGCACTGCTGGCACGCTTCCAGACATTGATCTTCCGCCCGCTGGGGGCTGATGCGCTCAGGCGCATTGTCGCGATCAAGCTCGACCAGGTTGCCAGGCGTTTGCAGCGCCATTACGGGTTGCAGTGCGAAGTGGAGGACTCACTTTACGAAGCCTTGGTCGCCGCCTGCCTGCTGCCTGATACCGGCGCCCGCAACATCGACAGCCTGCTGAACCAGCAGATTTTGCCGGTACTTAGCCAACAGCTACTGCAGCGCCAAGCCCTCGGCCAGCCTACTCAAACAGTGACGCTCGGGCACTGCGAGGACAGCGGCATCAGTTTGAGTTTCTCCGATGAGCACGACGCAGCGCTGCTGGCTGACGAGAGGGCTTGATCATGGCGAAGCCTTTACTAGGTTCCACCCATAACCATTACACGCTCGACATCGATGAGCTGGATGCGGTTGAGCTCGATGTGCTGTCGTTCAAAGGCGAAGAATGGCTGAGTCAACCGTTCAAGTACACAGTGGCGTTTACCTCTCCCACGCAGGATATTGATGTCGCCAAAGTCCTCGGGAAGGACGCCAGTTTTCAGATGGGGTCGTCAGAGCAGACACCGGCCAATCCGATCTCTGGGGCGGCGTCACGCACGTTGCATGGCGTGATTACGGGTTTCAAGCGCCTCTCCAGCTCCAAAGATGAAGCCCGTTATGAGGTGACCCTGCAGGCTCGCTTGGCGCTGCTCAGCCGTGGCCAACAGTACCGGATTTACCAGCACAAGTCGGTTCCGGAAATCGTCGAGAGCATCTTGCGCAGCCGCCACCAATTCGAAGGTCAGCACTTTCTGTTCGACCTGGCTCGCGAATACCCCAAGCGTCAACAGGTCATGCAATACGGTGAGAGTGACCTAGCCTTCATCAGCCGTTTGTTGGCGGAGGTTGGCATTTGGTACTGCTTCACGCACAACGACAAGCTGTCGATTGATGTCGTCGAGTTTCACGATCACCAACGCCATTATCAGTTCGATGTCAGCCTGCCATACAGGCCGCTGTCGGGTCTGACCAGCAACGGGCAGGATGGCGTCTGGGCGCTGCAGGTCAGCCATGAAGTGGTGGAGCAGCATATCAATGTCCGTGCCTATCACCACCGCGATGCTGCGGCCTTCCTGGAGGGGGACGTGGATCATAGCCAGGGAGCGACCACTACGTACGGGGAGGGCTACCACTACGGCGAACCCTATACCGCGCTGGGTGACGCAATTGCCCAGGATGAGGAATTGGAGAGTGAAAGTGGCTACTTCTACGCGCGCCTGAACCATGAACGCTACCTCAATGGGCAAACCCGCTGCAGTGGCATCAGCAGCAGCGTGACACTCGCCCCAGGGCAAGTGGTTACAGTAACTGAAGGGGCACCGCAGGTCTTTGAGCCAGGGGTTGTCATGACGCATCTGACCGTCGAGGCTGCACGGGACCGTAGTCTGGAAGTCAACTTCGAGGCGATTCCCTACTCAGAGTCGATATGCTTTCGGCCGGCACTGCCGAACAAGCCACAGATCGCGGGCACGGTGCCGGCGCGGGTCAAACCGGCCATCGAAGTGCAGCAGGTAGAAGTCGTTCAACCAGGGGTCGGGTACCTCGCACGCCATGTGCAACGCTCGCAGGTTGTCGCCTCCCAGGCCATGAATGCTCAGCACCGTGTCGATGTCGGCGTCATCCAGCTCGCCGAACTTTCCGCCAAGGCGGCGGAACAGTGTATGGGTATCGGCCCACCACGCAGGCGAGTCGCTTGCCAGCCGCCAGGCCCCACCACCATTGCCAAGCAGCCGTGGGCCGAAACCGTCGCGAGGCATTACCTGCCAACTACCCTCGGTCAGCCGCTGACGCACCGGGTATTGCACATCCGCCGGCACCTGCGGTGCAGTGCCTCGAAACGCTGTCAGGTCCTGATTCCACAATTTCGCGTCGCCCTGCTCCATTGGCGCCGATACCAGGCTGTCCACCACTGCCGAGCGAGACCAGGCGCGACGCGCCAGCGATACTCCCGTAGCCGTCGCCCCAGCCAGCGCAAGGTCCACGGCGACATTACTCAGGTGATCCAGCGCAGCGGCGGTATCACCGTCATGCCACTCCTCGATGCCATGGAACACTTCGCTCAGCAGTTCCCACGCCATTGTCGTGAGCAAGACGGCGCCGATTTCGGGAACGAACAGGCCTGCCACACCTATCAAGGTCCCACCTTGCGCAACCAGCTGGCGCTCGTGCTCGCGCTGGACGGCACGGTCGATCTGCGCAACCGGCGGCAGAATCACCGCTGCATCGTCCTTGATCTGGCGGATACGCATCGCCGCCAGCTGGTCAAACAAGGGCTCTGGGTACGCGCGCATGTGCTCATCAAGGTCGCGGGTAGCCCAGATCGCCACACCGCGGTACAGCTCCGTCACTGTGGGGAAAAAAAGCTGTCTGTCGCGGCGGCGCACGAAGCGGCTGAAGAATGTCAGATAGCGGGCACTGCGCAGGCGCATACCGAGCAATTGTCTGCTGAGTTGCTGAAGGTCGGAAAAGGCACTCCACGGCCCATGGGGGTCGCCGGGTATGTAGACCAGCACCCGCTTGCTGGTAGTGCGCACCCAGCCTTCGTCGAGCACATCGAAGACGATGATCTGTTGCAGGTCGCACGGCAACCTGTATGCCGACATGCCGCCGCTGGGGGAGGGCATCGCCATTGGCGGTGTGTATGGCCGCTTCGGGGGCATGAGCGTGCGGCGCATGCACTACCAGGGCGACTTCACCATCGCCTTGCCCACGCCGCAGGATGAGATCACCTTTGTGCTGCCCACGGCGGGCAAGATCATTTTCGATCACCGTGGCGAGTCGATCGGCGGGGCGCAGGTTGGCCTGGCGGTCGACAAGCTGGACATCCGTTCGGTGCGCTTCGCCGAGGGCCATGCCCAATGCGGGATGTCGATTCGCCGTGGGTTGTTTGCCGAACGGCTTTCGGCGTTGCTGGGCCGGCCACTGGCCGCGCCAGTTCGGTTTGCCCCGGTGGTGGACCTGAATGTGGCGGCGTTCAAAGGCATCCGTGCGTTGCTGGAAATGGCCACGGGCACGGAGTTCGATCAACTGATCAGCAGCGGCCTGCTGATGCCGGTGCGGCTGCAGGAGATGCTGGTCGATGCAGTGCTGGAAACCTGGCCGCACAATTTCAGCGAGGCCTTGCGCAGCCCGATGCCTTCGATCGCGCCCAGGCATGTGAAGTTGGCCATGGCCTATATCCACGAGCAGCCGCTGAGCCTGCTCACTGGCAGCGACCTGGCGGGGCGGGTGAATGTGAGTTTGCGTGCGCTGCAGGATGGCTTTAAGCGGTTTGCCGGTACTTCGATTGTCGGTTACCAGCGACAGGTGCGGCTGGAGCAGGCGCGGCGGGTGCTGGCGAGCGGGCAGGGTGGCTCGGTGGCGCAGGTGGCCTTACAGCATGGGTTCAGCAATGCCGGGCGATTTGCGCAGTATTTTCAGCAGGCGTTTGGCGTGAGCCCTGCGCAGGTCAGGGGGCGCTAGCCCCCACCCTGCATGTGGATCAGGCAAGCGCCATCTTTTCTGTGGTTGAGCACGAACGCAGTCGCTGCAACTGCTCGAAATGATCGGCGATAGCAGCGATCAGTTCGGCATCATCAGACGCGTCCATGCCGGGGTAGGGCTTGCCGTTGTAGTCACCGTCATGGGTCAGCACAGCCTCGAGGCTGTCGCCGTTAGCCTGGTACAGCCGTTTCATCAGCTGCGCTTCCTGGTCCTTGCTGTCAGCGCAACGCAGCGCATAGTGCACGGCAAGGGCTGCGCCGAATGTCAGGCTGGGCGTTGCAATGCCATGCTTGCGGGCAAGGTCGATGCTACTGAGGATGCGCTCGTTGCGCTGCAACTTGCGCAGCGGGTCGCGGCCTACCCGGGTGCAGGGGTCTTTGAACGAGGTTTTGCAGCGCTCCAGAAAGGTTTGCGCAAAACTGCGGATCACGTCTGCCATGTGTGGGTGCTCGGCCGTCAGCGCGGGCGCGACTTCCTGGTTGATCAGGCGCTCTGCCAGCGCACTCACCCGCGCATCGCCCATGCCCTGGCCTACCCAGTCATACCCCAACACGCTGGCGTACCAGGCAATGATGGCGTGCGGGCCGTTCCACAGGCGGTTCTTGATGAGCTGGATCAAGCCGATGTCGGCGACGGTCTTGACTTGGCGCAAGCGCTCCAGCAGGTCACTGCCGCGCTCGACGTACAGGGGCATGTCCGGCTCGCTGTTGAACAGGATCAGGTGCAGCTGGCTCATCACGCTGCTGGACTGGGCGAAGGGCCGGAAGCGGCCGAGCAGCCGTTCGTATTCAGGTAGCGGCGTGGTGGGTTTGCCGGCTTGCGCAGGCTCGTCTTCCAGGCTGTTCTGGAACATCTGCGATTTGATGCGCAGTTGCCGCACCAGTGCGTCATTGCTGATCTTGGAAACAATGCGGCTGACCACGGTCTCGGCAAAATGGGTCTTTTCCAGCACCTGCTGGCTGATGGCGGGTGGGCACAGCAGTTCAAGCTCTGCCTGTACGTGCAGCCGCACGAATGCGGCGCCGCCGATCTTGTTCAGCACGGTCAGAATGGTGAGTGCGCGGCCGCGGCGTTCGAAGCGTTGCAGCAGCCCTTTGGCGATGACCCTGGCCTGTTTGCGAATGGCCTGCTCTGGCAGGCTGAGGCCGATGATTTCTGCCGCGGTGTACATCGCGACCACGGCGTCTTCATCGCCCATGTCGATCATGCGCACGTTGTCGATGGCCTGGTCGAACGAGGTGGCGCCGTAGCGCACGCTGTAATTGCCGAACGCGCTGACGGTTTCGCGGAGCATGCGCGAGCGGGTGGCGGCGATGATTTCGCATGGCCGGGTATAGCCGTCCCAGTGGGAGAACACCTGGGTCAGGTAACCGCCGCCGATGGCCCCGAAACCATGGATGCCGACGCGGAACTGGTTCAGTGAGGCGGGAAACGGCTCGTGCAGTGCTGGCGTGCCCAGGTGCGGAACGCACTCGCTCAGGTCGGCGAGGAATTCATGCATGCTGCGGTAGGCTTTGAACGCGCCTGCCTTGACCTCGGGGGCCGGCGGTTTTATGTCTTCGATCAGGATGGCCTGCCCTTCGGCGCGAATGGCCGACAGCAGGCCGTTCTCGGAGTCTTCGAGCATCAGGCACTGGCCCGGCTCGCAGTTGAGGGCACTGGCAGCGCGCAGGAAAATTTCCGGGTGGGGTTTGCCCTGGCCCACTTCGTCGCCACACACGGTGACGTCGAAATACTTGAGCACGTTGGCGTTGATCAGGTACTCCTCGGCAATGGCCCGGCGGCTGGACGTGGCCACCGCCATGGTCAGGCCAGACTTGCGCAGCCGTTCGAGCACTTCCAGCAGGCCGGGCTTGATCGGCACGCCGTGGTTGCGCACGTGCTCCAGTTCAAGTTCGTCGGCGCGTTGGCGAATTTGCGCATACGGGAAGTCTTCACCGTTGTGCGCCTTGGCCAGTGCCTCGGCTTTTTTGGCGCTCAGGCCCAGCGAGCCGATCAGCGTCTGCTCGCTCAGCGCCTTGCCGAAGATCTCCAGCGAAGCTTGCTTGAGCGTTTTGAAGCGCAAGCGCTCGGTGTCGAACATGGTGCCGTCCATGTCGAAGATGGCGCTGAAAATACGTTTGCCCTGAAAAAAAATCATGGATGTGTTCCCTGTTTTGACGAATGAACCTTGCCGCTTTGCCAGCAGGCACAAGCGACGACGACGCAAATCTGCAATCAGCTTCGTCAGGTGGGAGGCACACGGTCGACAGGGGGGCGCTCAGGGGTGACGCAGAGGTAGGGCGGGACGGAGCGGGGTTTACACAGGAGGTCTACAAGCTTTGAGGTGCGACGGGCGCGTTGTTTGACTTTGACTTCACGCCCACTGGCTGCAGTTCGGTTTGCAGGCAGTGAGCGCAAGTAGCGATGGATACGTGTGATTCCAAACATTGGGTGATGAGCTTCCTGTTCAGTGACGGGTATTCCTTTTTCAGCCTTGCATGTATCGGCGATCACATGCAAGGCTTCGGTTTTTGCTCAGAAGGCGTAGCTGGCCTTGAGGCTGCCGCTGGCGCCATGGCTGTCGCCGCCGCTCAAGGCCGCCACTTCGGCGCCGACACTCAGGGCGCCGAGGTGGGCCATCAGGTTCACGCCGGCGTTGAACTGGTCGCGGTTGTCGAAGGCCGCGCGCTGCTGAATGTCCAGCCCCAACAGGTGCCCTTCGCTGTCGACCTGGTGGTCGCCCAAGGCATGCTCGTAGCCCACTTCGACACCCGGCACCAACTGCCAGCTGCCCAGGGTGAGCGGGGTGAAGGAGGCCTTGAGGTTGGCGACTGCGCTGCGACGGGTTTCCTGCAAGTCGTCCACCTGCAGCGCCAGTTCGCTGCCTTTTTCGGTGAAACCGGCCAGGTCGACGCGGCTCACCCGCACACCCAGGCTAGGCTCCAGCACCACACCTGCGGTGTTCAGGCGATAGCCCAGCGCCAGGCTGGCACCGGCCAGGGTACCGTGGCTGTCACCCTTGGCGGTGCCCAGGCCGCCGCCGAGTTCGCGTTTGCTGGAATAGTCGAGGTAGCCGGCGCTGGCATCGGCGTCGATGAACAGGCCTTGTTCCAGGCCGCCCGGGGCGAAGCGCGCGCCAAGGCTGAGGAACGCCAGGTCGGTGTCTGCTTCGCCGCCTGCGCCGCCGACGTTGCCGTTGCTGTAGCCGACGCCTGCGTGGGCGCTGAGCTGTTCCGAGAAGCGCTGGGTCATGCCGAACATCAAGCCTTGGCTGTGCTCGTTGCTGCTGGCGGCGTGGGCCGAACCGTCGGTGCCCAGGTAGCCGGCCAGCGCGGTACTCCACAAGCGCGACTGGCCAACCTTCAGGTCGCTGCCGTCGGCGAAGGGCGAAGCGGCGCGGTCGATCATCGCGCCCTGGCGCAGCAGGTAGCTGGCGGCATCGGCGTGTACCTGGCCACCCACGGTCGCCTCCACGCCGCCCAGGGTGCCGGCGTCGATGGCTGACTGCAGGTAGTAGTTGTAGGCGCTGTAGGTGCCCGACAGCGGCGTGTCCTGCAGTTGCCCCAGCAGTTGCGCGCCAGCGGCAGCGTTGCCCAGCAAGCCCGCTTCGCCCGGCAGTGTGGCGTAGCGCACCATCTTGCCGCGCAGCACGTAGATGGTTTCCTGGCTCAGCCCCAGGCCTTGCTTGAGGTAATTGTCCATGCTGCCGTATTCGGTCGTGACCTCGTCCAGGCCGGCCTGCAGGTAGCTGGCCTCGACACCCAGCAGTGGCGCATACACCTGCGCCATGCTCGCTGGCATGGCGGCCAGGGTCGCGGCCACGCGGGCGGCGGTGTAGTCGTTGGTGGCCAGGTAGTTACTCATGATCGTCGTGTCGTCGACACCGGCAATGCTCAGCAGCACGGCGGCGGTCCAGCCGGTGCGGTCCTTGCCGGCGGTGCAGTGGAACAGTGCGGCGCCGTCGGTACTGGCCAGCTCGTTGAACAGCACCGAAAACTGCCCACGCATGCCGGCATCACTGACGAAGGCGCGGTTGGTTTCCTGCATCATGGCCCGCGCCTGGTCGGCGCTGGTGAACGAGATGGTGGTGATGTCAGCGCCCGAGGTAGTGCTGCCGATGATGTCGATGTTGGTGTAGGAGGCACCGGCGGGCAGGGTGTCGGGCGTAGCGGCGATTTCACTGGGGGTGCGCAGGTCGTAGACATCGCTGATACCCAGGCCATTGAGCACGGCCAGGTCGGCGGCGGTTGGGGTGAGGGCGTTGGCGCGGTAGAACACCCCGGCACGCATCACGCCATCGTGGCTTGTGGTGTAGGCCGAAGTGGTGCCGGCGATGTCGCGGAAGTTGTCCATGCCGGCCAGGCGCGGGGTGTCGAGCGCATCGGCAGCGTGGGCGGCGCAGACGCCAAGGGTGAGCAGGGACAGGGAGCAGAACAGACGTTGCAACACGGGTAAGAGCCTCGGTTGAGTGCGTGGTTGCGCTACTCTCCGGGGGCAAGATGAAACTGAATGTTACAAATTGAGTCGCGATGCGAAAGCCTGCGTGATCTGTCCGCTGGCTGCGTTTTCTGTCCGGGCCGAGCCGCGTTGCGGCTATTTGAAAAACTGGCTGGGTGTGGTGCCGAACTGGCGCTTGAACATGCTGGCGAAGGCGCTGGGGCTGTCATAGCCCAGCATGCCGGCCACGTCGATGATGCGCTCGCCCAGGGCGATGCGTTCCAGCGCCTGCATCAGCCGCGCCTGCTGGCGCCACTGGCCGAAGGTCATGCCGGTTTCCTTGCGGAACAGGCGCTGTATGGTCTT